>JACXTT010007606.1_pt1 | contig 15228 bp, 15 predicted proteins | sample 9270951 | NCBI WGS metagenome assembly JACXTT01 (sample SAMN15532306, study PRJNA645909) | rock metagenome | isolation source: weathered quartz diorite | place: Puerto Rico | collected 2017-06-21 | reverse complement strand
GCCTGCTTTGATCGCGTCCATCGGCAGGTAGCGCCCGATCACGCCGGTCGAGCTGACCAGGACCTGGTCAGGATCGAGGTCGAGCCGGTCGGCCGAAAGCTTCGCCATGAGCAGCGCGTCGCGGAAGCCTTGCGCGCCGGTGCACGCGTTGGCGTTGCCCGAGTTGATGGTGAGGGCCTGCACCCGATTGCGCTCCAGGTGAAGCTGGTCGATCACGACCGAAGCCGACTTCACCTTGTTGGTCGTGAACACGCCGCCCGCGTCGCACGCGTATGCGGAGTGGATCACGCAGAGGTCGTCCTTCTGGTCGCGCGGTATGGCCGAAGCGCCGGTGGTGAAGGCCTTGATCCCGCAAGCCGCCGTCCCGGCCCGAAATCCTCGGGCGTACGTCACGGCCACTGCAGCGGGCCCTCCAGCGCCGTCGCCCGGTCGAAGCCGAACACGATGTTGAAGCACTCGACACCCTGTCCCGACGCGCCCTTGACGAGGTTGTCGAGAGCGGCCGTCACGACTGCCTTGTGACCCTGCGAGGCGACGTTGACCAGGCAGAGGTTCGAATGAGTCGCGAGCTTGGTCGCAGGCGTCGTGTCCACCACTTTGGTGAAAGGCTGGCCGGCGTAGAACTCGTGGTACGCATCCTGGAGCTCCGCCGGCGATCCCTTGAGGTCGAAGTAACAGGAGGCGAGGATGCCGCGTGTCATCGGCACCAGGTGGGGCACGAACGTGAGGCTCGGAGCCGCCCCGTTCGAATTGAGCCGGCTCAACTCCTGAACAATCTCGGGCAGATGGCGGTGGCCCTCGACCGCGTAGGCGCTCAGGGATTCGTTCACCTCGCTGAAGTGCACGCCCATGCCGGGCGAGCGGCCCGAGCCGCTTACCCCGGACTTGGCGTCGATCACTATGTCCGACCCGACGAGCCCAGCCGATACGGCAGGCGCCAGGGCAAGGATGGACGCGGTCGAGTAGCACCCCGGTACCGCGACCAGCTCGGCGCCCTTCAGCTCCGCCTCATGCAGCTCCGGCAGGCCGAAAACTGCCTTTGCGAGCAGCCCGACCGCCGGGTGCCGCTGGCGGTACCACCTGGGGTACTCCGTCTCGTCATGCAGGCGGAAATCAGCGCTCATGTCGATGACGCGCGCCCCGGCCACCAGCCACGACTGCACCTTCGCCGCGCCGACGTTGTGCGGCAGGCAGCTGAAGATGACGTCGAGGCCGGCGGCAGCAGGCTCGGCCAGGAACTCTCCCTTCAGGTCGAGGAGTGGGAAGACCTCGGAATACGGCTTACCCGCGTACGACCGCGAGGTCAGCTGGCTGAGCTCGACGTCTGGATGCCGCGCCAGCAGGTGCACCGCGGTCATCCCCGCGTAGCCGTTGGCGCCCGCGACGGCCGCCTTGACCTTCTTTGCCACGAGCGCATGAGTATACAAGGAACTGCATAAACATGCGCTAGTCGGGGAAATTGAAAAAGCACGATTCCGCCCCGGTGTGACACGCGGGTCCGGCGGGTCGAACGCGAAGCAGGACCGTGTCGAGGTCGCAGTCGAGGCGCACCTACACCACCTCCATCGTGTTCCCCGAGGTGGCGCCCTTCTGCCACAGGCCGCGCTCCCGGGAATGGAACCAGGCCCGCCCCGTCTCGCGCGTCTTCTTCCATGCATCCTCGTCCATGTACGCGAGCATCAGGACCCTGCCTGTCTCGGCGTTCTGTACCACCGCGGGAACGAGCCCTTTCGAGAAGTCGGGACTCACTGCCTCACCTCCAGGCCCAGGGCCACCAGCTCTTGCTTCACGTCCGGGATCGTCAGCTCGCCGAAATGGAAGACAGACGCCGCGAGAGCCGCGTCAGCCCCGCCCTCGGTCAAAGCGGCGTACATGTGCCGCGCCGAGCCGGCTCCGCCCGATGCGATGACCGGAAGACGCACTGCACCGCGCACGGCTCGAAGCAGCTCGATGTCATATCCCTCGTGGGTGCCATCGAAGTCCATTGACGTGAGCAGGATCTCCCCCGCTCCCAACCGCTCGCCGAGCGACGCCCACTCCACCGCGTCGCGGCCCGTCGCGCGGCGGCCACCGTGGCTGAACACCTCCCAGCCTGGCGCATCGATGCGCTTGCGCGCGTCGATTGCAAGCACCACGCACTGGGCGCCGAATACGTCGGCGCATCGCGTGATCAGGGACGGATCGGCCACAGCCGCCGTGTTCACGGACACCTTGTCCGCGCCGTGTGTCAGCAGCTCCGCCATGTCCTCCACGCTGCGCACGCCCCCGCCCACCGCAAGCGGGATGAAGACCTCGTTCGCCGTCCGCTCCACGACCTCGAGCAGGATCTTCCGCGCATCGGAGGAGGCTGTGATGTCGAGGAAGACGATCTCGTCCGCGCCTTCGCGGTCGTACGCCGCCGCGAGCTCGGCCGGGTCGCCGGCGTCGCGCAGGTCCTGGAAGCGAACGCCCTTGACGACGCGCCCGTCGGTGACGTCGAGGCAGGGGATGACGCGTTTGGCCGGCATCACGCGCACAGGGCCAGGAAGTTCGCGTAGATCCGCAGGCCGTCGGCCCCGCTCTTCTCGGGGTGGAACTGCGTCCCCATCACATTCCCCCTGGCCGCCGCTGCCGCAGGCGAGTGATGGGTGCAGGCGACGGCGTCGGATGAGGCGTCAGGTGTGAAGGAGTGGACGAAGTAGAAGTAGGAGTTGTCATCGATCCCGTGCCACAACGCAGACGGCGCTGTCTGCGCCGTGCGGCACCAACCGATCACGGGCAGGCGCTCGCTGTCGGCAACCTCGACCACCCGCCCTGGCAGCAACCCGAGGCCTTCGTGCCGGCCGTGCTCGAACGACTCCTCGAACAGGAGCTGGTAGCCGAGGCATACACCGAGCACCGGCTTGCCGCGGCGCGCCAGATCCACCACCCTGGCGCCAAGGCCATGTTGCGAGAGCCTGGCCAGGGCGGGCGCGAACGCGCCGACGCCGGGCAAGACGATTCCGTCGGCACGCGCCAGCTCATCCGGGTCGGCGGTGAGACGCGCCTCGGCGCCCACGTGGACCAGGGCGCGCTCGACCGAGCGAATGTTGCCCACGCCGTAGTCGACGATGGCGATCATCCGAGGAGCCCTTTCGAAGACGGGACTCCAGACGGGCCGCCCTTAGCGATGGCCTCACGGAGCGCGAGGCCCAGCGCCTTGAAGGTCGCTTCCGCCACGTGATGACGGTTGCGGCCTCGGATCAGGTCGACATGGATCGTCGCGCCCAGGTGGATCGACAGTGCCCGCCAGAACTCCTCGAGCACCTCCGACTCGAGCGTGCCGATGCGGCCTTTCAGCCCCACGTTGTAGGAGAGGTACGGCCTCCGGCCGAGATCGATCACGACGCGAGCGAGCGATTCGTCGAGCGGCGCGTGGGCCGACCCGTAACGCGCGATGCCTGCACGATCGCCCAACGCCTGCGCCAGCGCCTGGCCCAGCACGATTCCTGTGTCCTCGACCAGGTGATGCGGGTCGACGTGCACGTCGCCCGCGCCACGCAGCGTCAGGTCGACGCCGGCGTAGCGGGCGACCTGCTCGAGCATGTGGTCCAGGAAAGGAAGCCCGGTCGAGACGTCGACGTGCCCTCGGCCGGCGAGGACGACCCTGGCCGACAGCCGGGTCTCCTTGCTCTTGCGCGTGACGCCCGACTTCTTCTTACTCAAGCCTCACCTCGATTGCATGGGCGTGCGCCCCAAGCCCTTCCATCTCCGCCAGCCGGACGCTGGCCTCTCGCAGCGTCTCCAGGTCGCCTCGGTTCAGGCTCAACACGCTCGTGCGCTTGAGAAACGTGTGGACTCCAAGCGGCGAGGCGAAGCGCGCCGCGCCTGAGGTGGGCAGCGTGTGATTGGGACCGGCCGCGTAGTCGCCGAGCGGCACGGTGGCATACGCACCGACGAAGACGGCGCCAGCGTTGCGTACCTGCGCGGCGAGGCGCTCCGCATCGCCCGCCACGATGAGCAGGTGCTCAGGAGCGAAGTCGTTCGCCAGGCTGAGCGCCTGGTCCATGCCGTCGGCGACGATGAGGCAGCAGGTGGCCTGGCGGATGATGTCCGCCCTCTCCAGCCCGCGCAGGAGGCTCTCGAGCTCTTCTTCGACCCGGTCTGCGAGTTGAGCCGAGTCGGTGATGAGAACGCCCCACGCGAGGGGATCGTGCTCGAGCTGCGCCGCGAGGTCCGCGGCCACGAAGTCCGGCCGCGCCGCCCCATCCGCCACGACCACGACCTCGGTCGGTCCCGCTATGCCGTCGACGCCGACCGACCCGAACACCTCTTTCTTGGCGAGGGTCACGTAGATGTTGCCCGGGCCCGCGACCACGTCGACGCGAGGGATGCTCGCGGTGCCGTAGGCGAGCGCCGAGATCGCCTGGGCGCCGCCCACCCGGTAGACCGCGTCGACGCCTGCCATGTGCGCCGCGGCGAGGATGGCGGTGGGGACGCTGCCGTCGGGACGCGGGGGAGTCGCGAGCACCACCTCCTCGACTTTCGCCACGCGGGCCGGGATCACGGTCATGAGCACCGTCGACGGATATGCCGCCCGGCCGCCGGGCGCGTAGACGCCGGCGCGCCGAACCGGGCGCGTCAGCAGCTTCAAGCCGGGCGACCCCATCGCCGCCGCCTGCACCTGGCGCTCGTGAAACTCGCGGATGCGCCGCGCCGCGAACTCGAGCGCGGAGCGGTCGGCAGGGGCCAGTCGGTCCGCAGCGGCCTTCAGGTCCGCCTTCGGAACCTCGAACGATTCGGCCGCCCCGGGCGCCCAGCCATCGAAACGCCTGCCGAGCTCGCGGAGCGCCTCGTCGCCGTCGGCCATCACCCGGGCGCAAATGTCGGCCACTGTGGCGCGCTCGGCGGCGAACCTCGACAGGTCCATTCGCCGCCGCGAAAGCGGTGAATCAAGCCACGACGCGGCGTCGAATCGCCTAACGGTCACGGCCGGACGCATCCCTCAGCTTCGACACCACCGACTGGACCGCGGTGCTCCGCGTCTTGAGGCTTGCCTGGTTGGCAATCAGCCTCGCGGTCGAGGTGCCCAGGACCGCTGTGATGCGAAGGCGGTTCTCGCGCAGAGTCCTGCCGGTCGCGGTCAGGTCGACGATTCCGTCGACGAGCCCGACCTGCGGAGCGAGCTCGACCGAACCATGCAATCGGACGACCTCGACCGCCTGTCCATGAGCCTCGAACCAGGCGGTTGCGGTGCGCGGATATTTGGTTGCCACCCGGATCATCGGCGGCCACGTCTCAGGCCCGTTCAAGCCGGACGCCTCGGGCACGGCCAGCACGAGCCGGCAGTCGCCAAATCGCAGGTCGACCAGTTCGTAATGGGAACCGGGCGTCTCCCAGAGGATGTCCTTCCCGACGATGCCGAGATCCGCGGCGCCGTGATCGACGTAAGCCGGAACATCGCTGGGGCGGACCAGGATGACCCTCACGGCCTCGCGGTCGATCAGCAGCTGACGACCCAGCTCGTCTGCCGTCAGTTGGGCCAGGCCGGACTCTGCCAGCAGGGTGAGCGCGCCGCTCAGCAGCGCCCCGGTGGGAACCGCGATCGAAATGTTTTCTGGAGGCGTCACGAGACCCCTCCGGCGAGTCGCGCGGCCACCTGCTCGGGCGGCAGCGAGCGCGTGCGCTGCCCTTCGGCGGACCACGAGACGGTGGCCTCGCTGTGGCAGTGCACCAGGTTGGCCGCACCCAGCGCACGCCACCAGGCTTTGGCTTCCGCCTGGCTCCGCGATTCGGTGTCGACGACTGCCCGCATGCCGAACAGACGGAGAGTCGAACCCAAACGCAGCGCGGTACCGAGCCCTACCTGGCTCCAGGCCAGCGCGGCGTCGAGCCGCGGCAGCGCCGGCGGCCGCGGCGCTCGGGTCAGCATCTCCGACACGAGGTCGAGCTGGATCATGAACCCGGTCGCCGGCGCGGGTCGACCGAATCGCGCGAGCAACGCGTCGTAGCGCCCGCCCTGTGCGATGGGCCGTCCGAAATCGGGCCCGTAGCCCTCGAAGATGACACCGGTGTAGTAGTCGAAGTCGCGGATCGCTCCCAGGTCGAGCACGACGACATCACCGATGCCGTGCGCGACCAGCAGCTCGCGCACGTGCGCGAGCTCGGACAGCGCTGCTTCCGAACGGCGGTTGCGCACCAGTCCGCCGGCGGCTTCGAGGATCTCCGGCCCGCCGCGCAAAGCGGGAAAGCGGAGCAGCAGCTCGTGCTCGGCGGATTTCAGGGGCGTGCCCTCGAGGAGCGACTCCAGAGCGACAAAGTCGCGTGCGACCAGCGCCGATCGCACGGCGACCTTGACCTCGTCCGGCAGCCTGACCGCGTCCATGATGCCGTGGAAAAATTCAGCGTGGCCGACGTCGATCTGATACCGGCGGATGCCGGTCGCCTCCATGCATCGGGCGGCAAGGGCGATCACCTCCGCATCGGCGACCGGGCCGGACGCGCCGATCAACTCCGCGCCGACCTGGTAGGTCTCGCGGCGCTGCTGGAAGCGCCCCTCGTCTGTGGACAGGACTGGTCCCGAGTAGCAAAGCCTCAACGGGAGCGGGGCTGAGCGAAGCTTGCCGGCGACGAGACGCGCCACCGGCACCGTCCGCTCGCCGACGAGCGCGACAACGTCGCCGCGGCCGTCAGTGAACTTGAAGAGGCGCCGCCGCTGCTCTGGCCCCAGCCCGACGTCGAGCACATCCATGTTCTCGACGAGCGGGGTGATGACGTGCCTGTAGCCCCAGCGGCGCATCTCGGCGAGCAGCGACTCCTGCGCCTCGCGGAGGATCTCCGCCTCGAGAGGGAGCAGGTCGCGAAACCCGGGGACACCACCAAGCTGTGGCGTCATGGGTGGGTTAGCGGAGGTGAAGAAACCTCCGGGCCGCGGCCTCTTGAAACCTAGCTGTCGTCTTCATCCTCATCCTCCGAATCGCCGTCGGCTTCGTCTGAGAAGTCGATCGCCTCCGCCTCGTCCTCGACGGCGTGCATCCCCTCCTCGACGTCGTCGCTTGCCGGCGCCTCCACCAGCGCCTCTTCCTCTTCTTCGTCTCCAGGAAAGACCTCGACCTCGCGGCTGAGGAGGCTTTCCTTCGTATAGGGGCGGAACTCCACCTCGCGCTTGCGGCGCATCGGGAAGCTCGGCTTGCCCGCGAAATGCGGATCCTGATACGTCTCGCGGACGATCAGCTTCACCGTGTTGCCATCGCAGGAGGTGATCCCGGCCTGGTAGCGGTTGCCGCCGCGCATGAACTTGATCAGCCGCCTGGCCAGCTTTGCCTCCAGCAGGCCGAGGCGGACGCCGCGCGACGTCTCCGCCGCAATGCCGTCGCCCTCGGCGCGGAGCTCGGCGACGTCGCCGGCCGCGACCTTGGAGCAGATGTCGTCTTTGGGCGCGGCGTCCACCGTCGTGATCACGGTCTTCCCCATCTCCTCGACGAAAAGATTGAGGTCGACCCTGGTGCCCCCGACTTTGAGCCCCTCTTTCTGGTGGAGCAGCGCGTTGATGCGGGCCGCGTTCTTCTTCGCGATGGAGTTCATCGGGTTGAGCTTCAGCGCAGCCTCGTACGCCGCCTTCGCGTCCTTCAGCTTGCCTAGCTCGGAGAGCGCCTTGCCCAAACGGTTCTGCGTCTCCTCGTCGGCTCCGAAGCTCTCGATGATGAAACGGTTCAGCTTGACGGCCTCGTCCCACCTGCCGGCGATCGCGAGCTGTACGGCATCCTCCGCGTACTGCGAGCGGGGCTTGAGGTGTTCGCTGGTCTCGGTCTTCAAAGAGGCGCGCTCCTATGGCCGCTTAAAGGCTTGAGGGATGCTGAGTATACGAAGTGCCGGGAGTGCGCACCCAATGTCATCCTCTCCGGCGTGCAAAGACCGCGTCCAGTCGCCGCGCTGGCCGTCCTGATGCTGTCGGTCACGGCATGCGCGGGGAACGCACCCGCCGCGCCGACCGGCCAGGCGCTCCACGTGGGCGTCGACCTGCCCCTGACCGGAGCCGAGGCCGGCAGTGCGCTGCCGGCCCTGAACGGGGTTCGATTCTTCGTCCAGACCCATCCGACGCTCGACGGCTTCATCGTCAGCCTCAAAACCGCAGACGATGCGGCCGGCGGCGCGCCGAACCCGAACCGCGGCGCGGGGAACGTGCGCGCGTTTCTCGCGGATCCGAGCCTCGTGGCGATGATCGGGCCTTTCGATGCGGTCGTGGCTCGCCTCGAGATCCCAATCGCCAACGCCGCCGGGCTGGCGATGGTCACCCCCGCCACCAGCAATCCGTGCCTGACGCGAAACGTGTTCACGCCCGCCCTGCTCAACCCGGCCCGGACGGCGATCAGCTGCAGGGCGGCGGGACTGCCCTCGGCGGCGGAACTCAGACCGGCGCCCACGAACAACTTCTTCCGGCTCACGACCACAGACGAGCTTCAAGGTGCGGCGGCCGCGGACTACGCGTTTCACAAGCTCCACGTCCTCCGCGCCGCCGTGGTCTCGGACCATGAGGCTTACGGGCAAGGTCTCGGCTATGCGTTCAGCGCCCGATTCACCGGCCTGGGCGGTACCGTCGTCGGGAACTTCGACCTCCGACCGACAAACAGGGACGCGACCGCCTTCCTGACCAGCGCCAGGAACGCAGGCGCGCAGGCCGTGTACTACGGAGGCGACACCCGCCCCGGCGGCTGCGAGATCCGGGCCGAGATGCGAGCCCTGTTCCCTGCCGGCGAGGCGACGCCGTTTTTGGGCGGCGACGGCATCGCCGAGGATCCGGACTGCGTCGCTGCGGCCCAGGCCAACAGCGCGGGGATCTTCGCGACCGTGCCGATCGTCGACGCAGACTCGACGCCCGGTGCCGCAGCCACCATCCACGATTTCAAGAAGACCTTCGGCAGGACCTCCGATTACGGGCACTACGCGCTGCTGGCCTATGACGCCACCGCGGTCCTCTACGCCGCGCTGGACCGGGCCATTCGGAGCTCCGGCAACGCCCTGCCGGCTCGAGCGACCGTGACCCACGAGCTGGCGCAGACCTCGGGCCAGGTAGGGGTGACCGGGACGCTGGGGTTCGACGCCGCCGGGGACACCACCAACCGGGTCGTCTCGATCTTCGAGGCGGTCGCCTCGGACCCTCGGGCTCCGTGGAAGCTCGTGGACACGGTCGATTACAGCGCCAAGCTTCCTTATTGATCGTGCCGCGCCGCGGGCGAATTCAAGAGCGACTTGACTTGGGGGGCCCTGCGAGTCGATAGTGTGCCTCGGAGTAGCAGTTCGGCCATCCCATGTGGCCGCACTCGCCGCCGGCGCACTCTCGCCCCGACGCGAGTTGGGAAGAGGGCGGCAAGTGATGGGAGGCGTCCAGGTGTGGTTTGCGCATTGGCCTCCCAACCAGCACAAGGGGGAACCATATGGTTCGAGCTAGGGGACTCGTAGTCCTCTCGATGGCGCTTATGGTCGCTTTCGCCTGCGGCGGCGGCGGCGGCGGCGGCGGGAGCAAGGGGACGATCAAGATCGGCTCCGACCTCCCCGTGTGTACCACTGGCGGCCAGTCGACGGCGAACGGCGTCAAGTTCGCAGTCGACCAGAAGAACGCCGCCGGCGGTGTAAACGGCTACACGATCTCGTATCAGAGCTTCGACGACTGCCGGCAGGGGGCCTACTCGGCCGACGCCGGGGTGGAGAACGTCCAGACGATGCTCGGCGACCCCAAATTCCTGGGCATGATCGGGCCGTACAACTCGGCGGTGGCCAAGGCCGAGATCCCGATCTCCTCGCCGCAGCACTTCACGATGGTCAGCCCGTCCAACACCAACCCCTGTCTGACCAAAGAAGTTGCCCCTCCGCTCCCGGCCTGCAGCTACCACGCGGCCGAGCTTCGCAACGGCAACGCCAACAACTACTGGCGGGTCGTCACGACTGACGACTTCCAGGGCCCGGCGATGGCCGACTACATGTACAAGACTCTGAATGTCCACAGCGTCGGCATCCTGGACGACAGCACGGTGTTTGGTGTCGGCATCGCCGGCTCTTTCGAAACCGAGTTCAAAGCGCTCGGCGGAACCACCAAGCACTCGGAGTACCAGAAGGCGACCACCAGCGACTGGAAGTCGATCCTGCTCAACTTCAAGAACGCCGGCGTGGCGGGCGTTTACGTGGGGGGCACCGATGACCAGAACATCTGCATCCCGCGCAAGCAGATGAAGGACCTCGGATGGGACGTCCCGTTCGGCGGCGGTGACGGCATCGAGACCACCGACTGCATCGACCAGGCGTCGGGCAACGAGGTTGGCGTCAACGCAACCTCGGCGGGCGCCGACGCGACCCAGGTCCCTGGGGCGAAAGCAACGATTGACGCGTTCCGCAAGGCATACCCCGGGCCCAACGACTTCGGCGGCTACACGATGCAGGCCTACGACGCGACGAACGCGTTGATGGCCGCGATCGGTCGCGCGATCACCGACGCGGGCGGCAGCACGCCGAGCCGCGAGCAGGTCCGGTCCGAAATGTCCAAGACCAAGGGCTTTGTCGGCGTCATCGGCACCTACGACTTCGACACCAACGGCGACACGAGCCTGAAGATCGTGTCCATCTACTCGGTCCAGAGCGTCAGCGACCCAGCCAACTCCACCGGTGTCTGCGGCAAGGCGCAGACCAAGCTGTGCTTCGTCTGGAAGACACAGTTCGACTTCGCCAAGAAGTAGTCTTTAGCCCAAAATCCGACGAGGAGGCCCGTCTCGGGCCTCCTCGCTCTTCAACTCAAAGGAGGGGGCACTGGGCGCAGGCGTAGTCGGAAGCACATCAGCCCTGCAGAGAATGCGCTCTCTGGCTTTCGGCGGCATGAGTGTCATCGACTACGGCTTCTACCTCGTTGCCGGCGCGGCGGTGATCCTGCTTGGAAGCCAGGCGCTCAACAACCCCACGGCCTTCGTCCAGATCACGGTCTTCGGCCTTGCCGACGGGGCCATGTACGCGCTGGTCGCCCTCGGCTACACGATGGTCTACGGCATCATCGAGCTGATCAACTTCGCCCACGGCGACGTCTTCGCCATGGGCGCATACATCAGCGCTGCGATCCTCGGCTTTTTCGCCATCGATGAGAAGAACTTCACCGCGATCAACCTGATCGCTCTCGTGGTCGTGTTCCCAATGGTGATGCTGATCATGGGCGGCATCAACATCACCATCGAGCGCATCGCCTACCGTCCCCTGCGCAACGCGCCGCGCCTCGCGCCATTGATCACCGCGATCGGAATGTCATTCGTGCTCGAGGGCATCATGTTCCTGTGGCACGGCCCGGCGTCCGTCCATTTTCCTGACATCCTCCCGCATGGACCCTCGTTCTCGGCGACCGTAAGCGGAGTTTTCGTCACGTTCAAGGACGGGTTCGTCATGGCGATCGCCGTGATACTCGTGACGCTGCTGGCCCTCTTCATCAACCGCACCAAGCTCGGCAAGGCCATGCGCGCCACCGCGCAGGACCGCGACGCGGCCCAGCTGATGGGGATCGACATCAACCGCACCATCGCCGCCACGTTCTTCATCGGCGCCTTGCTGGCCGGCGCCGGCGGCATGATCTGGGGTCTCTATTTCAACAACGTGTACTACCAAACGGGGTTCCGCACCGGCCTGATTGCCTTCACGTCCGCCGTGTTCGGCGGTATCGGCAACATCCCCGGCGCCGCCATCGGCGGCGTCCTGATCGGCCTCATATCGGCCTACAGCGACTCCTACATAGGTTCCAAGTGGACCGAGGTGGTGATCTTCGGCATCCTGATCGGCGTGCTGGTGTTCAGGCCCACCGGGCTGCTCGGCATGAGGGTTCCGGAGAAATGACCGAACCGATCGCCGTGAAACGGCGCTCGCTCATGGCGCGCCTCCACCTGCGTGAGCGCATGCGCGATCGCGACCAGGCGATCTACGGCGTCCTGATCCTCGGGGCGCTGGTCTTTCCGGCCGTCAGCTATTACGCCACCGGAGGAAGCCTCGCGCTCGTCTTCCAGGCTTCGCACGCGGGAACGTGGGTGCTGCTGGCGATCGGCCTCAACGTCGTGGTCGGGTTTGCCGGCCTGCTCGACCTCGGCTACGCCGCATTCTTCGCGATCGGCGCGTACACCTACGCGCTGTTCGCGTCCTCGCAGCTGGGTGCCTCGCCCCTACACCACAGCTTTCACTTTCCGTTCTGGGTGATGATGTTCATAGGCCTGTTCGTGGCCGCATCGTTCGGCGCGATCCTCGGCTTCCCGACGCTCCGTCTGCGGGGCGACTACCTGGCGATCGTGACCCTGGGCTTCGGCGAGATCGTGCCGCAGCTTTCCTTCAACCTCCCGCAGTGGACGGGCGGGATCAATGCCATCGGCGGGATCGACGCGCCCTGGTTCCCGGCCTGGATCACCGGGCCGTGGGCCGGGGCGAACAGCATCTCGATCATCCAGAACTCGACCTGCCGGAACCCGGTCGCGCAGACACAGTTCATACCCTGTTTCTCGTTCTCCTTCGACGCGATCGCCTTCTACGTCCTCATCGTCATCCTGATCTTCATCGCCGTGATCCTGGTGAGCAACCTCCACCGGTCGCGGCTCGGCCGGGCCTGGATGGCGATCCGCGAGGACGAGGTTGCGGCAGCCGCGATGGGCATCAACACCGTCACCACGAAGCTCCTGGCGTTCGCCATAGGAGCATCGTTCAGCGGTTTCGCCGGCGCCTACTACGGCGCCAATTTCGACCTCGTCAGTCCCGACAATTTCTTCTTCGTCGTTTCGATCACGGTGCTGGTGATGGTGGTGCTAGGCGGGATGGGCAACATCAGCGGCGTCATCGTTGGCGCGCTCGTCATCTATTTCATCCTGAACACATTGCTGCCTTCGCTGGCGAACAACGCACGGGATCTCGCCAACCTCGTCGGATTGGGTTCGCTCAACGCGCAGAAAGGCGACTGGCCGGGTCTCTACGACGAGGTGCAGCGGCTGAACATTCTGATCTTCGGCATCATCCTCGTCCTCATCATGCTGCTGCGCCCGCAGGGCCTGTTCCCAAGCCGGGTCCGCGAGCAGGAGCTCAAGCACGCGGCCGTGCAGGAAGAGGAGACGGTGGTAGAGCTGGAGCACGCATGAGCGAGGCGCCCACCGACAACATCCTCGTGCTGACCAACCTCACGAAACGTTTCGGCGGACTCGTGGCGGTGGACAACGTGAGCCTGCACATCAAGCGCGGCGAGGTTTTTGCGCTGATCGGACCCAACGGAGCCGGCAAGACGACGCTGTTCAACAATGTGACGGGCCTGTTCAGCCCGACGGCAGGTCGCGTCGTTTTCGACGGTCGCGACATCACGGGTTCCAAGCCGCACCAGGTCGCGCGACTGGGCATTGCTCGCACGTTCCAGAACATCCGCCTGTTCGATTACATGACATGCATCGACAACGTACGTGTCGGCAGGCACGTCCGGATGCGCGCGAAGCTCTGGGACTCTCTGTTCAAACTTCCGCGCGAGCGCCGCGAGGAAGAGCGCGTCACCGAGGAGGCGATGGAGCTGCTGCGGTTCGTCGGCATCGCCCGCCAGGCGCACCAGTACGCACGCAACCTCCCCTACGGCCAGCAGCGCCGGCTCGAGATCGCGCGCGCCCTCGCCACCGACCCGAAGCTGCTTCTCCTCGACGAGCCGGCGGCCGGCTTCACGCCGCAGGAGAAGGTCGAGCTGATGCAGCTTGTCAAGAAGATCCTGGCGCGCGGCATCACGGTGTTCCTGATCGAGCACGACATGAAGGTCGTCATGGGCATCTCCGAGCGCATCGTGGTGCTCGATCATGGCGAGAAGATCGCTGAGGGGCCGCCCGAGGCGGTCCGCCAGGACCCCAAGGTCATCGAAGCCTACCTGGGCAAGTCGGCCTAGAGGCTTAGATGGCGCTGCTGGAGCTGGAATCGGTCGACGCTTTCTACGGGCGAATCCAGGCCCTGCGCGGTGTATCGATCAGGGTCGAGAAGGGCGAAGTTGTCGCCCTGATCGGTTCCAACGGGGCCGGCAAAACGACCACGCTGCGCACGGTCTCGGGGCTGATGCATCCCCATTCGGGCGCGATCCGTTTCGACGGGCGCGACATCACCCGCACCGGGCCATCGAAGATCGTGGAGCTGGGAATCTCGCAGTCGCCGGAGGGGCGCCGTCTGTTCCCACGCATGTCGGTGATCGACAACCTCTTCATGGGCGCGTACTCGCGCAACGACAGGCCGGGGATCGCCGCGGACATGGACCGCGTCTTCACGCTCTTTCCGCGCCTCCAGGAGCGGCGGACCCAGATCGCCGGGACGCTGTCCGGCGGGGAGCAGCAGATGCTCGCCATGGGCCGCGCGCTGATGGCTCGGCCGAAGCTGATGATGCTCGACGAGCCGTCGCTGGGACTGGCGCCGATCCTGATCGAGACCATCTTCAACATCGTCCGCGAGATCAACTCGCAGGGCACCACCGTGCTGCTCGTGGAGCAGAACGCGAACAAGGCGCTGGAAGTGGCGAATCGGGGCTACGTGCTGGAGACCGGCGTGGTGGTCCAGCAGGGAACGGGCCGCGACCTGCTCGCGTCAGAGGGCGTGCAGAAAGCCTACCTGGGGATGTAAAGCCCGGCGCTAGCGGCTCGGTTGGTAGCTCACCACGAACATGTAGACCAGGACGATCGCGAAAGCACCGTACTCGAGCACGACGTTCCTGGTGAAGCTGTCCTCGACCGTGTGCCGCACCAGGCCGCGGTTGATGTACCAGGCGATCAGCAGCATCGCCCCGAACCACCCCTCGGACACGACGAGGTAAAGCGAGAGGGCCGTGATCGCCCAGGCGAGGAACGTGACGACCTGGGCCACGAAGATCGCAAATATGAACGCCCTTCGCGGGGGGATCGAAACGCCATTGATGCGAAAGCTGCGATACGAGGCAAGGAACGTGATGGTGAAGATCCACAGCAGCTTCAGGATCGGGTTGAACGGAAGGGTGACCACGACCAGGTAAGCGCCCGCCAGGACCAGGACCAGGATGGCTTCCTGGAGCAGCAGGTGGCCGCGCTTCTCCGCGTCGCGCAGCCTCAGGTAATCGAGCCGTGCCGCGATGATGAAGCCGGTGCCGAACACGACGGTCAAGCTGAGGTACTTCCACAGCTCCGGCACAAGGATCGACAGGCCCGCCAGCGTGATCGCGCCGAGGGCCCACCGGATGTAGTCCTCGATGCCCGGAACCGCTTGGGTTCCCCCGAGGTAGCGAGGCGG
>JACXTT010007605.1_pt1 | contig 15229 bp, 16 predicted proteins | sample 9270951 | NCBI WGS metagenome assembly JACXTT01 (sample SAMN15532306, study PRJNA645909) | rock metagenome | isolation source: weathered quartz diorite | place: Puerto Rico | collected 2017-06-21 | reverse complement strand
GAGTCTCGACACCAGCGACTGGCGGCTCGATGCCAAGCTTGTCGAGGTGCTGCGCAAAGACCCGAAGGCCGATATCGCGCCGATCAAACATGCCTACCTCGCGCATGTCTGGCAGCGCGCGGAAGCCTACCGCGAGCTCTCGCAAAAACTGCAGGGCCGCGATATTCCGCAGGTGATCCTGCTGCATCACAACCTCGTCAATGCGCTCTGGCTTGACGATTTGATCGACCTGTTCAAGGCCAAAGGCTGGCGCATCACCACGCCGGCGCTGGCCTTCGCCGATCCGGTTTACCAGCTGGTACCGGATCGCCCCGCTCCGGGGCAAAGCCTGCTGCTGTCGATGGCGCGCACCCTGGGCCTCGGCAAGTTCGAAGGCTGGGAACGGCTGGTGGATGACGGCGATTACGAGATCGCGGTATTGAAAGCGCAGGGCATGTAGGGCAGCATCTGCCTGGGCATAACAGGGGGCAGCGATGGCCGTGATGACGCCATTATTCGAACGCGATCAATTCATGGCATCGCTGGCAGCGGATTTGCGATCCGCAACCGCCGGCGAGGGGCGGGTCGCCCTGGTCTGCGGCGAGGCCGGCATCGGCAAGACCAGCCTGCTCGAACAGTTTGTACGGAGCCATCCGCGCGCACGCTGCCTGTGGGGCGCCTGTGACGCCCTGTTCACGCCACACCCGCTGGGACCGCTTCACGATATCGCGCGCGCAATCGGTGGTCGCCTTAATAGCCTGCTTGAAGAAGGTGCCGAACGCGCCCAGCTGTTTGCTGCAGTATTGGATACGCTGCGCGAGGCGCCGGCCATCATGGTGCTCGAGGATGTGCACTGGGCGGATGCCGCCACGCTGGATTTGATCAAGTTCCTGGGGCGGCGCATTCAGCGCCTGCCGGCGTTGCTGATCCTGAGCTATCGCGATGACGAGATCGGCAGCGCCCATCCCCTGCGTCTGGTGCTGGGCGATTTGCCGTCTCGCCAGATCAGCCGCCTGCCGCTGCCGCGATTGACGGCGGAGGCGGTCGAGGCGATGGCGCACAGCCGCCAGCGCAGTGCCCTCGGCCTGCATTCCGCAACCGGCGGCAATCCTTTTTTTGTGGCGGAGGTGTTGGCCAACGACGGCGAGAGCGAGCCGGGAAGGGTGCCGGCTACGGTTCGCGATGCGGTGCTGACGCGCGCCGCTCGCCTGTCGCCATCGGCGCGCGCGGTGCTGGAGTTTGCGGCGATCATCCCGCGCGCGGTGGAGGTAGCCCTGCTTGAGGCGGTGCTGGCGCCGCCCCTGCCTGCCGTTGAGGAATGCGTGGGCAGCGGCCTGCTGCTGGCCGAACAGCAGCAATTGCGCTTTCGCCACGAACTGGCGCGCGTTGCCGTGGAAGAGTCGATCACGCCGCCGACGGCAAGGTCCCTGCATGCGCGTGCGCTGGCGGCCCTGCAGTCATCGCCGAACGACTACAGTGCCCCGCTGGCCCGCCTTGCCCATCATGCCCATCATGCCGGCGATGCTGAGTCAGTATTGCGCCTCGCCCCGATGGCGGCTGCCGAGGCCGCTGCTCGCGGTGCGCGGCGCGAAGCGGCTGCGCATTGTCGCGCGGCCTTGGCGCATGGCGCGCGCCTGCCGGAGGTCGCGCATGCCGCACTCCTGGAATCCTATGCCGGCCATTGTTTTGAGCTGGGCGATTATGCGAATGCGATCGCCGCGGGCGAGGAGGCGATCGCGCGCTTTGCGCGCATCGGCGATGTCGCGCGCCAAAGCGCGGTGCTGGCCGCGCATGCCATGTCCCTGGTGCGTGCGCTGCGCAATGCCGATGCCGAAGATGCCTGCCGCCGCGCCATTGCGCTTGCGGAATCGCTGCCGCCCGGCGCGGTGCTGGCCAGGGCCTGTGAAACCGCCGCCTATTTGCGCATGCTCGATCGCGACTGTCGTGCCGCCCAGGACTGGGGCGAGAAGGCGATTGCACTGGCGACGCAATTCGACGAGCCGCAGATCCTGGCGGCCGCGCATAACTCCGCCGGCGCGGCACGCATGTTCATCGATTACGAGGCGGGTCTTGCGCAGGTGCACGCCGGCCTGCGCATCGCCGAAGGCCTGAACGATGGCGGCGTTGCCGTGGCCGATGCCTATGTGATGCTCGGCACCGCTTCAGGCGAGCTTTACCGTTTCGCCAAGGCATCGTCGTATCTGGCGGAAGGCATTGCCTTCGCGCGTGCGCATGACCTTGATCGTCTCGGCGGCTACATGGAAGCCTGGCAGGCGGTGCTGGAAATGTTTGTCGGCGATTGGGATGCGGCCGGGGCGCGCGCCAATGCCCTGCTGCGTCGCGAGGCCTACGGTTCCACCAATCGGGTGACGGCGCTGATCGCGCTGGGCCGCCTGCGCGCGCGGCGCGGCGATCCCGGCGTCGATGCGGTGCTCGACGAGGCGCTGGCGCTGGCCCTGCAGTCCGGCACCTTGCAGCGCATGGCCCCGGTGCGTTGCGCGCGTGCCGAGCTCGCCTGGCTGCGCGGCGACACTGCGCAGGTGAAGCTCGAGGCAAATGCCGCCTATGCCCTGGCCGAGCGCCGGCTGCATCCCTGGTTCCTGGGCGAGATGGCGTTCTGGCGCTGGCGCGCAGGCGACCTGTCGGCGGCGCCCGCAGGATGCGCCGAGCCCTTCGCGCTGCAAATAAGCGGCGACTGGCAGGCAGCGGCCGCGGCCTGGCAGGACATCGGCTGTCCCTACGAGCAGGGCCGCGCATTGATCGACGGTGACGACGCGGCGCAGCGGCAGGCGCTGGCGATATTCGAGCAACTGGGGGCAAGGCCGATTGCGGAGTGGCTGCGCCATCGCATGCGCAGCGAGGGCGCGCGCGGCATCCCGCGCGGACCGCGCCAGGCGACGCGCGACAATCCGGCCGGCCTCACCGGCCGTGAAATGCAGGTGCTGCTATTGGTGGCGGAAGGCTGCCACAACAGCGAAATCGCGGCGCGGCTGTCGCGATCGCCGCGCACCGTCGACCATCATCTTGCGTCGATCCTCGCCAAGCTGGCGGTCGATTCGCGCACCGAGGCCGTGGCGGCGGCGCAGCGGCTGGGTTTGCTTACGCGGCCCTGAACCCGGGTGATTGCGCAAAATAGGCAATGGCGATCGCCAATTTGGGCAGTCCTGCCGATTCGCGCGTGCAGCGAAATCTCCAGAATGTCTCCACGGTCATGCACGGACCGCGACAATTGAAATTTTCAAGGAGATCTCCATGCCACGCTATATGGTTGAACGCACTTTCCCCAAGGGCCTTTCCATCCCCATGACGGCTGCCGGCGCCAAGGCCTGCGGCGGCGTGGTCGCCACCAATGCCGACGCGGGTGTCACCTGGGTGCATTCCTACGTCGGGCCGGGCAATACCAAGACCTTCTGCATTTACGATGCGCCCACGCCGGAAGCGATCCGTCATGTTGCCGAGCGCAACGGCTTGCCGGTGGACAACATCACGGAAGTGAAGGTGCTCGACCCGTATTTTTATCAGGGCTGAATTACCGGCGTCGCGCAGGATCTGAAAATGAAAGTCCAGCATTGGCGCGCCTTTCCAAGCAAAAATGCTTCGGAAGCCGCGCCAAATGGCGATCTGCATTTTTGAGTTACCTGCCTGACTCCACCAGCACCTTCAACCTGCCCAGCGCCTGGTCCCATTGCGCGGCGATGGCATCGAGCGCACGTTGCGCGGCTTCGAGCTGGGTGGGTTCGAATTCCCAGCGCCGCTCGCGTCCCACCTTCACATCGTGCACCAGGCCGGCGTCGGCCAGCACTTGCAGATGTTTGGTCACTGCTTGCCGCGTAATGTCCGTACCCTCGGTCAGCTGCGTGATCGACAGGGCGCCGCCGGCGCAGAGCACGGCGATGAGGCGGATGCGCGTTTCATCGCCCAGCGCGGCGAAAATGGGCGCCGAACTGCGCATCGATGCCAGGGCGCGCGCGCCCGGTTGCGGCGCTTTACGCGGCTTCGACATGGCGCGCGATGTTCTTCATCTGCGCTTCCCAGCCGCCGCTGTTCATGCGGAAGGCGGTCGCGCGGCGTGCGGCCGGCACCTTGTCGAAACCGGATTCGACGACCGTCAGCAGCACGCCACCTTCGACCGCTTTCAGCTCGAGCACGACCAGGGTGGTTTCCTCCTGCGAATAATCGATGCTCGCATCGAGCGCATAGGGATGCCAGCGAAAGGCGAGGCGCCGCTCGGCCAGCACTTCCACAATTTGCGCTTCGAACATCACATGCTCATAGCCGGCATAGGTGAGCGGGCCCCGCACTTTCTGGCCCGGCGCGAAGTGCTGGCCGCTCAGCGTGGCGCCGAACCAGGTGCCGAATTCTTCGGCATTCGACAAGGCTCGCCATACGCGTGCGGGCGTCGCCTTGAGCAGGATTTGCCGTTCGATGCGGTCGGTGGATGAAGTCATGCGCACTCCCTGAAATGGTGGATTCGCGGCTACAGCGCGCGACCGTTGTAATGCTGCACCGGGATGGCATCGAGCTCGATGTTTTCCAGGCAGCGGATATTGACGGCAGCCATGGCATTGCCCTTGGGATCACTGCCCTCGCCGAAAGGATGGATGCCGCATTTGGGGCAGAAGTGATGCTTGATGTGATGCTTGTTGAAGGTGTAGGTCGACATCGCCGCCGCGTCCGTGAGCAGGCGCAGTTGCGCGCGCGGCACGAACCACATGACGACTCCCTTGCGCCGGCAGATGGAACAGTTGCAGTCCGTGGCGCCGCCGATCTCGCCCTCGACTTCGAAGGCGATATTGCCGCAGTGACAGCTTCCTTTATGGATCATTTTTTCCTCCGGTTTTCCGCCCGCGCAAGAAGCGACGGGCGCGTTTTGATATGCAACTGATGGGTTGCAATATAAACGATTCCCGGAGAAATGCAACGGTTTTGTTGCGCGATTGCCGGCCGCTGAATCCGCTTGCGGCGGGGCCGCTTAGGTGCCGGTGGCGCGGGATTCTGCCTGCTCGATCTCCGTCGACGAAGTGGCGGCAAGGATGAGGAATTCCGCCGGCACCCGATAGGTGCTGCCCTGCCGCCATTGCGCAATCGAGGCCAGATAGCGGGCACGCGTTCTCGCCCTTGCCGCCTCGTCGAAGCGCGACCAGGCCAGCGCCACCGGCCCGCCGATGAAGGCGGCATCGCAGGCGTCGTCGCCGTCTTCGTAATCCAGCGTGCTGTTGATTCGCTGCTGCTGCGTCACGTCAAACAAGGCGGCCCTGCACAACCGCGCCAGGGCCTCGCCCTGGCCGAGATGGAAAAACAGCGGGCAGACTTCGCTCGATACTTCCGCATCGACGATCGGGAACAGCGATGCCCAGCCGCAATGCGCACGCTCGCCCCAGACCGCGATGACGATGCGGCCGCCGGGGCGCAGCACCCGCCGCATCTCGGCGAGTGCCCGCGCCGGATCGGGAACGTACATCAGGCCCAACGCGCACAGCACCACGGCGACGCTGGCGTCGGCGAGTTCGAGGGATTCGGCGTCCATGCGCGCGAAGCGAAGATTTTCCAGCCCGCTTTGTTGCGCCTGCTGCGAGGCCGCCTCGATCATCTGCCCGGAGAGGTCCACGCCGATTACCCGGCCGCTCGCGCCGACTGCCCGCGCCGCCGCGAAGCTGACGATGCCGGTGCCGCAGGCCACGTCGAGCACCGTCTCGCCCGGCATCAGCGCGGCATGGTGCAGCAATTGCGCCTGCGCTGCCGCCAGCTGCGTGCGCCACAGGGGCTCGTAATCCGCGGCGGCCAGGTCCCAGCCATAACGTTGCACGCGTCGCTGCAGCCGGGCGTCCATCGATGCCGGCGGTTCAGCGGCGGGTAATGACGATTTCCAGATACTCGCTTGGTACCACCAGCGAATTTGCGCCGCCCTGGTTGAGGCCGTTCAGCAGGTCGCTGAGATCGCGTTCGAGCATCGCCGCCTTGTCGGCCGGCAGGGCCGCGAAGGCCTTGTGGATCGGGCCATACCAGGTGCGGAACACCTCGATGAAATGCGCCGCCGAGCGATAGCGGAAATTGAACACCTGCTTTTTCACCGCGATCTTCGCCTCCTGGTTGCCGAACATGGTTTGCAAATGCGCCTCGACGCCCCAGCGCGAGGGCGGCTGCACGCCTGCCGGCGGCGGCAACTGTTTGCCCAGCGCCTTGAACATCTGGCCGACCAGGCTTTCCGGTGTCCAGTTGGCGAGGCCGATGCGCCCGCCCGGGCGGCAGACGCGCGCCAGTTCGGCGGCCGCTTTTTCCTGGTCCGGTGCGAACATCACGCCGAAGGTCGAGAGCACCGCATCGAAACTGCCATCCTTGAAGGGCAGCGCCTCGGCATCGGCCGCCTGAAAATGCACCGACAAATGTTCGGCAGCGGCACGCGCTGCGCCCTGCTCGAGCAGGCTGGCGACATAGTCAGTCGATGTCACCTGGCAGCCGCGGCGCGCGGCCGCCAGCGTGGCATTGCCGTTGCCGGCGGCGACATCGAGCACCCGCTCATCCCAGCGCAGGTCGCAGGCCTCGGCCAGGTTTTCGCCGACGATCTGCAGGGTGGTGCCGATGATGCCGTAATCGCCGCTGGCCCAGGCGGTCTGCTGGCGGCCTTTCAGGGCGACCAGGTCGGGCGGCGGCGTGGCGGTATTGTTGGCGCTGGCAGTGGCAGTGTTCATCTTCGGGACTCCTTGTCGACGGAAGCGGGTTTGCGAATCGAACGAATAATATAGAACCGCCCGGCGCGACCGTCCTGTCCGCGCGTCGCGACATCCTGTCCAATCGTCTGCCCGCGGCCTGGCACTTGCCGTGCATCCGCAAATGCTGACAGATCGTCCGCCGATTGCTGCATTGCGGGATGCCCCCTTGGCTGCGGCGGCGACTGCGTCCACAATGGAACATCGCCAGAATCGGGAATCCGGCAAGGGAGGCAGCACATGAGCATGCAGGACATAGCCAGCGCCATGGCGCGCGTGGAATCGGTGTTGAAACGCAAGCCGGAGATGGGCCCGCATGACGATGCGCCGGCCATCGCGCGCTGGGAGAGCGGCACACGCGTTGTCGCCAGCCATGCCAACGGCACCGAAATGGCGACCGATATGCCGCGCGAAATCGGCGGCAATGGCGACCAGGTGACACCGGGCTGGCTGTTCCGCGCCGGTCTCGCTTCCTGTGCGGCCACGCGCATCGCCATGGGCGCCGCTGCCGCCGGCATAACGCTCAGCAACCTCGAGGTGCGCGCCAGCAGCCGCTCGGATACGCGCGGCCTGCTTGGCATGGAGGGCGCTGACGGCTGCGCGATCAGCGCCGCGCCCAGCGACATGCAGTTGCATGTGAGCATCGGCGCCCGAGGGGTGGCGCCCGAGCGGCTGCGCGAGCTGGTGGAGCGGAGCAACCGCTGCGCGCCTATCGCCAGCGCGGTGCAGAACGCGGTGCCCGTCGCCTTGCATATCGATATCGCCGCCGACTGATTGTGCATGGATGCCTTTTCCGAAATCCTGCGCGTGGTGCGGCTGGTCGGCGCGATTTTCATCAACGCCAAATTCACCGCGCCCTGGTGCTACCAGTCGCCCTGCGCCGACCTGGCCGCACCGCTGCTCGAGCCCGGCGCCGAGAAGGTGGTGATCTTTCACCTGATCACCGAAGGCGAATGTTTTGTCGAAATGGACAATGCGCCGCCGCTGCGCCTGACGGCCGGCGATGTGGTGCTGTTTCCCCAGGGCGATGCGCATTGCATGACCTCCGCACCCGGCGTGCCGCCGGCCAAGGGCGGCCGCAGTCTTGCCGAAGTGCTGTCGCGCCGCCCGCGGCAATTGACCTTCGGCGGCGGTGGCGCCACCACGCGCCTCGTCTGCGGCTATCTGGCCTGCGATGCCCGCCTTGCCCGCATGCTGCTGGCCGGCCTGCCGCCGGTGGTGAAGGTGAATGTGCGCGGATCCAATGCCGGCATGTGGCTCGAGGCTTCGGTACGGTATGCGCTGAACGAGGCGCGCTCGCCGCGCCCCGGCGGCGCGGGCGTGCTGGCCAAGCTTTCCGAGGTGCTGTTCATCGAGGTGCTGCGTCTGTACATGGGGGAGCAGGGCGAGGGCCGCATCGGCTGGCTGGCCGGGCTCGGCGATCGCATTGTCGGCGCCGCCCTGAACGCCATGCATGCGCGCCCGACGCATCCCTGGACGCTGGAAGAATTGGCTCGCGAAGCCGGTACCTCAAGATCGGTGCTGGCCGAACGTTTCCAGCAACTGGTGGGAAGTTCGCCCATGCAATACCTGACGCAGTGGCGCATGATGCTGGCCGCCAATATCCTCAGCCGCAGCAATGCACCGCTGGCGCGCGTGGCCGAAGATGTCGGCTACCAGACCGATACCGCCTTCAGCCGCGCGTTCCGCCGCGAGTTCGGCGCGCCGCCGGCAACCTGGCGGCGCCATCACGCGGTGCGCATGCCCCTGTCCTAGGAGATGTCGCTCGCTGGCGCCTGCTTTGCGGCGATTGTTTCGAGCGGATGCGCAAAAAAGAAACGCAGCATTTCGCGGCTGGCATCGGGGCCGCCGGGGTCGGTATGCGAGCCGGCTTCCTGCCCGCCCGACCATGCGTGCCCGCCGCCATGCACCAGCCAGTGTTCGGCGACCACTTTCTGTTGACGATCGCGATGCACGCTGTGCGTATAGCGCCGCCCGGCGGCCTCGCCTTTGACGACCGAGGCACTGCCGCCGGCATCGAGCGTATCGAGAACGGCGCCGACGACCTGTTCGCCATTCGAGGGATGCACGGTTTCGTCGGCATCGCCATGGAAGACGATGGTCGGCACCGTGATCTGCGCGCGTGCGCTGGCCGCGGCCGAAGTGAAGCCGACACCGTTGGCGACGCGGCGCGGGCCCGCGCCGCAGTGCCCGTGCTTCATCACCTCGAGTGCCTCCAGCACATTGCCGGCGCTGCCGCGGGCGAGGCCTGAATGCACGCCGGCGGCGGCGAAGATTTCAGGGTACGCCGCGGCGACGATGGCGGCCATCGCGCCGCCGGCAGAGAGGCCGGCGATGTAGATACGCTGCCGGTCGAGGCCGTATTGCGTGGCGACAGCCATTGCCAGATCGGCGATCAATGCCGGTTCGCCGCGGTCGCGCTGTTGGTGATGATGGTTGAACCAGTTCCAGCAGCGCGAGGGATTGGCCTCCAACGATTGGCGCGGGTAGAGCACATAAAAACCGTGTTCGTCGGCCAGCTCGTTCATGCCGGTGCCGGCGGCAAAGTCGTCGGGGTCCTGGGTGCAGCCGTGCAACATAACCAGCAGGGGCAGTGCCTTGCCTTGGCTGCCGGAAGGAATATAAAGCTTGTAGCGTCTCGTCAGTCCCAGATGGGAATGCGTTTCATCGCGGAACTCACCTGCGGCCGGCGCACCGCCGCTGCGCCCGAAAACGCCGGCATGCGGCTGCGGCATATCCGGTATCGAAACGGCTGCGCCGGATACTGAACTGTCGGGCAATGACGTCGCAGCGCCTGTCGTCCTGGCGGAATACGGCACATCCGCGCGCGGGCGTTCAGCCGCCGTGCCGCTGTGCTCGCGCGGCGAAGCGAAGCGCAGGCGCAGCACCGCGCTGCGCCAACCCGCTGCCAGCGACTGCCGACCGGCCTTGCGCATCAGTTGCTGAAAGAACTTGTACATGAGGGTCCCGATCGTGGCGGCTGGTATCAACTCGGTTCATGCAATTTGCGCGCCAGTCCCGCGCGGGCCCAGCCGTGAAATAATCGGCAACCGGAATTCAAAAACGGAAAGGAGATGGACATGGCCCAGCCATCGGCATTCAATGCCAGCCTCGATCTGCAGTTTGAACGCCTCATCGATATTCGGCCCGAGCTCGTCTGGTCCGCATGGACCGAGCCCGAGCACCTTGTGCATTGGTTCACGCCTGCGCCATGGAAGACCATCGATTGCGAAATCGATCTGCGCCCCGGCGGCATTTTCCGCACCGTCATGCAATCGCCCGAGGGACAGCACTTTCCCAATCTCGGCTGTTACCTGGAAGTCGTCAGGCAGCGCAAGCTGGTATGGACCAATGCGCTCGGCCCGGCATTTCGCCCGATGGTGCTGAGCGGCAGCACGGTCGGCGAGGGCGCGCCTTTCGCGTTCACTGCCGCGGTCTCGATGGAGCCCGAGGGCCGGGGCACGCGCTACGCCGCCAAAGTGATGCATGCCGACGAGGCCGCGCGCAAGCAGCATGCCGCGATGGGCTTTGAGGGCGGCTGGGGAACGGCGCTGGACCAGCTGGTCGCCTACATGAAAAACAAGTGAAAAAAAACGGATGTTTTTCCTGCCGGCGCGACCGCGCAATCAGTCGGCAGGGCGCAGGCCCACCAGGCTGATCAGCGTTTCCTCCGCATCGCTGCGCGCCCGCGGCGCGATGCGGAAAATATATTGGCCGATGCCGATATCGCTGCGGCTCCACCATGAGTAGGGACGGCCGACCTGCGCCTCGGGCACCGCGAATCCGGCGGCGCGCACCATGGCCAGGTACTCGTTGGCGCTGCGTTGCAGTTCCATGGGATGCCTGAACAGCAGGCGTATCGGCAGCGAGTGGATATAGCGGCGCGTCGATTCGGCGAACAGCAGCATGCCGCCCGGCCTGAGCACGCGGCGGATTTCGCGAAGCGCCGCCTCCTGCTCGACCAGATGGTGGAAGGTCTGGTGGCAGAACACCATGTCCACGCTGCCATCGGGCAGGGCCAGCTGCGAAATGGCGCCGTGCAGGAATTCGGCTTGCACGCCATCGCGGGCGGCGCGCGCGGCCGCGATCGCCAGCATGCCGGCGTCGATATCCACGCCGATCAGGCGGCGCGGCGCATAGCGCTGCGCCAGCATGCCCAGCGCGCGGCCTGAGCCGCAGCCCAGGTCCAGCACCACGCCTTGTGGCGGTGGCATTGCCGGCATCAGTCGCTCAAGCTCGTCGAGCGCCGGCGCGAGCACATACTTGGCCCAGATATCGGTGCGCAAAAACCAGCGGCCGAAACGCGTTTCGGGGACGTGCACGACAGTCGTGTTCAAGGCGATGCGCGGCGCGGGCCGGAAGGGTTGGAACAGCGCGATTATAAAGGCCGTCGGCCTCCTGGAATGTCGCTTGTCGCGGGTACAAACCAGCCCGCCGTTTCGGGCAGGCTGGTTTCCATCCTTACTTCGTCTTCTCGCGCAGCCGCAATCCGCTGTCGACAAATTTCGCTGCAAGTGCTGCTTCGCCATTCAACTGCTTTGCCAGTTCCGACAGGCCATGGTCGATGCCGACCGAAATGGCGCGCCTGATGGCTTCCGCAGCGGCCGGTTTTTGCGGGAAGGCCGCCTTGGGATGCCAGGGGCCGACATCCTCCATCAGCTGCTTGAGGATGCCGCCGGCGACATAGCGCTCGAAAGGCACATCGATGAGATGGAATTTTTCGGCGAGCATCGGCCATTCCCAGCGCGGTATTTTTTCCTTGAAGATCGGCCAGTCGAGGATCCATTCGCTCACGGTGCAACGCGGCGCGCGCCGGCCGAGCGCATCGATGGCCTGCTCGCCGAGGTACCAGATCGGCACTTTGGGCGAGAGCTCGATGATCTGGTCGGTCCACAGGATCGACCACCAGGCGGCGTTTTTCATTTCCGTCTGCCGGTCGGGCGGCGCCAGCCACACCCCGCAGTTGAGGAAATAGGCGTCGATCTTTTTCAGCGCGGCCTGGCCGGCGACGGTGGCGTCGAAGCCCGCATAGGGCGAGGGCGGGGCGGCGATGCCGGTCAGGTTGATGTCGAACCAGTGATGCCAGGTGGAATCGGCGAGGATGCGGCCGACATCGACATTGTGGCCGTTGTAGGCCGAGACCAGGCCGATTTCCTGGCCGTGCTTGGTCGCCGCCGGATCCTTGATGCGGCCCCAGGCGATCACTTCCGGCAATTCCTGGTGGCCGGATTTGGTCGGCCAGGCCGGGTCGCCCGGGGCCACAGCTGGCGCGATGGCCTCGCCTTCGTGTTGATGATCGGGAAACACATCGATCGGTCCATCCGGGCCGCACAGCACCGGGTGCGGGCGGTAGCTGCGGCGCAGGGCAATGAAGGAGCCCAGCGGATAGCGCTTGTAGCGAATGGTCTGCGGCACATCGTCGGATTGGTCGTTGAAGTCGAAGGTGTTGCCGGCATCGGGACCGTCCTCGACCGTGGTGTTCCAGGTTGGCGCAAAGTTCGGCGGGGCCGGATAGAGTCGCATGGCGCCGGCCCGGGTGATTTGCCCGGCGATGCCTTTGCCGAGTTCGGCATGGTCGCCGGTCACCAGCACGCCGCCGAATTTCGGCGCGGCCATGAACTGGTCCATCAGCGTCACTTCCGCAGCCGAAAGGTTCGGCGTGCTGTTGAAGCCGAAGAACCAGACTTCATCGTATTTGTTGACGATGTCCAGCGACACCAGGGTCTGTGCGCCGGGAATGGTGGCGCTGGGATCGGTGCCGTCGCGGTGCGCAAAATCGATCTGGAAATCGACATAAAAGTAGGCGCGGCTTTTCAGCAGGTTGTACACATATTGCAGGCCGAGGAAGCCGCCGCCGTTGAATTGCACGCTGCTGTCGGCATACATCAGGATGCGCACTTTCGAGGGCGAATGCCACCATTTGAAGCGCTGGTCCCAGTCGATGATGCCCCAGCGGTCGCTGATCGAGCGTTGCAGGTCCTTGAGATTGGAAAAGGTGTTGGGCATGGCGGGTCTCCTTGAAGGGGGAATGCGGGAAAGTTCGCCCGGAATGGCGAGCAAGCCACTTTCCCTCTCCGTCCCCGCCGCTGTCCTTAAGCCGCCCTTAAGCGCGCCTTAAATGTTCTGAAGCCCGTGTCCGAACGACCGGCTCAGGATTTTTCCGTACGCGCTGCCGGTTCAGGCGCCCGGCGGCAATTGGGCCAGCCTGGTGCGCAGGGCCGCCAGTTCCTCGCGCAGCGGCGCCGTCGCCGCAGCGATTTCCGCCTCGGTAAAGCGCGGCGTGATGTGCTGCGGGCAGTTCCAGTCGCTGCCCTCGACATCGATGACGATGCCGCGCTCGATGCGTGCGCGATAATCCGGCAGTTCGAGGCGGGCAATGAGATCCAAATCGTCATCGAGGCCGACAATGCGCGCGCGGCCGAAGAGTTTGAGGCGCAGGCGCTGCGCATAGTCCACCAGGATGATCGCCACCCGGTCGTTGCCGGCCAGATTGCCGTCGCTGATGTATTGGCGGTTGCCGCGGAAGTCCGCATAGCCCAGGGTGTGCTCGTCGAGCACTTTCAGGAAGCCCGCCGGTCCGCCGCGGAACTGCACATAGGGCCAGCCGCTTTCGCTGACGGTGGCTTGGTAAAAGCTGTCGCGCGCGGCGATGAATGCGGCTTCCATTTCGCCCAGCGGCGGTCCGCTGGCTTCGCGCTGCTCGAAGCGCGCGTAATTGGCGCGGCTGCCCATGAGGCTTTGCAGTTCCTTGACATTCGGCGTGAAGGCGATTTCAGAATAGGCGTGTGCCATGGTCAGTCCTTTCAAAAACGGTCCGGGCGCATGCCCGGACCGATGGCGCGGCGGGATCAGGCGGCGGCGCGTTCAGCGTTGTCGAACAGTTCCACTTTCGGGAAGTCGATATCGACACGCACCGCCTTGCCGAGGATGTTGGTGAAAAAGTTGAGCGACACCACGGCAATGATTTCGACGATTTCAGCGTCGCTCAGCCCGGCCGCACGCGCGGCGTCGAATTCGGCCGTGGTCAGTTCCCCGCGGTTGTCGTTGAGGGCGCGAGCGAAGGCGACGATGGCCGCACCCTTGCTGTCGGCAGATGCGCCGCGGCGATTCAATTGCATCTCCTCATTGCTGAGGCCCGCGCCGCGACCGATGGCGGTGTGCGCCGATACGCAGTACTGGCAGCTGTTGCCCTCGGCGATGGCCAGGGCGATGCGTTCCTGCATGGCTTTGGGCAGGCCGGCCGCGCCCAGCGCACCATAGAGACCGAGGAAGCCCTCGAGCGCCTTGGGCGCATGGGCGAGGACGCGGATGAAATTGGGCGTGATGCCGAGCTGCGCCTGCACAGCGTCGAGCAGGTTCTTGGCGTCGCCGGTAGCGGTTTGCGGATTGATGGCGGAAATGCGTGACATGGTGGAACTCCTTGGCAGTGATTGGGGGGAAGGGTGCTCGCCTTCAACTTGAGGCGATGCATGGCATTGTGGGCAACTGCCGCATTTGAATAAATGGTGTGAAAAACATTTCATTGCTGCATTAAACGCAGTAATTGTAGAATCGCCACCATGGACAAGCTCTACGCGATGGAAGCGTTCGTGAAAATCGTCGACGCCGGCAGCATTACCGCCGCGGCGGACGCGCTCGAAGTTTCGCAGCCGTCGATGGTGCGCACCCTGGCGGCGCTGGAACGCGAACTCGGCGTGCGCCTGCTCAATCGCACCACGCGGCGCATGTCGCTGACCGATGAAGGCCGCGATTATTACGAGCGCAGCCGGCAGATCATGGCCGCGGTCGACGATGCGCGCGCAGGCCTCAGCGCGCGCCTTGCCACGCCGCGCGGGCGCTTGCGCATCGCCTCCTCGGTGTCTTTCGGCCGCCGCTTCGTGGCGCCGGTGGTGGCCGAATTTCTCGCCGCGCATCCGGACCTCAAAATCGAATTGCTGCTGCTGGATCGCATCGTCGACTTGGTAGAGGAGGGCATCGACCTCGCGGTGCGCGTGGCGCAACTGCCGGATTCCTCGATGATCGCGCATGCCATCGGCGACACCCATCGCGTGGTGGTGGCCAGCCCGGACTTCCTATCGTCCGTCGGTACGCCGAAAACGCCGGATGATTTGCGTGGCGCACGCTGCGTCAGCTTTACCGGTGTGGTTGCCGCGGGCAGCTGGATGTTCGGCGAAGGTCGCCGGCCGCAGAAAGTGGCGGTCAATAGCGTGCTGGTCAGCAACCAGATCGATGCGGCCATCCAGGCCTGCGTGATGGGCACCGGCTTCGGACGCTTTCTGGATTACCACGTCCTCGACCAGATCCACTGCGGCGCACTGCTGCGGGTGTTGCCGAAATTCGAGGGCGAAGCGATTCCGGCCAGCATCGTCTATCCCTCCTCGCGGCAGCAATCGCCGAATGTGCGCAGCTTTGTCGAGTTCGCGCAGCCGCGCTTGCGCGAACGGCTGAAACTATTGCAGATCAGCGGTGGCGGAAAGAAGGCTTCGACAAAGCGGAAAACTATCAAATCCTAGCACTGGCGCGCCTTTCGGAGCAAAAATGCC
>JACXTT010007604.1_pt1 | contig 15230 bp, 9 predicted proteins | sample 9270951 | NCBI WGS metagenome assembly JACXTT01 (sample SAMN15532306, study PRJNA645909) | rock metagenome | isolation source: weathered quartz diorite | place: Puerto Rico | collected 2017-06-21 | reverse complement strand
TGGCTTGATGACAAAGTTAAAAACCAAAAGCTCTAAAATCATTGGATCGATGGCTTATTGAAGATAAATCCCTCATACAGCGAAGCTTACTCTACAGCCGGCCATTTCTTCGTGATCAACCGGCGCTACGACGAGGGCATCAAGTTTTACCGTAAGGCGCTCGAACTGAATCCCCGGCTGTGGGAAGCACGATCGCAACTGGGCGTCAACCTGATGCGCATGGGCGAAGAAACCGAGGCCAGGGATCAACTGAAGCAGTGCTACGATGCCGGGTATCAAAACGCCGAGACGGTCAACTCGCTGCGCCTGCTCGATAGCTACGCCAACTACGTCACGTACAAAACCGACCGCACCGTCTTGCGTCTCGAAAAGAAAGAAGCCGAGCTGCTGCGCCCCTACTTCGAGTCCGAGATGAAACGCGCCATGGCCGCTTACGAGAAAAAATACCAGTTGAAGCTCAGCGGCCTGGTGCAAGTGGAGGTCTATCCCAATCACGAAGACTTCGCGGTTCGGACCATGGGCATGCCAGGCTTAGGCGCACTCGGCGTTACTTTCGGTTCCGTGGTAGCGATGGACAGCCCTTCCGGCCGCCCTCCCGGTAGTTTCCACTGGGCCAGCACCATGTGGCACGAGTTGAGTCACGTCTACGTGCTGCAGGCCACGCATCATCGTGTTCCACGCTGGTTCACCGAAGGCATGGCCGTATACGAAGAAACGGCTGCCGCGCCCGATTGGGGCGACCGCCTCGATCCGGAGGCGATCAATGCCATCCAGCACAAACTGTTGCTGCCGGTGGCGCAGCTCGACCGCGGCTTCGTTCGCCCAAGCTACCCGTCGCAGGTGGTTGTCTCGTATTTTCAGGCCGGCAAGATCTGCAGCTACATCGCCGAAAAGTGGGGCTACAGCAAGCTGCTGGATATCATGCACGCCTACGCCAAGCTCAAATCGACGCAGGAAATATTCCGAGAAGTTCTGAATACCTCGACGGAGGATTTCGACAAGGAGTTCCTGGCGTGGCTGGGCAAGGAAACCAAGAGTCCGGTCGAGCACTTTGAAGAATGGAAAAAACAAATCAAAGGCCTCGTGGAGGATCTGCGCGCCAAAAAGTACGATGATGTCATTCGCCAGGGTAATGCCATTCGCGATTTTTATCCGGACTATGTCGAGCCCGGCAGCGTCTATGAGTTGTTGGCCGACGCCTATACAGCCAAGGGCGATAAGGCCGCCGCGCGTAAAGAACTGGAACAATACAATCGCGTCGGAGGCCGTAGCTCGCTGCTGATCAAGCGGCTCGCGACGCTACTCGAAGAAGCCGGCGAGCCCAAGGAAGCCGCGGCTGCCCTCGATCGTCTAAACTACATTTATCCGGAAGACCAGGAATTGCACAAACGACTCGGAGATCTGTGGCTGGCCCAGGAGAATCTGTCCGGCGCGATTCGCGAATACCAGGCCGTACTCGCGACCAAACCGCTTGATCAGGCCACCGCGCACTTCCAGTTGGCCAAGGCCCTGCGCATGGCCAATCGGACTGATGAAGCGCGCGAGCAAGTGCTGCTGTCTTTGGAAGCGGCTCCGGGCTATAAGCCGGCGCAAAGATTACTTTTGGAAATTGCAAAATAAACAAACATGTCCACCACTCTAAGCACTGCGATTGCCGATTCGGCGGAACTGAAAGAACGCATCGATCGATTCCAGGAGATTCATCGCGGTATCGTACGCGAAGTCCGCAAGGTAATCGTTGGCCAGGACGAGGTGATCGAGCAGGTGTTGATCTCGCTCTTCGTCGGCGGTCATTGTCTGATCACCGGCCTGCCAGGAACGGCCAAGACTCTGCTGGTTCGCACGCTGTCTCAAACTCTCGGGCTGGTATTCAAGCGCATCCAGTTCACGCCCGACCTGATGCCGTCCGACATGACCGGCACCGACATCATCGAAGAGGACAGCGCAACGGGGCATCGCACCTGGACCTTCGTTCCCGGGCCAATCTTTTCTAACATTCTTTTAGCCGACGAAATCAACCGCACGCCACCCAAGACGCAATCGGCGCTGCTGGAAGCCATGCAGGAGCTGTCTTGCACCGTGCGCGGCAACATGTACACCATCAAGCCGCCGTTCTTCGTTCTAGCCACGCAGAACCCCATCGAGTTGGAAGGCACCTATCCGCTTCCCGAAGCCCAACTCGATCGCTTCTTGTTCAACACGGTACTCGATTACCTCTCGGCCGACGACGAAGTGAAAGTGGTGGATCTTACCACCACCACCAAAGTTGCGAAAGTGGATGCCGTTACCAACGCTGAGGAAATTCTCGATTTTCAGCAGTTGGTGCGCATGGTTCCGATCGGTGATAGCGTCGCCCGCTATGCGGTGGAATTGGTTCGTGCCACCCGCCCTAACGACACCGGCGCTCCCGATTTCGTGAAGAATTACGTGAACTTCGGAGCCAGCGTCCGCGCGGCGCAATTTGTTGTCCTGGCCTCCAAAGCTCGTGCCCTCTTGAGAAACCGGTACCATGTCGCCTACGAGGATATCCGCGCGTTGGCTGCGCCTATCCTTCGTCACCGCCTGCTTCTCAATTTCCACGCCGAATCCGAACGTCTCGATTCCGATGCCATTCTCAAGCGTCTATTGGAATGGAAGGCCGAGCCAAAATAACTCGCAGCCAGAGCCGGCAACCAGCAACTAGAGACCGCTTAAATGCTGCCTTCAACGCCAACCCGCTTCATTGACCCCGCCGTTCTGGCCGGCATCTCACACCTTGATCTAGTCGCGAAAACGGTGGTTGATGGATTCGTCGCTGGGCTGCATCGCTCGCCCGATTTCGGTTTCAGCCAGGAGTTCGCCGAATATCGCGCTTACACCCCCGGCGACGATCTGCGGCACGTCGATTGGAACGTCTTCGCGCGTACCGAGCGCGCCTACCTGAAGCGTTACCGTGGTGAGACCAATTGCCAGCTCACCATGATGCTCGATACCAGCGGATCCATGGGATACAGCTCCCATAACATCACGAAGCTCGACTACGGCCGCTTCTTGGCTGTTTCCATGGCCTACCTGGCTAACCAGCAGCGCGATGCCGCTGGTGTAATCATTTTTGACGACGACGTCCGCAACTATGTTCGCCCCTCCACGCGCCAAGGCCAGTTCATGCGTGTCGCGCACGCCGTCGAAAAAGCCCAGGTTGGCACCCGCACGGATTTTGCGAAACCGTTCATGCATTTCCAGCAGTTCCATATCCGCCGGGGTATTGTCGCGGTGATCTCCGATTTCTACGAGCAGCCGGACATTGTCATCCGCACCATCGAGCCGCTGCGTTATCGCGGCAACGATCTGGTGATTTTCCACGTCCTTGACCCCGAGGAGATCCGTCCCAAGTTAAAGGAACCGCTCCTGCTGGTTGACATGGAAACCAAAGACGCGCTCGAGGTTTCACCCGAGTACGCCAAGGAAGAATACAGCGCCAAAATTGACGCGCACATCGAGGCGCTCAAGAAAAAAGCTGCCGCCGCGAACATCGATTACTGCTTGCTTCGTACCGACCGGCCGCTCGACGACGCGATGCGCGAATATTTCCTGATTCGTAAGGGGAGGATGTAGGTGGGCTTTCTGGCGCCCTGGTTTCTGGCGGGACTTGCGGCCATCGGGCTGCCGTTCTGGATCCATTTGTTGCGCCAATACCGCAGCACTCCGCATCCCTTCAGTTCTCTGATGTTCTTCGAGCAGCGTACGCAGAGCTCCATCAAACACCGCCGTCTGCGCTATCTCCTGTTGCTTTCACTGCGTGTTCTGTTGCTGCTGCTCATCGCGCTCACCTTCGCCAATCCCTTTATTACGCGCACGTCCGGCGCCGCCGGCGGCCGCAAAATGTTGATCATCGGCGTCGACAATTCTTTCAGCATGCGCTATGGCGACCATCTGGCGCGCGCCAAACAGCAGGCTCTCGGGGCTGTTTCCAATCTGATTGCGGGCGAACGCGGCCAGGTGCTGGCCATCAATTCCCACATTCAGTTCCTCACGCAACCGGTCGAAGACGCCAACCAGCTCAAGGCAGCGATTCAATCGATTCAGCCGTCCGATGAGCAAAGTTCTTACGGAGAATTTGCGCGCGCTTTGAGAACCATCGCCCAAGCTTCGAAGCTGCCGCTGGAAGTTCACTTCATAAGCGACATGCAAAAGTCGTCTCTGCCTCCGGCGTTCGCTGACCTGCGTCTCGGCGGCGACACCAACCTGGTTTTCCACTCGGTCGCCGAGTCCAAGGAACCGAACTGGCTGGTCGAAAGCGTCACTGCGCCCGGCAAGATCTTCGACCCCAAGAAAGTTCGCGTTCAAGCCGTGATCGCGGGGCGGGGAACCGAGGCATCGAAGCGGACGGCCTCGCTGATGCTGGATGGTAAGGTGCTCGAAACCAAAAACGCGGATGTTCCCGCCAACGGCCGCGTCACCGTCGAGTTCCTATCGCTTGAATCGCCCTATGGTTTCCACAAGGGCGAGGTCCGTCTTCAACCCGACGACTCTTTGCGCGAAGATGATCGCTTCGCTTTCGCCGTCGAGCGGGCCGATCCGCGCCCAGTCCTATTCCTGCATCGTTCCGGCCAGCTCCGCGGTGAGTTGTATTATCGCGCTGCTTTGGAATCGCTACCCGATGCCGGTTTCGTTCTTGAGCCCCTGGCCGTCGAGCAGGCCGCCAACCAGGCATTCTCCAAATACGCTTTCGTGGTGTTGTCCGACATCGGCGCCATGCCGGCCGGCCTGGATAACAGCTTGCGCGCGTATGTGAACGGCGGAGGCTCGCTGCTGGTGGCGCTCGGCTCGTCCTCTGTCGCCCTGCAACGCGTACCCGGCTCAGGGGAAGCCATCCTCGCGTCCAGCTATTCGTCGCTCGCCGGCGATCGCTTCCAAACCGTCTCGTCGGCCGATGCTGAACATCCCTCCATCCGGCGCGCCAATAAACTGGAAGGCGTCCAGTTTTATCAGGTGATTCGCGTTGATCCCGGTACCTCCCGCGTCATCGCCCGTCTAAGCAATCAGGATCCGCTCTTGATCGAAAAGCAGGTGGGCGAGGGCCACGTGCTGGTGTTCACCTCTACGTTCGACAATCTCGCCAACGATTTTCCGCTGCATGCCTCATTTGTGCCTTTCGTCGAGGAGACCGCGCGCTATCTCGGCGGCCAGCAGCAGCGTTCCACGAATGTCGCGGTCGACTCCTATATCGAGCTGCGCTCGGCAAAAGAACAGGGCGCATCGGTCGAAGTCATCGACCCGGACGGTAAGCACCCTCTCTCGCTCAAGGAAGCCACGACATCGCAGACTTTTCAGGTCAATCACGAAGGTTTCTACGAAATTCATCGCGCCAATGGCCGCCACGAAATGGTCGCGGTCCATGCCGACCGGCGCGAATCCGACCTGACGCCAATCCCCCAGGAAACACTCGACCTGTGGAAGAACACCGGGCGTGGCCCGGACACCTCCGGCGCCGGCGGCGAGGCCGCCAATCAGTCCCGGCCCTGGAGTCTGTGGCGCTACGCTTTGCTATTGGTCCTGATAACCGCGATAATTGAATCGTTGATAGCCAGCCGATACTTGTCGGTGGAAAAGGAGGCCGCATGAACGCCCTCGATCAACTGAATGCCTACCTGGAACGCTTGGAAAAGCGGCTCCGGCTCGCGGCATTCTCGAAAGGCACGTCCATCACCACGATTGCAGCGCTGGTGGTGACCGTCCTTCTGGTCTGGATTATCAACCGTTACGCGTTCTCGCCGGCCTCCCTGCTTTGGGCCCGCATTCTTCTCTTCCTGTCCCTAGCCACGGCCATCTCGTTTGGCCTGTTGATTCCTTTGCTTGGATTGAACCGGCGGGGCGCAGCTCGCCGGGCGGAGCAGCGATTCCCGCAGTTTCAAGAGCGCTTGCTGACCCTGGCCGAAAAGCCGAACGCGTCCGATCCGTTCACGCAGTTACTCGCAGGCGATGCAATGAAGTTGGCGCAGACCAGCGAACCCGAGCGTCTTGCGCCCACTGGTCCCATCCTCGGATTTCTGACCTCCGCCGGACTGGCCGTGGCCGTTCTGCTGTGGCTCGTTCTAGCCGGCCCTGGCTATCTCGGATACGGTACTTCGCTGCTATGGGCGGGGGCTCCGAAAGCTGGCACGCACGCCTTCTACGACATCGCCGTTTCGCCCGGCGATCGCACCGTTCGCCGCAAGTCCGATCAGCTCGTCACCGCGCAGCTCATCGGCTTCGATTCTTCGAAGGTCCGGCTTTACGCGCAATACAAGGGCACGTCCAAGTGGGAGCAGGTCGACATGCGGCCTACTCCCGGCGCGTCTACTCATGAATTCCTTTTCAGTAGCCTGGTGAACAACGTCGAGTATTACGTGGAAGCGGGCGCCGTCCACTCCAAACACTTTAACCTGCGCGTGATTGACCTTCCGGCGATCAAAAAGATCCGGGTCACCTATCATTACCCGGCTTGGAGCGGCATGAAGGAGTCGGTGGAAGATCCCGGCGGCGACCTGCGTGCCGTCGAGGGAACAGAAGCCGAAGTCGCCATCCAGACCGATGCGCCCCTCAATAAAGGCTTGCTGATGCTGAGCGACGACAAGCAGCTCTCGCTCAAGTCGTCAGAAGGCAACTGGCTCACCGCCCGTGTGCCGATCGACCAGGACGGCATGTATCACGTCGCGGCCATCGAGCAGGGCGAAAACGTCCGCATGAGCGAGGACTTCTTCATCGAAGCTCGCAAGGACTCCGCGCCCACCGTGAAGATCAACCGGCCGGGACGCGACATGAAGGTCAATCCCGTGGAAGAAGTTACGGTCGAAGTGAATGCCGAGGATGATTTCGGGCTCAACGATGTAAGCCTGCACTACTCGGTCAACGGTGGCGCCGAAAAGGTTGTCTCGCTCTCGGGACAGAGGGGCGCCAAGACGGTTAATGGCAAACAGTTGATCGCTCTCGAAGATTACAAGATGACGCCAGGTGATCTGGTCAGCATCTACGCTACTGCCCGCGACGCCAGGAACACCACCAAGACCGACATGTATTTCATCCAGGCCGAGCCTTTCGAGCGGAACTATTCGCAATCGCAACAGGCCGGAGGTGGCGGAGGCGGGATGGGTGGCGACGATCCGCAGGGAGAAATCTCGCAGCGCCAGAAGGACATCATCGCCGCAACCTGGAACGAAATCAAAGGATCCTCGAAAAATCCCGCGACCTCCGCGGATGACGCCAAGTTCCTGGCCGATCTCGAAGAGAAACTGGCTGCCCAGGCCATGTCGCTCGTCAATCGAGTGCGCGCGCGCCAGTTGGCCGACGCCAATCCCGAATTCCAGAGCTTCGCCAAGAACATGGAAGAAGCTTCCAAAGCGATGAGCGAGTCCGCGCAAAAACTGCGAGCCCACAAATTCCAGGAAGCCTTGACGCCGGAACAGCAAGGTTTGCAGCACGCGCTGCGCGCCGAAGATACTTTCCGTGACATCCAGGTCGCTTTCGGAAGCCGCGGTGGCGGTGGAGGCGGGGGCGGCAGCATGGGCCGCGATCTCGAAAACCTCGCCGATCTCGAGCTCGACCGTGAGAAGAACCAGTACGAAACCGGCCAGCAGTCGGCCAGTGATTCCCGCGCCAAGGAAGTGGATAACGCGCTTCAGAAGCTCGCGGAACTCGCGCGCCGCCAGCAGGAATTGGCTCAGAAGAAGGATCAGCAGCAACCTTTCCGGCAGCGCTGGGAACAGGAAATGCTGCGCCGCGAAGCCGAACAACTGCAACGCCAGATGGAGCAACTCCAGCGCGGCGATCCGCAATCCGGCCAGCAAGGCCAACAGGGGCAACAAGGCCAGCAGGGACAACAAGGCCAGCAGGGACAACAAGGCCAGCAGGGACAACAAGGCCAACAAGGCCAACAATCCGGACAGCAGTCTGGACAACAGGGCCGGGCCGGGCAATCCGGTCGAACCGGCTCCATTGCCGATCCTCGGCTGCAGCAGGCCATCGAGCGGCTTCAAAAAGCCACCGAGGACATGCGCAATTCCGAGAATCAACAGAATGGGAATCAGGACAGCGCCGGCCAGCGTCGCGCCGCCGATCGATTGCAGGAAGCTCGCGATTTGCTGAACGGGATGCAGCATCAGAATGCGACCGGCCAGCTGGATGACATGGCACGCCGCGCCGGACAGCTCGCCGAGCATCAATCCGACTTCCAGAATCGCCTGCGGCAGGCCGTCGGCAATACAGGCGATACGCCGCGCTTCAACGGCCAGCAGTCCGGTCAATCGCAGCAGCAGATGGATCGCATGGCGGGCGAGAAAGATCAGATGGCCGAGCAGCTCAAGCAGTTGGAAAAAGATATGGGCGATGCCGCGCGCAGCTTGGCTGGAGCGCAGAATCCGGTTTCCAACAAGCTTCGCAATGCGCTGTCGGAAGTCGAGCAGAACGAGATCGAGTTGAACATGCGCCGCAACGCCGAATACATCCGGCGCGGCTATGGGATGTCGGCCTGGGTCCGTGAAAATACCGTGACCAAGGGACTCAATGATCTGCGCGATCGTTTGCAGCAGGCGCAGGCCGCCATGCAGGATCCCAATCAGAACGGCAAAGGGCCGGGCGGCGGCGACAAAAATGACATAGAGAAAGCGCTAGCCCGAGTGGAAGCTATGCGCAACCGTATGCAGCAGCTCGCGCAAGCCCAAGGTCAACGTGGGAATGGTGGCCGGCAGCAAGGTTATCAACAGAACGGCCAGTTGCAGCGAGGCCAGGGCCAGGACCAGGGAGAACCTGGCCAGCAAGGCCAGCAGGGACAACAGGGTGGGCAACCAGGTCAGCAAGGCGGCCAGGGCCAACAAGGCGGCCAGCAAGGACAGCAGGGTGGTCAAGGTCAACAAGGCGGCCAGCAAGGACAGCAGGGTGGCCAAGGTCAACAAGGCGGCCAGCAAGGCGGACCGGGTGCCCTCGGCAACAATTGGCAAGGTGGAGCGTGGGGACCACGCGGCGGCGCTGGACCGGTCAATCCTCACAACGGCTACATCGCCGATGGCCCCATTCCAATCGACCAGGGTTATCGAGAATCCCTGCGCGATCTCGGACAACTCCGCGATTTCTTGCGCGAGCATCCTGAATTCGCGGGCGACGTCCAGCAACTGATGCGTTCCTTGAACCCGGTCTATCAGAACGATGCCGAGCTGGTGCAGCGCCTCAATCGCGAGATCCTGCCGTCGATGGAGCGGCTGGAGTTGGAACTGCGCCGGAAGCTCGACGACAAGAACGGCGATCAGGTGCGCAGCGCTGGAACCGAAACAATTCCCGCTGGCTACGCCGGCGCCGTCGCGGATTACTTCCGCAAGCTGAGCAAGGGCAAATAGCCGGGCTTATCGCGACAACTCGGCGTGCGTCTGTAGAAACTGCAACACGTTCGCGCGCGTGACAATGCCTTCCAGGTGATTGCCCGTCACCACCGGCAGTTGATTCACATCATCGCGGCCCATGGTTTCGAGCGCTTCCATGACGGGCGTAGCCGGCGTCACTGTGTGCACTTGATCGAGCGGCCGCATGATGTCGTATAGCGTCGTGTAGGGCCAGCGCTGGCGGTCGAGTTCTTTGATCTCGTGAGGTGTAATCAGGCCCGCTACTTGTCCCTGCTGTTCCACCACGAAGCATCGCCGCCCCGATCGCAGCAGGTGCTCCTCGACAAACTGCTGGACGTTGAGATTCCCGTCCACAACCGTGCACGTTCGGTCCATCACATCACTCACGTGCACGTTCTTCAGTGTTGAAGCCAGGCTGACGCTCGAGTAGCTCGCGCCAGCGGCCTGTAAAAGGAACCATCCGATGAACGCGATCCACAGTCCGCCGAAACCGGCGCCGGCGAAGAAGCGGAAAATACCTAGCGCAATGAAGATCAACGCTACCGCTTGCCCAACTCGGGCGGCCAGCATTGTGGATCGTACGCTATCGCGATTTCGCCACCAGATCAGCGCCCGCAGAATCCGGCCGCCGTCCAGTGGGAATCCCGGAATCATATTGAACCCCGCGAGCATGAGGTTTATGAAGCCGAGCCAGACCAGCATCGCGAGCACCGGCGTCTCGGGCGTCGCACCGGCGCGCCATCCCGCGGCCCATGCCAGGCCGAGGCACACTACGCCGATCAGTGCGCTCGAGATGGGACCGGCGATCCCGACCCAGAACTCGGTCTTCGCATCCTCGGGCTCCTTCTCGATTTGAGCCACGCCGCCGAGCGCGAACAGCGTAATCGCCTTCGTCGCCAAGCCCCGTGACCTCGCCACCAATGCGTGAGACATTTCGTGCGCCAGAAGCGCGGCGAAGAATAATAGCGCCGTCATCAGCGACGTAGCCCAGACGATCGCGTCGCTCCAATCACTGTGGGTTGTACGAAATTCGTTGGTCAGCGACAGCGTGATCAGCAGCGCGATCAGAAACCAACTGTAATGCAGGCCAACTTCGATCCCGAACAGCCGGCCGAGTCGAATGCTTGATCGCATGCCGCAACCCTCCTGTTGAGTTGGATACGCACGAACCGGATTGGTTGCTTATTTTGTCGCGAGCAACCCGGACCGTTCGAGTAAAGCGTTCGGGTCGGGATCCCGGCCCATAAAGGTCCGATAAAGCTCGGCCGGGTCTTGACTATCGCCCCGTGCCAGAATGTTCTGGCGGAAGCGCGAACCGACGTCCCGGCTGAAGATGCCGCGGTTTTGAAACAGCGTAAACGCATCCGCGTCCAGCACCTCGGCCCATTTGTAGGAGTAGTAGCCGGCGCCGTAACCGACAGGACTGGCGAACAGGTGTGTGAAGCTGGCGATCATGCCATAGCGGTCGGGCAACTTCGCGGGTGAGAAGTTCTCGAGAATATTTCGGGAATAGGTGACCACGTCGCTGCCCGGCGATGCTCTGTACTGGCGATGCAATGCCAGATCGACGAAACCGAATCCAAGCTGGCGCATCTGCGTGTTAGCGGCGCGAAAATTGCGCGCTTTCTGCATTTTCTCGAAAAGGTCGCGCGGAATCGCTTCGCCGGTCTTATAATGCCTTGCGAAAAGGTCCAGCGCTTCGCGCTCCCAGCACCAATTCTCCATTATCTGCGACGGCAGTTCGACGAAATCCCAAGCAACGTTCGCTCCCGCCAGGCTGCGAACCTCCACTTGGCTGAGGCAGTGATGCAATAGGTGGCCGAATTCGTGAAAAATGGTTTGCACTTCACGATGCGTGAGCAGTGATGGCCGGTCGTCTATTGGCGGCGTCAGGTTGCCGCAAATGAGCCCGGCATGCGGCTCCAGCCTTTTGCCGAACGCGATGCCCGTGATAAACGCGTCCATCCATGCGCCGCTGCGTTTATTCTCACGCGGGTACCAATCCGCGTAGAAAGCGCCTACCAGCGTGCTGTCAGGCGACCGATTCTCATCATGAATCTCGTAGTATTTCACTTGCGGATCCCAGACCGCCACGCCCGGCTTCTCGACCACGCGGACCCCGTACAGCCGTCCCACGATCTCGAACATCCCACGCACCACGCTGTCCAGCGGGAAATAGGGCCGCAGCGCTTCCTCGTCGAAATCATAAAGCGCGGCTCGCTGCTTCTCGGCGTAGTAGGCGATATCCCAGGGTGCCAGGTCGCTCTTGGCGGCGAAGGCTCGAAGTTCCTGGTTTTCCTTTTGGAAATAGGTGTCTGTCTTCTCTTTCAGATCGGTGAGAAACTCCTGCGCGCGCTCGCCGGTGTGGGCCATGCGGTCCTCAAGAACCAGGTCGGCGAAATCGCGGTAGCCGAGCAGCGTTGCTTTCTCGCGCCGCAACTCCAATATCCGCTCGATAATCGGCCGGTTGTCGTGCTTCTCCTCGACCGCGCGGTTCACGAAAGCCTCATAGACCTTCCGCCGGATTTGAGAATCGTCGAGATAGGTCATCAAGGCTATATAACTCGGCGCTTGTAACGTGAAGCGCCATGAAGGAGCTTCCATGCCCTTCGAAGCGGCGCTGGCCCGAGCCATTGCGATCGCGCTTTCCGGCAGACCGGCGAGTTGTTTTTCGTCATCGACAACCAGCTCAAATTCGTTGGTTGAGTCCAGGACGTTTTCAGAAAACCTCATGGTCAACTTCGCCAGTTCAACATCGATCTCTGAGATGCGCTGCTTGCCGGGCGCGTCGAGTTCAGCGCCATGCCGGCGGAAATTGTCGATCGTTTTCTCGAGGAATCGCTTGCGTGTGCTGGATAAATTCTTAGCTTCCTCGGTCTTGGAGAATGCTTGCACGGCGCGCCATAGTGGTTCGTTAAGAGGAAGCGAAGAGTAAAACTCGCTCACTGGCGGCTGGATGGCGTTATGCGCCGCGCGAAACTCGGGCGTCGTGGCCACCGCTTCGAGATGCCGGGTGATTCCGACGGAATAGTCGAGACGCTCGCCCAATTTGTCGAGTGGCTCCATGGTATTGGCAAAGGTCCGCGGTCCCATGTGGGTGGTGATTTGTTCTAGCCCTTCCCGCGCGTCGCGCAACAACTCGGCGACGGCCGGTTCGACGTGCTCCGCTCGAATTTGATCGAAAGGAATTTGGAATTTGATATGTAACAGTGGATTAGCGTCGTTGGGAGGAGGCATTCGGCGTCTTTTTCAATATTATGACATCCGTAAGATTTAGGACGCAGGGACCTGCGGCCCGGCGTATTCTAGTGATTGGATGCAATCTGAGTATGCGATTGAGACCAGTGGCCTGACGAAAGTCTACCGCTCGCGCTGGACGCGCCGCGAAGTGCGCGCGGTGGACGGCATTTCGCTGCGAGTTCCGCGGGGGACAATTTTCGGGCTCTTGGGCCCCAATGGGGCAGGGAAGACGACCTTCGTCAAACTGCTGCTCTCCGCTGTGCATCCCACGGCCGGCAATGCTCTGATCTTCGGACGCAATGCACGCGAGCCGGAGTCGCGACGGGTGATCGGATACCTGCCGGAAAACCACCGCTTCCCGACTTACTTCACCGGCGCCGGAATGCTTGACTTCTACGCGGCTCTCTCGGGCGTCGACGGCACGCGCAGAAGAAAACTCATTCCCGAGATGCTTGAATTGGTGGGACTCGCGCAGTGGAGCGGCATGCGGCTGGGCAAGTATTCCAAAGGTATGTTGCAGCGCGTCGGACTGGCGCAGGCGCTGATTCACTCGCCGTCCATGTTGATTCTAGACGAGCCCACTGATGGCGTCGATCCCGTCGGCCGGCGTCAGATTCGCGAGATCCTGACGCGCTTTGAAGAGAAGGGCGTGACGGTCTTCATCAACTCTCACCTGCTGGTAGAGGTAGAAATGTTCTGCCGCGAAGTTGCGATTCTTCACAAGGGCAAGGTGGCGCTGGCAGGTAAGATGCAAGACCTGACCGCAGGCAAAGGATACCGACTGACGATCGCGAGCCCGGCGCCCGAAGCGCTTCTCGACGAATTGCGCGCCAAGGCCGTCTCCGTGGCGGCGCGTGACGGCATGCTGGACCTTCAGTTTGCAACTCGCGATCTGGTCAACGAGGCTGTCGACCTCGCCCGTGCGCAACGTTGCGATATCGAGGCGCTGACGCCCACCACCAGCACGCTCGAGGACGTCTTTGTCCGGACGGTGGAGAAATGAGTTACTCCTTGATTACGACCGCCGCACTGATCCGGGATACGTTTCGCGAGGCGCTTGCCAGGAAGATCTTCTGGGGGCTGTTCGGGCTCTCGGCCGTGATGATTCTCTTCTTTCTGTTTCTGCTGAGGATTGACATCGTCGAGGGCGCGGTCGCGACCGTGTCGCTGTTCGGCCGGACAGCTAACCGGACTACCGATGTCGACCGGCTGGTGCGCGGTGTGTACGGCGGCATCGCGACCTTCTTGTACACGTGGGGAATGTTCCTCGCCGTCTTCGCCTCGGCCGGGTTGATTCCGAGCGTGCTCGAACCCGGCCGCATCGAACTGTTGGTGTCCAAGCCAGTATCACGGACTCACATTTTGCTCGGGCGCTACGCCGGAAATGTTTTGGTCGTTTCTTGCAATGTCATCTTCCTGGTGTTCGGCATCTGGACGATTCTCGGCGTCAAGACCGGCATCTGGTCGAAAGTCTTTCTGGTCTCGATCGCGACCACCATTTTTATTTTCGCGGTACTCCTGGCGGTGGTGGTGCTGATCGGAGTGCTGTTTGATAGTTCAGCGCTGGCCACCATGGTCACCGTGGCGCTGATGATCATCAGCCCGATCCTGGCCCAGACGTCGCTTATGCTGCGATTGCTATCGTCGGAGTGGTCGCGGCAGTTGTGGCGAACACTCTATTATTCGCTTCCGAAAGTTTACGACCTCGGCAAGATCACCCTCGACGCCATCCAAAGCCAGACCTTCAACGGCTTCATGCCCATCTGGACCTCCGCATTGTTCGGAGCCGTAGTTCTCGGCGCGGCGCTGCTGGTCTTTTCGCGGAGAGATTTTTGATGCGCCGCCTGTGTGCGGTGGCGCTGCTGCTACTCGCTGTCGCCGGCTGCCGGACGCCCAAGACTTCCGAGTCGCTGCATATTGACAGCGCGCTCGAATCGCTTGTCCCGGCCGACACCGTGTTCGTCGCTGGCGTGAATGTTGACGCGATTCGCGATACGCCGACGTTCCAGAAGCTGCTCAGCCGCATGCCCCTTCCCCAGCTCGACGATTTCACCCGGCGAACCGGGCTCGATCCCCGTAAGGATCTCTTGGAAATCCTGTCGTGCACCAACGGCAAAGCGGGCCTGCTGATGGCGCGTGGCAAATTTCGAATTACCGACGTGGAGGAACGACTCGAAGCGAATGGCGCCAAGCGCTTCGTATACAAGAAATACGGCATGTTCGGAGATGAGCGAGCAGCGGTCCTGTTGCTGAATAGTACGACGGCCATTGGCGGACCTGCGACGGAATTGCGATCGATCATCGATGGCACGGGCGCGCGTGGTCTGCCTGTGGCGTTGCGCGGTCTGCTGCGCTCACTTCCAGCGAACGACCAGGTGTATGCAGCTTTGACGGGCGGCCTGGAGGGGATGAATTTGCCCATTCCGGAAGGCAGTAACCTGGGGAATATCGCGGGCGCCCTTCGATCCATCGATAGCGCAACGCTCGGGATGGACCTGCGGAACGGGATCGCTGCCGTCGCGGAAGTGACTTGCAAGACCGATCGTGACGCGAAATTCGTGCACGACATGGTCAAGGGTCTGGTGGGCCTCGGGCGCCTGAACACACCCGACAATCGCCCGGAGATGCTCAAGCTTTACG
>JACXTT010007603.1_pt1 | contig 15230 bp, 12 predicted proteins | sample 9270951 | NCBI WGS metagenome assembly JACXTT01 (sample SAMN15532306, study PRJNA645909) | rock metagenome | isolation source: weathered quartz diorite | place: Puerto Rico | collected 2017-06-21 | reverse complement strand
GCGGCCTTGTCGAAGCGCACTTCGAACTCGACCTGCTGGCCGTACTGCTTCTCGACCATCTTCATCGGCACCTTGCCCGGACGGAAGCCCGACATCTTCACGGTCTTCGACAGGCGAACCAGGCGCTCCTGCTTTTCCTTCTCCACTTCGGCCTTGGGGATGGCCAGGGTCACCTTGCGGTCCAGCTTGCCGAGGTTCTCAATCACGTTCGACATGGTCGTAGATCCAATCCAGAAAATGTAGTTGTGTTCGTAGGTGCTACCGCTTACGCATGTACCGCCCGCTTTACCGCCACGGCGCCGTCACGACAGGACGGCCGGGGCGGCGCACCGGCGAACGGGAAGCTCCGCGCAAACGGAAAACGAGGATTATCGCACGGTTTTCATTCGCTTCCGGCAGATTTTGCCCGGAACGGGCCCGGAACCGCCCGCCGGACCCGCGGTGCTATCCCGCCTGCCCATGGCGCAGCGCGCGCAGCAGCAGGCGTGCCGGATCCATCGCATCGGCCAGGTCCGACTCCAGCGGCAGCGGCTCGCCCTCGATCTGGCTGGCCAGCAGTTCCGCGCCCAGCGCTGCCCAAGTGAGGCCGCGCGACCCATATGCAAGGGCTGCGTAGAGCCCGGGCATGCGCGGCAGGTCACGCAAGTGCGCGCCGCGCAGCGATGCGGCCTGCGCCAGCGCGGCGGCCTCGTCAGGCACCTGGCCGACCAGCGGCAGCCGGTTGTGCGTGACCGTGCGCACGCCGACATAGCCGGAGAGCGTTGCGGGATCGATGGCGGCCACGGCATCGGCCTGCCGCGGCAGCATACCGGACAGGCGCGCCAGGTTGGCCGCGTGGACCGCCGGCTGCTCCACCAGCGGGCCCTCGTCGGCGTCGTAGCTGGAGCCGACCCGGCCCGCGCCGTCTGCGGCTCGCGGCAGCAGGTAGCCGGCACCGGTCACCACGCAATCCGGCCAGCCGCCTAGCGCGTCCACCTGTGCCGGCCCCAGCGTAGTCAGTTGCCCGCGCACGCGCCGCATGGTCCAGTGCTGCCGCGGCAGCAGTTGCTGCGCCTCATGTGCGTTGGCCAGTACCAGCACCGGCGCCGATGCCAGCACTTCACCGTCCTGCCCGACCGCCTGCCATTGCCCGTCAACGCGCGCGATTGCAGCAACCCGGCAACCGAAACGTGCCGTCACCGCAGCGCCCGCTTGCGCCAGCTGCGCCGCGCAGATGTCCGGCGGCGCCACCCAGCCGCCTTGCGGGAACCACAGGCCACCACGCGGCACGCCGGCATGGTGGGCTGCTGCCGCCTCTTCAGCGCTCATCCAGCGCACGAATCCTTCCGGCAAGCCCAGCGCCGCCAGCGCGGCGCGCTGGGCCTCGCCCTCGGTTTCGTCTTCGCCGATCTGCAGTACACCGCAGCCATGCCAGCCGACCGCATGGCCGGCCTCGGCCAGCGCCGCCCAGGCGCGCAGCGCGTACTGGTTGCCGGCGCGCGACAGCCGCGACAGCAGGCTGTCGTCGGCGGACACGTGCGCGTGCATGGCCGCCGCGCGATGCGCCGAGGTCTGCCGCGCCGGCCCGTCGTGTCCATCGAACAGCGTCACGCGCCAGCCGCGCGCGGCCAGCCGCTCGGTCACGGCACAGCCGGCCAGGCCGGCGCCGATCACGATGGCATGGCGCTCGGTCCATTGCGCCGCCAGTGGCGGCGCGTGGCGGCGCGCTTTCCATTGCGGGCGGAAGCGTGCGACGGTCATGTGCCACTTGCCGCCAAAGCCGGGCAATTTGCTGACTTCGAAACCGACGTCCTTGAGCCCGCGCCGCACAAAGCCTGCGGCCGCCCACGTGGCCAGCCTGGCGCCTGGCCGGGCCAGCCGCGCCAGTCCGCGGAACACCTGCGGCGACCACATTTCCGCATTGCGCGCCGGCGCGAAACCGTCCAGGTAGAAGGCATCCACGCCAGCCGCCAGCCGCGGCAGCATCTGTTCGACATCGCCCAGCGCCAGCGTCAGCACCACGCGCCCGCCGTCGAAGGCCAGGCGGTGCAGCCCCGGCAGCGCCAGCGGCCATTGCGCCTGCAGCGCCTGCGCCAGCGGCTGCAGCCCGTCCAGCCCGGCGTGCAACTGCGCCAGCCCTTCGCGGGTGAACGGGTGCTTTTCGATCGAGACGAAATGCAGCGTGGCGCAGCGCTGGGGATCGTCGCGCCACGCCTGCCAGGTCGCCAGGAAATTCAGCCCCAGGCCGAAACCGGTCTCGACGATGACGAACTGGCGCTGGCCGGCCCACGCCTGCGGCAGGCCGTTGCCGCCCAGGAAGACATGGGCGGCCTGCGCCAGCCCGCCTTCGGTGCTGTGGTAGACGTCGTCGTAGCGGGGCGAATACGGGATGCCTTCGGCAGACAGGATCGGCTCGGCGGGCTCTAGTGCGCGCGGCATGGGACAGGAAACTCGGCGGAAGCGAAATGCCCGGGCGGATTCGCCGGGGCGTGGCAGCGGGGTTGGCAATTCGCGCCGGATGGTAGCATAGCGGCCTTCCCGCAGACCGCACCGCCCTGCCCCTTGATTTGCGCCGCCCAGGCGCCCCGCTCCACATGCTCAGCTACCGTCACGCCTTCCACGCCGGCAACCATGCCGATGTCCTCAAACACGCCGTCGTGGTGCAACTGCTTGAGCACCTGGCGCAGAAGGACAAGGCGTTCTGGTATATCGACACCCATGCCGGCGCCGGCCTCTATGCGCTGGACCACGCCTACGCGCAGAAGAAGGCCGAGTTCGAAACCGGGATCGCGCCGCTGTGGCGCGCCGCCGCCAGCGGCACCCAGCTGCCGGCGATGCTGGACGAATACCTGGACCAGGTGCGCGCGCTCAACCCGGACGGCAACCTGCGCCACTACCCCGGCTCACCCTGGCTGGCCTGGCAGATGCTGCGCGAGCACGACCGGCTGCGGCTGTTCGAGCTGCACAGCACCGAGATCCAGGTGCTGCGCGACAACTTCCGCGGCGCCGGGCGCCGCGTCATGCTGTACGACGGCGACGGCTTCGGCGGCATCAAGGCCATCCTGCCCCCGCCGCCGCGCCGCGCGCTGGTGCTGGTCGACCCCTCCTACGAGGACAAGCAGGACTACGCCCGCACCGTGCAGACCATCCGCGACGGGCTGGAGCGCTTTGCCACCGGCGTCTATGCGGTCTGGTACCCGCAGGTGCAGCGGCGTGAATCGGTGCAGCTGCCGGTGCAGCTCAAGGGCCTGCCGCTCAAGAGCTGGCTGCACGTGACCCTGACCGTCAGGCATCCGGTCGAGGGCGGCCTGGGCCTGCACGGCAGCGGCATGTTCATCGTCAACCCGCCGTGGCGGCTGAAGGAATCGCTGCAGCAGGCCATGCCGGTGCTGACCGACCTGCTTGGCCAGGACGACGGCGCAAGGTTCACGCTCGAAGCCGAGGAGAGCTGAGGCGGCGCACCAGCCAGTCCAGCGCCATGCCCGCGGCCAGGCCGACGCTGTCGGCCAGCAGGTCGAGCCAGTCGGCCTCGCGGTAGCCGGTCTGACCCTGCAGCAATTCGATCAGCCCGCCGTACGCCACCAGCCCCAGCAAGACGGCCCAGCCACGGCCGGTGTAGGCGCGCCGGCCCAGCACGCCCAGCACCGCGAACGCCAGCATATGGTTGGACTTGTCCCAGCCGGTGGTCGGCAGGGGCTGCGTCGGCGGCATCAGCGAAAGCGCCAGCACCGCGGCCGCGCAGCCCCAGAACAGCAGGCGCCAGCGCAGCGGGGTCAGGGTCGGGAAGGCAATCATCGGCATGTGTGCGGCATCTGGAAAGCCGACAATATATCCCTGCCGCCTGCCGCCGCCACCGCTGCGCCCGGCAGGGCTGGATTCCCCCCGCGCCTTGCGCTACAATCCGCAGCCTCGTTGCACCGCAGGTGCGAGCCATGCCGACACCACGGTTCGGCGGCCAGTGCCGGCAGCAGCGGACAGATGAAAGGCGGGCAGTTCCAGCCGCCTTTTTTGCTTTCCTGTCCGGCGCAAGCCAGCGAGCATCGCGGCGGCCCGCCCGGGCAACGCCGCAAGGACCGCGAGGGTGGCGAAATTGGTAGACGCACCAGGTTTAGGTCCTGACGCCAGCAATGGTGTAGGGGTTCGAGTCCCCTCCCTCGCACCACCCGCCCCTCAAGTGGCGGACTGACAACTTCCGTTTTCAAATCCCCTTCGGCCCGCTTCTCCCGGCAGGCACTTCCACGCCGCGGCACTTTCCAGCCTGCGCCAGCGACGCTATCATTTCGTCATCGTATCGATAATCGATACATTCGTATATTGGTGCAATACTCATTCATCGTGGTGCAGCCATCCCGCGGATGGTGCCGCCCGGCCTCTCGCCCGCGACGCAACTATGCCGTCAAAATCCGTCCCGCCACCCGCGCCCGACCGCGACAATCCGCTGTTCAACCAGTCGCTGGAAAAAGGCCTCGAAGTCCTGCGTGCCTTCAACGGCGTGCACCGCACGCTGACCCTGTCGGAGCTGGCTGCTCTGACCGGCATGAACAAGAGCTCGGCGCAGCGCACCATCCATACGCTGGAAGCGCTGGGCTATGTCGACAAGCACCCGCAGACGCGCCGCTTCCGGCTGACGCCGCGGGTGATGGAGATCGGCTACAACTACCTGGCGGCCGACGCGCTGATCCCGGTGGCCAGCCCCTACCTGTCGCAGCTGGCCGCAGCCAGCGGCGAGACCGCCAACCTGACCGAGCCGGTCGGGCTGGACATGGTCTACGTGGCCCAGCTGATGACCGCCAAACACATGCCGGTGCTGACGCCGGTGGGCATGCGCATCCCGATGTACTGCACCAGCTCCGGCCGGGCCTACCTCAGCACGCTGCCCGACGAACAGGTCCTGGCGAAGCTGGAGCAATCGGCACGCGTGGCGCGCACGCCCGCGACGCTGACTGGCGTGGATGCGATCTTCGAGCGCGTGGCGGCGTGCCGCCGGCTGGGCTACGCCAGCAATGAAGAGGAACTGTTCATCGGCGACATGGGCCTGGCCGCGCCCATCGTCAACAGCCAGGGCGTGGCGGTCGGCGCGGTGCACGTGTCGCCGCCGGCCAGCCGCTGGAACATGGCCGAGGCGCAGAAAAAGCTGGCGCCGCTGGTGATGGAATGCGCGCGGGCGATCTCGCGCTCAATCGCCCACTAGGAACCCGTTTCAGAATGAAAAAGGGGACGCGTTCAAGCCAGGCACGGCGAACGCCGGCCAGCTTGCGCAGGGGTGGTAGAACACCTAAGTGCCAGTGCCTTTCGCGGACCCTTGCCGCGATCTATGCTGAAGGTGTCGGGGCGGCACCGCGCCGTTCCGGCATCGTTATCTCAGCCCTGATCGGAGGGCATATGAAATTCCCCGCCTTGCTGTTGGCAGCGTCGATGACCGCTGGCTGGTCATCGTTTGCACAGGCCGCCGGATGCCAGTACGACATGCAGTGCAAAGGAGAGCGGATCTGCCAGCAAGGGCAGTGCGTCTTTCCTGACGCGGAAGAAACCGCGGAAGCCGGTGGGCCGGCGCCGCTGTCGGCGACCAAGCGCACGCCGGCCCCACCACCACCCCGTGGGTGCTGCACCGTGGCAGGCAAGCTGAAGCTGTCACCGGCCGCTGCCGCGGATACCAGCCTGGCGAGCGGCGATGCGTGCCAGGGGCTGACCGCCTCGGGCAAGCCGGTTCCCGGCACGATCTGCAACTAGCCCCGGATCTGGTGCAGGCGCCTAGCGCGCGTGCGCCAGCATGGCCTGCAGCAGCACGTTGGCGCCCGCCTCGATGTGCTCGGGCAGCGCGTCTTCCAGCTCGTTATGGCTGATGCCGTCCTTGCACGGCACGAAGATCATGCCGGTGGGCGCGCGCCGCGCGACGTAGACCGCGTCGTGGCCGGCGCCGCTGACCACGTCCATATGCGGCAGGCCCAGCGCCGAGGCCGCGCGCCGCACGCTGTCCACGCATTCGGGCGCGAACACGCACGGCTCGAACTTCACCACCTGGCGGATTTCAGCCTCCACGCCGGCGGCCAGGGCAATGCCTTCGAACGCCGCCTGCATGGCCGCGTGCATGCGGTCCAGGCCAGCCTGCGACAGGTTGCGGAAGTCGACCGAGAAATCGACCCGGCCCGGAATCACGTTGCGCGAGTTCGGCGTGACCTGCAGGTAGCCGACCGTGCCGCGCCCGTGCGGCGCCTCGTCACGCGCAATCTGGTTGACCGCCTCGACCATGCGCGCGGCCGCCAGCATCGCGTCGTGGCGCAGCGCCAGCGGCGTCGGGCCGGCGTGCGCGTCCATGCCGGTCACGGTCACGTCGTACCACTGCTGGCCCAGCGCGCCCGAGACCACGCCGATCGGCTGGCCGGCCGCCTCCAGCACCGGCCCCTGCTCGATATGCGCCTCGAAGTAGGCCGCGAACATGCCGCCCGGCACCGCGCCCGCCGGCTGCGCGCCGCGGTAGCCGATGGCCGCCAGCGCCTCGCCCACGCTGACGCCATCCACATCGGTCTGAGCGCGCGCAAAGGCCGCGTCGAACTCTCCGGCGAACACGCCCGAGCCCATCATCACCGGCGTGAAGCGCGTGCCCTCCTCGTTGGTCCAGAACGCAACCTCCAGCGGCGCGCGCGTGACGATGCCCAGGTCGTCGAGCGTGCGCATGACCTCCAGGCCGGCCAGCACGCCGAAGTTGCCGTCGAACTTGCCGCCCGAGGGCTGGGTGTCGATATGGCTGCCGGTGGCCACGGCGCGCGCGTCGGGGTCGCTGCCGGCGCGGCGCGCGAAGACGTTGCCGATCTCGTCGACGCGCACGTCGAGCCCGGCCTCGCGGCACCACTGCACCACCAGGTCGCGCCCCTTGCGGTCGGCTTCGGTCAGCGCGATGCGGCACACGCCGCCCCTGGGCGTGGCGCCGATCGCGGCGAGGTCCATCAGCGATTGCCACAGGCGGGCGCCATTGATGCGGGGAAGGTGTAGCTGGTCCATGTCTGGTTGCGGGTGGGGTGGAGGGAGAGGAAACGGCAGCAGGTTCAGCAAGAAGCAGACCACCGTCGCCCGCACTTCGACCCGGGTTCCCTGCCCTGCCACCGTGGCACATGACTTGCTTTGCAGACATCCGTCCCCTCAAGCCAACCCAGGAGCAAGCCTGTGCACCACGATCCCTCCCTTCTCGCGAAAGGTCTCAAGTCAGCTGCCTCGGTCATGAGCGCTGCCGTGCTGGCGCTGCTCGCGCTGCCCGGTGCCGCCCATGCCGACAAGGTGCTGCGCATCGGCATGACCGCCGCCGACATCCCGCGCACGCTCGGCCAGCCAGACCAGGGCTTCGAGGGCAACCGCTTCTCCGGCATCCCGATGTACGACGGCCTCACCCAATGGGACCTGTCCAGGGGCAACGGCCCCAGCCTGCTGATCCCGGGCCTGGCCACCGAATGGAAGGTCGACGCCGCCGACAAGACCAGATGGGTGTTCAAGCTGCGCCCCGGCGTCAAGTTCCACGACGGCACCTCGTTCAACGCCGACGCTGTGGTCTGGAACGTCGGCAAAGTGCTGGACAAGACCGCCAGGCAGTTCGATCCCAGCCAGGTCGGCGTGACCGCCTCGCGCATGCCGACGCTGCGCACGGCAAAGAAGATCGACGACCTCACCGTCGAGCTGGTCACCTCGGAGCCGGATTCGTTCCTGCCCTACAACCTGACCAACCTGTTCATGGCCTCGCCCACGCAGTGGGAGAAGAAGTTCGCCGCGGTGCCGGCCTCGGTCACCGATCCGGTCGAGCGCTCCAAGCAGGCCTGGGTCGCGTTTGCCGCCGACGCCGCCGGCACCGGGCCGTTCAGGATGAGCCGCCTGGTGCCGCGCGAGCGCCTGGAAGTGGTGCGCAATGCGCAATACTGGGACGCGAAGCGCGTGCCAAAAATCGACAAGGTGGTGATGGTGCCGATGCCCGAGGCCAACGCGCGCACCGCCGCGCTGCTGTCGGGCCAGGTCGACTGGATCGAAGCCCCGGCGCCCGACGCCATCGCCCAGATCAAGAGCCGCGGCTTCCAGGTCTACGCCAACGCGCAGCCGCATATGTGGCCGTGGCAGCTGTCGTTCGCGCCCGGCTCGCCGTGGCTGGACAAGCGCGTGCGCCAGGCCGCCAACCTGTGCGTCAACCGCGCCGGGCTGAAGACCCTGCTGGGCGGCTACATGGCCGAGGCCAAGGGCATCGTCGAGGCCGGCAACCCGTGGTGGGGCAATCCGAAATTCGATATCAAGCACGACCCGGCCGCGGCAAAGAAGCTGATGCAGGAGGCCGGCTACTCGGCCGCCAGGCCGGTCAAGGTCAAGGTGCAGGTGTCGGCGTCGGGTTCCGGCCAGATGCAGCCGCTGCCGATGAACGAATACGTGCAGCAGAACCTGAAGGAGTGCTTTATCGACGTCGACTTCGACGTGGTCGAGTGGAACACCCTCTTCACCAACTGGCGCGTCGGCGCCAAGGACGCCAGCGCGCACGGCGCCAACGCCATCAACGTCAGCTTTGCGGCAATGGACCCGTTCTTCGCCATGGTGCGCTTCGTCAGCACCAAGACGCAGCCGCCGGTCTCGAACAACTGGGGCTACTTCGGCAATGCCGAGTTCGACAAGCTGATCGAGAACGCGCGCACCTCGTTTGACGAGAAATCGCGAGATGCGGCGCTGGCCAGGCTGCATGCCCGCATCGTCGAAGAGTCGCCGTTCGTGCTGATCGCGCACGACGTCGGCCCGCGCGCGATCTCGAAGAAGGTCAAGGGCGTGGTGCAGCCGCAGAGCTGGTTTATCGATATCGCGACGATGTCGATGGACTGATCCCGGCCGCGCCCGACGGACGCCGCGCGGCAGCCCCGCCGCCGCGCGGCCCGGCAATCCCGCCCGGTCTTTCCCGCGTGCCGCGCACCGCGCACGCACGCCCCCAACTTGCCGGATCCTCCCATGCAATACCTGTTCCGCCGCATCCTCTATGCCATCCCCATCCTGCTCGGGGTGGCGCTGCTGTGCTTCTCGCTGGTCCATATCGCCCCCGGCGATCCGCTGGTGTCGGTGCTGCCGCCCGACGCCTCGGAAGACCTGCGCCGCCAGCTGACCGCGCTCTACGGCTTCGACAAGCCCTTCCTGGAGCAATTCGTGCACTGGCTGGGCCGCGCGCTGCAGGGCGACCTGGGCACTTCGATCGCCACCAGCCGCCCGGTGATGGCCGAAGTCGGCGCCGCCGTGGTCAATTCCCTGCGCCTGGCCACTGTGGCCACGCTGATCGGCTTCAGCTTCGGCTGCCTGTTCGGCTTTGTCGCCGGCTACCTGCGCGATTCCGTGGCCGACCGCACCGCGTCGCTGCTGTCGGTGCTGGGCGTCAGCATCCCGCACTACTGGCTGGGCATGGTGCTGGTGATCGCGTTCTCGGTGCTGCTGGGCTGGCTGCCGGCCACCGGCGCCGGGCCGGGCGGTTCGGGCGACTGGGCGTGGGACTGGGAGCACATGCAGTACATGCTGCTGCCGGCGGTGACCATGTCGGTGATCCCGATGGGCATCGTGGCGCGCACGGTGCGCGCGCTGGTGGCGGAGATCCTGGCCAACGAGTTCATCGTCGGCCTGCGCGCGCGCGGCCTGTCCGACCTGGCCGTGTTCCGCCACGTGCTCAAGAACGTGGCGCCGACCGCGCTGTCGGTGATGGGCCTGCAGCTGGGCTACCTGCTGGGCGGCTCGATCCTGATCGAGACCGTGTTCTCGTGGCCCGGCACCGGCTTCCTGCTCAACGCCGCCATCTTCCAGCGCGACTTCCCGCTGCTGCAGGGGACCATCCTGGTGCTGGCGGTGTTCTTCGTGCTGCTCAACCTGCTGGTCGATGCGCTGCAGACGCTGTTCGACCCGCGCATCCAGCGCAACTGAGGAGGCCGACATGGACATGACCCTCGACCAATCACCGGCCGCCGCTTCGGTGCAGCGCTCGCCCGGCTACTGGGCCACGGTCGGCCGGCGCCTGCTGCGCAACCAGCCGGCGATGCTGGCCGCGCTGGTGCTGCTGGGGCTGGTGCTGATGGCGCTGTTCGCCCCGGCACTGATGCCCGCCGACCCGTACACGGCATCGATCCTCAAGCGCCTCAAGCCGATCGGCACCGAGCACTTCCCGCTCGGCACCGACGAGCTGGGACGCGACATGCTGTCGCGGCTGATGCTGGGCGCACGGCTGTCGCTGTTCATGGGCATCACGCCGGTGCTGCTGGCCTTTGTCATCGGCAGCGCACTCGGCATCGTCGCCGGCTATGCCGGCGGCTGGACCAACACCGTGATCATGCGGCTCACCGACATCCTGTACGCCTTCCCGTCGGTGCTGCTGGCGATCGCGCTGTCGGGCACGCTGGGCGCGGGCGTGGGCAATGCGCTGCTGTCGCTGACCATCGTCTTTACCCCGCAGATCGTGCGCGTGGCCGAAAGCGTGACCACCCAGGTGCGCAACCGCGAGTTTGTCGACGCGGCGCGTGCTTCCGGGGCGTCGTCGCTGACCATCGTGCGCGCCCATGTGCTCAACAACGTGCTTGGCCCGATCTTCGTCTATGCCACCAGCCTGATCTCGGTGTCGATGATCCTGGCCTCCGGGCTGTCCTTCCTGGGCCTGGGCGTCAAGCCGCCCGAGCCGGAGTGGGGCCTGATGCTCAACACGCTGCGCACGGCCATCTACACCCAGCCGTGGGTTGCCGCCCTGCCTGGCGCCATGATCTTCCTGACCTCGGTCTCGTTCAACCTGCTGGCCGACGGCATCCGCTCGGCCATGGAAATCAAGGACTGAACCATGCCAGCACTGATGCAGGCCCCTTCCCCACAGGCCGGCCGCGATGTCGGCGGCCCGGCCCAGCCGCTGGTGATCGCCCACCAGCTGGTCAAGCACTTTCCCATCAAGTCCGGCCTGCCTGGCCTGCGCGCGCGCGCCGCGTCGGTGCGCGCGGTCGATGGCGTCAGCTTCGACGTGCTCAAGGGCGAGACCCTGGGCGTGGTCGGCGAGTCCGGCTGCGGCAAGTCCACCACCGCGCGGCTGCTGATGCAGCTGACGCAGCAGGACAGCGGCGACCTGATCTTCGACGCGCAGGGCGTGGGCTCGGCCCAGCTGCCGATGAAGCAGTTCCGCAGCCAGGTGCAGATGGTGTTCCAGGACAGCTATTCGTCGCTGAACCCGCGCCTGACCATCGAGGAATCGATCGCCTTCACGCCACGCGTCCATGGCGTACCGGCGCGCGAAGCCACCGAGCGCGCCCGCTACCTGCTGCAGCGCGTCGGGCTGGAGCCGGCACGCTTTGCCGGGCGCTACCCGCACGAGCTGTCGGGCGGGCAGCGCCAGCGCGTCAACATTGCCCGCGCGCTGGCGCTGCGCCCGCGGCTGGTGATCCTGGACGAGGCGGTCTCGGCACTGGACAAGTCGGTGGAGGCGCAGGTGCTGAACCTGCTGCTGGACCTGAAGGCCGAGTTCGACCTGACCTACGTCTTCATCAGCCACGACCTCAACGTGATCCGCTACCTGTGCGACCGCGTGATGGTGATGTACCTGGGCAAGGTGGTGGAGATCGGGGATACCGAGACCCTCTATCGCCACCCGGCGCACCCGTACACGCGCGCGCTGCTGGCATCGATGCCGTCGATGGACCCGGACCGCCGCACCGCGGTCGCGCCGCTGGCGGGCGACCCGCCCAATCCGATCAACCCGCCGCCCGGCTGCAGCTTCCATCCGCGCTGCGCCATGGCGCAGGACGTGTGCGCGCGGCGCGAGCCGCAGCTGACCGACCTGGTGGCCGGGCATCCGGTCGCCTGCCTGCTGGCCACCGCGCCCTGAGGAGCCCACCATGTCCACCACCCCACAAAGCACACCCGGCGCGCCGATGATCTCGGTGCGGGACCTGCACGTCACCTTCTCCGGCGGCGGCAAGACCATCCGCGCCGTCAACGGCGTCTCGCTCGACGTGGGCGCCGGCGAGGCCGTGGCCCTGATCGGTGAATCCGGCTCCGGCAAGAGCGTCACGCTGCGCGCGCTGATGCGCCTGCACCCGCCGCGCCGCACCCGCATGGCAGGCCAGATCCGCGTCGACGGCACCGACGTGATGGCGCTCGACCAGCGCGCGCTGGCCCGGCTGCGCGGCGGCACCATGGCGATGGTGTTCCAGGAGCCGCTGCTGGCGCTGGACCCGGTCTACACCGTGGGCCAGCAGATCGTCGAATGCATCCGCACCCACGACAAGGTCTCGGCCGCCGAGGCGCGCGAGCGCGCGCTGCAGGCGCTCGAGTCCGTGCGCATTCCGAGCCCGGAGCGGCGGCTGGCGGCGTATCCGCACGAGATGTCGGGCGGCATGCGCCAGCGCGCGATGATCGCGCTGGCACTGTCGGCGCGGCCCAGGATCCTGCTCGCCGACGAGCCCACCACCGCGCTGGACGCCACCGTGCAGATCCAGGTGCTGATCCTGCTGCGCGAGCTGCAGCACGAACTGGGGCTGTCCATCGTCTTCGTCACCCACGATATCGGCGCGGCGGTGGAGATCGCTGACCGCGTCGCGGTGATGTACGGCGGGCGCATTGTCGAGGAAGGCCCGATCCGGACCCTGCTGCGCGCGGCGCGCCACCCCTACACCATCGCCCTGCTGCAGAGCCGCCAGCATGGCATGGACCGCGGCCAGCGGCTGCAGGCGATCGGCGGCGCCCCGCCCGACCTGGCCGCGCTGCCGCCGGGCTGCACCTTCGCGCCGCGCTGCCCACATGCGCGCCCGCAATGCCTGGCCGAGGTGCCGCAGGCGGCCACCGTCGGCACCGGGCACCGCGTCAGCTGCGTGCTCGCCGCCGAGCCCGCGGTCGCTACCGCGGCATAACCCCCATCCCAGAATTCCAACGTACTCCAGGCCCCCCATGACGTTTGCCACCCATCCTGCCCGTGCCTTCATGCCGTACCCCCAGATTGCCGTCCCGCACGCCGCCAGCGGCCCGCTGCAGGGCCTGAGCTTTGCCGTGAAGGACCTGTTCGATGTAGCTGGCTATCCGACCGGCGGCGGCAATCCGCACGTGCTGGCGCGCTCGGGCATCAAGGCCGCGACCGCGCCGGCGGTGCAGCGGCTGCTGGATGCCGGCGCCGCCTTCGTCGGCAAGACCCACACCGACGAGCTGGCCTTCTCCATGAACGGCCAGAACGCCCACTACGGGCGCCCGGTCAACGGCGCGGCGCCGGACCGCATCACCGGCGGCTCGTCGTCGGGCTCGGCCTCGGCGGTATCGAACAGTTTGTGCGACTTCGCGCTGGGCTCCGACACCGGCGGCTCGGTGCGTGCGCCGGCCAGCCATTGCGGCCTGTTCGGCATCCGTCCCACGCACGGGCGCATTTCCCTGGAGCGCTGCCTGCCGCTGTCCGAGAGCCTGGACACCTGCGGCTTTTTCGCGCGCGACATCGGCACCTTCGCGCGCGTGGCCGAGGTGCTGTTCGGCGCGGACCCGGCGCCGCTGCCGGCCGCGCCGCGGCTGCTATTTGCCACCGACCTGTTTGGCCAGCCGACCCCGGAAGCCCGCGACGCGCTGGCACCGGCCGTCGCCCGGATCGAAGCCGCGCTGGGCCGGGCCGCGCCAGTCACCGTGGCCGACCGGCCGCTGTCCGAGCTGTGGTGGGCGTTCCGCTACGTGCAGGGCTGGGAGGCGTGGCACAGCGACGGCGAACTGATCGAGCAGCACGGGCTGGAGCTTGGTGCCGATGTCGCGGCACGCTTCGCCTTCTCGAAGGCCGTCACCCGCAGCCAGTTCGAGCAAGCCAGCGCCGTGCGCCGCGACTTCACCGCGCACCTGGGCCGGCTGCTGGGGCAGGACGGCGTGCTGGTGCTGCCGACCATGCCCGATATCGCACCGCTGCGCGCCGAGCCGATCGAGTCCCTGGAGACCTACCGCAACCTCGCCGCCCAGACGCTGTGCCTGACGCCGCTGAGCGGCTTCCCGCAGCTGAACCTGCCGCTGGCCGGCCGCGACGGCGCACCGCTCGGCATCTCGCTGCTGGGCCCCGCGGGCAGCGACCGCAGCCTGGTCGCGCTGGCGGAGCGGATCATGGCGCACCACGCATGAACCAGTAACGCAAAGGCCACGCGGGTGGGCACACAGCGCCCCACCCGCATCAGGTGGCCCACCACCTGAAGGCGCCGCCAGCCCGCGCGGCGGCGCTCCTACAATGCCGTCATCGCATTGGTCCGCCGGCCCGCACCGCACGGACAAGAGGAGCCCAGCATGTCCCCGGCCGGAGCCGCGCCAGCAGAATCCGCCCGCCAGTCCGCCACGCCTGCCTTCGCGGTCACGCCGACCAAGCTGGTCAACGATGTCAAGGCTGCAGCCAGCCTGCTCGATGCCCGCATCGACGTGCTGGTGCGCATCTCGATCCCCGACACCGTGCTGCGCGCGCTGCTGGCGCTGTCCTGCAGCCGCTGGCACGCCGGCGACCACGCCGGTGCGCTGGCGTGCCTGGACCGGCTGGAGCGCTACGGGCAGCGCCACCGGGTCGACCGCCTGGTGGCCGGGGCCCTGTCACTGCGCTCGCGCCGGCTGCTGGAAGACGGCCATGTCGACGCCCCGACGACGCCCTGCTGCGGCTGGAAGCGCTGGCGGCCCGGCATGCCGGCGCGGTGCGCAGCACCGCCTGGGAAGTGCGGGTCCACGCCGACCTGGCCCGCATCGGCATGTGCCTGCACCACAACGATTTCGACGGCGCGCTGGCGCGCCTGGAGCCGCTGGCGGCGCTGTCCGAGGCCGGCGGACGCTGGTCCCGCGTGGCCACCTTGCGCGTGCTGATGGCGCAGGCCCACCGGGGCCGCCGCGATCCCGCCGCCGCACGCCGGCAACTGGTCGACGCGCTGCGCATCGGCCACCGCCACGGGCTGGTGCGCAGCCTGCTCGACGCCTCGCCGCAGGTGCCTGCCATGCTGGCCGCGCTGGCCGGCGATGACAGCCCGGACCCGGTGCTGGCGTTCTACGCGCAGCGCCTGGCCGATGCCGCCAGTCCGGGCGCGTCCGCCAGTCCCGCTCCCTCTGTCGCTGCAGGAGGCGGCCATCGCCAAGCTCGCAGCGTGAGCCGCGCGGCGCTTCAGCTTGCCAGCGCCGACACCCCGCCCTCCGGCCGCCTGACGCGGAACCACGCCGCGTACAGCGCCGGCAGGAACAGCAGCGTCAGCACCGTGGCAATGATCAGCCCGCCCATGATCGCCACCGCCATCGGCCCCCAGAACATC
>JACXTT010007602.1_pt1 | contig 15232 bp, 14 predicted proteins | sample 9270951 | NCBI WGS metagenome assembly JACXTT01 (sample SAMN15532306, study PRJNA645909) | rock metagenome | isolation source: weathered quartz diorite | place: Puerto Rico | collected 2017-06-21 | reverse complement strand
TGCATCAATACCGAGCTCTGCTTTCCAGTGCAGTTTTTCTTCGGCTTTGGATACATTACCCCATACCTGCTCCACATCGCCTGCGCGGCGCGGGCCTATTATATAATTTAACTTCTCACCTGTAACGCGCTCGAAGGCCTTGATGATCTCCAGCACCGTATTACCGTTGCCTGTACCTATGTTGAACACATCATAGCCTTTGAACTCGTCTTTCTCCATCAGCCGCAAAGCAGCGACGTGAGCCTTTGCTAAATCGACTACATGGATATAATCACGAACGCAGCTACCGTCTTTGGTATTATAATCGTCGCCGAAAACTGTCAGCTTTTCGCGTTTGCCTATAGCCGTTTGTGTAATAAATGGCACCAGGTTTTGAGGCACGCCGATGGGCAATTCACCAATTAAAGCGGTTTCATGCGCACCAACCGGGTTAAAATATCTTAAGGCGATCACTTTATAGGGTGATCCGGCCGCAATTGTGTCGAATAAAATCTCCTCGGCTATTTGTTTGGTATTACCATAAGGCGACTGTGCAGGTTTAATAGGCGCCTGCTCAGTAACAGGTAACTCATCTGGCTGACCGTAAACCGTGCAGCTTGATGAGAATACAAAGTTGACCGGTTTACCATAATAGCTTTCGAGCAAATTGATCAGCGAATAAATATTGTTGCGATAATATTTTAATGGCTGTTGAACTGACTCACCCACAGCTTTAAAAGCAGCAAAGTGGATAACGCCCGCAATATCAGGCTCGGCAGTTGCCAGATTTTGTACGGCATGTTCATCGCTCAGATCAAGCTCATGAAATGCAGGCCTTTTGCCGGTTATTTTGGTGATCTGCTCTAATATTTTAGGCTGAGAGTTAGAAAAGTCATCCACGATCACTGGTTCGAAACCTGCATTGATCAGTTCAACCACCGTATGTGAGCCTATGTAGCCAAGGCCGCCTGTAACTAATATTTTTGACATTATTTTTTATTATAATAGGTAAAATCTTTATGCTGAATTTCCCGCGCCGGAAGGGATTTAAAATACTCATACGTAATTTTCAAACCCTCGCTCCGCGAAACTTTTGGCTCCCATCCTAAAATTTCCCTGGCTTTCGTTATATCGGGGCGACGTTGTTTTGGATCGTTTACCGGCAACGGTTTGCTTACCAGCTTTTGATCGGTGCCTGTCAGTTTAATGATCTCCTCGCCAAACTCCTTTATAGTGATCTCATCCGGGTTACCAATATTCATTGGCTGAACATAATCACTGAACAAGAGGCGATAGATACCTTCTACCAGGTCGTCTACATAACAGAATGAACGCGTTTGTGAGCCATCACCAAACATGGTTAATGGTTCGCCTCTTAAAGCCTGACCAATAAATGCAGGCAGTACACGGCCATCATTCAGGCGCATACGCGGACCGTAGGTATTGAATATTCGCACGATACGTGTTTCTAAACCGTGAAAATTGTGGTAAGCCATAGTAATAGCTTCCTGGAAACGTTTAGCTTCGTCGTATACCCCACGCGGACCAACAGGATTCACGTTGCCCCAGTACTCTTCGGGTTGTGGATTCACCGTTGGATCACCATATACTTCTGATGTAGAAGCTATCAGCATCCTGGCTTTTTTTGAACGCGCCAAACCCAAAAGATTATGCGTACCTAAAGAGCCCACTTTTAAAGTTTGTATTGGGATCTTCAAATAATCTATCGGGCTGGCGGGCGATGCGAAATGCAGAATATAATGCAGTTCGCCGGGCACGTGCACGAACTTGGATACATCGTGCTGGTAAAACTCGAAATTCGGGAGTTTAAACAGATGATCGATGTTGCGCAGGTCGCCAGTGATCAAATTGTCCATCCCGATGACATAAAAATCTTCCTTAATAAAGCGGTCGCACAAGTGCGAGCCTAAGAAGCCTGCGGCCCCGGTTATCAGTACCCGTTTACGGTTATCCATTATTCAATTACTTTTCGGCCTATACTATTATAGTAGAATCCGCAATCGATCATCTTTTGCAGATCATACAGGTTACGGCCATCAAAAATAACTTTATTTTTTAGTTGATTTTCAAGCAAATCAAAATCAGGCGTACGGAAGACCGACCACTCAGTTACAATCAGCAAAGCATCAGCTCCAACAACAGCATCATATTGATTTGCAGCATAACTGATCTTATCGCCCAACTGTGCTTTTATATTGTTCATTGCCTCGGGGTCAAAGGCTGTTACCGAAGCACCTTCTTTCAACAGTTCCTCAATTACATATAGCGATGGCGCTTCGCGGATATCGTCGGTTTCAGGCTTGAAGGCAAGGCCCCACATGGCAAACTTTTTGCCTTTGATATCACCTTTAAAATATTTTTTCACTTTCTCAACCAGTAATTTCTTCTGAATCTCGTTCACCTTCATTACCGAGTTGAGTATTTTGAATTCATATTTATTCTCCTGCGCAGCCTTAGCCAGTGCCTGTACATCCTTAGGAAAGCAGCTGCCGCCATAACCAATGCCTGAGAATAAGAAACGGCGGCCAATACGGTCATCTGCACCAATTCCACGGCGTACCATATCCACATCAGCCCCTACCAGTTCACACATATTGGCGATCTCGTTCATAAAAGAAATTTTGGTGGCAAGGAAAGAATTGGCCGCATACTTGGTTAGCTCTGATGAGCGCTCATCCATATAAATAATCGGATTACCTTGGCGCACATATGGCGCATATAATTCGCCCATCAATTTGCGGGCGCGTTCGTCCATCGTACCGATCACCACGCGATCTGGTTTCATAAAGTCATCAACGGCAACACCTTCCCGTAAAAATTCCGGGTTCGATACCACGGCAAATTCCACTTCAGTATGTTGTTTCATTATGGCGGTTACCTTATCAGCAGTACCTACGGGCACGGTTGATTTGGTGACGATCACCTTATATTCTTTTATCAGTTTGGCTATATCTTTTGCCGCGCCAAGCACGTAGCTCAGGTCGGCAGCGCCGTCACCACCCGGAGGGGTTGGCAGTGCAAGGAATATGATCTTTGCTTCGGCAATGGCCTCGGCGAGATTGGTAGTAAAATGTAACCTGTTTTGATTGATGTTTCGGTTAAATAGTTGTTCGAGACCAGGTTCATAGATTGGCACCTGGCCGTTCTTCATCATCTCTACTTTTTTCTCGTTAATATCTACACATATAACCTGGTTTCCGGTATCGGCTAAACAGGTGCCCGTAACTAAACCTACGTAACCTGTTCCAACCACAGCAATTTTCATAGTATTATTTGTTTTTTGTGGATATGAAGCTGTTATGGCTGTTTAATTTTTTTTAAGCGGCAGCCATAATGGTTTCATACTTTATTATGTTTTTATAGTTAGTACTTTTACCCCCGCGAAGGTAACAATTTCAAATTCATTCAATGTTGCTGCTTTACAACTTAGGTGTCAGGTCTTATTTTTTTTTGATATTTATTGCTTCTTTTTTTAACAAAAAGGCAAAACTTTGGATCAATGGCAGAAAAAATACCGGCTACCAGCAATTCAGCAAAAGCGCATGGTTTCACTTTGCATCCTTGGGCGAGTATGAACAGGGCCTGCCTGTTTTGATCGCTTACCGGGAGAAATACTCCCACACAAAAATTATCATAACGTTTTTTTCACCATCTGGTTTTGAGATCAGGAAAAATACGCCTCACGCAGATGCGGTTTACTACCTTCCACTGGATACAGCCGCCAATGCCCGGAAGTTCATAAATGCCATCGATCCTGCCATAGCCGTATTTACCAAATACGAATACTGGTATCATTTTTTTAATGAACTGCACGACAGAGAAATTCCTTTATATCTCATTTCAGGAATATTCAGGTCCAACCAGATATTTTTTAAATGGTATGGCGGCCTGCACCGCAAAATGCTCAGCTGTGTGTCGCGCTTTTTTGTACAGGATGATAATTCCCAACACCTGCTGCAAAGTATTGGTATCAGCTATGTTTCCGTAAGTGGCGATACTCGTTTCGACCGGGTTTGGGCAAATGCTCAAAATCCAAAATCATTCCCTGCTATAGCTGATTTTACTCAAGGCAAAAAAACTTTCATAGCCGGCAGCACCTGGCCGGAGGATGAACTGTTACTGGCTAAACTGGCAACAAGCCATCCCGATTGGAAATTCATCTTCGCACCACATGAGATTAAAGAAGAAAAGATTAATAGACTGATCGAGCTGTTGCCGACCGATACAACTATAAGGTATTCACAATTCACTGAGATAGAAGTCGGAAGTCAGAAGTCGGAAGTCGGACGTGAAAACCACCACTCACCATTCACCACTCACCACTCACCACAAACCCTCATCATTGACAACATTGGCATGCTTTCATCTCTGTATCAATACGGACAAATTGCCTATATCGGGGGCGGTTTTGGCGTTGGTATACATAATACACTTGAAGCCGCGGCTTTTGGATTACCGGTCATCTTCGGGCCGAATTATGATAAGTTTAAAGAAGCTAAAGACCTAATTGCACTGAAAGCCGGATTTAGCATCAGCGAAGAAAATGGGTTGAAAAAGACTTTCGACTTTTTGACCGAAGATGAGTCGCGCTATCAATCCATTAGCAAGAAAATTCAGGAGTATGTAAAAGAACATACAGGAGCCACGGAGATGATCATGGGGTATCTGACCACTGAATAGAAATGTTTTTTTTAATGCATTTCCTTCAATTTTCTCCATTATCCTTAATATTGCCCGTTATGGGCTTTTTACAAATTCCCGGACTGGGGAAGGTACATTATCATGAATACGGCAGCGGCAATAAACCCATGCTGGCCTTTCATGGCTATGGTATGACCGGCAAGCAATTCCATGTGTTGAAAAATTCCATCTTAAGCCAATACCATGTTTACGGCTTCGATCATTTTTTCCATGGCGAAAGCGCATTAGAAGGCTGGACCGAAGAACATATTCTTGCAGGCATGCCCAGAACACTGGTAAAAAACTACCTGGAAGAATGGTTTAAGATTTACGGAAAGCAAAAAGTATCCCTTATGGCTTATTCTATCGGGGCTAAACTGGCCTTGATCCTGCTGGAAGAATTTCCGGAATGGATTGACGAAATTATTTTGATGGCGCCCGATGGTTTATCGATTTATAAAGGTTTTGATTTTCTGACTAACAAACCCCTGGGTAAATACTTTTTCCGCAACGCCACTAAAAGTAAGTGGATGGCACCGGCATTGTTAAGAAATCTCAGAAAGCTTCGCATTATTGACGACAATCTGTACAATATCGCCTATAACGAGATCGATACCGAGAAGAAACGACTGGATGTGTATTACACGCTTAACCTGATAAGGCGGTTGCAACCTGATACTAGTAAGATCATCAAACTGATCGAACAACATCCCGTCAAATGCACCATTATATTTGGTAAGGACGACAAACTATTTCCAAGGTCGACAGCAAAACCATTTACCGATCAACTCACCAAAGCCGAAATACATGAAGTGCCACTGGGCCATTGGCTGGTTGTGCCTGCATTGGATGAGTATTTGAGAAGCCTCTCCCCAGCCCCTCACTAAACCTTCTGAGTACCCACATCTTTAGGCCTACCCCAGCGGGGTAATATATTGGTAGAAAAAAGAGATACTATAGCCATTTTTGCGCCATAGGTGCAATACATATTCGCCATACCTAATGTTTAATATTGCACCTATTGCGCAAAAAAATGTGTTAATTATTGTTTCTACCAATATTTAGCTCCTAATGGAGCAGCCTTTCGCAAGAAATATACTTGTGGGTACACGGTAGCTCACTAAAACAGAAAGAGATTCCAAAATACAACACACTATGATGGTTAAGTCTTCTCATTTGGAGTGGATTATTCACGTGTTTATTATTTTTGAAAAGACGTTCGTCGCCACGTCGCCGTTTAGGTGAGGTTAACTCCGATTATTTAATAGATTTGCATCTATGATACCCGCCCGCAGAGTGCCCTGGATGAGCAATTGGTTTGCGAAATATATGCGTTACCGCATGCACAAGGCATTTAAAGAGATCGTAATAATGCCCTTTGAGCCAAAGCCAGGCCATTCTATATTACTTTTATGCAACCACTTCAGTTGGTGGGACGGGTTCTTTGGCAACTATCTGGCCTACTGGCATCTTGATCGCAAGCTATATATCATGATGCAGCAGGACCATCTTGAAAAACGGTGGCTGTTCAATTATTTCGGTGGCTTTTCCATCGAGAAAGGATCTCGTGAGACGGTTAAATCTCTACTGTATGCAGCTGATCTTTTAAATGATCCGCAGAACCTGGTAGTAGTTTTTCCCCAGGGTGAGCTTATTTCAAACCATGCCACGACAATTACAATCGAACGTGGTATCGACAAACTTATCAAAAGCATTAAGGGCCCTTGCCAGGTGGTGTATTCCTGTGTGCTGATCGATTATTTTGAAAGCCTTAAGCCATCGGCATATGTCCATTTATTTGATTGCGGTGCAGCGGGTTCAGTTCCGTTTGACGAATTGGCAAGAAACGTCAATAACTTTCATCAACAGGCCTTAAAGGCACAAACAAACGTCGAACATTAATTTTATTTGAAGATTTGAAGATTTGGCGATTTGAAAATTTGAAAATGATAAGCATTGCACTATAATGATCAAGCCTGGTAACAACTTTTTCATTCGTCAAATACTGCACGTCTATGTCACCTGGATAGTAAAGCGGCATTTTCATGAACTGAAGTTCGACCCGGTTGATGTTGATCCACATAGATCAATCCTTTTAATCGCCAATCATTTCAGCTTTTGGGATTCGTTGATTCTCTATATCGTTTGCCGTAAATTGTTAAAAAAAAACTTTCATGTTATGGTTCGCGAGGATACCACGGTTAAGTTCCAATATGTAAAATATGGCGGGGCTTTTTCGATCAATAAACAATCGAAGGATGTGCTGGAATCGCTGGATTATGCTGCCAAGTTATTAAACGACCCGCAAAACCTGGTGCTGATATTCCCGCAGGGAAAATTGTATTCCAACTATGTAAATACTATTCAGTTTGAGAAAGGCATTACGCGGGTGATGGAAAAAGCTGAAGGAAAATTCCAATTGCTGTTTGCCGCAACTTTTGTTCAATACCTAAAACATAAAAAGCCAACTGCAACCGTTTATTTGAAGACTAAACTATCCAAAGGTAAAAGTTTTGAAGATTTAAAAAACGCTTATCAAATACATTATGATAATGCTAAATTGCAGCAAACCGAAATTGTGATATAAACGTGCTAATCGCCATCTACACAACCTTCTTTTTCATCATTTTGCGCTTTGCCGTAACGATATTCAATTTTATTTCGGATCCGAAATTACGCCGGGTGAATAGAAATTATGACAACTTGGTTTCTATCCTTATTCCCGCACGAAACGAAGAAAAAAATATCCTTACACTTTTAAAGTCCATTGAAAGACAGGATTATAGCAATTACGAAGTGATCGTTTTGGATGACGACTCCAGCGACCGGACATATGATATCTGCACTGAATTTACTGCAAACCATTCTGCCTTTAGCGTGATCAAAGGCAAAGAACTCACCGGGCAATGGCTCGGAAAAAATTATGCCTGTTACCAGTTAGGCAAAAAGGCGCAGGGAGAATTTTTATTATTTCTGGACGCAGACGAGCAGATCTATGATGGACTGATCAACAGCGCTGTCCATCGCATGCATTTTCGCAAACTGGCGCTGTTGAGCCTGTTTACCAATCAGCAAATGAAAACTTTGGGCGAGTTACTAACCGTCCCGTTGATGCATTATCTGCTGCTTAATTTGCTTCCGCTTCGGTTGGTATACCTGGTAAAAAACCCTGCTGTGGCCGCAGCGAGTGGACAGTTCATGCTATTCAACGCTGAGATATATCGTCAGTATGAATGGCATAAAGGCGCTATGGATAAGATCGTAGAAGATGTAGAAATCATGAAGCAGGTGAAAGCGCGAGGGTTTAACGGCGAAAGCCTGCTGGCTAATGGCATGATCAGCTGCCGCATGTATACAGGTTATAATACGGCGGTAAATGGCTTTGGCAAAAATTTTCTGGCAGCATTTAACTATAACATTTTCAGCTTTCTTATTTTCCTGGTATTGCTCATTGCAGGCCCCATGATAGTGATGATGACGCTGAACTTTCAACTCATCCTGATGATGATCGGCTTGATCCTGCTTACCCGCATTATGATCTCGTTAGAGTCAGGGCAAAGTGCCGCCTTAAACGTCGTACTACACCCGGTGCAAATGTTCAGCATGGTGCTTATCGCATTTTCGGCCATTCAAAAATATTTGACCAAAACCACCATGTGGAAGGGCCGTAAAATATGAAGCCGCTCCTGTTAAAAAAGGAGCTATCAGCAAATAAGCAGGCTGTTTCAATTATTCTCATCTTCCATACTGTAGGCTTGATTGGATTGATTTTGCCGTTTACACGACAGCTGTTTTTGCATGTTGTTCCGTTTCATTTATTGCTGATGCTGGCGGTGATCATACTTAATCACAAACCCATAAATAAGCCTTTTATATTTGTCTTTCTCATAATTTGCATTTTGGGTGTTGGGGCCGAATGGAACGGGATACACACCCACCGGCTCTTCGGTAATTATACCTATGGTGATACCTTAGGCTTTAAACTATCCGGCGTTCCCTTAATTATCGGGTGCAATTGGTTTATGCTGATCTACTCCACCGGGGTTTTATTGCGGCGTAGCTGTTTAGAAAGCTTCATTCTAAGGGCCATTACAGGAGCATTACTATTGGTTTTGCTGGATTCTCTGATCGAGCCCGTAGCTGTTCAGTTTGATTACTGGCATTGGGCAAATTCAATCATCCCCTTAACGAATTATATTTGTTGGTTTGGCGTTAGTTTCCTGATGTTACTCGTATTCGAGGTGTTCCGTTTCAAACAGCAGAGCATCGTCGCTATTGTTTTCCTGCTGGCCCAATTCGCCTTTTTTGGACTGCTTAATTTGATAATCAGGTGAATATTTATCCTGAACAATCCTATAAATCATAAAATCGTGTGTAAATTTGCAGCGCTATGGGCGATTATCAGTTAAAGGTAACTATCGATCAGGATTCAGGGTTTTGCTTTGGAGTGGTGTATGCCATTGATATGGCGGAGGAGATACTGGAGCAGGATGGCTACTTGTATTGCCTTGGCGATATTGTGCATAACGATGAAGAGGTGGAGCGTCTGAAAGCAAAAGGCCTGCGCATTATCAGTCATGATGACCTGAAAAACCTGCGCAATGAAAAGGTGCTGATCCGTGCGCATGGCGAGGCTCCTGAAACTTACCGGCTGGCATTAGAAAACAATATTATGCTGATCGATGCTTCGTGCCCGGTTGTATTGAAGCTACAGAACCGCATCAAAACTTCTCACGACAGTAACGAGAAAATACTGATCTTCGGTAAACACGGCCATGCTGAAGTGATTGGGTTATCTGGTCAAACCAATAACGAAGCTCTGGTTTTCCAGGATATTGCAGAACTGGATGAGGTAGAGCTGCCGCAAAAGATCACGCTATACAGCCAAACCACCAAAAGCACCGAAAAATTCTACGACATTAAGGATAAACTGATCGAACGCGGTTATGAGGTTAAGGCAAATGATACCATCTGCCGCCAGGTATCTAACCGGGATAAAGACCTGCCTGCGTTTGTAGCCAAGTTTGACAAGATCGTGTTTGTGTCGGGCCGCAAATCATCCAATGGCAAGGTGTTGTTTGAAGTTTGTCGTAAACACAATCCGAATACTTATTTCATTTCATCGCCTGATGAATTGGATAAATCCTTATTCGCTCAGGGTGACAGAGTAGGCATAGCAGGCGCTACTTCTACCCCGATGTGGCTGATGGAAGATGTGAAAGCTGCGCTGGAGATATTTTAATGATCTTTCTCATTTATTGGCAATAATTTACCCCGAAAACCTATCGGGGGGAAATTTATTTTATTTTTGCGCCTCTATATTATGGGCAAAAAGGGAACTTTATTAATCAACCTGGGCACGCCGGATAGTCCGTCGACTGCCGATGTGCGTAAATATCTCCGCGAATTTTTGATGGATCCACGTGTGATCGATATTAACCCGATCTCCCGTACACTGCTGGTTAAAGGTATTATCGTGCCAACCCGTGCCCCAAAATCTGCTAAATTATATCAGAAGATATGGGATCCTAAAACCGGCTCTCCTTTATTGCATTACAGCATATTACAACAGCAACTACTGCAAAAGCGCCTTGGAGACGATTATATCGTTGAACTGGCTATGCGTTATCAAAGCCCTAATATCGAATCGGCGTTAGAACGGTTGAAGGCAGCTTTGGTAGACGATATACAAGTTATCCCACTTTTTCCTCAGTATGCTTCTGCAAGTACTGGTTCGGTGTATGAAAAAGTAATGGATTTGGTTGGGAAATGGCCCACCAGTCCAACTATCTCTTTCATCAATTCGTTCCACGACAATAAACTGATGATCGAGGCTTTTGCCGATAATGCACGCAAACACAAGCCTGAAACCTACGACCATATTTTGTTCAGCTTTCATGGTTTGCCACAGCGACAAATGATCAAATCTGACCATACGCATAATCATTGTTTAAAGGCGGCCGATTGCTGCCAGACGCTAACAGATAAAAATAAATTCTGCTATTCGGCACAATCCTATCATACAGCAAAATTAATAGCCGAAGAACTGAATATTCCAAAAGAAAAATATACTGTTTGCTTCCAGTCGCGCCTGGGCAGCGACCCATGGGTGCAGCCTTACACCAGCGAAATTGTGGCACAAATGGCCAAAGAAGGCAAAAAACGACTACTGGTATTTTGTCCTGCTTTTGTGGCTGATTGCCTCGAAACAGTTTACGAAGTCACTACCGAGTATGGTGATGAGTTTAAAGCCTTAGGCGGTGAACATGTTCAATTGGTAGAGAGCATGAATGATTCTCCGAAGTTTATTGAGGCATTGGCGGGGATGGTAGAAAAATAATCACGTCATCCTATCCGCTGGCTAGCGGATCAGTACCACACAGGACAAGTCGACGGCTTGATGTAGAACTTGCGTGATGGGGGGCTGAAACAAGTTCAGCATGACGTCATTTTTTCATATCAACTCACTCACAATCTTCGCCGAAAGCAAACACAAGGGTATCCCTCCACCAGGATGCACACTACCTCCGCAGAAATATAGATTTTTGATTTTCGATGATCGATTGGCATGACGCAAAAACGCAGCGTAACGACTATTGGAGCTGGTGCCATAAATAGAACCTTGATAGGATGATGTCCGGCCTTCGATAGAACGGGGATCAAGCATAGATTCAGAAACGATTAGCTCGGCAATATCAGCCTTTAATATCCGGGATAGTTTTTTGAGAATATTGATCCTGGCGTCAGCAATTAATTGATCCCAATTCTGCTCTTTATTGGATGGCACATTGATCATCACAAACCAATTCTCACAGCCCGGCGGTGCATCATCTGGTTTTAGTTTTGAGGTGATATTGATATACACAGTTGGATCGTGATAAATGGTTTGTTTTTGCCAGATGTGCTCAAACTCTGCCTTGTAATCGCCGCTGAAGAAAATGTTATGCAGATCCAATTCAGAAAACGTTTTTTTTATCCCCCAATAAAAGATGAGTGCCGAGCTGCTACGCTCCTGTTCAAGGACTTTTTTAGGCTGATATCGAGGGTATTGGTTCAGCAATTTATGATAAGTGAACCAAACATCCATATTGGATACAATCACATTTGCATCGATGACCTCATCATTTACATTGATGCCAACTGCTTTTTTATTTTTTAAGATGATCTCATTGACCTTTGACCGATAATGGATTTTTACCCCTAATGATTCAGCCAGTTCTACCAGGCAGTTGGTAATCTGATACATTCCGCCTTTGGGAAAATAAGCACCCAAATGCTGCTCCAGATGTGGTATTACGTTTAAGGTAGCCGGTGCTTGATAAGGGTTTGAACCGTTGTAGGTGGCGTATCGATCTGCATATTGTTGCAAACGTTTATCCGCAAAAAACCGGCTGTTTGCCTGATGCATCGTTCTGAATGTGTCGATCTCGCCAAAATGTAGCAGCGATTTAAGTGCATCCCAGGTAAAGAAAGTTTTCAGTTGATCCAATGATCGTTGAAGGAATAGGTGATCAGTGAGTTCGTAAATCCTGCCACTGTTTTTTATGTATTTGCGAAGGGCTTTTCCTTCACCGGTAAGTTGGTCTACTTCATTTACAAACTTTTCTTCGTCAACGTAAGCAATTAGCCTACTACCGTCTTCATAAAAGTATTTGCAAATGATATCCAGCTTTTGATAGCTAAAAAATTGGGACGGGTCTTCACCTGCCAATTGAAACAATTCATTCACATACTGGGGCATAGTCAGTAAACTCGGACCGGCATCAAAGCGGAATCCGTCTGGTTTGATCTCAGTCAGTTTGCCACCGGGATAATCGTTCGCCTCGAAAACTTCTACTACATAGCCTTTTATCACCAGGCGGATGGCCGTTGCTATCCCGGCAATCCCGGCACCGATGATCAAAGCTTTTTTGGTGGGCATGGGAACAAGTTTATGTCTTACACAAATTGCATAGCGTATTTCATAAAATTGCTGGTGAGGCCAAAATCTTCTGTCCCCTTACGGCGGATAAAATAGAAATCACGAGTGATCTTTAGCCCTTCAACCGGCACTTCCACCAGGTCGCCGTCCGCCAGTTGTCGTACAATGGATGGCCGCGGCATAAAGCCCAGGCATTGATCAGCCAGCAGGAAATTCTTCAATGCTTCGGTACCGCCCAACCTGATCTTTACGGAGAGATCGGCCGGTTTAATGTGATGACCGGACAAAGCTTTTAATAATGCGTCCAGTGTTCCCGAGCCGCGCTCACGCAAAGCTATAGGTGTTTTTAAAAGTTGTTTCAGCGTCAGCGATTTCCCCGCCAACGGACTTTTTGACGAGCAAACCGGAATCACCTCATCACTCATAAACGGATTGTAAGAAACCGTAGTGAGTTTATTATCTACCTCGATAATGCCGATATCCACCTCGTGATTCAGTAAGGCATTCAAAATATATTCGGAGTTACGGTTCACCAGTTGGATATCCACATTGGCATATTCGCGCTGAAAACCGGAAAGTATAGATGGTAATATGTATAAGGCAATAGTGGTGCTGGCTCCCAAGCGTAAATGCCCGGCCGCCTGCGATACATTGCTCAGTACGGATAAGTCATATTCTATTTTTCGCTCGATCTCGGTGGCTTGCAATAAATTTTCGTACAAGCGCTTGCCGGCTTCAGTAAGCAGGATGCTGTTGCCCTTACGTTCAAACAAAGGCACTTTATACTGATCTTCCAAAGCTTTAACATGCTTACTGATAGCAGGCTGCGTAACAAACAGCACCTGCGCCGCCTTCGAGAAACTCAAATTGGCAGCCACTTCCATGAAGACGCGATGGGCGAAGGAGATCATGGGGCGAATTTAGTTGATTGGGTTGATTATGTGAGTGGTTGATTGAGTTAGTTTTTTACTTTCTCAAAATACTGGCCGGTGAATTTGTATTTGATATATCGGTTGGTCACTTTCTCCTTTTCGACCACAATTGGCACATAGATCGTTTTTGAGGCTACGTCGAAATGTAGTAGTTGTTCTGGTTTCCTGTGAAGTACGTAGAACAAATTATATTCATAGTAAAGTTGACTATGTAGGCCTGTCTGCGTCTTGATAATTTTTACATCGTCATTCAACTTACCATTTTCGATGGTAAATATCTGCAATCCTTGTCCGCGGCAAGCGGTACAATAAATACCCTCGTATATCCCTAAATAATAGGTTTTATTGGCTACTTTAAAAGTATAGATATTAGTATAATAAGGGACATATTTATCCTGTCGCCCTACTGCTGTATCTCGAACCCAAATTGAACGCATTTCTTTCCCGTATTTATATTGTATGACGTTTTGAAACTCACGTTCTGTACCACCTCCTTCTGTATCCCATGAATAGATTCGGAACAAACCATCAGTGGAACTGCAAATGTTTAAGTATTCCTTTTTCAATAAAGCAAATGGGAAAGTAATAGTGGAAGGATACCTCTCGCTATAATTCTGTAATTTTTCCCCAAACACTTTATTAGCATTGTCCAGGGAATCATTTGCATTGACGGTGGTGTCTCGCAGCTTCCCATCCCAATAACTGATTTTTTTAGACGACTTTACCAAATCATTCTCAATTTCCTGAGGCGTTTGCGCGAAAAGAGAGGATGATAACAAACATCCGAAGAATAACAGAAGCAGATTTAGGCATTTCATAAAATAAAAATAGGGATAATCTTTCAATCATCCCTATTCTATACTCATGACCGGATCAAACTCAATCAACCCAATCAACTTATTCTAACTTAAGCTACTATAGTCTGCCCGATCAAATGATTAGCAACCAAATATTCAGCAATTTGTACCGCATTAGTAGCAGCGCCTTTACGCAGGTTGTCTGACACGATCCAGCAATTCAGGGTGTTCGGGTTGCTTTCGTCACGACGGATGCGGCCTACAAATACTTCGTCCTTTTCGTGTGCATCAAGCGGCATAGGATATTTCAGGTTGGCTACGTCGTCAACCACTACCACACCCGGAGATTTTGACAACAAGTCTCTTACTTCATCCAAATCGAAATCATTTTCAAACTCGATGTTCACCGACTCTGAGTGACCGCCAATAACCGGGATACGAACAGTAGTAGCCGTAACACGGATGCTGTCGTCGCCCATGATCTTGCGGGTTTCTTTGATCATCTTCATTTCCTCTTTGGTGTAACCATTGTCGGTAAACACATCGATATGAGGGATCACATTCAGGTCAATTGGGTAAGTGTAAGCCCTTGGTCCATCGGTAATACCTTTACGCTCGTTGAATAACTGGTCAACAGCTTTTACACCTGTACCGGTTACCGACTGGTAGGTAGAAACCACCACTCTTTTGATCTTATATTTATCATGCAACGGTTTCAGCGCAACCACCATTTGTATGGTTGAGCAGTTAGGGTTAGCAATGATCTTATCTTCTGCCGTCAATACGTTAGCATTCACTTCAGGCACTACCAACTTCTTGGTAGGGTCCATGCGCCATGCTGACGAATTATCTACAACGGTTGTTCCTGCTTCGGCAAACAATGGTGCCTGGGCCAATGAAGT
>JACXTT010007601.1_pt1 | contig 15235 bp, 12 predicted proteins | sample 9270951 | NCBI WGS metagenome assembly JACXTT01 (sample SAMN15532306, study PRJNA645909) | rock metagenome | isolation source: weathered quartz diorite | place: Puerto Rico | collected 2017-06-21 | reverse complement strand
GAATATGACTGAACTTAAGGTTTAAATGTAGCGCCGCGGCCTTCAGCGCGGGGCCTTTTCCTGATCGATTTCATGCGCTAGAGTTTTTTGGCTTCCACGGTGTTGCCCGAATCCGGTTCTCAATCGGGATGGAGTCTGAAATGCGTCGCGGCTTCGCTGGGCCATTTGTACTGTTCATTTTAATACTGCTTTTGCCGCTGCTTGGGCTTGCTCAGACAAGTGATCCATCGCAAATGAGCAGGGTCCTCGGACTTGGCCGCGTGCCTGCCCAGCCTCTTTCTCATGATTTGTCCGGGGTTTGGATGCAATACGCGGACGGAACCGAACCGGGTTTTGCCCGCATGAATGGTGTCGATGATCGAACCCGCCCGCCGCTGACTCCCTGGGGGCAAGCGAAGTTCGATGCGGCGAAGCCGCTGATGGGGCCGCGCGCCAAGGGTGGCCAGGAGGACAGCGCCGCGTTGCACTGCGAGCCGAGCGGGCCTCCTCAGCTTCTCATTCTTCCCAACCCATTCGAAATCGTACAGATTCCGGGCCGGATGTTCATGTTCTTCGAAGAGCTGCACATCTGGCGCACGATTTGGACCGACGGTCGGCCCCTGACGAAAGATCCCGACCGCAGTTGGCTCGGATACTCCGTGGGCCATTGGGACGGTGACACGTTTGTCATCGACACAGTTGGATTTAACGACAAGGTTTGGGCCGACCTCTCAGGGAATCCGCGCAGCGAGCAAATGCACTTGACCGAGCGCTACCGGCGCCTGAATCACGACACGCTGGAACAGCAAATCATCATTGACGATCCCAAGTCTTACACGAAGGTGTGGGTCAGCCCGCCAAAACTCCACAAGCTGGAGCCGACCTGGGAAATTGCGGAGTGGTTCTGCGCCTCGAGCGAAGAAGAAAAATACGACGAGCAAGTCAGGAGACCCGCCGGCGCGGCGCCCGAGCCAAAGAAATGAGCCAGCATGATGCGCGGCGACTCGGTGCGGCAGAGATCGCCGCGAGGGACGGTGTGGAGAGTAATTCCTGAGAGAAGAAGGCCAATGAAGCTTCGAACCATTTTCCGTGATGCACGATTCCTCGGTTGGCTGGCTGTGCTGAGCGCCATCGCGATTTGTGCGCCGGTTCCGGCCGGCCAGACACAGCAGTCAACTCACAAAACCAAAGCACCGGTTTCGAGTGGCCCGCTTTCGCATGATCTCTCCGGCGTGTGGATGCAGTATCCGGACGGCGACGTGCCGGGAACGCCCGGCATGAATGGCGTGAACGAACATTTTCGCCCTCCCCTGACCCCCTGGGGGCAAGCGCAAGTCGATGCCGCGAAGCCCCTGCAAGGCTCAAAGGCGGTAGGGGGCAAGGAAGAAAACACCGCGCTGCGCTGCGAGCCCAGCGGCCCGCCGCAAGTTCTGATTCTTCCGAATCCCTGGGAGATCGAGCAGATTCCGGGGCGCGTGTTCATGTTCTTCGAGGAGCAGCACATTTGGCGCACGATTTGGACCGACGGGCGGCCTTTGCCAAGGGATCCGGATCCGAGTTGGCTCGGGTACTCAGTGGGCCATTGGGAGGGCGACACGTTCGTTGTGGACACGATTGGATTTAACGACAAGGAATGGGTCGATCTTTACGGCAATCCTCGCAGCGAGAAAACGCACCTCATCGAGCGCTACCGCCGGCTCAATCATGACACGCTGGAGCAGCAAATCATCATCGACGACCCCAAAACCTACACGAAGCCCTGGGTCAGCCCTCCCAAGCTCCACAAACTCGAACCGACATGGGAAATTGCGGAATGGTTTTGCGCGCAGGATGAGAATAAGGCCTACGATCAGGTCATTCGCATTCCCGCAGGTGTTCCTGGTCCGTCCAAATAGCAGGGGGTACTCTGCGCCGAGTACTCTGTTCAGAGTACTCGGCGTGGCACAGACACAACCGAAGATTGTTCCCCCGCAGTAACAGCGTCTTTTCTTACCACATCAGCTTCAACGCCAACTGAACGTCCCTGGGTTTCGTCACCGTCGGCTGCGGTATCTGTCCCGTGTTTTCGGGCGTTCCGTCCCCATTGAAAATCAGGGAGGTACTACCGCCAGTAAAGGCCGTGGGCACTCCAAAGTTGGCGTGATTCAAGATGTTGAAAAACTCCGCCCGGAACTGCAAGTTGGAGCTCTCGGAAATCCTCTTGATCGGGAAGTTCTTGAACACCGAGAAGTCAAGGTTCACGAGTTTCGGACCCTCAATGCCATTGCGGCCGGCGTTGCCCAGGAGATTCGAGCAAGTGCCCGGAAGAGTCGCGGAAAAAGGCACGCAATCCGATGGGTTCGCCGCCGAAGTCGCCATGGGCAGCGTGAAGCATTTGGTGTTGATGTAAGACAGGGAGGGATCGCTTTTGAAATTGTGGTTCACCGGATCGCATCCGGGAACGCGATCGGGAATACCGAATGTGTCAGAGCCGTTATTTTGCACGCCCATAGGGTCCCCATCGATGAGAGGACTCGTCGGAATCCCGCTATTCAGTTTGAGTACGCCGCCCAATTCCCATCCGTTCACTACCTGGCCAGCAAGCCCGTGGAGAGACTTAGGCCCGGGCACCTGCCAGATGCCATTGATGACCGCGGTATGGGTAATGTTATAGTCCGAGACGGCGCGGCTGATTTGCGGGGCGAAGGGGAACCAGGTCGTGATGGAATTCGAAAAAGCATCGCCCAAGATGGTAGCGGAATCGTCGTCCATCGATTTGCTGTAAGTGTAAGAGCCTCCGAATTGGAAGCCGTGGCTCACCCTCTTCTGGACGTTAACCTCCAGGGCCTTGTAGGTGGAGCCGGTTCCATAAGACATCCCCCGGATAAGTCCGAAGTTCCGGTTGATCCTCAAATCCGCGCCGCTGGGGTTCTTAGGCCAGAGGTATCTCCCCCGGGTCGGCGTGATAGTCGAGGACACTCCGTTAATGATGTTCGTACATTTCAGCGGGCACGGGAGGACCATATCGAAGTCATCGCCTCGTATGACCATGTGGACGCCATGGGAGCCCACATAACCAACCGACGCCGTCAGGGTGGGGGTAATCTGGCGCTGCACGTTGATGTTCCACTGCTCGACGTAGTTTCGTTTGGGATTAGGATCCGTATACGCGGCGCTGAGCAAACAAGTCCCCAGCGGCGAGGTGCATGCCGGGTCTGATTTGATGAAGTTCGAGTATAAACTCCCTGAACTGCTGGGCGGAATGCCCATCGTCTTGGCGAGCGGATGAGCGGCGGAATTGTGGACGGTCTCTGTGAGCAAAAACGGCGCCCAACTCTGACTGAAAAAGTTCCCCGGCAGCGGCAAAACGTCGAAAATCGCAAATCCGCCGCGAATGGCCGTCTTCCCATCGCCGCGCGGATCCCAGGAAAAACCAATTCGCGGCTCAAAATCCTTGGTAGTGGGGTTCGAGTAATAAGGGGCGACGCCCGTGCAGGCGGACGCGGGTTTTCCGAATACGGTGGTATTGGTAAGGGCCGGATCTGTCGTCCCGCAGTAGGGTTGCGGGGCGTCGAGGGTGCGGAGGTTGGTGATCTTGCCCGACACCTCATTGAGCACCGTGGTCATTTCATAGCGCAACCCCAAGTTCAGGGTGAGGTTGCGGCGCCAGTGCCAATCATCCTGGATATATCCCCCGTAGAGAGTCTGCCGGTAGCTTCGCCCGGTTAGATGGTCAGCAATCGAGGCCTCCAAGGAGGCGGGCTGGTTGGTAAGGAACCTCTTCAAGCCGCCCATACGCACGATTCCGTTGGGCGCATAAAGATTAAAGGGATTGTATTGCATGCGTTCCACGGCAAATCCGAATTTCAGAGAATGGGTTCCACGGGTCAGGAAGGCGTCGTCGTAGAACTGGAACGAATTCCAAGTGTGCCTAGAAACTCCGCCGGGAGTGCCGGTTGTGAGCTGTGCAAAGCCAGCGGAGTAAATGGCGGGCGCATTCCGTCCCGGCATGACACCCAAGGGCGGGTTCGCGGCGGGCCCGGAGGCGGGATTAATCGCGTCCGTAGGCAGGCTGTTGATCACGGCGGCCCGGTTGAAACCAAGCCGCGCGGTATTGAGTAGGGCCGGGGTGAAAGTGTGGGTCCATTCCAAGGCGCCGATGTGGCGCAAGGTTTGAGAAAAGACATCCACGTTATCAAAGCCGTCGGGGTTAGCGTCGGGCGTTTTGTCATACATGTACGTCCCGAACAGGCTGTCCTTATCACTAATCTTGTGATCCACTCGGGTGGTAAAGAAATTTTCGTGGATAACTCCAATCGGGGCAAAGAGGAAGCGCCCTGTGTCTTTGATGCCGTTGTTCTCGCCCCGCACGGTGGTGCGAGGGACGAGCGCCAAGTACGCTATCATATTGTTATCCACGCAAATGCTCGCATTGGGAGACAGCTGCGATGAATTGGTGGGGCACGGTGCAGACAGTGAGCAGTTTGGGTAAGTTCCTGTGCCACCTGCGCAACCTTTTAGGATCCCCAGCCGCGCACTGTCAGTCGGAACGTTTGAACTCGAGGTGGAAAGCCCCTGCGTCTGGCGTACTCCTTCGTAATCTCCGAAGATGAAGGTTCGGTCCTTGCGGATCGGCCCCCCGAGCGCGGCGCCGAACTGGTTACGCTTGTAAGGCGCTCTCGGCCGGCCTGCGAGATTTGAGAAGAAGTCATTCGCATCCAGCTTTTGGCTCCGCAGGAACCCGTAGAGGTCGCCATGGATCGCGTTGGTCCCCGATTTGCTGATGGCGTTGACGATGCCGGCGGAGGCCCTCCCATACTCGGCCGAGTAGTTGCCGGTGATCACGGAGAATTCCTGAATGGCGTCCACGCCCAGGTTGACGCCGAGCACACTGCCGGGACCGGCGTTGGCGTAATCGTTGATGCTGAGCCCGTCGAGCCGGTAGTTGTTCTGCGTGGGCTTGCCCCCGGAGATAACCAGCTGCGATCCAAAGCCCCGGTTCCCGCGCCGTATGCCGGTCTCGAAGGGCATCTGGACTTCGACGGCGCTGACGCCGGGGGAAAGAGTGGCCAGCGACGCCCAGTCTCGGCCGTTGAGGGGTATATCGAGGATCTCCTTGGATTCAATCTGTCCACTGATGGTGGACGAGGTGAGCTCAACCTGCGGCGCAGCCTCTGTCACCTGGACGGTCTGAGACGTTTCCCCGACTTTCATAAGGAAGTTGAGCTGTTGTTGAGCTCCCACAGCCAGCGTAAGGCTCGATTGCACGGAGGTGGTGAATCCCTTAGCCGTAACCTTGACCTCATACGTTCCCGGCTGCAGGTTGGGCGCTGAATAAAAGCCGGCGGAATCCGCCGTCGTGTCCTTGACAATTCCAGTAGCGGTATTCCTGATCGAGATTTGCGCTCCGGCGATCACCCCACCCGTAGCATCGGTGACAGTGCCGGAAAGAGTTGCCCCGGTCACCTGTGCGTGCACCGGGAGCGAGACCACCAGACAAAACCCCAGAATCGATACAAGAAGCATGCAGCTAGCGCTCTTTGAATTCATGTTGGTACTCCTTTTCCATAGGAGTTGAAACACGTCGACAAACCAAGCGAGTCTGAAAATTCCTGTCGATGAAAATCTTTCGTCGAGACGGCGATGCGTGGCGAGAATGGTTATGCTTGCGGCTTTCTTGTTTGAAGAATCCGAGACTGGAGAGGAATAGCGGTGGCCACAACTGTACCCGGACCGTGCCCCGAACAGAAGGACCGATCCTGTGCCCGACGGGATCGAACGTGCTGAACCCACCCTAGCACCCTGACGACACCGGCTTACCCCTGGACTAGCAAAAAAAACGAACTAGCAAAAAGCCGGTTTCACTAACTATATGAAGCCAACCTGGAAGAAGGGCCGACCGTGGTAACTACAGATGCTGCAGTCTTTACCTCCGAGCTAGAAATATGTCAAGTCATTTCTCATATGAGCCCACGGGCGTGAGCGAATGTTTGCGGGGATTCAGGCAGAGATTACTCCCGATGATTTCCGTTATCGGAAACTCACGCACCAGCGAAAGCATGCGGGAAAGTGTCTTGCGGTGTCCGTCTTGCCACGCGCCGTTACGGCTCGGGGCTGCGGGAGGCTACGTACGCGGCAAGCGAGATGATGTCGTCCTGCGTGAGGTTGGTGACGACGCCTTTCATCAATTCATCCAAGGCGCTATTGCGGGCGCCGACCTGAAAACCGGCAAGTTGCCGAACGATGTAGGTAGGTGAATGGCCCGCGATCCTGGGCACCGGCCCCATGCCCGTGAGCGCTGCGCCGTGGCATTCGACACATGGCGTCGTTTTTCCTGCGCCGCCGGTGGTTGCAAGCTGTTCGCCCTTTGCGATGCCGCCCACGGGAACGTACGCGACGAATCCCATGTGCGGATCGCGGCAGGTCACGCGCACCGCGTCCTCCGGCACTTCGATGACCCTGGAGCCGATGGGCTCCATTTTGCCGCCGGGACGCACGTACCGCCTGCGGCCCTCATTCATGTAGGTTTCCGGCACCGTGTCGGTCTCGACCACCCGAATCCAACGCTGCGGCTTGAGGCTGGCAAAATACTGGCTGGCTTCCTTGGCATCTTCTTCGGTCATGCCCTTGGCGATCTCGCTCATGCGGTGGCGCGGATCGGTTCGAAGCCCTTGCTGGAAATCGTGAAGTTGCCGCAAGAGATAGCTGGCGGGCAGTCCGGTGAGGTTCGCCGATTCAGGATGCCCGCTTCCAGAGGCAAGGTGGCAGGAAGCGCAGCCCGGCGTGGCCTTCCCTTCCCCTCGCGCGACCACATTGGGAAACGGCATGTGTTCGTCGGGAAACCAGTCGGGGGGACCGTAAAGATCGTCGATCTGTCCTTGCGTGTACCATTTCGAGCTGCCAGGAATGTGCTTGACGACGCTGTCGTCCTCGCGTGGGTAATCCGGGGAAGGCTCCGGAAACGCAAAGGAGAGGTCCATGCCATCCGCCCATCGGAAATCGTCGTGCTGGCCGCCAAATGCTGGAACGAAGAGCAAAGCAATCGCAAAAAGCAGGAACCAGGTCCTCATGTACACTCCCCGAGATATGGCCCGAAAGTTCAACCACAGATGACCCTTCAGGATACCAAACTACCTTTTCGCACATGAAAAATCCCTGAATCGCTTTCGACGGATTCAAACACGAACGAGTTTCTGCGCAAAGTCCTGTTAGCTATCTGCTGTTTCATTCGAAGTCCAAAAGCAGCCATCAAGAGCGGCTGCCCCCTACGTCTTCAACGCACTGGGCGTCACGCGCTCGGCGGCCTTCTTGGAGACGGGCGGAGTGGGAAGCCAGCTCTCGCCCGGCTGAAGGATGAAGGTGTGCTGCAGTGAGTACCACGCGCCCTTTAGTCCTGGATCTGGCGCGGGCTCGTTCTCATGGGCCGCATAATTCCCTACCAGCGCGCGAGTCACGCCGAATTGCACGTCCGTTTCGAGGACGGGATCGTCGGGGGAATAAATCTGGGATGTGACGGTCTTGAACCCTGGCTTGTAGATCAGAAAATGCAAGTGTGCCGGCCGAAGATTGTGGCGCTCCTGGGCTTTGAGTAGCGCGCCTACGGGGCCGTGAATCGGTATGGGATAACCTGCCGGCTTAATGGTTCGGAAGCTGAATTCTCCCTTCGCGTCACTCGAAAATTTTCCGCGCAGGTTCATCTCCGCCTGCTCGGGATCCTGATTTTCGTAGAGGCCGACGGGGGACGCGTGCCAAACATCGATTTCCGCGCCCTCGATTGGATCGCCGTTCTGGTCGCGGACCCAGCCTGTAAAGAACAACGCCTGCCCGAGCGTCTCGGAGCGCAGGAGCGAGCCACCGTTCTCGGTCTTTGGCGACTCGGCTCGCCAAAACGGTCCGAGGAGATTTGCGGAGCTTTCCGTCGCGGCATTAGGACCATTATTCAGCAGGCATACAAGCGTCGAGACTCCCAGCGTGCCTCCCATTAGTCTGGTTTCGTTGTGGCTCTCGGTGGTGAGCTGTCCCAGTGCTGCGATGTAGTTGATGGCCTGGTCGTACTCTTTTTCGGTCAGCTTCACTTCTTTCACGAACGCGTGCAGGTGCCGCACCAGGGACTCGAGGATTTCTCGTGTCCGCTGGTCCGGAGCGCGGCGCGTTTCACGCAGGACGGCGTCTGTAACTTGGTCGAGGTTTTCGATGATCATCGCGCTCAATCTCCGGGGAATAAAAGAAAGTCGAAGAGGTAAAGGAAGTGAAGGAGGTTGAGGATAAAACCTCAGCCAGACTATCGGACTACGCCGGGCGGCCTGCGCCGAGACGATCTTGTCTTTCCTTTACTTCCTCAGCTTCCTTAACTTCCTCTACTTCCTATTTATTACTTCCTACTTGGCGCAACGCCGGCTGGCTTTCGAACTGCTTCCGAATAGGCGTTTTCTTCGTCGATGACGCAGAACCATTCCGCGATTTCCCAACCTGGCTCCAACTTGTGGAGCTTCGGCGGATTTACCCAGGGCTTCGTGTACGCCTTGGGGTCGTCCATGGTGATCTGCATCTCCAGAGTGTCATGATTCAACCGCCGATAGCGCTCCGTCAGGTGCATTTTATCGCTGCGTGGATTCCCGTACACATCGACCCAGGATTTGTCGTTGAAACCGATCGTGTCGACGACGAATGTGTCGCCGTCCCATTTCCCCACGGAGTACCCGAGCCAGGTAGGGTCGGGATCTTTGGGAAGCGCTCGCCCGTCCGTCCAGATGGTGCGCCAAACGTGGCCGAGCTCAAAGAACATGAATACGCGTCCAGGAATTTGAACAATCTCAAATGGGTTCGGAAGATTCAGGAACCTGGGAGGGCCGTCGGGGTCACAGTGCAAGGTCGGGGCGTTCTCCTTCCCCGCAACGGCCCTAGGACCTTGCATAGCAAACGCCGCGTCATATCGTGCCTGTCCCCAAGGCGTCAGCGGAGGCCGACGTGTCTCATCGATTGCGTTCATTCCTGGGACGCCCAGCACTGCCCCTTGGGGATACTGCATCCACACGCCGGAGAGGTCATGCGACAAAGCGGGCGCTGCGCCGGAGTTGCTATCGGGCGACTTGGCCTTTCCCGATTGCTGAGCGGTCTGTGCGAACACAATCAACGGGAGAACCAACACGGCTGTCAACGCAGCGATCAATCGGGCAACGCGTATGCTAGGAACCCTCACTTTTTCTTCTCTTCTTGTTACACGATATTATTTCGGGGGAGTTGAGGCAACACCAGCGGGTTTTCGAACGGCATCGTCGTAAGCGTTGTGCTCATCAATGACGCAGAACCACTCCGCGAGCTCCCAGGTCGGCTCCAGCTTGTGGAGTTTCGGGGGACTGATCCAGGGCTTCGTGTACGCTTTGGGATCATCGATGGTAATTTGCAGTTCCAAGGTGTCGTGGTTCAGTCGCCGGTAGCGCTCGGTCAGGTGCATCTGTTCGCTGCGCGGATTGCCAAAGCCATCCACCCAGACCTTGTCGTTGAAACCGACGGTGTCGACAATGAAGGTGTCTCCTTCCCAATGGCCGACCGAGTAACCCAGCCAGGTTGGGTCAGGATTTTGGGGGCGCGACCGCCCGTCCGTCCAGATGGTGCGCCAAGCGTGATACTGCTCGAAAAACATGAAGACTCTGCCGGGGATCTGAACGATCTCAAATGGGTTGGGAAGTATGAGGAGTTTTGGAGGGCCATCCGGCTCACAGCGCAGGGCCGGGTTACCTTCCTGGCCCGGAACAGCCCGGGGACCGGCGACGGGTTTCGCGACATCGAATTTTGCTTGTCCCCAAGGCGTCAGCGGAGGGCGCGTTTTGGGGTCGACGCCGATCAAAACTCCAGGCCCAGCATTCGCAGGATACTGCATCCAGACTCCGGAGAGATCATGGGAAAGGGCGGGCGCCACTGCTGGTGTCTTTTCCGTTCCCGCTGGTTGAGTGGTTTGAGCAAACGAAACTGAGCAGAAGGCCGCTATCGCTGCCAGAACAGCACGAAGAACCGCGGATGGTGTCGGCAAGGAACGTTGTTCCTTCATGGCTTTTTTCCTTCCCGGCGCCTCTAATCGCTAAGCGGGGGCTTCGGCCTTGCAAGGACGAAAACCCACAGGCTGCCCTTCGCCGTGTGCAGGGTAAAAAGCCTGCGCCACGCGACTCCCTTCACGGAGCGAGCCGAATCCACCAGAGCACTTTGCCCACGATTCGCCAATTCCGATCCTTCTCCACCGGGACGGGCATGTACTCACGGTTCTCCGATTCGAGCAGATGAACGCCGTCGACTGCAAGAAACCGGGCCAGCGCGAGGCCTGTCTCGCGATGCCAGGCGACAACAATCTTGCCGTGGAGAAGCTTGGGGTCGGTCACCGAACCGTCCACGGCCACAATGTCCCCGTCGTTGATCAGAGGGCTCATGGACCTGCCCCTCACGCGCAAACAATTTGTGTCGGCGGGGTTGAGGCACCAGAGGGCTGGCGCCGCAATCATTTGATCGATCACTGCGTCGGCGAAATTGGTTTGGGGGCTGCCCGGTTCGCCAAGCGCGCCTGCGTGCACATCGAGGAGCGGAACCGCGACCATTTTGGGTTTCACGGATTCCACTGTTGCGGGATTCCGTCTCCCGCTCCCGGCGCGCACAATGTCAAAGTCGGGCCACACGGTCATTCGCGCAGCGGCCTTCGGCGCCGGGAAAATGCTTTCAATGTCGGCGCTGCTCAGTCCCGCGCGCCCCCAGAAAAACCAACAGTCCGGCTCGCCTGCAAGGTTTCCAAGCTGGATGTAGCACTGCGAGGTGGGTTCCTGCTTCCCCGTTTCCCAGCGGGACACCGCCATGGCCGAGTAGTGCAGACGCGAGCCAAGCTCGGACTGGGTGAGGCCGAGACGCTGGCGAAGGCCTAGAATACTCGTGGCCCAATCCATGTGCTCGACACGTTTTGAAGGCTTTGCCACTGGGTGCACCAATCCGCAGGAACAATTCGGCGGGCAATCTACCACAAAGATTGACAAGGGGAGATACATTCTTTCTTGTAATAAGGACGGCCGAGTCCGGGGGGCTGGCGCCACGCTCTTTGATTCGCCTGGTTAGCCCCGCCTCCTCAGGACACTGTGGGCTGGCCGCGGCTTAGGACGCGGCCAAAATGGACGGCGGTGCCGTCAATTCCTTTGCGTAAACGTGACGCATTTTCGTTACAATATTTGAGCGGGATAGGGGCAGGCGGACGAGACGATGAAAAATGTGCTGGCCATTTATCCGGGCTCGTTTGACCCGGTGACGAACGGCCACCTCGACTTGATCGAGCGGGGTGCCAAGATTTTTGACCGGCTCGTGGTCAGCATCCTGCGCAACCTGGATAAGGATCCGCTTTTTACGCTCGATGAACGGGTCGAGATGCTGCGCGAGGTTACGCGGCCGTGGCCCAATGTAGAAATTGATGTGTTCAGCGGCTTGCTGGTGGAGTACGCGCGGTTGCGCGAGGCCAACGTTATTCTGCGAGGGATTCGGGCGGTTTCCGACTATGAATATGAGTTGCAGATGGCCATGATGAATCGGAAACTCAACAAGAATGTCGAAACGGTTTTCATGATGCCGGCGGTTTCGTACAGTTTCCTCAGTTCGCGGCTGGTGCGCGAGATTGCGCGGCTTGGCGGGCCGATCAGCGGCCTCGTGCCGCTGGTGGTGGAAGAGCGGCTGCGGGCCAAGGTACTTTAACTTCAGCGGTTAAAGCCGCTTTGAGGCGACTCGTTACGGCCGGGCTGAAGCCCGGCCCTCCAAACTACTGCGGGCTCCGAGTGGCGCCCGCACCCGGTCAAGTATTTAGAATTCAGCGCGCGGGTTCCGCTTGATTACGTTTAGACTTGAAGGGGAGCCTGCAGAAATTAAGGAGTCGAATCCCGTGCAACTCGCAGCTCGTGTGAATCGCATTTCTATCTCGCCGACCTCTGCCGTGCTGGCGGCGGCGGAGCGCCTTCGTTCCCAAGGAGCGGACCTGGCCGACTTTGGCGCCGGCGAACCGGACTTTCCGACGCCGGAGCACATTCAGCAGGCGGCGATCCGCGCCTTGAAGGCGGGCTACACGAAGTACACGGCGACGCCGGGAATTGGTCCGTTGCGTGAAGCGATCTGCCGCTGGCACGCCACACAATTTGGATCGACCTACACCGTGCCGGAGTGTGTTGTCTCGGTTGGCGGCAAGCACGCCATTTTTAATGCACTGTGTTCTTTGATGTCTGCGGGGGACGAAGTTCTGATCCCTGCACCATACTGGGTCAGCTATCCGGACATGGTGCTGTACACCGGCGCGACGCCAGTGCCTGTTAAGACCGAGGAGTCGGACGGCTTCCGCTTGCGCGCCGAACAAGTTTCCCGGGCGATCACGCCGCGGACGAAGCTGCTGATTGTCAACTCGCCGAGCAATCCAAGCGGAGCGGTCGTGCCGTCAGACGAGTTCGTGAAAATCTATGAGGTCTGCCGGGCGAAGAATATCTGGTTGCTGACGGACGAGTGCTATTCGCACTTTGTGTACGGCAACGAAAAACCGTTCTCGCTGGCGAGCCTGCCGGGCACCAAGCCGAATATCATCGTCGCCGGGTCGCTCTCGAAGACGTTTTCCATGACCGGCTGGCGGGTGGGCTATGCGCTTGCGCCCGAGCCGCTCATCTCGGCGATGACCAAGATCCAAAGTCAATCGACGTCGAATCCAACTTCTATCGCGCAGTACGCTGCGCTCGAGGCGCTGACCGGTCCAATGGATACCGTTGCCACGATGCTGTCGGAATACTCGCGGCGGCGAGCCCGCATCATCAGCGGGCTTCGAGCCATTCCCGCCGTCACGTGTGTCGAGCCCGGCGGAGCGTTTTACGCATTCCCAAGCGTCGCGGCCCATTTGGGCAACGGAATTCCGGACACGACCACGCTGTGCAAACAGCTTCTGGAGCGCCAGCACCTCGTAGCGGTGCCAGGCGACGCGTTTGGCACTCCCGGGCACATCCGGCTTTCTTACGCGACCTCGATCGACCGCATCGAGGAGGGCCTGCGGCGCCTCGAAAAATTCTTTGCCATGGTGGAAACGGCCAGGTGAATTCAGGAGCAAGCCGTCCGGGGCGAGTGCCCGCGCGACTCGCTCCGAAATTTGTGGAACGCCCTTGGGGCTCACTTGTTCTTTCTCCACTGTATCCGGCGTTTCCGGTCCTTCCGGGACGAGCCACAAAGCCTGAGCCAATCGGCGAAGTGTGGCTCACCGGCGAAGAATCCAAATTTGCAACGGGCGCATTTGCCGGGCGCACCCTCGGGGAAATTTGGCCGGCGCTGCCCGAAGAATGCACGGGCACGCGCCTCCAAGGGCTGCCGCGGATTCCGCTGCTAGTAAAATTCATTTTCCCAAAAGAAAAACTTTCCGTGCAGGTGCATCCTGACGACGTATACGCTGAGCAGCATGAATCCGCGGCGGGCGGCGTGGGCAAGACCGAGATGTGGTACGTGATGACGGCGCAGGAAGGAGCGGCGGTGCGCGTAGGGCTTCGCCCAAAAGTGACACGCAAATCGTTTGAGCGCGCGGTGCTCGATGGCACGGTGGAAGACTTACTTACCAGCGTGCAGGTCCGCGCAGGAGACGCCGTGTTCGTACCCGCGGGAACTGTCCACACGATTTTGCCCGGCATGGTGTTGTGCGAGATCCAGGAGCATTCGGACATTACCTATCGGGTGTTTGATTACAATCGCGTGGGACTGGACGGTAAGCCGCGCCAGCTACACATTCGTCAGGCGCTGGACGTGATTCGGTTTGGCGAGCTCGCAGCGGCAAGCGGCGGCCTTTGCGATCCTGTGCACATTACGCGCGGGGCGGTGACGGAAACGTTCTACGCGGCATGCCGCCACTTCGCTACGGAACGCTGGGAATTTCGCGAGCGAATCGCCTCCGTGACGTCGCCCGAACATTTCGATTTGCTTATTTTCCTCGATGGGCAGGGCGGCATTGAGTTCGCCGATGGCTCTGAACCTTACGGTTCGGCAGAGGCTTGGCTGCTGCCGGCCGCGCTTGGCGCTTACCAGCTCGCGCCTGATAGGCCCACAACGTTGTTGCGCACGTACGTGCCGGACCTGCACGGGTTCGTCCAAAGGCTCGCGGACGATCGCGTGGAGGAAGCAGCGTGGTCGCGGGTGGTGCATCCGTGAGCGCGGGAGGGCTCGCCGCGCACGCCGTGATTCTTGCGGGGGGACGCGGAACGCGCTTCTGGCCGCGCAGCCGCACGCGCACACCCAAGCAGCTGCTGAACATCGTCGGCAAGGACACGATGCTGGAGCAGACTGTGGCGCGCATTGCGCCGCTGTTTCCGCCATCGCGCCAGTGGGTTGTCACCAACTCCCAGCAAGCAGCAGCTGTGCGCAAACAGATGCCGCGACTTGCGGGATCGCACGTGCTCGCGGAACCAGTCGGGAGGAACACCGCCGCGGCGATCGGACTAGCAACAGCGCACATCCTGCACGCCGGCCTGGGCAGCGAAAATGATGCGCTCATGGCGGTGCTACCCGCCGATCACTATATTGCCAAGCCTGCAGCGTATCTCCGCGTGGTGCGTGCCGCTCTGCACGTCGCGCATGCGGCGGGATCGCTCGTCGTGCTGGGAATTCCTCCGACGCGCCCGGACACGGGCTTCGGCTACATCGAAAAGGAGCACGGGAAGGCACTGGACGCAGATGGTGCGCCCTTGCTTTCGGTGCGCCGCTTCACGGAAAAGCCGAAGCTAGCGGTCGCCAAGAAATACGTGGCCTCCGGGCGATATTACTGGAACGCGGGAATGTTTTTCTGGCGCGTCTCGACCTTCCTGGGCAACCTTGAAAAATTCCTGCCGGCTACGCACGATGCGCTGATGCGGCTGGCGGGAGACATCGGGACGGCGCGATACCAACGCATGCTCGAGCGCATTTATCCCAAGCTCGAGAGTATTTCCGTCGACTACGCCATCCTGGAACAGGTCACGCGCCGGTCGTCTGCACCGAGTGTTTTTGTCTTGCCCGCGGACGTGGGCTGGAGCGACATCGGGTCCTGGGCTGCGGTCTACGAATTGCTTGCTGGCAAGAACGGAGTAAATGTTTCAGCGGGGAAGTTTGCCGCGATTGATGCAGCAGGAAATTTCTTTTGGAGCCCGAAGAAATTTGTAGGCGCGGTAGGAGTTCGCGATCTGGTAGTCGTGGAAACGGACGACGCGCTATTGCTCTGCCCGCGCGGGCGCGCGCAAGACGTCGGTCAGATCGTGAAGCAACTGGAAGCGGA
>JACXTT010007600.1_pt1 | contig 15236 bp, 14 predicted proteins | sample 9270951 | NCBI WGS metagenome assembly JACXTT01 (sample SAMN15532306, study PRJNA645909) | rock metagenome | isolation source: weathered quartz diorite | place: Puerto Rico | collected 2017-06-21 | reverse complement strand
CTACCTTGCCGGAATAAAGCGGTCTCAGATGGTTTTCCCACAGGCGGCCGCCTTCAACGTCGGTCGAGGCGATGCCGACCACGTGCACGCGCGCGACAAACGGCAAGCGGCTCACGTGCCACACCCACGAACCGCAATGAATGCCGAACGGATAACGCATGTTGTCGGGATGGTTGTCGAACACCACGACCTGGATACGCCTGTTGAGCGCCCGTAGCCGTTCGATCAACAGGTAGCTGACATGGTGATAATCGCCGCTGCCCAGGAATACCGCTGATGGACGAGTATCCAAGGTCAGGGCGAGTTCCCGACCCAATTCATGAAGTGTTTTCTGGCGACAGCCGAAGCGGATAGCTTCCTGCCAATTAGTCAACGGAATAACCTGCGCTCCCGGCAGGGACTTTACCGAATCGTCGAAATCAAGAATGAGTGTCCGGGGCATGACTGGCGTGCCATTGGCGATCGGCTTCGAAAAAGCGCTTGAACAGCATTAAAATCTTCCTTAATACCGGATTGCGCACGTACACCGCGTGCTGCGTCAGGGTGAAGCGGGCGCCGAGAGTGCGCTTGATTTCCGGATCGGTCCAGCCGGCGACGTAACAACGCAAACCGTGCGCTAACACGTAATCAAGATTGCGGAACCAGCTGACCACGTACAAATTGCAGTCTCGCGCTTGCGGATAAACGAAGCCGACATATTTATCCACCAGCATACGATGCTCGACAAAACAGATGTTGTAGCCGATCAGTTCCCCCTTGGCGCGGTACACAAACACGACGCCATGGCTGGCAGAATCCTGTAGCAAGGCCTTGAAGAAGGCCGCCGTCAACAGGTCGAAATGGATCTCGCTTTGCCGGTAGACATTCAGGTAGAGCGCATAAAATTTTGCCAGCAGCACCTCGTCCTGAAAACGTGCATCGCCAGTCGGGATTTCTTCAATTTCCAATTGCAACGCGCTCTTGAACTTGCGTCGGATATCCTTGCGGCGGGTGCGCGACAGGCGCGCGATAAATTCCTCGGTCGAGGCGAAATCGACCGGCACATAAGCCAGCGCTTGGCCATCCACCAATACAAACCCCGCCTCGCTGCAAACTTCAGCCAGACGGCGCGAGTAGACATAGGCCGCATCGCCGACAAGCGTGGCATCGGTCGGGATATCCTTGATGATAAGGAACGGGTAGCGCGGTGCCATGCCAGTCAGTAGTTCGTGCACCAAGATCTCGGGCGACGTCGAGCTCGGCAGCAGCGCGTATTCCGAAACCGTGGTGCCGACGAAGCAGGTATTCGGGTGCAGAAATCGCCGCCACCAACGTGAAAACGGCAGGGCCTCCAGTTTTCTGCGTACGGCGGGTTCCATGGTGGTGAGCAGATCGAATGACGTGGAAAATGCCGGCACACCGCCGTCCAGGATGAAAGCCGAGAAACCTTCCGGAGGACATTCCTGAAAGTGCCGAAGCAAGTTTGCCGGCTCTAGAAGGTTATGAAACGTTGACACCGCGGTCTTCGGCACTTTTACGGCATTAAGGGTCTTTGACTGACTGTACTCTGTACCGGTGTCTTCAGGCAACTGTCCACTTGCTCTACCAGAATGGCAGCGAGGTAATCCATTTTTCTTTCGAAAATAGATTCTCGGCAAAGCAGAAGTGTATAGTACTCATCCCATACTTGCTTACAGGCCGCAAATCTTCTGAACAAATAACTCATCCTCGATAGGCAGTGCACATTTTATGAGAATACTCATCGTCGAAGACGACCCGATTCTGGGCGATGGACTTACTCGTTCCCTGAACAATTCCTCTTATGCCGTGGATTGGACGAAGGATGGAGCAAAAGCTGACCTCTTGCTCTCCCAGACAAACTACGACGCCATCATCCTTGATATCGGTCTGCCAAAACTCGACGGGCTTGAAGTCCTGCGTCGATTGCGTCGGCGCAGCACCCGGACTCCGGTGCTCATCCTGACGGCGCGTGACGACGTGGAGGACCGGGTGACGGGCCTTGATCTCGGCGCCGACGATTACCTCACCAAACCCTTCGATCTGTCTGAACTGGAGGCGCGCCTGCGGGCGCTGATACGCCGCAATCACGAGGGAGCGGAAGGGGTGATGGAGTTCGGGAGCTTGCGCTACGATATGAACGGCCAACGGGTTTTTATCGCCGGCGAACCCGTGGACCTGTCCGCACGCGAGATCGGCGTGTTCCAGATTCTGGCGCTGCGCGCCGGTCGGGTGGTGAGCAAGGAACAACTGCTCGATCATCTGTGCAGTTACGGCGAAGAGGTATTTCCCAACGCCGTCGAAGTCTATGTGCATCGACTGCGCAAGAAGCTCGAAAGCGGTCAGGTAACAATCCGCACCATACGCGGTCTGGGTTATCTGCTGGAAAAATCGCATGACAGATAACGCACCGACTCTGCGCCGTAAATTACTGCTCTACCTGTTGATCCCGCTTAGCGTGCTGTGGGTATTCAGCGCTATAGGCACCTATTACATCGCCAGAAGCTACGCCAATATCGCCTATGATCGCGCCTTGTTCGATTCCGTTGAGAGCATCGAGGAGCAAATTCGCTACAAGAATGGCAAGGCTACCATCGAACTGCCAGAGATTGCCTGGAACATCCTCCGCTACGATCAGCAGGATAAAGTTTATTTTGATGTCCGTGTAACCGATGGCGCAGTCCTGGCGGGCGATGTTGACATCCCGGATCCACCACCAAAGCTAAAGATCGTCGGCCAAGCGATATTTCATAATGGTTTACTGCATGGTAAAGCTGTGCGCATTGCTTCGATTTATGTCAATGCGGACAAACATAGTACGGGCAAGTCCAGCCAGGTACTGGTGCAGGTGGCGGAAACTCTCAATAAGCGCGAAACGCTGGTTAGGGAGGCCTTGTGGGCGGTCATCGTGCCGCAGTTGTTTCTGATCCTCCTCGCCGGCGCCTCGGTGTGGATAGGCGTGTCGCGCTCGCTCTCTCCACTTGAACAGCTTCGTGACGCTATCGGCAATCGCTCGCATCTCGATCTGAGCCCCATCCAGGAAAGGCCGGCTCCACGCGAGGTGCAACCGCTCCTTCGTGCCATCAATGATCTGATGCAGCGTCTGAGCCAGGTGCTGCTTGTGCAGCGACATTTCATCGCTGACGCCGCGCATCAGCTGCGTACACCGCTCGCCGGTCTGACCATGCAGACCGACCTTGCCTTGCGTCAAACCGATCCTGAAGCGTTGCAGCATGTGCTCGGACAAATACGCGTGGGGGTCGAGCGCACTAACCATCTGGTGGATCAGCTGCTGACGCTGGCTCGCGCCGAAGCCGGCCCTGACATGACGCTCGAGTTTGTATCATTGGACCTGAATGAGCTGGCCAGCGCCCAGACAGCGGAATGGGTACCGCATGCCATACGGAAGCAAATCGATCTCGGCTATGACAGTCCTGGGAAGCCGGTGGCAATATTCGGCGAGGCGTTATTGCTGCGCGTGTTGTTGGCCAATATTCTGGATAATGCCATACGCTACACGCCACAAGGCGGCAAGATCACTGTGCATCTATCTGCGGGCGAGCAACCTCTGATAACGGTTGAGGACAGTGGGCCAGGCATCCCTCCGAAGGAGCGCGAACGGGTCTTCGAACGTTTTTACCGCGTGTCGGACAACAGCGAATTGGGCAGTGGTCTGGGTCTGGCGATCGTGCGCGAGATTGCCCGTACACACGGGGCACGCGTGTGGCTTGATGATACTGTCCCGCCGGGCGGCTTGCGTGTCAGCATCGAGTTCGTCAAGCCTTCCGCCAAGTAGAAACCCCTTCCGTACGAATTCCAATCGCGGCCACATCGCTCGGCATTTTCCTTATGCGGCTGGCGCAAGAACGTGCCTGGATTGGAAATATCGATTTAATCGCGATCACGTGGAGACGCGCCGGACCATCACGGTTAAACGCGCCTTCTGCACGTAAGCAGCCGCCTTTCCCCGCTTTAAACCGTTACGCGTACGCCATTTTTTAAACGATTAGCGGTCGTACTTTGGCTGCCATTCCGAAGTGTTTGTAAGGTTTGAGAAAGAAATAGCGGTTATTTTAGCGCTGCAAGCATACAGGGAAGAATAGGTCATACGTCAACGCACGTGCTTCGCCCTACTCCAGCCTGGTTTCCAATCTCATTCATAGTCCGAAAGAATTGGTGCACATGTTATTCATCGTTGATTTTGATGGAACGATTGCTCCGACCGATACCGTGGATGCCCTCCTCGAACGGTTTGCCGATCCTGAATGGAAACAAATCGAGGAGCGATGGGTAACCGGTCTGCTCAATTCCCAGGAATGCATGAAAACCCAACTCGCCTTGGTGAGAGCAGATCGAGAAATCTTGAAGGATTTTCTTCAGTCAGTAGTCATTGATCCGTTTTTCTCCGACTTCGTTCAGTACGTCTCCGCTTTCGCAGATGTGGCCGTGGTCAGCGATGGTCTCGACTACCCGATACAACATGCCTTGCAAAGGCTTAACCTTCCGCGAATACCCATCTACGCGAACCGGCTTGAATTTCAGACACGCAGTCTAGATATTTCCTTCCCACACACGGATACAGCTTGTGCGCATCGGAGCGGGGTGTGTAAGTGCGCCGTGGCGCGATCGCTCAACGCCGGCAGGGGACGGTCTACCGTTCTGATTGGCGATGGCCGATCAGACCGGTGCATCGCACGTTCTGCTGATCACGTTTTTGCCAAGAGTGGACTTCGGAAGTATTGCGAAGATGAAGGTATTACTCATACACCATTTGATTCGTTCCATGACATTCTGACCGAGGTCCGGAAATGGAACACAGCTCAGTTCAACCAGTTAATACAGGAGAGGACATGCCCCCTGGAAGCGCGATAGATCAACTTGTCATCCGAAAGTCCGCGACGCCGTCAAAGACAGAGGAAATCCTCGAGAAAGACAAACGCTACTGTTCCTACGGCGACACGGTTCACTATGCTGACCCGCCGAAGATATTCGCCAGCTGCGATGGAAGCTACCTGTTTGACGAACACGGGACACCCTATCTCGATCTTCAGATGTGGTATTCCGCGGTCAATTTCGGCTACAAGAATCGCAGACTGAATAACGCGCTAAAGCGCCAGATCGACACGCTTCCACAACTCGCCTGTCAGTATCTGCATGCGGAAAAGGTGAAGCTCGCCGAGGCCCTGTGTAAGGTGATGGAAGATCGCCTTGGCGTGAAAGGCCGGGTGCACTTCAATGTGGGCGGCGCCCAAGCGGTTGAGGATTCCCTGAAGATTGTCCGCAATGCCACGGGAAAGAATCTCAACTTTGCCTTTATGGGTGGTTATCACGGCCGTACCCTGGGCGCGTCAGCCATCACCTCGAGCTACCGCTACCGACGCCGTTTTGGCCACTTTTCCGATCGCGCGCAGTTCATTCCGTTCCCCTATTGTTTCCGCTGCCCTTACGACATGAAGCGCGATACCTGTGAACTCTATTGCGTCAAGCAGTTCGAGAAACTGTTCGAAACGGAGTATCACTCGGTATGGGACAGCAAGGCTTCCCAGTCCGAGTTTGCCGCCTTTTATATCGAACCGATCCAGGGCACCGGTGGCTATGTCATCCCACCGCAGGGCTATTTCGAAGAACTGTCTCGCATCCTGAAGGAGCGCGGTATTCTGCTCGTGGTCGATGAAATTCAGATGGGCATCCACCGGACTGGAAAATTCTGGTCGTTCGAGCACTTCGGCATCCGGCCGGACATCGTCGTTTTCGGCAAGGCCATCACCAATGGTCTGAATCCCTTGTCCGGAATCTGGGCGCGGGAAGATCTGATTTCTCCGGAGAAATTTCCGCCCGGATCGACACATTCAACATTCTCCTCCAACACTCTGGGCACCACGACGGCGCTGGAAGTCATGCACATGGTTTCCGAAACGGATTATGAAACCAAGGTAAATACGAAAGGCGCCTATTTCCTGTCCCGACTGAAGGACTTAAAGAAGCACTGGCGGATGGTCGGAGATGTAGACGGGATCGGACTGGCGATGCGCATCGAAATGTGTCAGGACGATGGGTTTGCTCCCAATCAAAAACTGGCGAACGCCGTTTTCGAAGAAGGCTTGAAAGGCGATATCCCGGCACGTGGGAAAAAATACGGTCTCGTGCTGGATGTCGGCGGATATTACAAGAATGTCTTTACACTCGCGCCTTCGTTCGAGATCACGGAAGATGAAATCGATCTGGGTATCGAGCTGCTTGAAACGCTGTTCCGCCGCTGTGGCGCCACTTGATCCATCCAGGCACCGGGACCATGGAATCTAACGTCAAAATCATGCCTCAGACGGCTCTGGGTCGCTACGGAATTTTCGAGAAGCGCGGAAAAACCGGAGTGCTGCTGGTGCACGGAATCACCGGTTCACCTACGGAGATGAAACCCCTTGCCCGGAAGCTGGCCACACAGGGTTTCACCGTCGCCTGTCCGCAACTCGCGGGACACTGTTCGACGCTGAAGGATTTGAAACAAACTCATTGGACGGACTGGTATGCAACCCTTGAGGCCAGCCTGGATTTCTTGAGCAGCGAATGCGACATGGTATATGTGTCGGGGCTGTCCATGGGTGCGTTATTGGCGCTGAAACTTGCCGCGGATCATCCCAACCGTATACAGGGCGTGGCCACGCTTTCGGCGACATTTTTTTACGACGGATGGAATGTACCGCACATGAAGCAGCGTTTTTTACTGCCGTTGGTGATCTATTCGCCACTGCGCTATTTTATTTCTTACCACGAACCGGCGCCCTACGGCATCAAGGATGAGCGTATTCGCAACCTCATTGCCACCGTCTACGAAGGCAACAACGCCAATATGCCCGAGAAATATGGCTATTCAGAATTCCCGGGCGTAACCATTCTGGAAACCGTTCGCCTCATCAGGGCCGTGAAACGCGACTTGGCCAGAATTGTCACGCCACTTCTCATCGTTCATTCAACGGAAGACGATATGGCGAGCCTGGAAAATGCGAAGTTCCTGGCCTCACGCGTATCTTCCAAACATTTGGAAACATTCTACGTTGACGATACTTACCATGTCCTTACGCTGGACAAGCGCAAGGACGATGTGGCGAATCAGGTAGCGGAGTTCTTCTTGCGGTACGAAGCGGGTGTAACCAAACCGGAAGTAGCATGTTCAATCAGCGCATGAAATCCATATACCCGTGCCGTGACTTGCTGGATACTCGGTAACCGGGTTGGCATTGATAACCATACCCACAATGACAGTAAAGAGACATTCATCATGACGAAAATTTTCGAAACAGTTCAAGCGATTCTCGTAAAGAAATATTCCTTACCGATAGAGAGTATCAAACCAGAGTCCACGCTGGAGAGCCTGAAGCTTGACTCGCTGGATTTGGTCGAAACTCTGTTTGAGGTAGAGGACGAATTTCATATCCGTGTTCCACAGGACGGAATCATGGATTTAGAAATCGCCACGGTTCAGGATATCGTCAATATCATCAACAAACTGGTTGCGCAGCAAATGCCGGTGCAATTGGCGGGCGGTCATTAACTTTGAGACGGGTTGTGGTTACGGGGCTCGGCGTCATCTCGCCGCTGGGCAACGATCCAGACACCCTGTTTTCCAGGCTGATGGCGGCCGAATCGGGTATCCGGCTAATTTCTGCCGACGGACCCAGGGGGCAATATTCCAATATTGCGGCCCCTGTCATCTTCGATCCGACACGGTATTTCTCTCCGCAACAGAAGATCGACCATCTGGATCGGGTCAGCCAGTTCTCGCTCGCCGTCGCCGCGACGGCGGTGAAAGACTCGGCAACTCAGTTTACGGATGACAGCAAGCGCCGGTCCGGTGTGTCTCTGGGCACTGGAATGGGAGCCACCAACGCTCTTGAGGAAACCTACACCCAGTTGCTGCTGCGCGATCCGGATCGACTCAAGCCGTTGACCGTCCTGACGGCGATGAACAATGCCTCAGCTTCCCACATCGCGATTCAACAGGGCTTGAGTGGATCCAATCTCACCTACTCGTGCGCCTGTTCATCTTCGGCGGTGGCCATCGGCGAGGCTTGCCGCCAGATTCGTCACGGCTATGCCGACATCATGATCGCCGGCGGCGCGGAGGCACCCCTCACCTTTGGCTTTTTCAAGGCATGGGAAGCCATGCGTATTCTGGCCATTCCCGATCGTATTAATCCACCGGCCTCGTGTCGTCCGTTCTCGAAGAATCGAACCGGGCTGGTGCTCGGCGAGGGGGCGGCCATGGTGGTACTGGAAGAACGGGAAGCGGCGATACGACGCGGGGCCCGGATTTATGGCGAGTTGGTGGGTTATGGATCTTCCAATGATCACTTGCATATCACCAAACCCTCCGTGGAGGGACAGGCACAAGCCATGATCCTGGCGCTTGCCGACGCTGGTCTGACGCCCACTGACATCGATTATGTGAACGCTCACGGCACCGGGACCGCCTTAAACGACGTGACGGAAACCCGTGCCATCAAGAAAATCTTCGGTGACCGGGCATACAAACTCCCGGTCAGCTCGACCAAGTCGATGCATGGACATCTGTTGGGTGGAGCCGGCGCCCTGGAATTCGTGATCGCCCTGCTCGCCATGCATCACCAGGCCGTGCCGCCAACGGCCCATCTGGAGATCCCCGACCCCGAATGCGATTTGGATTACGTGGCAGGCCAGGGCAGACGTAATCAGGATATTCGCTGCGTCATGTCCAACTCTTTCGCCTTCGGGGGCACCAACGCCGTCCTTATTGCATGCAAGGCTGAGTAATAATATGTTTCACACATGACTGCATTCTTCCGTCGTGTGCTCTACCTGCTTGTTGTTATGCTGATCGATCCGAGCCTTTGTGGCGCGCAGACAATGGAAGAGTCTGCCAAAAAAACACTGGATGGCTATTTAGGCGCCGGCGCCATGCTCATACCTAAATATGTCGGCAGTGCAGACAGTAAAGCGCGGCTTGTTCCGCTTACCATGCTCGAATATGAGGAGACAGCTTACATCCATCTCGATCGCGCCGGAGTGCGGCTATGGAACACCGATGACAAGAAAATGGCTTTAGGGGTTGCCGCACAACCCCGTTTTGGTTTTCACGCCAAGGACGGGGACCGTTTGACCGGGATGTCGATCCGGCGTACCACCATCGAGGGCGGAGCTATCTTCGAGTGGGAACTGCCTCAGTTGTCGCTCAGCGTGGCCTATTTTACTGACTGGTCAGACACGAGCGGTGGCCAGTCATGGCGGTTTTCAATGGATCACCAACTCATAGACAACGACGCTTGGGACCTCAATGTTTATCTTGATTTCGATTATGCCAACGCGAAGATCGTTCAATATTACTTCGGTGTACGGGCGGATGAAGTAACTGCAACGCGACCGTCTTACCAGCCCGGTGCCGCGGTTATTTCATCTCTCGGTTTCACCGGCGCTTATAAGCTGAACAAGAGCTATGCCCTGCTGTTCGGCAGCGAGTTAACCTCTCTTGGTGCGGCCGCGGCCGATAGCCCCATTGTCCAACGAAAAACCGGCTTAACGAGCTATTTTGGCTTGGGTTTGGTTTTCTAGCGGTCAAACCGCATGTCAAACCTCGCTATATTCTTCTGGATAACGAACATCCTCCTCGACACCATCGGGCATCTGGCGTTCAAGTCCGCCGCTATTACCGAGCACGAAATCGAATTGCAGCGCTGGAAGATGATGCTGTCTTCGCTGCCGCTCTGGATCGGCATTGCCTGCTTCGGTCTGGAGTTCGGCGTATGGTTCGCTCTGCTGTCGCTCATTCCGTTGTCGCTGGCCATGTTGATCGGTTCCATCAACATCGTCGTCGTGATGCTGGCCGGCAGGCTGCTGTTTCGCGAACGGCTGGACCGCATGCGGGTAGCGGGGATGTGGCTGATCGCGGTCGGAGTGGGGCTTGCGGGAGGTTTTGTATGAACGCCAAACGCTTCTATGTTCTTGGGTTTGGTGCACTGATGTTGTTCGATACCTGGACGCAGGTATCCTTCAAGCTGGCCTCCCACCAGACGGGCGAATTCGCCATGACGCTGGAGTGGCTGAAGACCGCTGTCTTCAGCCCCTGGATTTACGGTGCCGTGGCCGGCTACCTGGGTGCCTTCGTCACCTGGATGACGCTGCTCAAGCGCGCCCCGGTGGGGCCCGCCTTCGCCGCTTCACACCTTGAGGTAGTCACAGTACTGATCGTCTCGGTGTTGTATTTCGGCGAGCGCCTCACTCCGCTGCAAATGATCGGCGGTTTTTGTATCGTTCTCGGCATCGTTTTTCTGAGCTTGAGCGAGTCGAAGCACTCGCATGCGTGATACTCTGCGAGAAGTTCCCCCGACCGCCGGTCTTCCCCTGCACTGGCGCGATTTTCTGCCCGCCTCGGGACATTCGTTCGAGGCCGGACTTGCCACGTTCCTGCGCCTACCATCGGTACAGATCGAATGTTCCGGAACCGCAGCGATGATTGTCGCGCTGACCGCACTCAGGAGCACCAGCTCGCGGCGCTCGGTGGTCATCCCCGCCTACACCTGTCCCTTGGTCGCACTGGCGATTCAGCATTGCGGCCTGAAGCCGGTGCTGTGCGACCTGCGCCAAGATCACTTCGACCTAAGCCCGCAAGCCTTGAAAGAAGCGTGCGGCGACGACACTCTTGCTATCGTTCCTACTCATCTGGGCGGACGCGTCGCTGATGTCGACAGTGTGAAGAAAATTGCGCTTCGCATTGGTGCTTCGGTGATCGAAGATACGGCCCAATCATTAGGCGCCACCTGGCAGGGGCAACCGGTCGGTACTCTGGGTGATGCCGGCTTCTATAGTCTGGCGGTAGGCAAGGGCCTGACTCTCTATGAAGGTGGAGTGCTGGCAGCCCGCGATGCCAACCTGCGTCAGCGATTGCACGAAACGAGTAAACAGATCGCGCCCTATCGCTTGACCTGGGAAATCCGACGACTGCTGCAACTCACCGGCTACACCGCGCTGTACCGACCGTTGGGACTACGTCTGGCTTATGGCGCACCGTTGCGGCGTGCGTTGAGAAAAAATAAATTCATCGAAGCGGTCGGCGATGATTTCTCCACCAATATTCCCATGCACCGAGTCGGTGTCTGGCGTCGGGCCATTGGTGCCAATGCCCTGGCAAGGCTGCCGGCATTTCTTGCGATGCTTTCCGAACAAGCTATATCGAGAAAAAAAAGGTTGGTGGCAACTTCAGGTGTCACTGTAATGGATGACCCGCGAGGCAGTCGCGGTACCTGGCCATACTTCATGGTACTGCTGCCGACCGCACAAGCGCGCGATGCGGCGCTAACACGGTTGTGGTCGGCCGGCCTCGGAGTCAGTCGGTTGTTTATTCACGCCTTGCCAGACTATTCTTATTTTGCCACGCAATTCGACAAGGTGGACGTCCCCAACGCACGCAACTTCGCAGCCCGCATGCTCACCATCTCCAACAGCCCGTGGTTGCGCGAAACAGATTTTCTACAAATTTGCTCGGTACTCGCGGAGCGAGTCTGATTTATATATCTCTAACGTACAATACATACTCACCAAGTATTTGGATGTAGAACTAACTAGAGATGTCGCTTCCTGAAATAGCAATTCGACGCCCCGTCATGGCGTGGATGTTGATGGCCGGCCTTATCGTGCTTGGCGGAATCTCTTTCATGCGTATGGGAATCAGTCAGCTGCCTGACGTCGATTTTCCCGTCGTATCCGTCAACATACGTCTTGAAGGCGCCGCACCCGAAGTCATCGAGACGGAAATCGTCGATATCGTCGAAGACGCGATCATGGGCATTCAGGGCGTCAGGAACGTAACGTCTCGTTCAGAGAACAGCGAAGGCACTATCACCATCGAATTCGATCTCAACCGTGAGATCGACGTAGCGGTTCAGGACGTTCAGGCCAAGGTCGCGCAAATTCAACAGAAGCTTCCGCGCGATATTTCCCCGCCGAGAATTTCAAAGACCAATCCGGAAGATCAACCGATTATTTTTATCACGCTGAACAGTGATAAATATCCGCTAACGTATCTTATGTCATTCGTTAACGATCGTCTGAAGGATCAGTTCTCAATGATCTCGGGCGTGGGCGACGTTACGTTGGCGGGTTACGTCGACCCTAACTTGCGCATCTGGGTTTCCGAAAAGCAGCTCGATCGGTACTATTTGGCCGTCACCGACGTAATCAACCTTATTCAAAGCGAACACGCCGAATCGCCTGCGGGCCAGGTCGAAAGTGGCAAGCGACAACTCTTTGTCCGCACCCTGGGTGAAGCAACCTCATTAGAACAGTTTGGAAATTTGAATCTCAACGCGCGTGGCGGACAACCGAATTACACTTCCATCCCCCTGAAGAACTTCGCACGAGTCGAAGAAGGCCTCGCCGATGTAACAAGAATAAGTCGCGCCATGAGTGTTCCCGGTGTCGGACTCGCTATTCTCAAGCAGCGCGGGACGAACGCCGTGAAAGTCGCCAATGCCGTGCGCGCGAAGATCACGGAGATACAAAAAACACTCCCGGATGGCATGCACTTGGCGGTCAACTTCGATAGCACGCGTTATATCGAACAAGCCGTTGGCGAACTGAATTTAACCTTGCTGCTCTCGGCGCTACTCACGGCCGCGGTTTGCTGGCTGTTCCTGGGATCGTGGTCATCGACCTTGAATGTTTTGCTCGCGATTCCGACATCTGTCATCGGCAGCTTCATCGTGCTCTATTTTTCCGGATTCACGCTAAATACCTTCACACTGCTCGGTCTCAGCCTGTCGATCGGTATCGTGGTCGACGACGCTATAATCGTGCTGGAAAACATTATCCGTCATCAGGAAAAAGGCGCATTGAAATTTGACGCCGCACTTAGCGGTTCCAAAGAAATTACCTTCGCCGCGCTGGCGGCGACCACCTCCGTGGTCGCCATCTTTCTGCCCGTCGCGTTCATGTCGGGTGTGGTCGGAAGATTCTTTTTTCAGTTCGGGGTGACGATCAGTGTGGCCGTTCTGCTTTCGCTGCTTGAAGCTTTGACCTTGACGCCCATGCGCTGTTCGTTGTTCGTCCAAAACCGCGAAAGAAAAACGCGGCTCGGGCGAGCCGTCGAATTCCTTTTTGAAAATACGCGGCACATATATGCCCGCTCGTTAGCTTGGGCTTTAAGCCACCGCTGGCAAGTGATCCTGGTCGCGCTCGTTCTTTTCGGGTTGAGTTTCTCCCTGTTACCCTTACTGAACAAAGAATTCCTGCCCCCGGAAGATCAAAGCCGTTTCAATATTCGTCTAAACACACCAGTCGGCTCCTCGCTTTCCTATTCGGACGCGACGTTCGACAAAGTTGAAGCATTCCTGTCGACCCGCTCCGAGGTGGACCGTTATGTTCTGCAAGTGGGTGGTGGTTCTCCGGGTGATTCCAATAGCGGACAAATGCTCGTTACCATGAAGGACCGCGGTCATCGCGGCATCGATCCCATCGCCGGGCATGAACTCAGCCAACAGGAATTCATGGCCGTTTGTCGAAACGAGCTAAAAAAAATTCCTGACTTGCGCGCCGTTATCCAAGACCTCTCGACCAGAAGCTTCGTCGCCTCCAGAGGGTTTCCGATCGAATTCGCCGTACAGGGTCCGGAATGGGAGGACTTGGCTAAGTACTCGCGCCAAATTATGGATGAGCTCGACAAAACCGGTTTGCTCACGGACCTCGACACCGACTATAAAGTCGGCATGCCCGAACTACACGTGATACCCGATCACCGCGCGGCGACGGCACATGGCGTTAGCATTGCGAGCATCGATCAGACGATAAACGCCTTGATGGGCGGTGTGACCGTGGGACAATACTCAAAGGGCGGACACCGCTATGACATCCGGCTCAAGCTCGAAGAGAGTAAGCAGGATCCCGTGGAAAAAATAAAAAGTCTTTTTGTGAGAAATAATCGTGGCGAATTGATCCCATTAGCCAGCCTGGTGAGCGTACAAGAAAAGTCGGCGATGGTCGAAATCAACCGCAGAAACCGGGAACGATCCGTTACTATTTACGCCAATCCCAAACCGGGGTACTCACAGCAAGCGGCGCTGCAAGCGGTCGAAAATGTATCAAAACGAATTCTGCCGCTGGGTTATCACATTTCCTTGGGTGGGAGTGCGCAAACATTTACCGAATCTTTTCAGAGTCTAATCTTTGCGCTGGTTCTCGGGGTTTTTGTTGCCTATATGGTGCTGGCCTCGCAATTCAACAGCTTCGTGGATCCCTTTATCGTGCTGCTGGCGCTTCCGTTCAGCGTATCCGGTGCGTTCGCAGCACTGTTCTTGACACATCAATCGATCAACCTCTACAGCATGATCGGCATGATTCTGTTAATGGGGATCGTGAAGAAAAACTCGATTCTGCTGGTCGATTTTACCAACCAAGTTAGAATGCAGAAAAAAACCACCGTTCGGGACGCGCTTCTCGAGGCATGTCCGGTTCGTCTACGTCCTATATTAATGACGTCAGTAGCCACCATTGCGGCAGCCATTCCGCTCGCGCTGGCCTTGGGTCCCGGCGCAGAGAGCCGCATTCCGATGGCCATCGCCGTGATCGGCGGCGTGCTGGTGTCCACGGTACTTACGTTGTACGTCATTCCGTGCGCCTACAGTCTGCTCTCGTTCGTTAAGAGAAAGTAACCACACGCCGCAGTCAAAACCGTGGTCGATGTCACCCAAAATGTTCCGTTATCATTAATGGCTCAGTTCCCCAGAAAACTTCTACTGCCACCAAGCACTAACTCTCTCCTAATTCTTGATCGCTATCTTTACAACCACGCGAATATTCGCGTGACTTGAAGGAGCGTTAATCATGAAACGTAAAATTTATATGGCAGCGCTGGCCGCTCTCTCCGCAACCGCTATCGGCAGTGCCTATGCCGCGAAATCAGCCGAGAACGATGCCTTGGCAATCGCCGGCACAAAGATCGACATGACGCAGGCTGTGACCGCCGCCGAGCAGCATGTCGGCGGCAAGGCTTCCCGTGCCGAGTACGAGCGTCATAAAGGGCAATGGGTGTTCGATGTCGAAGTAGTTAAAGACAAAAAAGTTATGGATGTGAAGGTCGACCCAATGAGTGGCAATGTCATCGCGGCCACCGAGGATAAGACCGAACACGATGATGACCATGACCAGGCCGATTGATTGGCTCGGCCGCTGTGATGCCGGGGTAGCACTGCTGCCCCGGCTTTTTACTTGACTCAGAA
>JACXTT010007599.1_pt1 | contig 15237 bp, 9 predicted proteins | sample 9270951 | NCBI WGS metagenome assembly JACXTT01 (sample SAMN15532306, study PRJNA645909) | rock metagenome | isolation source: weathered quartz diorite | place: Puerto Rico | collected 2017-06-21 | reverse complement strand
CAACTGTCGCCATCTACGGACTACCGCCGCCTTTTCTTTCACCGACTGGATCGCGTGGTCCGGCGCGATTGCACATTCCTCCTGCAAAATCGGTTCTACGAAGCGCCGCCCCATCTCGCCGGGGAAACGGTCGAGGCACGCTTCGATCCTCTCGATCCCGCTCTGGTCGAGATTTACTTCCAGGGCAAGCCGGAAGGAACGGCGCGGCTCGTCGACGCGGTGGTGAATGGCCGGTTGCCCTCCACCAAGCCGGCCAAGGCCGCCGAACCGGAGCCGACCGGCATCAACTTCGTCGATCTGCTCGTGAAGAAGAAGGACGAGGAGGAGCCGCCATGGTAGAGGCGTTCTTTGGTTTCAAAAAGACCCCGTTCAGTGACAATCCCGACTCGAAGCAGTTGTTTGCGTCGCAAGCGTGGAATCAGGTCAAGGCGCGGCTTCAGTTTCTGGTTGATCATCACGGCGCTGGCCTGTTGACCGGCGAAGTCGGCGCAGGTAAGTCGACTGCGGCGCGCACGTACACTGCCGGCCTCAGTCCCAACCTATATAAGATTCTGTATCTGCACTGGACCTCGGGATCGGCCCTGGATCTACTCCGCCAACTGGCTTTGCAACTGGATCTGGAGCCTGCGCACTATCGCGGCGATCTTGTCCGCCAGATCTCCGAAGCCATCATGCATCTCAACAAAAGCAAGAAGCAGCATCCCATCCTCATCTGTGATGAAGCGCAACTGCTGCGGCACCCCGCCCTGGAACAGTTGCCTCTGCTGCTGAACTTCGACATGGATTCCTCGCACTATCTGACCTTGCTGCTGGTGGGAGAGCCGCTGCTGCGCCGCACGCTCTCCCTTCAGATGCACGAGCCATTGCGGCAGCGGATTGCCGTGCAATATCACCTGGAAGGGCTTTCGCGCGAGGAGTTGGATGCGTACCTCGCGCATCAGTTCATGAGCGCGGGTGTTTCGCAACCGCTGCTGGACGAGACGGCCCGTCAGGCGCTGTACCAAGCTACCAAGGGAATCCTGCGCAAGGTCAACAAACTCGTCATGACCGCGCTGCGCCTGGCGGCGACGCGCAAACTATCCGCGGTGAACGAATCGATTTTGTTGGACGCCACCACCGAGGCTCTGTTATGAGCAAGACTCCGCCGGCATCGGTCCTCTCGTTGGCGCAACTGCTGGAACAGCAGTCACCCGCGCCGCCGCCATGCCTCGTAGAGCCGGGCCTGTTACCGGCGCAGGGCATCTTGTTTTGTGGGAGGCGAGCCGAAAGTCCGCAAATCGCTGCTGGTTGCGAACCTCGCGTTATCGCTAGCAGCAGGGTCGGACCGCCTCGGCTTTCCGATCACGAGAGCATGCCGCGTACTTGTCTGCCAGTTCGAATTACCCATCCCCCAGTTCGTGAGCCGACTGGCTACCATGCGCCGGTCCATGGGCAACGCTGCCGACGAGAACCTGTTCGTGGATACCCGCGCCACGGGGAATCTGCTCAGTGCGCCGACAGGGCTACAACACTTCCTCGTGGCGGCTCGTGTGGCTGCCGCGGAGGTCCTTATCTTGGACCCGCTCTACTCCACGCACGACCAGGACGAAAACGACACACGCGCCATGGCGGCTCTCTGTCAGAGCCTGCTACGGTTGCGCGAGGCTTCGCGCGCCGCACTGATTGTGGTGCACCATGTACGCAAATCCATCGGCCGCTACGAAATCGGCAGTGCATTCCGCGGCTCCAGCGCTCTGCATGCCGTGGGGGATAGCTATCTGCTGCTGACGCGGCCATCACCGCAGTTCAATACCATCGAACTGCGCTTCCAATTTCGTTATGCTGCTCCGCAGCCGCCGCGGTTGCTTCAGCTCGATTCCGCAGCACTCTGGTTCTCGGCGAGCGGCGAACCATCGAAGGCCGTGGTCCCTGTTGATCGCCGCAAGGTAGAGGCAGCCGATGTTCGACAGGCCCTGACCGAACTGGGAGCCCAGGCCCGCTATAACCAACTTCGCCAGCAGATTATGACGCTCACCGAGGGTTCCAAACGCACGGCGCAGATGGCCATCACCGCAGCCTGCCAACGCGGTTGCATCGTGCAGACGCACGGCCACTACTGTTTGCCGCGGTAGCTGGTTGCTGGCAGCGAGATCCGCAAGGGGTCGCGCCCGAGCGGATGCCCAAGGCCGATGCGACGGAGCTGGCTCCGAAGAAATCGGCTCTATCAGCCCTCCTACGTTCCTGATGGGCGTGGGAGGGCGTGTCTTTTCGGGCAGAGAAAACAAAAGAGCGCATTTCTTTGGTGAACCTCCCGAGCGGAGGCCTTGGGCTATCAAAACGCGAAGATCGCCCGGCCGCCTTTGCCGGGCGCTCCCTTTGCCTTTCCCGGCCGGGATACCTCGTCTGCCTACATAGGTGAGTATCCTATCCCAACCCGCACACGCCCATTACGCAAAGGCCGCAGATCAACGCATGTGATTGTGAGAAACGCGCCGGAAAGAATCGTGGGAATCTCGGGGGAAAAGATCGTGGCGCATTACACTGGGCGATCCGCTCGAATAGTTGCTTCTTCTCGGCGTCCGTCTTGGCGATGTTGCAGACGTGGATAAGTTGTCCACTGTTTCCACTCCCGTCCATTCTCCATTGCTATCGCATCGGCATTGCTGGTCACACTTCTTACATGTGGAGCACCGCGAGCGCTTATCTTCAAGGCAGCTACAACTATCCGCGTCCTGTTCGCAACAAGAGCATGTGGACGAACTCACTTCCCCTTCCGCGGTTTCGACTTCTCCGACCGCCTGAGAATCACCTGGAGCATTCCCGGCTTGCCGGCCCGCCAGACAGACACCGGGTCCCAGCCTTCGAGTTCCAGCGCGCTCACTCTCGCTTCGAGTTCAGCTTCAGGAGTCGACTCTACGCGGAACTTTCCGTCGTCGCGGTGAACCCGGACAGGCCGTTCAATCTCATTCGGGCGATGCGGTTTCCTCACGGCTCAATCGCTTCGGCGGCGCCAGCTTCGCATCGAGCGCGGCGTCCAGCAGCCACTTGACCGCCGCGGCACAAGTAGCGAAACGATACCTGGACCGGAAATCATCGACGCGTGACAAAAGCGCGGGCTCGATAACGAAGTGCAAGAACGGATTCTCGCTAGTCATCCACTGACAGTATAACTGGAATAAGCACTCTTGACAGCCGCGCAGGCGTGATTAATTTCACTAGGCCAGGACATTCCCGCCTGATCCGAGGAATTCATCCGCAAACCGTGGAGTTACTGCTGTCTACCTGCGAGATTGGAGGGCGGAATCGCTCGCTCAGCTAAGATTTCTTATGAATTCAGGCCGTGACATCTCAGCCACCCAGGCGGGTCGGCGGATACGGTCTTGGTCATCGTCGGAGGGCAGTACGGTCAGGTGGGTCCCCACATGGCCGTTGCGCGCGGACCCCCAGCCTAAGCGGACCGGCTTGTGACGAAACCTGTTCTGCGGCCCCGCCCCCCTAAGGCACTGCACCATCGCGCCACACGATGTCCCGTTCAAATCGGGCCCTGGCAGCGCCATCGCTTGACCGACTCGGCACGCCCGGTGACGACACCGCCCGCCCGATGCACACTTGGACCGGGGCTGGGCTAACTGGGGCAGCCTTCTCTTCCTCCGAGGGGAAACGCCCCAACCGCACAAGCTCGGCCCCTTCTGCCGTCTTACGCGGCTTGGTTCCCGGTCCAGCCGGGCGGCGATACACTGTGCGTAGGGGCTGAATGATGCGGCGGAAGGCTCCCCAGATTCCGGCCGGCTTTTTGCCCGACCGCTCGGGGGGGGTGAAGCGCGGCCAAGCCGAGGGGATATTTCCCCACCTTCCCTGCACCGCTCAGCCCCCCGGCTTGAATTGAAGCGGAGGAAAGGGGCTCCGCGGTTCGGCGGTGCGGCTTGAGCACTTTGAAACGGGGCTGAGGTGTAATGGCCGGCGGTTTCCCTTCGTTAATACGCTCCGGAACGAAGGGTCCCCGCAGATCGCTCAGCCCCGCGCGCCCAACATAGCGCCGCTCCTGTGCAATCCGCAGAAACGCACGTGCCCGAAAATGTTCTCATGAAATAACATAGAGCGAATACCCGCAGACTTCCTCACCCGCAGCGTCACCGGAAACGCGGCCGCGCAGAGAATCGACGAGGCGCCTCGATCAATCCGCCGCGGCATGAGTCCGAAGCCTGTACGGCTGCCGGCGCGGCGACCGGAGGACGGGCCTGACGCCCGATAACTCCTGGAGCGAGCGAAAGCGTAACTTGCGGTCGCGGTCAACTGCGGCGTGCTCGCAGTCGGACCAGTTGGGACTCCAGCGCGCCCGGGTCGGCCAGAATATCGTCCTCCAGTTCGCGGAACTCCAACTCCAGAAGGAAGCGCACCAGCCCCGATGCCACGGTCGGATCTCCAGCCTCCTGGCGGCGCCGGTCGATCTGTTCCAACACCCTCGCGGATTGTTCGAGACGATCCCTGATAATCATCTGTTTCCCCCTTGATTTTTGGACTTGGAGTTCGCGAAAGAGGCCTTAAGGTCTCACCAGAGTAAGCGGCCCTTTCGTAAAACCTCCGCCAGCTTCCGGTCGCTCGGGACCCGGAACAGCAGTCTAACATATATTGAACATTCTTGCCCCAATGCGTTTTATAGACCCAACCACGCGTTCGCGGCCATGCGCAGTACCGGGAGGCCTGCGCGCACTTGTCATCCTGCGAAGAATACATCGGGTTCCAGCCGGGTTGGAACAGGCACCGCGCCCAGCGTGAACCCCAAACTGGCTTAAGGGCACCACCCTACAGAGGTAAGTGTTTTGCCCTATCGCACATGATGCTAAAGTACTGGTATAGTATCAATGTTACAGTACGCATAGAACCATAACCCACCAAGCAGGGGGAGAATATCGATGCGCAGCTTGAACGCCCTGTCTGTTCCTATCATCATCGCTGGTTTCGGGTTTTTGCTCTGTTGGCTCCACTACATCTGTGTTTTGATCCTGGAGAGCCGGGCAGACGAGAGACGTAGCGTTGAGGTCGCCGCCCGAATCCGGCTCAACTTCCCGGATGTCCAAAGAAGCCTCGCATCGGCGGTGCCTAACAGCAGCCATTCCATTCTTCGTCTTCAGCAGCTCCTCCAGGAAGACCACGCGATTCTGGTGGACCTGTTGTTGCCAAGTATGCGAGAAGTCGCTTCCCTAGACCGTTACCTACTGAGCCTGTACTATCGGGTGATGCGCTTTTACTTCCGAGTCACTTTGGGAATGGCGCCGGCTCAGGCCTGGAAGTCGCTCGCCGAAATGGCCAGAGTTCTGAACTACTTCGCAGCAGAGGTAGTAGCCTCGGCCAGAACGGTTTGATTCGGTATCGCCGCTTGTGGCCCTTCGATTAGAATCGGTGGCGGCGTCGCTCGACGCGAACGTCTGCGGGACGGCTTGCTCACCTCCGTGATCCTCGCATTCGCGGCCCGCTTGAAGCCCTTCCCCGTCTACCCTCCCTGCCTCTTCTTCGCGGCCCAATACTTCCTCATCCTCTCCGCCTGCGCCTCGCGCCGGGCCTTTGTGGGCCAGGCGCGCTTGGCCTTGGGCTAGGAGGCCGGCGCCGTCAGTGCCGCGAGCGGATTCTTCAGGCACCCCCGGCTTGGGTGCCCCGATATAGCGGTTCGACGCGTTCAGCTTGTCACGATCGGATCGAGGAGGCACCGATGCAGCCGGTAGGAGATGCAATCCACACGTTCCGAAATGTGCGGTTGGCTCTCCTCGCGCCTTACCGCCTCACTCCACCGTGAGCATCTTCGAAAAGGAGACATGATAGCTGGCATGCGCAAAGTCCAGTCCCGGCGCTTCAAAACGGACGGGTTTCCAGTGCGACTGAAAACCAACTGTCAGGCGAATCCGCGTGGTGGCGCCTGAGCGTGCGCCAGCCCAGACATAAGCGGGCACGCTGAAGCTCGTCTGGCCGGCGCTGGCGACGCAAGTGAACGATGCGATCCAGCTTTGGGCCGACGTCTCGCCATAGATCGACACGTACCCTTGATCCGGGTCGGCTCCGTTCCAGGTGATCGGGATGCTGTCCGCTGGCCGGACCGTGTTGAGTTCATCCCGGTTGGTCCAGACGAACACGAGCGGCGGAACCCGGAACGTGGCTTGAAACGGGCCGATGTTTCCGCTGCCGGCGCCGTTGTTGACGGAATACTCTCCAGGTGGAATGGTGGCTTCGGGACGCGGGTTCGGACTCTCGTAGTCGGCACCGAAGGGCGACCATGCCCATTGTTCGGATCCTTGGGGAGTTTGGACACTGAGCGAGTTGCCGGCCTGGTCACGGGTAGAGTCGTTGAAGGAGAAATCGAGCTCGCCGGGTGGCGATCCCCCAAGCCGGCACGTCCCGAGGGGCGGCGCCAAGTAACCACCGCGCCCGAATACGGCGTGCCCGGCGCCCAGGCTGATGAACCCGATATTGATGGCGTGGGCTGCGTCCAGCTTTTCGGAGACGTCGCGCGGCAGATCCGGGCAGGCATCTTCGGAGGAAGAGAGGGCGATAGCGAGTTGGTCGGCGTCTCCGGTATCTCGAAATCGAACCCATAGCGGCACGGAGCATCCCTCGACGCCCGCGGGGACTTCGATCACGATCTGATCGACTCCCGCGCAGCAGCCTGAGCGGCCGGCGTAGAGGACCCTGGCTGTCCTGTCGCCCGCCAGCACTTCCAGATCGGCGGGACGCGCATCGCCGGGCAACGGCCCGGACCGCTCATCGCCGGCTACCGCGCCCAGTCCGGTTCCCCACAGAACCAGCAGTTGTCCGGGCCGCGCCGGGTGGATCAAAGTGTTTGGCGACCAGGTTCCGCTGGCGTCGATGATGTGGGCGAGCGCATGGCTCCGCGGCCACCACGGCAGGGGCAGGGGCTGCGCATAGACGGCGAACCCGCGACGCACCACGCGAATCTTCCGCGCCGAAGTGGTGCGGCCATTGATGGCGAGCGTCATGCCGCCGTCTCCAAGCGGGGTGTTGGACGGCAGCATCGCGCGGATTTTGACGGCTTCGGTCGAGATCACGAACGCGTCCACCGCCGCCGTGCCCACCGTGACCCGCACCGAAACACCGTCCACGCTGGTGCGTAGGGGGAAACCTTGGTCCGCATGAACAGGCAGAGTTCCTAGTGAACCCGCGATCCAAAGATTGAAGATCGACCCCGGTGCGATTGCATCCTGAAAAGAATAGTTGGCGTCATTGGTGACAAAGAAATCCTGGAAGGGTTGAGCCTCGGCGACGTGTGGCAGCGCAGTCAAGAGCGGCAGCCAGAAAATGATTGTGTGTTTCATCACAGGGTCCTCAGAAAAGCGATCAAGGCCGTTTTCTCCGCCGGAGACAGGTTCACGCCGAACTCGTGTCCCTTGACGGCGCGTGTCCGGACGCCGTAACCGGCGAATCCGGTGGGTACGTAATCGTCGCGGAGGCGCCGGGGATCGAACCAGTCTTCGAGAGTTGCCACCGAGCCCATATGCTCGAAAGGTCCGCGATACCAGACGCCTTTGAGCGACGGCACTTTGTAGTAGCCGGTTCCTCTTCGTGTGCGGAGCGTAAGGTTGGAATCCGTTCCGATGACCATCGGAAGAATGTCGTACTTCCGGAGGTGGTCCGCGGGAACCTGAAATCCTTCGACGGGCGTGAGCATGTTGTTGGTGTAGAGCGGCGGAGTGTGACAGGCCCCGCAGCCTTCGCGGTGAAAGACCCGGCGGCCGCGTCCGGCGAGCCGGTCGAAGCGGTTGGGATTCGGCGGGGGCCTCAGCGAGTAGACGTACAGGGCGAGGGCGTAGAGTTGCTCATCGCTGTAACGGCGGAAGGCTTTCGCGGGCGGCATCCGGCGGTTCAGCGCGACGGCGGGAATAAATCCGCCATAGCTCGCCACGTCGTCGGCGCCCTGATTGAGGGCGGCGTACCGCATCAGGTCGGCGATCCCGCGGTGCCTGACCAGGCCGGAATGGTCCAGATAGCGACGGTCTTTCACGCCGATGAGGTCGGGGATCTGGGCCGGCGACAGCGGACTGCTCCGCTGGCGGGCCAGCACGCCCGCCGGGATGGACTCGCGCGCGGCTACGATCTGACCGAAGCTCAGCTGCTCAACAGGATCGGGGGACAGCCACGGCGTCGCGTAAAGAAAACGCCATCCGCGGCGCAGCCCTTCGGCGGCCTCCGGATCGTTCGCGGCGATCCTCTCGCCATAAGCCGCGACAGCATCCAGAGGAAAATTGCCTTGCGCCCCTTTCAAAACCGCACCGCCGGGCAGCACGCGGGTATGGCAGGTAGCGCAGGAGAAATTCCCAACCTCGACGACTCCCTTTTTGCGAATCACGTAGCGGGCGTAGGGCATGACGCCATCGGAGGCGGTTTGAACTCCGGTCTTGCGATACCAGGCGGGATCGGCGACCGCCGCGCGGCTGATGGGTCCGCCAAAAGCGCCCCTCGTGTCGTAGAGGATAGGGGCGTCGAAGACGATTTCTCCGGCGCGAATCCAATCCTGTTCGGTGCACAGGCGGGAGGCGTTGAAGGCCAATTCCGGCTCCTGGCGCAGGAGCCATTCGAGATAGCCGGGGGGCTCTTTCCCGGGCGCATAGATCGGATAGCTTTTAAAGATCGGACGCACCGGGATCGCGTAATAGAAATCCGCGCGCACGTGTACCGGGGAATACGCGGGAACCGCAAGCGGCAGCTCGATCGCGTCGATCGCCGCATCCTCCCACGTCTTGGGAATTTCAGGGCCGCTTTGGGCAATGGCGGCCCCGGCTATGAGCGCAATGAGGAGCCGGCGCATCATGCTACTCGGATTTACAGCGGCCTGCCTGGACGCCGGCGAACCTTACCGCTCCTCCGATAGCATCGACGCTCAGATCAGAGATGAGCGCCGCGACGCCAGTCGAGGTATCGATGCTAAACACGTGCGGTCCTTCCGTTCCACCAAATAGCCGGCGATTCAGGCTAAATCCGTAAAGAGCGCCGTCGATGAAACCCGCTCCGGGCATCACAGGCGCAGTGGGTCCTACCAGCGTCGCCGCGCCCGTACCCGGGTCGATGCGGTACAGCGTGGGCGGGAGGATCTGGTTGAAATTCTCATCCACCTCATCGATGGTGAAAAAGAGATTCTTGCAGTCGCCAGCGAGGCTGCTTGAATAGATGGGAGAAATAATCGGCGGAATCCCGGTAGGTCCGATCAGCGTGGCCGCTCCCGTCCTGGGATTCACCGAATAGAGGTTATTGGAATAGTCCATCAGGAACAACTCGCCGTTAGCGAGCGAGGCGAAAACGTCCACCAGCACAGGTCCGACCGGGCCCGGCGTAGTCACTCCGGTGCTTCCGACGACCTCCGTTTTGCCGTTCCCAGGGTTGATTCGAACCAGGTTATTGTTCGAGTCGACGATGTAAATTCCTCCTTCGGCGTCCCTGCCTATGCCCTGGGCGGGATTCGGAAGACCCGCGATTGGATGAAACGTTCCGGTTCCGATGTCCAGGACGCCGAATTGGTTGAAGGTATCTTTCAGCGCTACCGTGTAGGCAAGCGGCCCTGACTTTGCCGGTTTGTGGCTTTCCGCGGAAGAGTTTGGGGTAACCCGCCGGGAAGGAAGTTTACCTGTTCCGGCCGTTATGATGCCCGTCAGAGCGAGCATCGAAAGCGTGAGTGGAAGAGTTTTAGACATGTTTGTGCTCCTTTGTTGAGATGGGCTCGGTAACGCACACACTTCTCCCGTGGGCGCAATCGGCCAGCGGGCTCGGTTAAAAGTTGAGTTTCAGCGCCAGTTGAACCCAGCGCGGGTTCTCGGTCTGCCGGATGGTTCCGAACTGGGGCTGGCCGAAGACAGTGGCCGGTCCGAGGAAGTTCGCGCGATTCAGAAGATTGAACGTTTCCGCGCGGAAGTCCAGGCGGAATAATTCTCCAATGGGAAATGATTTAGCGAATGACACATCCCAGGATTGGCGGCCGGGACCGCGGTTCTCCGGGAGGAAGCGTCCGGTGTTTCCGAAGGTGTATCGCGGCGGATTGGAGAACGCCGCGCGGTCGATGTAGTTATCGATGCGATCTTTGACGCCGCCGGGAGTGCGGCTGGAGATCCCGATCCGGTTCGGACGTTGATTGCCGCCGAAGGAGTTCGTCGTGTTCTGCACCGACGTGACGGAGATCGGCACTCCACTTTGCATGGCCGCGATGCCGCTGACGCGCCACCCGCCGGCTATCGCGTTCAGAACCCCAGAGTGGTTTAAGAACGGGCGTCCGGCTCCGAACGGCAGCTCGTACTCGAAATGGACTACAAGCCGATGCGGAATATCGAATGAAGAGTATGATTTGTCCAGATCGCGCCGGTTATTGTCGGTAAAAGGGGGGTTCTGATTTCCGCCAGTCAGCGCTCCCGTATTGTCGTCGAGCATCTTCGACCAGGTATAGGCGGCCAGCATTTGCAGTCCGCTGCGATAGCGCTTCCGGAACTTGGCTTGCAGAGAATGATAGCTGGAGTGCGAAAACGATCCCCAGGTGTACATAAGATTGTTGAGCTGAGGATATGGGCGCAGGAGTTGACCGGCGGTGATGGTGGGCTGGCCGAGCGCGCTGGTGGCCGGAACGATGCCGTACAGCGGGTTTGCCACCACGCGGTTCAGCCCATCGCCCAACGCCAGGTATTGACCGGGTAATTGATTCAACTGGGCCTGCGCCAGGAGCTTGACGCCGGAGCTGCCGGCGTATCCCAGGTCGAAGAGCATCTGATTTTTCAATTCGTATTGAGCATTGAAGTGCCACTGCGTCACATACGGCGTGCGATCGCCGCGCACCTGCGCGTTGATGTTCTGGCCGATGAAGGTGAGAAGGCCGTCGCTGCCGTTGGCCGGGGCGTTGAAGCCCTTGGGGAATGGATCGAGGAGCGTGGTGAAGGGGGTCCTGCCGCCATCGATGGTGCTGACCAGATCGGTAAAGGCGTTGAAACTCAGCGCGCCGACGGTGGCGGCGGTGGGTCCGATGCCGGTGGTGGGGCTGTACATCACTCCGAAGCCGGAGCGCAGCACCATTTTCGAGGTCAGGCGGTAAGCCAAGCCGACACGCGGAGCAAAATTGTTGTTGTCGGAATCCTTGTTTCCGCGCGGCGCGCCGTCGCGGCCGGCGAAGACCAGGCCTCCGCGCAGGGGCCCGATTCCGGGCGCGGCGACGGGCAGAGTGGCGTTGAAGTCGAACCAGGAAGTGCGGTCGAAGCGCTCGGTGAGCGGGCGGTCGCTGTCCCAGCGGAGTCCGAGATTGAGGGTGAGGCGGCTGTTGACGCGCCAGTCGTCCTGAACGTAGAGAGCGCCATAGAGCGACTGAAGCGCCAGGGCTGGTTCGTAGCCGACGCCGCCGGCGGTCGGGAGGCCGAACGGAAGCCCCAACAGCAGAGCGGCGACGGAGTTGCCGCCGTTGTTTCCATTAAAGGTCTCGCGCGTGAAGCCTTCACTGAACTGGAATAATCCCGCTGGCCAGTTCGGCCGGAACAGCGAGCCTCGATTGATGCGGTAGGAACCGCCGAACTTGACGGTATGGCCGGCGACCACGCGAGTGGCGTCGGCCGTGAGAGCGTGGGTCTCGAACGTGAACTTGGAAACCTGGGAGGGAGCGGCCGGGCCAAGGTTCGGAAAGCCGGACAACATGATGGTCGGGAAATTGGCAACCTGCAACCCGGCCTTGACTGAGGCGGGGAACCCAAGAGAAGTGATATCGAATCCCGGCGCCCCCGGGTCGTTACCGCCGCCGCAATAAGCGTATCCGTAGTTCCCGTGGAGGATCCATCCGCCGCGCGAGTAAGAGTCGTCGAGCGTCGCGCTCCGGTTCAGGCCGAATCCACGGGCCGCGTCGGGGGAAGCCGGATTCCCGAAAAAATTCGGACTCTTGTCGCTCCAGTCTTCTAGCGAGAAGCGGCCGAACAGGTTGTGGCGGTCCGAGAGGCGCCGGTCGATTTTGAGCGAGAAGTCGGTGGCGGAAGGCAGTTCCGTGGAGCGGGCAACAAAGTTGTTCGCCAATCCGGGCGAGGTTGGATTGGGATAATACTTCAGCAAATTCACGCCAATCGGGTTCCAGCGGGAGGATGGAACCCGGTTGCCGGCAAAGGGGCTGCGGCGACCGAAGGCGTCGATCGAGTTGGGGTCATAGACCTGCGCCACCTCGCCGAAGTCCCCGTTTTTCATCCGCTCGGTGGGAACGGTGAAGGTCTGGGTCACCGGAGCGGAAACCAGGATGTGCTGCCAGTTGAGATAGAAAAACGTCGTCTTCTTGGAAGTGGTCAGGGGACCGCCGAGGGCGAAGCCGAACTCGTGTCCGCGCTGGGGCGCCTTCTTCAGTCCGTTCCGGTTGTCGAAGAAAGAGTTGGCGTTCAGCTTGTCGTTACGCAGGAACTCATATAGAACGCCGTGGAAGTCCCGGGTGCCAGACCGGTGGACAATGTTGATGACGGCGCCGGCGGTCCGCCCGTACTCGGCAGGCAGGCTGTTGGTCTGGACGTTGAACTCCTGCACCGCCTCCGGCATGGGAATGTATGCGGGCTGATTCAACTGCATGACGGTTTGCGGCGAGCCATCCAGCATCACCTCGTTCGTCACCCCACGCCCGCCGCTCGAGGAAAACGCCACGCGGGAGGAATTGCCGCTGCTGAAGGCCGGCGTTCGAAAATTCGGGCTGTCGCTGATTCCGGGAGTCAGAGCCACAAGTTGCGTGATGTTCCGGGTGTTGAGCGGCAGGGCTTCGGCCGACCTGCTGTTGACCACTTCGCCGAGAAACGAGCTTGCCGGTTCCAGCAGAGGGGTCTCTTCGGTTACCTGTACGGTTTCCATGACGCCGCCGAGCTCGAGGGAGACGTCCAGTTCTGCAGTCTGCGCCACCTGCAGAATCAGGCCGTGGCGCTCATACTTCTTGAAACCGGGAGCTTCCACTACCAACTTGTAGTTGCCGGGCGGAATTTGAAGCAGCACGTACTCGCCGGTTTCCCCGGTGCGCACATCCCACTGCCTCTGCTGGTCGACGTTGGCGAGCGAAACCTCGGCGTTTTCCACAACCGCCGCCGAGCCATCTCTTACTAACCCTCGTACGGTAGCTGTGTGGGTCTGGCTCCATGCCGTACAACAGAACTCCCAGCACAAAAATATCGGCAGCACGCGTTTCATGACGCCTTCCTTGTTTCCCGAAGCCCGATTGGGCTGGATCGCAGGGACAGCTTCGCGCGGACCGGGGGTGATAGGCAGGGCTTTACCGTGTTTTACCCCTCGCAAGATGTTGATTTCACCGGAAGTCCTCGACCAGCATCAGGTCGGCGTCGCTGCGGTCCACCTTATTCACGAGCAACCAACGGCCATCGCGCGAGACCGTCATCCTGCCCGCGATGTTTGATTGCGCGAACGGCAGCCGGCCCAGGCGCTGGGTCTTCTGGTCACTGAACCGGTAGAGATCCACGGCGTCGAAGGCGGCCTCATGGACCAGGAATACGATCCCTTTTTCGGCAACGGACCAGGACCCGTAGTAAATGCCTTCCAGGACCACGGCCGCCGGGCCTCCATCCAATGGCATTCGCATTAGCCTGGAACCGCTGCCGATTCTCCCTTTGGAGGGACTCTCCAGGTAGTACAGGAACTTCCGGTCCGGGGACTCCTGAGGTTCAAAGCCGCCATTTCGGGTAACCTGTACAGACTCTCCCCCCTCTGCCGGCGCTTTCCAGACTTCCAGCGCGCCGGTTCGACCGGAAGAGAAGTAAATCCAGCGTCCGTCAGATGACCAGTTCGGGAAAATATCATCGGCCCGATCGAGCGTCAGCCGGACGGGCGGTCCGCCGTTTGCGTCCACGACGTAGATGTCGGAGTTGCCGTTCACCGCGGCGTCGAATGCGATTCGACGGCCGTTGGGCGACCAGGAGCCAACCACGAAAGGCATCGCCGCCAGTGACGTGAGCCTTCGCAGATCGGTGCCGTCACGGTTTGCCACCCACAATTGCATGCCGCTACCTGCGCGGTCGGAGATAAAGGCGATTCTGGTGGTGTCCCGCGAGAACGCTCCGGGATTGTCCTTGCGGGTTGAAACAAGGAACGGCTGCACGGCCTGGATGACGTCTTCCGACCGAGGGGCATCCAGGTCGACGAGACGAAGACTGACATTCTGATATCGCTTCTGAAACGCGAGGCGAACCGGATGTCCCGGCGCCGGGCGAGAGATCGCCGGAGCAGCTGCCTCTCCCCGAATGCCCGCCACCGGAGCCCCACGCACCGGCTCGGCCGCCGTCGCCGAAATCCGCCACAGACTCTCGCCCGTTTCATCGTTCACCGAATAGACCAGTTCGCGCCCATCGGGAGTCCAGACCACTCCGTGGAGCGGCCGGTGCCAGTTGGTGAGGCGCTGGGGCTCGCCTCCGCGCATTGGCACACGAAAGAGATCGCCCACGCCGGGCCGTTCATAACGTATGAAGGCCAAAGTCTCGCCATCCGGTGAAACGTCGAATCTCCAGTCGCCAATGCCGAGTGGCGGATAGGTCAACCGCCGCCGCTGCAAATCTTCTAACGAAACCAAGTAGATGGAGAACCCGGCCAGTCCAGGGCTGTCCCGGATCAGAACCGATTTCGAGTCCGGGGTCCATCCGACGTGAGTGCCCGAGTCGGACACCTTGCGCTCCATACCGCCGACCTGGGATGCGATGAAGACGCCCTGGCCGGCGCGCACGAATGCTATTTTGCGGCCGTCGGGAGACCAGGCCGGGCCGGTCTCTTCTGCTTCCGATTGAGTCAAACGCCGCAGCGACTCGCCGCCGACTTCTTTGATATATATGTGGCTTGCCCCAGGCTTGGGCTGCTCCGCCTTGTCGAGGCCGGACCAGGCGAAGGCGACGAAGTTTCCATCGGGCGAGAGTGAAGGGGCGCCTTCGAAACCGGGATAGGACGTAACCGGCACTACCCTCAAGCTGGAATTCCGGGGCCGGTTGAAGGCAAGCCACGCCGCGGCGGCCGCCACGACCGTCAGGCCGATTGCGCCGAGCCACAGCCAGCGCCTTGCGCGCGGAACCGCCTCCCCGGCAATGCCGGAGTCCTTTTTCTCGGCGCGGGTCAGGACAAAAGGGAGCGGAGCGGCGGAATTCAACTCGAAGACGGGAACGTAGCTGCCTTTGGGAAGAGAGATGATGACGGGCTCGCGCTTGCACTCCGAATAGTACTCACGCAGCTTGTCGCGAAGGCGGCGAGCGTCTACGCGGACGATGGGATCGACAGCGCCGTCGA
>JACXTT010007598.1_pt1 | contig 15237 bp, 13 predicted proteins | sample 9270951 | NCBI WGS metagenome assembly JACXTT01 (sample SAMN15532306, study PRJNA645909) | rock metagenome | isolation source: weathered quartz diorite | place: Puerto Rico | collected 2017-06-21 | reverse complement strand
TTTGAAGTAAAAGAGGTCGCTCACAGCCTTACCAAGGGGACCGGACCCCACGCTGTTTGGTTCAATGAGCGACTATTAACGTCGCCCGAGCAGGCGGTCGCCGAATGTCTGCTGCTGATCGACCGTCGGCTTAACGACCTGCCCGAATCCAGTCGAGCAATAGGCAAGTCCGCCGGGACCGAGATCACGATGTCCAGCATGGTCGGAACCTGCCCCGAGTGCGGCGGCCAGCTCGAACACGCCTCTGGCTGCGATTCATGCCGCGATTGCGGCTATTCTAAGTGTAAATGATTACTTTAAAATGCTCGCAAAAACACGATCCTGAGGTTTCGGATCGTGTTTTTTGTTCTTCCAAATATTTGAAAAAAGTGGCCAGAAGTGATATTGATTGTTCAGGTTCCATCACCCGGTAAAATCATCAAAATGATATGTTTCAGGGGGTCAAAATGTCAGTAAAATTCATCCATGATCTATTTGTCGCATCTGTCCTGCTTGTTCTCGCGGCTGCCACAGTATTTGGCAATGACGGTCCATCAAAGAAGAAATTCCGTAAACAGCAGCCGGTCAAGATAGAGATCCGGCCGATCGGGCCGAGTCAGGGTGTCCTGGACGCAGCAAAGGCACGCATGTTAAACAGCAGCGTCGTGCAAAACGAGCTTGTCGGAAGGAAGTTTTATGTCATATCGTTCGAGGCTGTTGATAATGGAACGTCGGACCCGGTCGAATTTCGGTCTGTTGTCTGTGACCATTCCGGCAATAGGACGTTGATTATCACAGGCGATCTTGCCGGAAAACTTCCGGTCACCTTTCACGAAACCACCGAGCAACCCGTGCCGAGCGATGACGAATTTAACGACGCCGTTGCGATCATAAAGAACGATCCCGCGTTTGCTGCCGATATCAAGGGCAATGTCCTCAAAGCGTTCCGGCCAATGCCTGACGTCACTATCCTCACCGGGACAGTCGAGAGACTGGTAAATGTCGGCCTGGATGGACGCGGAACGGGCCGCAACGAAGTCGTCAGCGTCAGCATCAGGAACGGCAATGTTATCCGCTACAAGGAAAATGCTCCGCCTTCAGCCGTCGCCACGCCCGAGGCGTGCGGAATTGCATCAGCTGGTGAAGCAACGACCAGCTCGGGTACTGCCGGCCAATATCAAATGTCCGTCACCCAGGGTGGCAATCCGCTGTGGGATATTTTGATATTGCGTCCCTCCATATCATCCGGATCGTCGAAACGCTCGGCGATCGAGGTTAGGGATGTCAAATACAAGGGAAAATCCGTTCTTAAACGCGGACACACGCCGATCCTTAATGTTCAATACGTCGGCGGACAGTGCGGGCCCTATCGCGACTGGCAATATCAAGAGGGCAATTTTCAAACACCCGGCTCAGGCAATACGGATCCCGCCGCCGGTATTCGTCTGATGGCATCAGGTAACATACCGACCACAGCCTTGGAATCAGGTGCTGACTCCGGTAATTTTCGCGGCGTCGCCGTCTATACACAGAACAATGAGACCGTGCTCGTCACCGAGCTCGAAGCCGGATGGTATCGCTATATCTCAGAATGGCGATTTGCCAACGACGGAACGATCAGGCCGAGATTCGGTTTCGGTGCGACCGATAATTCGTGTGTCTGTTTTGCCCATAACCACCATGTTTACTGGCGGCTCGATTTTGATGTTGTAAATACAAATAATCGAGTGTATCAGGTCGAACGGGGCCGTAAATTTGGACGGCCGATCGCGACAGAAGCGTTCATGAACAAGAACATTCAGACAAACAAAAGCCTGCTGATCCAAAATTCGACAGGCAACGAAGCCTATGAACTGGTCCCAAGTGTCACCGATGGCGTGGTTGACGCGTTTGGTGTTCATGATATGTGGGTCCTGGCCTTTAAGGGAACCCCCACCGCCCCGACCGAACTGGAGGACGGCATTACATGCGTGACATGCTCGACCGCCTACATACAGATCGACCCCTTTGTTAACAGTGAATCTGTGGTCGATCAGGACGTAGTTGTCTGGTATGGCGCGCATTTCCTGCATGATGATGGTGGCAATTTTACAGGCATCAGCCGTCGCCCGGATGTTTTGTCAGGCAGCCATGTCGTCGGCCCGGATCTCAGGCCAGTGCGGTGGTAGCTCGTAAAGTAGATAGTCCTTTATGCGGCAGCGACCTCGGTTGTTGCTGCTTTTTTATATGCGTACACAATTAAATTAGAATTATCCATATGAAAAGCTACCGGCGTAATATCTTTCTTTCAATAGGCATCCTTTCTTGTTTTATTTCGCTTGGGATCGCTCACAACTTTGCTGCGATCCCTGACGACGGTTCTACGCTAAAACCGACGCCCGGCCAAACAGTAACGCCGACTCCGACGCCTCACATCCAAACGCTCGACGACCTGAGGTCAAAGATCCGCGCGCGCATGCTCTCGCCGGAGGTCCAACGGGGGCGGATCGGCGTAAAGATCGTTTCGCTCAGTTCCGGCAAGGTCGTTTTTGAGAATGACCCGGACAAATATTTTATGCCCGCGTCGAATATGAAAATTTTTACGGTCGCAGCGGCGTTTGAGCGGCTGGGGCCTGATTTCCGGTTTGTAACGAGTGTCTATGCGAATGCAAAACCCGATGCATCGGGCACGGTCAACGGTGATCTGCGCATTTTCGGCCGGGGCGATGTTTCGATCTCGACGGCATTCAACAACGGCGATTATTACATGGGGCTGGATCATCTGGTCGATAAGATAGCCGCCGCCGGCGTCAAACGCATCGAGGGCAGCATCATAGGCGACGAGAGCTATTTCAAGGGATTTGCGGTTCCCGAAAGCTGGGAATGGGACGACCTGCAGTGGTATGACGGAGCGGAGATATCGGCGCTCCCGATAAACAACAATTCAGTAGATCTTAATGTCAAGCCGGGTGCAAAAAATGGCCCATGCCTGGTCACTGTCCAGCCGCAGAATACCTTGATGCAGATCGTAGATCTCTGCACGACAGCGGCTGCGGGCACGGAATCCACCCTTAAAGTATTTAAGCCGCTCGGCAGGAACATCCTCGAGATATCAGGCACCATGCCGGCTGGAGGCAGGGATTTTACCGGCTATATTGCCATCACTCACCCATCTGATCTGTTTGTCGAATTACTACGGCAGCGCCTGATATTAAAAGGTATCGTCGTTACCGGTAACGCACGCACGATTTGGATGGACCGATCTCTCCCGCCGAAGGCGAGGAGTATGCCATCGGGATCCGGAATCGAGATCGCTAAGCTGGAATCACCTCCGTTTCGCGAGATCGCTGCAAAGACGCTGAAGCCCAGCCAGAATATGTTCACCGAAACTATTCTGTGGGCCCTCGGCGAACAGATCGGTCGAACCCAGGGCAGCGGTCAAAGCGCTCAGCTCGGCATTGACGTTGTAAAAAGTTTCAACACCTCGATCGGCATTCCGGCGGATGCGATATTGCAACGAGACGGCAGCGGGATGTCGCGGCATGATCTGATCACGCCGTCCGCCGTGGTCGCTCTCTACAGCTATATGGCAAAGCAAAGCAGGAATGCGTTAGATTGGCGGGATTCGCTTTCGATCGGCGGGGTTGACGGGACGCTGAGAAACAGGTTCAGGGGAACAGCCGCTGCGGGCAATCTACGCGGCAAGACGGGAACACTCGATCAGGTGTCGGCGCTATCAGGCTATCTTACTACACGCGGCGGTGATCAGGTCATCCTTTCGATATTAGTGAATGACATTCCCGACCTGCGCACGCGGGTCTCGATGATAGACGACATTGCGGTGATGCTTGCTAACTACAACGGCAAGCTCGACTGATCCGCGCGGCTTTTTTCCCACCGCCATATCGATCCGTCCTGTGGATGTTCTATTAGCCCGGCAAATTTAAAACCGTTCTTTTCCAGGACTCTGGTCGAGGCGTTGAATTCAGGAAGGGTGTGCGCACGAACGATCTTGACGCGCTTATCTGCAAATCCGAAAATCGTCAACGCACTGGCCGCCTGAGTCGCAAATCCCTGGCCCTCGAATGCCTGAACGATCCCGTAAGCTATCTCCACCTCGCCGTTGTCATCCGGCGGTCCGACAAAAGCCGCATTTCCGACTACTAATTCAGAACCTCGCTCGACCACGGCAAATCCGTGTTGCCATATGTCCGGCCGCCCAGATGAGCGCAACATTTCGACATATCCTGGTGCGACCTCGGGGCCGAGAAGGAATTCGCGCAACCCCTCAGCCGCAGAATAGCCAAAGGAAGCCCGAAATTGTGCCGCCCCGTCGATCAACGCCAGCAGATCAGCCGGCCTGTAAGGAATCAGTATGAGGTCAATGGTCTCGGTCGATGTTTCCGGTGCAGCAGAAACCACGATGATCTACCACCGGTCGCCGCGATACCCACCGCCACCGCCGCGAGGGCGATCTTCGCGGGGTCGGGCTTCGTTGACGACCATGTTGCGGCCATCGTACTCCTGCCCATTAAACTGTGCTATCGCAGCGGTCGCCTCGTCGTCCGATGCCATCTCGACAAACCCGAAGCCGCGCGAGCGGCCTGTCTCGCGGTCGTAAACGACGTTCGCCGATTCGACCGCACCGGCCGCACCAAAATATTCCTGCAGGTCCTCGCTTGTGACGCGATAGGACAGATTCCCGACATATAATTTATTTCCCATTTCCTCTTAGATCCAAATTTGAAGCAACACAAAAAGGCAGGCGAACTCGAAGACTTTACCGATCCCCGGGGTCTCGCGGCGCATCCTAACCAAATGGTTATAGCTTCAAATACCCTTCCTTAAAACCAACTCCCTGAACCGAACCGAAAAAGCGCCGCTTGTGCATGCCGGACGGATGTATCAAACCCTTGATAGCAACGAGAGCAAAACATTTGGAATTATGATATCTTTTGCGGATTTAGGCAAGGCAGAAAACGGCTACAGAGACCTCAGCAAAAGATCCGAAAAATATTTTGGCAATCTCATGTGTTAAGTGATCTCTGTGGCTAAGTTTCTTTTAGAACCGCCAGCAGCTTTTCATGTATGCCGCCAAATCCTCCGTTCGACATGATGGCAATGACATCACCGTCGAGTATTTCCGGCGTGAGATGCTCAATTATCGCATCGGCGTCAGTGAATGTTGCCGCAACCTTGCCGGTGGCGGCGATGTCGGTAACAAGCTTATCGACGTTGAGGAGCGTCGGCCCGAATCGCTTTGCGTCCTCGGGGTTGAAAACCCCGGCAATGATCACACGATCGGCGTGCTCGAACGCCTCTTTATACTTGTCCTCGAAAATCGACAACCGAGACGAGCGCGAGCGCGGCTCAAAAACAGCGATCAACCGATTTGAGGCGTATTTTTGCCGGAGTGCCTTAAGCGTCTCGCCAACCGCAGTCGGGTGATGGGCAAAATCATCGATCACGGTCACTCCACGCTCGACGCCTCTGATCTCCATCCGGCGTTTGACCGACTTAAAAGTGTCGAACGCTTCCTGGATCTTCTCCTTTGAAATGTCCCACGCGTCGGCTGCGATGATGACAGCCAGACAGTTGCGGACGTTGAATTCGCCGATAAGATTGGTTTCAAACTCGCCCCAACCTTGGCCGTTGCGCAGTACCAAGAACCTTGTCTTATCGCCCGCAAACTCAATGTCGCGGGCCTGCCATTTTGCATCGAGCGACAACCCAAACGTTTCTACATTAGTAAAGAGTTTGCCCTCCATCTGGTCGAGCACTTCGCGGACGACCGGCGAATCGACGCCGCAGATCAATCGGCCGTTGCCGGGGACGAGATTCATCAGCCGTGAAAATTGCCATTTGATCGCATCGAGGTCCTTGTAGATGTCGGCGTGGTCGAATTCAATATTATTGACGATCGCTATCTCGGGCAGATAGGACATGAATTTCGGCTTTTTGTCAAAGAATGCCGTGTCGTATTCATCGCCCTCTATGACAAAACGATCGCTGTCGGTCACGCGAAAAGACGCGCCAAAATTCTGCACGACGCCGCCAACCAGGAACGATGGATCGAGTCCGCCGACCGCACACACCCACGCGGCTATGCTGCTGGTTGTCGTCTTGCCGTGCGTGCCGGCAACGACCAGCGAACGCCGCCCGCGTATGAATTCCTCCCTTACTACCTCGGCCTGCGAGCGGTAAAGCAGTTTGCGGTTGAGCACCTCTTCAAGCTCAGGATTGCCGCGCATTATCGTATTGCCGATGACGGTGACATCGCGCTCAAGGTCCGTGTTCTCAGTCTTATAGCCATCTATTATCTCGATGCCGAGGGCCTCAAGCTGCGTGGACATCGGCGGATAGACGTTCTGGTCCGAGCCGGTGACCTTGTGCCCTCGAGCCTGCAGCATCCCGGCCAGCGAGGCCATCGCCGTGCCGCAAATTCCGATCAGGTGATAATGCATAATTGATAAAAAGCCGGATAAATGGCATATTCATTGTCGAACACGCTCTACCGAAAATCAAAATCGCATCGAAAAGGAAATATCCACATGAAAAACAAAATGTTCATCGTTATTGCTGTTGCTGCCACAATTCTCGCTTTCTCGACATTTACACTTGCTCAACAAGAGAAATGCGCCGAGGTAGGATCGATCATCAGCGTCACCAAGGCCCGCTCCGGCCACTTTGAAACCGTCACCTTTTTGGTCAACTCGACCGATCCCAATTACAATGTTAAAACCTCTCACCCGCCGTTCACTTACAGCGAGAGCGACACGCCCGTCCATATCCGCGGCAAATACTTCAAAACCATTCAGTTTCAGGCGGTTTATTGGACATGCAAGATCGCCGAGAATTTCAAAGCAAGCACGATGACCATCATGGGCGTCAAAAACACCGAGCAATTTGAGGGCTACGTCAGCTATACGATCGGCTATCGGCAAAAGTCGAAATACGTCGGGACGACGAGATCAACGTCGGGCGGCAAGACAAAGGTCATTGTAAAATTTAAGCGGTAAACATAAGCGTAGTAAAGATCAAGAAAGGACCTTTTGCAATTTTTCCATTGCGCCCGTGAGGATGGCGTCTTCGCGGGCAATGCAGATGCGAACAAAAGCGTCCCAATCGTCGCTGTCGGCAAAGGCCGAGCCGGGCGTCATACCGACGCCGGCGTCACGCATCAGCATCTCGTTAAATGTGATGGCGTCGCTGAATTGCTCCGGGATACGTGCCCAGAGATAGAAAGCGGAACCGGAATCGTAGATATTGAAACCAAGTTCAGAGAGAGCGGACGAAGCGAACAGCCGTTTGCCGTCAAATTTATCTCTCAGCCGAGGGTAATAACTCTCATCCGCCATCAAAACGCGCGACAGAGCAGCTTGCAGCGGCGTTGCGGGACAGACGTAAATGACATTAGCCGCGTTATTTAGCGGGGCGATCAATTCACCCTTGCCGTAAGCGTAACCGAGCCGCCAGCCAGAGATGTTCCACGATTTGGAGAATGAGTTGACCGTGATCGTCCGCTCCCACATCTCCGGCAGCGAGGCGATCGGCGTATGTGGATGCTCGCCTGTCACATAGTGCTCATAAACCTCGTCAGAGACGACGATCAGGTCGAGTTCCTGTGCGACCGCGGCGATGGACTCAAGCTCGGTTTGCGACATCACCTTGCCGCTCGGGTTTGCGGGCGAACAGACGATGATCGCCGCAAGCGGATACCCGGTTTGATCTTTTAGCCGGCGGCAATGGGCAAACAGCGCGTCTTTTTCAAATGTCAGAGCGGCGTCAAGTTCAAACGCCTCGGTCTTAGCGCCAAATTCCTCTAATATACGCCGGTGATACGGATAATATGGCTCAAAAACCAGCGCAGACCTATTCCGCAGATAGCTCTGCGCGACGCCGATCAGAGCGCCCGTGCCGCCGTTCGTGATCATCACCTCGAACGGGCGGGCATCCACGTCCACCTCGATGCCGTTGTATTTTGCGATCTTTTCGGCGACGGCCTTGCGCAATCCGGCGTCGCCCTCGCTGCCGCCATAATGATTCTGGCTGGCGGCGATGATCTCGGCGGCCTCACGTGCAAGTTTCGGGTCGATCGGCAATTCCGATTGACCTTGTACAAGATTTCCGCTAGGCGGGACAAGCCGTGTGATCGCCCTAATGTCCGGCTTCACTTTCTTAACTCCTGCTTCTGACATAAACTATTACGTTAACAGTTTTCCAAATTATTTTCTAAATGCCTAACGATCTAGCGACACAAACCGAACATCCGCTGCCGCCGATGCAGGAGCGGAGCATTTATGGCGGTCACATTCGCACCTTTTGGCGTGACCGCACCGGCTTTCTGGTCAAGAATGCCGCTCTCGGCGATGTTTCGTATTTCGAACTTGGCAATCAGCCGATCTACTTCTTGAATCACCCCGACCTGGTCCGCGATATGTTCGTCGTGAGCGCGAGCAAATTTACCAAGGGCCGCGCCTTTCAGCGTGCCAAGCTATTTCTCGGCAATGGCCTGATCACAAGTGAGGGGGCCGTTCATTTGCGTCAGCGGCGAATGATCCAGCCGGCGTTTCACCGCGAACGCATACGCGAATACGCCCGGGCGATGGTCCAATACGGCGATGCGATGGCCAACGAATGGCAGCACGGCGAGACCCGCGACATCGATCGCGAGATGATGCGGCTCACGCTGCAGGTGGTCGGCAAGGCGCTGTTCGGCACCGAAATGCATACCGATGCCGACGAATTTTACGAAGCGTTGACGGTCTCGATGAATATCTTTAATTATCTTCAGGTACCGTTCTCCGAGCTTCTCGAGGACCTGCCGGGCGAACAGTCAACAGAGTTCACTCAGGCCCGTGATACGCTCGACCGCATCGTTTATGGGGTCATTAATGAACGGCGAAAGACCGGCGAGGACAAGGGCGACCTGTTGTCTATGCTGTTGATGGCACAGGATGAGGACGACGGATCGGTGATGACCGACGAACAGATCCGCGACGAAGCAATGACGCTCTTCCTGGCCGGCCACGAAACGACCGCCAACGCGATGACGTGGATGTGGTATTTGCTGTCCCTAAATCCTGACAAAGAGGCCAAACTTCATGCCGAGCTTGAATCTGTTCTCGGCGACCGGCTGCCGGATCTCGACGATGTTCCGAATCTCAAATACACGGAGGCTGTATTTGCCGAGTCGATGCGGCTTTATCCGCCAGTATGGTGTGTGGGCAGGTTCGTTGCCGAGGATCACGAATATGGCGGCTATCATGTTCCGACCGGTTCAGTGGCCCTGGTCAGCCAGTATGTGACGCACCGCGACGCCCGTTTCTGGGACGATCCGAATGATTTCATCCCTGAACGTTGGGAAAAGTTGAGCGTCAGAGAAGCCGGCCAGCGATTTATCTATTTTCCGTTCGGCGGCGGCGTCCGGCGATGTATCGGCGAGGGCTTTTCATGGACCGAGGGCGTCCTGCTTATTGCGATCCTCGCCCGCAAATGGAAATTGACCCTTTATCCGGAACAACGGATCGGCACGGACCCGATGGTCACGCTCCGCCCAAAATACGGGATGCGGATGAAGATCGAGAAAAATGGCTGATACCGCACAGAGATCGAAGCCCAAACTGCCGACACAGGAATTGGGTGGCCGATTTTCGGCCCGAACGCTGGGAACGGCAAAGCGTAAAAGAGGCTGGTCAGCGGAACATCTACTTCCCCTTTGGCGGCGGGGTCAGACGCTGCATAGGTGAAAGTTTCGCATGGGCCGAAGGCATCTTGCTGCTCGCAACTCTCGGCCACAAATGGAAACTCCACCTCGATCCCGCCCAACAGGTCGCCACAAAACCGCTCATCACGCTCCGGCCAAAATACGGTATGAAGATGAAGATCTGCAAACGCTGAAAAGGCAAAGTAAACCCCATTAATCCATATGAACGTCCAAGAACGGATCAAGAAGTACATTGCGAGTCAACCCGACGCAAAGCGCGGCGATATGCAAGCCTTGCATGACATCATTCTGCGGGTGAGTCCAGGTTGTAAACTATGGTTCCTCGATGGCAAGAACGACAAGGGCAAGATCGTTTCAAATCCAAATATCGGATACGGATCTTACACAATAAAATATGCCGATGGTACAACCAGGGAGTTTTATCAGATCGGGTTGAGTGCAAACACGGTCGGCATCTCTGTCTATGTCATGGGTGTCGAAGATAAGAAATACTTGAGCAGTACATATGGCAAAAAACTCGGCAAGGCCAGCGTGACCGGGTATTGTATCAGGTTCAAAACTCTAAACGATATTGACACTGAAGTGCTTGAGGCGGCGATCCGATCTGGGTTTGAGGCGACGACGGAATAGTGGGCAACATAAGGCTTTAACGAAAACTTTAAGTACTTATTTCCTGCTAATAAATTCAGTCCCTATCACCCAAAACCTCCAAGGCTTTTCGGCATCCTCCCCGGCGTAATCGATGCCGATGCGTTTTCCAACTGCGATCTCGTCGTCCGTGAATGATCTGTGATCTTCCAGCCAAATATGCTTTCCACGCAGGTTTTCTCCATTAAAGCCACGATCTATTGCCAGGGCGATACAGAGCTTGCCTGGGCCGGAGGTAAGATTACGGTCTTTCATCGGCCCGCGACGCTCTCGCATTATTTCGATGCCATCAACAGGCTCGACCGCTCGGATCAGCACTACATGCGGATGGTCCGACGGGCCGGTGACAATATTTAGCTGGTAATACATCCCGTAAACAAAGAAAACATACGCCTGACCGCCGGTGCCGTATGTGACCTCGTTGCGGGCGGTCCGCCGGCCTCCGTAGCTGTGGGCCGCTCGGTCGCGGATGCCGAGATACGCCTCGGTCTCGACGATCATTCCCGATACGCGATTGCCCTGTGGATCTGGGACGACTATAAGCTTGCCTAGTAGGTCACGTGCGATCTCGACCGTGTTTTCACGCAAATAGAATCCGCATTTGAGTTTCATCAGAATATTTAGCCCATGCTTCCAAACAACCATCCTCCTTGCCCAAGCGTCAGAGTTTCGTAAAATTTGGTAACATTTAGCTTGCATCTTTGAGCCATTGATCTACAAATGAAGATACTATTTTCGATCGCAATTTTACTTTTTACAATGCCCGCGTACGCGCAAAAGCCAGACGAGGTGCTCGCGACCGCCACCGGCCATACATTCAAGCTCGCCGACCTCTCGCCCGAGGCCCATGTAGCCGTCGCCAAACTTCCGACGTTGATCATCGATGTTCGAAAACAGCTTTTGTCGCAATATGTGGGCGAAGCCCTGCTTGAGGCCGAGGCAAAAAGCCGCAATATTACGGCTGCCGCCTTAGTCAAACTGCAAACGGCAAAGATAAAGGACCCGACGGCGGCTGAGATACAGGCCGTTTACGATGCCAGCCAGTCTTCGCTCGATGGCAAATCGCTCGAACAGGTGCGAAAACAGATCATCGAATACCTGCGTCGCGAACCGGAAGAAAAGCTAATGAAAGCGTACGTCGATACTCTTGCCGCCAAGTATAAGGTCCTTTATGGCAAGGACGTCAATGCCGTCGACCTCAAGCCTATCGATCAGCTTTTCACGATGACAGGCAGCACATTTTCCGCAAAGGAATATGACGACCTAAGCCGGCTGACGATCTACAATGTGCGGGCGACTTTTTACGAGGACCTGCGAGGCGACCTCGAGGACGCGGTTTACAACGCCCTGGTCATCGACGAAGCAAAGTCGTTAAAGATGGGGCCCAGCGATCTGATCGCCCGCGAGGTTACGGGTAAGATGAAGGACTATACCGACGCCGAGCGCGAGGGGCTCGAGAGTGTGTTCAGGTCGCGTCTTTTTACAAAATACGCCGTCAATATAATGCTCAAGGTACCGTCACCGCCGGTTCAAAACATTTCTGTCGGTGACGCTCCCTCGCGCGGGCCAGTGAACGCGCCTGTCACGGTCGTTATGTTCAGCGATTTTCAATGCTCGGCGTGCTCAGCCACACACCCGATATTAAAGGATGTTCTTGCGGGATATGGCGAAAGTGTGCATTTCGTCGTCAGGTATTTCCCGCTCGAATCGATCCATGAGAACGCCTACCGGGCTGCCCTCGCCGCCGCGGCCGCCAACGCGCTGGGCCAATTTTTCGAATATACCGATGTCTTGTATAAAAATCAGAGCGCCCTCGACGACGCCTCGCTCAAAAAGTACGCCGCCGATCTGGGTTTAAATGCCGCCCAGTTTGCGATAGACTTTAACTCCGAAAAAACAGTCGCTGCGGTGCGAAAAGATATGGCTGATGGCAAAACATACGGCATTACAGGCACTCCGTCGATATTTATCAATGGCGTGTTTGTCCGGAACATCTCAGCCAATAACTTTAAACAGATGATCGATGCGGCATTAAAGAAATAGCGCGGCCCTGCGCCGGAGAATATTTAAATTATGCGTTTTCTGATGACCTTTGTGTTCCTTTCGCTCTCGTTCGCCTGCAGCGGGACTGCAAACAATACAAAACCCAACGTTTCCAATGCCAATACTACCCCGCCGAAGCAGGGGCCGGTGCCCGTTTATGGCTACGAGGTCGTCAAGGCCTATCCGCATGACCCAAATGCTTTTACTGAAGGGCTTTTCTACCACGACGGTTTTTTATATGAAAGCACCGGCGAAAATCCGGCCTCGATACGAAAGGTCGAGATCGAGACCGGCAAGGTCGTCCAGAACTGGAATCTGCCAAAGGAAGATTTTGGCGAGGGCATCGCAATGATCGGCGATAAGATATATATGCTTACGTGGCGACAACAGCTCGGCCGCGTGTTCGATGCAAAGGATTTCAAGCTGTTAAAGGAATTCAGCTACCAGGGTGAAGGTTGGGGAATGACGACCGATGGCACGAATCTGATCCTGGATCAGAGTACTCACGTGCTAAAAGTGATGGACCCTGAAACATTCAAGACGGTAAAGACGATACCGGTTTTTCGGGAGGACGGCAAGCCGCTGATGCAGCTCAACGAACTCGAGATGATCAAAGGCGAATTGTGGGCGAACGTTTGGCATTCGGAAAAGCCGGACATACTTGGCAAGCCAAATTATATCGCCCGAATAGATCCAAACTCGGGTAAGCTGCTCGGTTGGATCGATCTCGGCGGCATCTCGCCGGATGACCAGCCAAAGGCCGACAAAATGTTCGACCAGGGTGATCCAAAAGCGGAAAACACGCTCAATGGTATCGCCTACGACGCTGAAAAAGAGCGCATTTTTGTGACGGGGAAGCGCTGGAAAAAGCTCTACGAGATCAGGATCACGCCGCCAAAGAATCAATGACCGACCATGACAGACAATTTATGAGGCGGGCCATCGAGCTTGCGCGCTATGGCGTGGAAACTAACGCGGGCGGTCCTTTCGGCTGTGTCGTCGCCAAAAATGGCGAGATCGTTGCCGAGGGCAACAACCGTGTCACATCGACCAACGACCCGACTGCCCACGCTGAGGTCATAGCCATTCGAGAAGCCTGTAAGGCGTTGAACGCATTTCAGCTCGACGGCTGCACGATCTACACCTCGTGCGAACCATGCCCGATGTGTCTAGGTGCTATCTACTGGGCACGTCCAGAGCGGGTCTTTTTCGCCTGCACGCGTGACGATGCCGCCGCGATCGGTTTTGACGATGATTTTATTTATAAGGAAATGGAAAAGACCAACGGCGAACGCGAAATGATGTTGCAAAGTCTGATGCGCGACGAAGCTCTCGAAGTTTTTGATGCGTGGGCCGCCAAACCCCACAAGATCGAATATTAAAAGTTATCATTTTCAGCTATCAGTTATCAGCTATTCCGAAAGTTGTATTGATGAAGTTTATTCTCAACGACCAAGACATCACCACCGATCAGCCTTCCGGTTCGACCGTGCTCGATTTTGTACGCTATCACAAAGATCTGAAAGGGACGAAGATCGGCTGCCGCGAGGGTGACTGCGGCGCATGCACGATCCTGGTCGGTGAGCTTGTCGGCGACAAGGTCAAATACCGGACGATGACCTCATGCCTGATGCCGCTCGCCAATGCCGCTGGTAAACATATCGTCACTATTGAGGGCATAAATCCGGCGGATGGTAGCTTGACCCCTGTCCAGCAGGCGATGGTTGACGAGAGCGGCACGCAGTGCGGATTTTGCACGGTTGGTTTTGTAATGTCGCTAACCGGATTTTGCATTGACGAGACAGCGAAGACACTGGAAATGGCTGTTTCGGTCGTCGACGGCAACATATGCCGCTGTACAGGCTACAAGTCGATCGAGCGGGCCGCGTGCCGCGTCAGTGAACAGGTAACAGTGAACAGTGAACAGTTCGTACCTGAATATTTTTCAGGTATTCCAGATCGTTTGGCTGCGATGAAAAACGCGGCCTTCGAGGCGGAAATACGACCGGTAGGGAGTATGCCCTTTATCGGAGGAGGAACAGATGCCTACGTTCAAAGGCCTGACGATCTCGCCGATCACGGAGTCTCGCCGCTTTTCTACGACGAACAGCTTCGCGGCATCCGCGACACTGGCGAATACATCGAGATCGGGGCCTCGGCGACCGTCACTGACCTGATCGTCTCGCCCGTGATGCAGTCGATATTCCCGCATCTTTACGAACATCTAAAACTCGTCTCATCGACTCCGATACGCAACATGGCGACGCTCGCCGGCAACTTTGTCAATGCTTCGCCCATCGGCGATATGACCGTCTGGTTCCTCGCCCTCGACGCTGAGCTGACTCTGGCCGAGTGCGGAAGCCCGCACGATAGTAAGCGCGTAACACGAACATTGGCATTAAAAGACCTATATTTGGGCTACAAACATCTAGCCAAACAACCCGACGAGATCATCACCGCGATGCGTTTCAAAAACCCCGCAGGCGATTTCCGTTTCAATTTTGAAAAGGTGTGCAAGCGAACCTATCTCGACATCGCAACGGTCAATACCGCGATCTCGCTCCGAAGCTACCCTCCTTACGAAGGAGGGGTGGACGCCGCTTTGGGCGGACGGGGTGGTTCTCTCGCAGCGGAAGTCGAGTACACCATCACGGACGCCCACGTCGCCGCCGGCGGCGTCGCACCGATACCTTTGTATCTAAAACGAACGTCCGAGTTTTTGCGGGGTAAAGAGATCAACGAAGAAACTATTGCCGCCGCGAACGAGATAATGCAGGCCGAGATCTCACCGATCTCGGATGTTCGCGGCACGGAGAGCTACAAACGCCTGCTGCTTCGGCAGCTTTTCCGTGCGCATTTTG
>JACXTT010007596.1_pt1 | contig 15240 bp, 11 predicted proteins | sample 9270951 | NCBI WGS metagenome assembly JACXTT01 (sample SAMN15532306, study PRJNA645909) | rock metagenome | isolation source: weathered quartz diorite | place: Puerto Rico | collected 2017-06-21 | reverse complement strand
GCAGGCCTCCAAGGCGAAGATTGTCGGCCTGGCCAATGCCGGTCTGGATACCGTGAACAGCATCAAGGCCGCTTCGGAATTTGGCCTGACGCAGAACCAGAACCTGGCCGCACTGCTGATGCTGATCACCGATGTGCACTCGGTGGGCCTCAAGACCGCGCAGGGCCTTTATTTGACTGAAGGCTGGTATTGGGACCTGAACCCCGAATCGCGCGCCTGGGCAGCACGATACGAGGAGCGCATGAAGCGCAAGCCGAACTCGAACCACGCAGCGGTCTATTCCTCGGTCATGCATTACCTGAACGCCGTCAAGGCCACCGGTACGGATGACACCGCCACGGTGCTGAAAAAGATGAAGGAAACGCCGATCAACGATATGTTCGCCAAGGGCGGCAAGATTCGCGAAGACGGCCGCATGATTCACGATATGTATTTGTTCCAGGTCAAAAAGCCTTCCGAGTCGAAACAAGCCTGGGATTACTACACCCTGAAGGGTACCGTGAAGGGCGATGAAGCATTCCGTCCCCTGTCCGCATCGCTGTGCCCGGCATTCAAAAAGTAATCGTCTGATCTGGTGAAACCGCGGGCGGGTCGATGCGTCGGCCCGCTCCGCGTTGTCTCGATGCCGGCGAAACTTGCCGGCAAGTTTTTGGCCTCCTGGCCGACCCCTGTATCAACCCATGCAGAACAATAAATGACTGAAATTTTTGGCGTACCTGTTCAGGCCCTGATGGGTCAGCTGATGATCGGCCTGGTCAACGGCTCGTTCTATGCAATTTTGTCGCTGGGGCTGGCGGTGATTTTCGGCATGCTCAATATCGTCAATTTTGCGCATGGGGCCCTGTATATGGTGGGCGCTTTTTTTTCCTGGCTGCTGCTGGAACAGTTCGGCGTCAACTACTGGTGGTCGCTGCTGCTGGCGCCGATCGGCGTGGGCCTGATCGGTGTGGTCATCGAGAAGACCATGCTGCGCTGGCTCTATCAGCTCGACCATCTTTACGGCCTGCTGCTGACCTTCGGCCTCGCGCTGATCTTCGAGGGCATTTTTCGCGACAAATACGGCGTCTCCGGGCAGCCCTACGATTTGCCGGATATTTTCAAAGGCGGATTCAACCTGGGGTTCATGTTCCTGCCCAAGTATCGTGCCTGGGTGGTGCTGGCTTCGCTGGTGGTATGCATCGGCACCTGGTTCACCATCGAGCGCACGCGCCTCGGCGCCTATCTGCGCGCCGGTACCGAGAACCCGAAACTGGTGCAAGCCTTCGGCATCAATGTGCCGCTGATGGTGACCCTGACCTATGCCTTCGGCGTGGGCCTGGCCGGCCTTGCCGGGGTGCTGGCCGCACCGGTCTACCAGGTCAATCCCCTGATGGGTTCGAACATCATCATTGTCGTGTTCGCGGTGGTGGTGATCGGCGGCATGGGCTCGATAATGGGCGCCATTGTCACGGGCCTCACCCTGGGTCTGATCGAGGGACTGACCAAGGTGTTTTATCCGGAGGCATCCGCTACCGTGGTGTTCATCATCATGGCCGTCGTGCTGTTGATCCGGCCGGCCGGCCTGTTCGGTCGCGAGGCTTGATGACCATGAACAAGGCAATGAATACTGCAATGGCCGCACCGGCTGCCAGCGATCGGCAAAAGCGCTTGAAAATACTTTATGCAGTCCTGTTCGCCGGTCTGTGCGTGGCGCCATTCGTGGGCTATCCGATCTTCCTGATGAGCTGTCTGTGCTTCGCGCTGTTCGCCTGCGCCTTCAATCTGCTCATCGGCTTTACCGGCTTGCTGTCCTTCGGCCATGCCATGTTCTTCGGCTCGGCCGCCTATGTCTGCGGCTATGCTGCCAAAGGCTGGGGATTGACGCCCGAAATCGCGATTCTGCTCGGCACGGCTACCGCCGCATTGCTCGGCGTGGTGGTCGGCTGGCTGGCGGTGCGCCGCCAGGGAATTTATTTCGCGATGGTGACGCTGGCCCTCTCGCAGCTGGTGTATTTCATCTGCGTGCAGGCGCCATTTACCCATGCCGAGGATGGCATGCAGAGCATTCCGCGCGGCAAGCTGTTCGGCATGCTCAGCCTGGAAAATGATGTCGTCATGTATTTCGTGGTGCTGGCATTTTTCGTGTTCGGCTTCTGGCTGATCTATCGGACCATCCATTCGCCCTTCGGCCAGGTGCTGAAATCCATTCGCGAAAACGAGCAGCGTGCGCTCTCGCTGGGCTATGACGTCGACAAGTACAAATTGACGGCTTTCGTGATTTCGGCCGGCCTGGCCGGCATGGCAGGGGCGGTGAAATCGCTGGCCCTGGGGCTGGCCAGCCTGACCGACGTGACCTGGCAGATGTCGGGGGAGGTCGTGCTGATGACCTTGTTGGGCGGCATGGGCACCATTCTTGGCCCGGTGCTCGGTGCCAGCACCATCGTCACGATGCAGAATTACCTTTCCGGTTACGGTTCCAAGGTGACCATCATCATGGGCGTGACCTTCGTGGTGTGCGTGTTGGCCTTCCGCCGTGGCATTGTGGGCGAAATCGAGCACCGTCTCGGCAAGAAGTAACGGGCGGTGCAGCGCCGACGGGCAGTACGCTTCAACCCTAACAAGCATGAACCAGCCATAAAAAACCGTTCCGGCGGCAGGCACAGCTTCGCATCTGATCTATAATTCAAACGTTCGTTTTAATTCGCTTCAACCTCCATTCAGGCAATGTTTCCCATGAAAATCCTCGTTCCCGTCAAACGGGTGGTTGATTACAACGTCAAGGTCCGTGTCAAGGCCGATCAGACCGGTGTCGATATCGCCAACGTCAAAATGTCCATGAATCCCTTCGATGAAATTTCCATCGAGGAGGCGGTCAAGCTCAAGGAAGCCGGTGTCGCCACGGAAATCGTGGCGATTTCCATCGGCGTCACCCAATGCCAGGAAACCCTGCGCACCGCCTTGGCCATGGGTGCCGACCGCGCCATCCTGGTGGAAACCGCAGCCGAGGTTCAACCGCTGGGCGTGGCCAAACTGCTCAAGGCGATTTGCGACAAGGAAGCCCCGCAGCTGGTGATCCTCGGCAAGCAGGCCATCGACGACGATTCCAACCAGACCGGGCAAATGCTGGCGGCGCTGCTGGGTTGGCCACAGGCAACCTTTGCCTCCAAAGTGACAATCGCCAATGGCGAAGCCGAAGTGATGCGCGAAATCGATGGCGGCATGGAAACCGTCGCCATCAAATTGCCGGCCATTATTACCACCGATCTGCGCCTCAATACGCCGCGCTATGCGACGCTGCCGAACATCATGAAGGCGAAGAAAAAACCGCTCGACATCACCACTGCCGAGGCACTGGGCGTCGATATTTCACCGCGCCTCAAAACCCTCAAGGTCGTCGAGCCAGCCAGGCGCAAGGGCGGGGTGATGGTCGCCGACGTGGCCGCGCTCATCGACAAACTCAAGAATGAAGCGAAGGTGATCTAGATGGCAACGCTTGTTATTGCAGAGCATGATAACCACGCGCTCAAATCCGGCGTGACCAATACCGTCGCCGCTGCGCAAAAAATCGGCGGTGAAATTCATGTGCTGGTCGCAGGCCACGTCTGTGCGGGCGCGGCCACCGCGGCCGCCGCCATCGCCGGGGTGAGCAAGGTGCTGGTGGCAGACGCGGCGCATTACGCCGGCGGTGTTGCTGAAAACCTCGCGCCACTCGTGGTCGGCCTCGCCAAAAATCATTCGCATGTGCTGGCCGGTGCCACCGCTTTCGGCAAGAATGTGCTGCCACGCGTTGCGGCGCTGCTTGATGTGATGCAGGTTTCCGATATCGTCGCCGTCGAATCAGCCGACACTTTCGTTCGCCCGATATACGCAGGCAATGCCTTCGCCACGGTGCAATCGTCGGATGCGATCAAGATCATCACGGTGCGCTCGACCGGATTCGATGCGGTCGCCGCCACCGGTGGCAGCGCGGCCATCGAAAACATCGCCGCCGGCGCCGATGCCGGCGTATCGCGCGTGGTCAAGCAGGAGCTCACCAAATCCGATCGTCCCGAACTTGCGGCGGCCAAACGCATCGTATCGGGAGGACGCGGCATGGGCGACGGCGACAAATATCGGGCCGTGCTGGAACCGCTGGCCGACAAACTCGGCGCGGCATTGGGTGCTTCGCGTGCTGCGGTCGATGCCGGCTTCGTGCCCAACGATTACCAGGTCGGCCAGACCGGCAAGATCGTCGCCCCCGAACTGTATATCGCGGTCGGCATTTCCGGCGCCATCCAGCATCTGGCCGGCATGAAGGACAGCAAGGTGATTGTCGCCATCAACAAGGATCCGGAAGCGCCGATTTTCCAGGTGGCCGATTACGGTCTGGTCGGCGATCTGTTCCAGCTGGTGCCGGAGCTGACCGCGGCATTGTAGTTTTTCAAATTGAACGCAATCGAGAGTCGCTGCCATGAGTGAATACACCGCCCCGCTGAAAGACATCAATTTCGTTCTCAGGCATGTGGTTGGCCTCGACAAAATCGCTGCGCTGCCCGGTTGCGAGGAAGTCACGGTTGACCTTGCCGAAGCGATTCTTGAGGAAGCCGGCAAGTTCTCGGCACAGGTGCTGTCGCCCCTCAATCGTTCCGGCGATGTCGAGGGCGCCAAGTGGAAGCAGGGCGTGGTGACCACGCCGGCCGGTTTCAGGGACGCCTACTTGAAATACATCGAGGGCGGTTGGAGCCTGCTGTCGGGGCCGACCGAATACGGCGGGCAAGGCCTGCCGCATACCATCGCCATTCCCGTCAGCGAAATGCTCGGCAGCGCCAACATGGCGTTCAAGCTTTGTCCGCTGTTGACCAATGGCGCGGTTGAGGCGCTGGTGCTGCATGGCTCGGCGGAATTGCAGAAAACCTATTTGCCGAAAATGGTCGCGGGCGAGTGGACCGGCACCATGAACCTGACCGAGCCGCAGGCCGGCTCCGACCTGGCCCTGGTGCGGACCAAGGCGGTGCCGCAGGCCGATGGCAGCTATAAAATTTTCGGCCAGAAAATTTTCATCACCTACGGCGAGCACGATTACACCGAGAACATCGTCCACTTGGTGCTGGCGCGCATTGAGGGCGCACCCGAGGGCGTGAAGGGCATTTCCCTGTTTGTGGTGCCGAAGAACATGGTCAATGCCGATGGCTCGCTGGGCGCGCGCAACGACGTCAAATGCGTGTCCATCGAGCACAAGCTCGGCATCCACGCCAGCCCGACCTGCGTGATGGTTTACGGCGAGGAAGGCGGCGCCACCGGCTATGTGGTCGGCGAGCCGAACCGCGGCCTCGAATACATGTTCGTGATGATGAATGCGGCGCGCCTCGGCGTCGGTCTCGAGGGGGTGTCGATCGCCGAGCGTTCCTACCAGCACGCCCTTGTGTGGGCGCGCGAGCGCGTGCAGGGACGACCGAGCACGCCGGTGCCGGCTTCGCTGGGCCCCAATCCGAAATCGGTGCCGATCATTTTCCATCCGGATGTGAAGCGCATGCTGCTGACCATGCGCGCCTATACCGAAGCGACGCGCGCACTGATTTACTGGACGGCGAGCTGCCTCGATATCGCCGAGCGCTCGACCGACGATGGCGAAAAACGCATGCATCAGTCCCTGGTCGATCTGATGATTCCGATCGTCAAGGGCTGGAGCACCGAGGCCGGCATCGAGGTCACCTCGCTGGGCGTGCAGATTCACGGCGGCATGGGCTATATCGAGGAAACCGGCGCCGCGCAGTATTACCGCGACTCGCGCATCTCGGCGATTTACGAGGGCACCACCGGCATCCAGGCCAATGATCTGGTCGGCCGCAAGGTAGGCCGCGAAGGCGGGCAGACCGCGCTGGCGCTGATTCGGGAAATGGAAAAACTGCTGCCGCAACTGGAGGCCGCCAACGATGTGAACCTGAGTGCGTTCGCCAAAGCGCTGGCGGCCGGCATCGTCGAATTCAAGCGCGCCACCGAATGGATTGCCACCGTGTTCCCGAGCAATCCCGGCGCGGTCAATGCCGGCGCGGTGCATTACCTGAAACTCGCCGGCACCGTCTGCGGCGGCTGGATGATGGGGCGCGCGGCACTGATCGCGGCGCAGCAGCTGGCGGCAAAGCAGGGCGATGCCGATTTCCTCAAGGCCAAGATCATTACCACGCGTTTTTATGGCGACCATATCATCACCCTCGCCACCGGCTTCGCCGATGCCATCACCACCGGCGCCGACAGCGTGCTGCAAATGGAAGAGGCGTATTTCTAGATCGCATTCGGCACGCAGCGAGAAAGCTAAACCCCAGCATTGGCGCGCTTTTTCAGACATTTTTGGCCTGGAAGCCGCGCCAGTGCTGGGGTTTCAATTCCTGATCATGCGCTGGCGCGTTTCTGTTTGAACGCGCTGCCGTGCGTGCTTTCGCTGCTGATCGGCGCGGCCCACTGGTCGCGACACGGTATCATCGCGCATGTCTGATCTCCCGCATTTATTCGGCCCCGAAGGCCCGCTCGCCGCACGCATCCAAGGCTTCCGCCACCGCCAAAGCCAGATCGAAATGGCCGAGAAAATCGAGGCCACCATCGATCGCGCTGGTGTGTTCATTGCCGAGGCCGGCACCGGTACCGGCAAGACCTTTGCGTATCTCGTTCCCGCGCTGCGCTCCGGCGGCAAGGTCATCATTTCCACCGGCACCAAGACCCTGCAAGACCAGCTCTATCACCGCGATATTCCGACCGTGATTGCAGCACTCGGCATTCCGGTATCGACGGCCTTGCTCAAGGGCCGCGCCAATTATGTGTGCCTGCATCATCTTGAAGAAGCGGTGGCCGACGGCCGCTTCATGAATCGCGATGATGTCAAACACATCCAGGTGATCCGTCGCTACGCGGATCGTGCGCTTGCCGGCAACGGCAGCGGCGACAAGGCCGAATTGCCCGATGTGCCGGAGCGCTCGAACGCCTGGAGCGCCGCGGTGTCGACGCGCGAAAATTGCCTGGGCTCGGCCTGCGGCCGCTATGGGGATTGCTTTGTGATGAAGGCGCGCAAGGCGGCCATGGAAGCCGAAGTCGTGGTGGTCAATCATCATCTGTTCTTCGCCGACCTGGTGCTGAAGGACGATGGCGCCCAGGATTTGCTGCCGGCCTGCAATACCGTGGTGTTCGACGAGGCCCACCAGCTGCCCGATACCGCGACCATGTTCTTCGGCGAATCGGTATCGACCTCGCAATTGCTCGAGCTGGCGCGCGATTCGCGGCTGATGGGCATCGCCCACGCCGCCGACTTCAAGGATCTGCAAACCGCCGCGCTCGCGCTCGACAAGGCGACGCGCGATTTGCGCCTCATCGTGCGCGAGGATTACGGCCGCATGCCAGGTGCGGCGGTAGTCGGGCGCGAGGGCTTTACCGAGGCATTCACCAAGGCGCAGGAACAATTGGGGGAACTGCGCGAAATGCTCGAGAGCCAGTCGGCACGCGCGCCCGAAATCGCTAATTGCCTCGACCGCGCCGATGAACTCGCGCAAAAAATGCTGCAGTGGCTCGCTTCGGACAACAGCGCCGGCAAGGAAGGCGGCATCGAAGGCTACATCCGCTGGGCCGAGGCGTTTTCGCAGTCGCTTGCCTTTCATCTCACGCCGCTGTCGATCGCCAATATTTTCAGCCAGCAGGTGTTCGCGCAAAAGCGCGCCTGGATATTTACCTCGGCAACGCTGGCGGTGAAAGGTGATTTCGGTCATTACCAGACCGAGATGGGTTTGATTGCACCCGAGAGCAATGCGGAAGGTTTTGAGGAGGACGCGTTCAACGAACGCAAGGTTGAAACGGCGTCGTGGCCTTCACCATTTGATTATCCGAATCAGGCCCTGCTGTATTTGCCGGCCAATTTACCGGCGCCCAATACCGCCGAACACACCGAGGCCATCGTCAATGCCGCGCTGCCGCTGATCGAAGCTGCCGAGGGGCGCGCCTTTCTGCTGTTCACGTCGCTCAAGGCGATGGATCGCGCCTACGACTTGCTCAAGGAACGCTTCGAGCAGCAGGGGTTGAACTATCCTTTGATGGTGCAGGGCGAAGGCACCCGCAGCGAACTGCTCGAGCGCTTTCGCAAGCTGGGCAATGCGGTGCTCGTCGCCAGCCACTCCTTCTGGGAGGGCGTGGATGTGAAGGGCGATGCGCTGTCCCTGGTGGTGATCGACAAACTGCCCTTCGCCGCGCCCGACGATCCGGTGCTGGCGGCGCGCATTGATGCCATCAACCAATCGGGCGGCAATGCCTTCATGCACTACCAGGTGCCGCACGCCGCCATCAAGCTTAAGCAGGGGGCGGGGCGCCTGATCCGCGACGAGGCCGATCGCGGCGTACTGATGATCGGCGATTTGCGTCTGGTCGAGAAACCCTATGGCAAGCGCATCTGGCAAAGCCTGCCACCGATGCGCCGCACCCGGCTGGAGGCGGAGGCGGTGGCCTTTTTTCAGGGAACGCCTGCCAAGGCAGCGGCAAGCGGCTAAGCCACGGTTCGCGTCCACCAATGCAAAACGCCGCCCGGGGGCGGCGTTTTTACGGCCTGCGCGCTGGCGCGGGCGGAAGGTCCTGTTACTGGCCGACGGCGCTGACTTGCACCGATTTCAGCGTGCCAGCATCGGCGGTGATGATGGCGCGGCAGTCGTATTGTTTGCCGGCTTCGAGGCCGCTGACGACAACCGGCTCAAAGTTGGCTTGAGCCGAGGCGGCAATCGTGGTGCTGCCGACGGCGCTGCAGGACACGCTGTAATGCGGATTCATTGCGGAGTGGGCAGGGGTGCGGAATTCGATGATCGCGTTGCCTTCGATACCGGCGACGGTCAGGGCATGCTCGACTTGTGCGGTCGATTTGGCGTTGATCGCCATGGCGGCGCCACATACCAGTGCAACACATGTGCCCAACACCACGGCGCGGGCCTTGCTGTTTTTCCAGAGCGGGGACGATTTGGTCATGTTCACAGTGGTATTCATGGTGGCTCTCCTGAAGTTGATTTTTTGGCGAATCCCGGTGGCAAGAAGGAGGTTTGCGTTGATGCTTGCGGTACCGCGATCCATTGCCTGAGTGAATATTGCGCCTCTCCGCGCGCGGATTCTGTGAGGTGCTTAACAGTTTTGCGGGGAAATTGTTAACAATCGTCAAGGCGTGTCGACACGATTCACCGCGTCACAGCCGGTCGCCAACAGGACTCGCCAAAATGGACAACGGCCGCGCAAGCGGCCGTTGTTTTTTGCGTTGGCCGGATCAGTTCTGGCCGATGGCGCGGACGCGCACCGCCTTGAGTGTGCCTGCGTCGGCACGCATGCTGGCGCGGCAGTCGTATTTTTCGCCTGCTTCCAGTCCGGCGACCACCACCGGCGTCAACCCCAGTTCGGCCGAGGCGCGGGCGGCTTTGCCGCTGACCGAACTGCAATCGACACGATAGCTGGGATGTGCGGTGGCGCTGGCGGGATGGTCGAATTCGACAATCACATTGCCCTCGATGCCGGTGACGCTGAGCTTGGCCAGCATTTGCGAGCGGTCGGCAGTGCTGAAGGCGAGTGCTGCGCCGGCCAGCAGAGCGATGGCCATGCCCAGAACCAGGCGGCCCTTGCCCATGCGCTTTTGTTCGGTGCCTGCGGCATTGCTGTTGTGTGCGCTTGCGGTTTGCATGTTCTGTCTCCTGGTTGTCCTGAATGTGCCCGGGCCTTGCAGCGAAGCGTGATATGCCTTGTTCCTGCAGCCGACGGTGTGATTCAATCTTGCGCGCCCCGGGCCATGGAATCTGTGCAGTCGTTAACAGTTCACACCCTGGTTTTGTTAATAATCGTCACGCCATCCGCATTGCCGCTGCGGGCAGGAAACTGCAGGGCAAGGTTGGCGCGGGAGCGGCGAAAAACATGAACGACGCAAACAAAAACGCCGCCCAAGGCGGCGTCTCCAGGAACTGCCGGCGCTCGATTACTGCAGGAATTCGCCTTTCGAATTGATGATCGAAATCTCGATGTAATCCAGGCCGGAATGGTCGGTTGGGCTGTAGCTCAGTTGCATGCCGCCCAAGTCAAAATTTTTCAGGGTTTCCAGCGCCTCAATCAGCCTGGCGCGCGTGATCGGCCCCCTGGCGGCGGCGCGGCGCAAGCCCTCGACGAGGACTTTGGCGGATACAAAGCCTTCGAGCGTTGCGTAGGAGGGCTCCATACCCGCATCCTTCGCCAGCTTTTGCAGCTCCAGCAGGATGGCATGGCTGTTGTGGCGCGGATTCGGAAACACCTGGGTGACAATGACCCCCCGCGCATTGCTGCCCAGCAACTTCACGAACGAGCTGGAGGAATTGTTCGACAGGGTGACGAACTGTGCGTCGGCTCCTGCGGCCCTGGCCGAATTGATCAGGTCGGCTGGCTGGGCGCCGGTGCCGAATACCATGACCGCCTGCACTTTGGATTTGACTATGGCGTCGATGATCGGGCTGAAATCGGGCTTGCCGCCGTCGAACTTGAGCACCCATTCCGCCTTGATGCCGACATTCTTGAGCCCGCGTTCGGCGCCGACCAGTGCATCCTTGCCGAAGCTGCTGTCGACATAAACGACGCCGATGCGATTCATCGCAACCGTGGCCAGGTGCCTGACCGCGCGTTCCGCCTCATTCTGGTATTTGCTGCGCACATTGAACAACACCCGTCGCAGCGGTTCGTGCATCACCTGTGCCCCCGTCGATGGCGCAACCAGCGCCACGCCCGCTTTCTCGGCGAGCGGGATGACGGCTTCGGATTGCGGTGTGCCGCGCGAGAGGAACAGAGCGACGACACCGGAGTCGATCAGCTTGCCGGCGTTTTCGGCGGCGCGCTTCGGATCAAAGCCGTCATCGATGGAGTCGAGGACGATTTTCTGGCCGCCTATGCCGCCCCGGGCATTGATGGCGTTGATCCAGAGTTTGGCCCCGTCCGTGAGTTCCTTGACGCCGCCGGCCTGCGGGCCGGTGAAGCCGACCGTCTGGCCGATGTGGATATCTTCGGCGCAGGCATGAAAGCTCGCCGCGCACATCAGAAGGCCGGCGAAAAGCGCCAGGCCATGGGTAAGCCTGCATCGAACCTGAGCCATCGAATTCTCCATCGTGTTGAGTCTTGTCTTGTTTACCTGCAGAGAGCGTGAGCTTAGCCTGCCTGAAAGCAATCCTCAACAAGATCGCGCTGCGAGAAATCCCGAGGCAGTCGACCAGGCGTGTCGGGCCCGTCTCAGTCCTGCCCCATCGCGCGAATGCGCACGGCGCTGGCGGCAGGCGCATCGCCGGCAAAGTGCGCGCGGCAGTCGTAGCTGCGGCCCGCGATCAGGCCGCCGACCACTACCGGCGACGAGGCAGCAGCAGCACGGGCCTGCCCATCGCCGCCGACCTCGCTGCATTTCACGGTCATGCCGTGGCGCCGGCTGGAAGCGTCCGGGGCATCGAAGGCCACAATGATATTGCCGTCGATGCTCGAGAAAGCAACGCTGGAAGACCCATGTGCAATGCCGAACGCGCTCAGGGTCATGGCGGCCCCTGCCAGCATTGCCAGGGGCAGGCCGGCCAGCACTTGCCGGCGCTTGCGCGCGGCCCGGAATTCGTAATGCACGCTGTTTTGTGAATGACGCGAAGTTTCCGTTTGCATGATTTTCCTCCCTGTAGAAGTCGCGCCGCATTGCCGGCGGGAACATAGGTGCAGCCGATGAATCCATCATGCGCGGTCCGTACCCGCGATGCTGTGCCGTCCTTAACAATTCTGCCGGCGCATTGTGAACATTCGTGAAGCAGATCCGTTGCGGAATGCGTCGCAGATTGTGTCGTTTTGTGACATCCGCATCCGGGACGGCAAGAGATATGCGACATCGCCGCTGCCTGCGGCATAATGCGGCGTGCCCGTGTACCAGGGCTTAACTCATTCGCGCAACATCTTCCAATGCTTATTCGCCGCGTTTTTGCCTGCCTGCTGACTTTCGCATTTGCGATGCCGGTAGCGGCGCTCGATGCTGGAAAACCGATCGCGGATTTTATCCACGAGACGTGGTCGGTGGACGAAGGGCTGCCGCAAAGTTCAATCCAGGGGATGGCGCAGACCGGCGATGGCTATCTCTGGTTTGCCACCCATGAGGGGGTCGCCCGATTCGACGGCCACCAGTTTACGGTTTTCAACGAGGGCAATGCGCCGGCGCTGACGGGCACGGGCATCAGCGCCTTGCGCGCAGCGCATGATGGCAGTCTTTTTCTTGGCTTGCGCGATGGCGGTCTGGTGCAGTATTCGCACGGCGTCTTTCGGACGATCAATCCTGTCGGCGGCTTGCCGCGAGGCGTCGTGTCGGCCTTGGCGGAGGATGAGACCGGGGCAATCTGGATTGGAACCTTCGGTGGCGGCGTCGCGCGCATCGCCGACAATCGCAGCACGTTTTTCACCACTGCAAATGGCTTGCCGCACAATCTGGTCAATGCCATTCGGCCCACTCGTTCCGGCGAGGTCTGGGTGGGCACGGTAGCCGGCCTGGTCGTGCTCCGCGACGGAGCGGTAAAGCAACACCCGCTCGGGGACAGCGTCGATGATGCCTATATATCGTGCATTCTCGAGGATAGCCAGGGACGCTTGTGGGTCAGCACCTACGGCGATGGCCTGTACCTCAGGGAAGGCGGCAGATTGCGTCATTTCATGCCTCGTCATGGCCTTGCCAGCGATACCCTGCAGCGGGTATTCGAAGATCGCAGCGGCAGCATCTGGATCGGGACCTTCGAGGGCCTGCAGCGCATGCATGGCACTGTTTTCGAGACCTTCAATTCGGACAAGGGGCTCAGCAACAATTTTGTGCGCGATCTGCTGGAGGATCGCGAAGGCAATTTCTGGATTGGCACCGATCGCGGCATCGACCGACTGCGTGATGGCGCCATTTTGACGCTCGGTGCACGACGCGGCATTGCCGAGGAATTCACCCGCGCTGTGCTCGAAGATCGTGCCGGCAATGTCTGGGTAGGCACGGCGGGCGGGCTGTATCGCCTGGGCAATCCGGGAGTGCGCCATTTCGGGCGCAGGGACGGGCTGGGCAATATCGCCGTCCTTTCACTGGCCGAAGGGCGTGACGGCAGCCTGTGGATCGGCACCAATGCCGGCGGTCCGTACCGGCTGCGTGGCGGTAGAATCGACCGCATTGGAGGCAAGCTCGGGCTCGGTGTTGCCTCGGTTCGCGCCATTGCCGAAGCGCGCGATGGCAGCGTCTGGCTTGGCACCAACACCGGACTCTATCAATGGCGCCATGACAGCGTGGTCAGGCAGCTGCGCGTTGCCGACGGCCTGCCCAGCGACCAGGTCACCTCGGTACACGAGGACCAGGCGGGCGTACTCTGGGTTGCAACGCGCGACGGTATCGTCCTCATTTTGAAGGATGGCAGCTTGCAGCGCCATCCGCAGCTGGGAAACACGCAGCGCACCCTGTCCGTCGGCGAAAATGCCGAAAATGAAATTATTGTCAGCCTCGGTAGCGGATTTGCCGTCGTCGCCGGCGGCAAGACGATGTTTTTTCAGGCTGCGCAAGGCGTTCCGGGCCGATCCTATTTCAACGTCATCGACGACCGGCAAGGCAATTTGTGGTTGTGTTCGAATCAGGGCCTGGTGCGATTGCGCAAGGCCGAGCTGCATGAGGTCGCGTCCGGCAGCCGCAAGATGGTCGAACCGATTCTTTATGGACGTTCGGACGGCATGGCCACCGCGCAGTGCAACGGCACCTCGGAACCGGCAGCCTGGCGCACGCGCGATGGCCGCTTGCTGTTTGCAACGGCGCGCGGCCTTGCGGTTGTGCAGTCGATCAAGAACCGCCTGCCCAATCTGCAGCCGCCGCCGGTGCACATCACGGCAGTCAAGGTCGATGCCGAGCAGATGCCGCTTGGCAACACGGTCGAAATGATGCCCGGCAAGCACCGCATCGAATTCAATTATGTGGGCCTCAATTACGCCGATCCGGACAAGGTTCGCTATCGCTATCGGCTGCACGGATTCGACCAGGGCTGGGTCGACGTGGGCAGCGAGCGAAGCGCGGTATATACCAACCTGCAGCCGGGCAATTATCGTTTCCAGGTTATCGCCGGCAATGGCGATGGCGTCTGGAACGAGGACGGAGCCACTATCGCAGTCGCCTACCGGCCGCATTTCTGGCAGCAGGTTTACTTTCAATTTTTGCTGGCCCTGCTTGTTCTCGTGCTGGCCCTTTCGGCCTACCTGGCGCGAGTTCGTCAACTCAGCCGCCAGGCCGGCTCACTGCGCAAGCTGGTGGACGAACGCACTCGCGACCTGGAGCGCGAAAAGGAAAAGCTTGTAGCCGCGCATGACGAAAAGGCCAGTTTGCTTGTCACGGTGAAAGAACAAAGTGAAGCCTATGAACGGCTGTCCAAACAGGACGGCCTGACAGGGCTTGCCAACCGGCGCGAACTTGATCGCCTGCTGGCGCTCGAGTTCGAGCGAGCATGGCGCAACAAGCGTCCGCTATGCGTGGTGCTGGCCGACCTCGACCACTTCAAGGCGATCAACGATGTTTGCTCGCATGCCGTGGGTGACGATGTGCTGCGCGCGGTAAGTCGCATCCTGCTTGATGGCTGTCGCGCCATCGATGCAGTGGCGCGCTACGGCGGCGAGGAGTTCGCCATCGTGTTGCCGGAAACCACTGTCGCCGACGCCTATCTGCTGTGCGAAAGGCTGCGCGAACAGGTGGCGAGCTACGCCTGGGCGCCGATGCATCCGCAACTGAAGGTGACGATCAGTTTCGGTATCGCCACCAACCATGAAATGGCCAACATCATGGACCACGACAAATTGCTGGCCGCCGCCGACGAGCGGCTCTACGAAGCCAAGCGCCAGGGGCGCAATCGCGTTTGCGTTTAGCGTTTGCGACTGTCGTTTTTGTTTAGCGCAGGCGAAGATCAAAAAGCCAAAGTCCAGCATTGGCGAGCCTTCCGGAGCAAAAATGCTCCAAACACCGCACCAATGCTGGATTTTGATTTTTAATTTGTCGGCAAACTGACGCGCGCCTCCAGTCCGCCCCCCTCGCGTGGCAGCAGCTGGAAGCTGCCGCCATGCGATTTGACGATGCGATCGACGATGGCCAGCCCCAGGCCGGCGCCGGATTGACCGCTGCGCGCTTCGTCGAGGCGCGTGAAGGGCTGTTTGAGGCGCTCCACTTCATTGGGCGGAATGCCGCTGCCGCAATCGAGCACCGTGAACTGCATTTGCCCGCCGGCCTGTACGGTGCGCAAGGTGATGAGGCCG
>JACXTT010007595.1_pt1 | contig 15240 bp, 12 predicted proteins | sample 9270951 | NCBI WGS metagenome assembly JACXTT01 (sample SAMN15532306, study PRJNA645909) | rock metagenome | isolation source: weathered quartz diorite | place: Puerto Rico | collected 2017-06-21 | reverse complement strand
CGCCCCAATTCCGGCCGGAAGGCGCGCAGGAGCGCCCGCAGCCGGCGCAGCGCGACCCGGAAATCGTGCAGCGCCGCCTCATCTCCGTCCCGGTCGAGCCGCGCCGCGGCCGCGGCGACCGCGGCGAGTCGTTCGTGCGCACCCGTCCGCGCACCGGCGATCGCGTCGAGGCGGAGGGGATCGGCGTCGGTCATGCAATCCCGCGGCGGGGGCATCCGGGCCGCGCGCGGCCATCATGTCACGTCCGGCCCGCGAGAATCTCACCGCGCCGTCACGGGGTTGACATTCCCCGTCCGTATCTTTCCGCCATGAAGGAACCCCTCGAAGCCGGAGGCGAGCCGCGGGAATTCCCGCCTGACGCGGTCGCGCCGCTGGCGGTGGTGGGGGGGCGGGCGGCGGCGCCGCTCGCGGGGCTGTGGAGCGAGACCCCGCCGCTGGAGCCTGAGACCCCGGCGGCGGCGGTCCGCGACCTCTTGGGCCGGCGCGACGGCGCGCCGCTGCTGGTCGTCGCGGGCCCCGACGGCAAACCCGCGGGGGTGATCGACCGCGGCCGCTTCCTGCTGCCGATGGCGAGCCGCTACGGCCACGCGCTCTTCATGGACAAGCGGGCCGAGCAATTGATGGAGGCCGATTTCCTCGCGCTCCCTCACGACAGCGAGCCGGCGGCGGCCTACCTCGCCGCGGCCGCGCGCCCGGAGGCCCGGCGCATGGACGCGCTGGTGGTCACCGCCTCGGGTCGCTACCTCGCGGTGCTGCCGATGGAAAAATTGATGGAGGCGGTGGCCGCGGAGCAAAGAAAGGCCGCCGAGGAACTGGAGCGGCTGCGGGCGCGGGAGAGCGGCCTCAAGGAGCGCGAGATCGCGCTGCGCGCCGCGCTCGAGTCCGGCATCGGCCGGCTGCTCGCGACCGTCGAGCGCTACGCGGGGGGCGACCTGGCGCCCCGCCCCCACGCCGTCGAGGCCGGCCCGCTCGCCGCGCTCGACGCGGGGGTCGAGGAGATGCGACGCAGGCTCGCCGACCTGATCGCCACCGTCCACATCGCCACCCACCAGGCGGGGCTCGCCGCCGCCGGTCTCGCGCCGCTGGGCGAGGAGTTGCTGGGCGGCGGCGACCGGCAGCTCGCGAAGGTGCAGGACCTCCTGCAAACCCACCAGTTTTTGATCGAGACCTTCCGCGCGGCCTGCGAGCGGTCGCGCGGCGCGGCGAATTACGCCACCGACGGGATCGCGATCGCCGAGTTGGGCGCCGCGCGGGTCGAGTCGGCGCTCGAGGGGCGCGAGCGGCTGAGCGAGGCGCTGCGCCGGACCGCGGAATTGCTGGGCGACACCCTCGCGGAACTGGAAACCGCCGGCACCCAGGCCCGTATCCTCGACGACCTGCTGATGCGCGCGGGCGAGCCGGACCTCGCCCAGACCCCCGCGGCCGAGCGGCTGGAGGGGCTGCTGGCCCAGCTCGAGCCCGCCCATCGGCGCGGGCTCGCCTGCCGCCGTTCGCTCCAGGCCGCGATCGGCGTCCTCTCCGGCGTCTCGGACGGGCTCAGCCGGCTGCTGCGCGACGCCGCGGAGGGGGGGCAGGACATCGCCGCCGCCCGGCGCGGGTTGGCGGGGATCGTCAATCTCCTGCGCGGCGCCCAGCAGGAATTGGGCTCGCTCGCCAGCGGCTACGAGAGCGAGCGGGCGCTGCTCGAAACCGCGGCCGGCGCGGTCGGCGCGGTGCTCGACCAGGCCGAGGAGAACCGCCGCATGGCGCTCGCCCTGCGCGAGAGCGGAACCGGCATCGCCGGCGACCTGGACGTCCTGCGCGGCGCGGTCCGGCGCTTCACGCTGGATTGACCGTTCGCGACGCTCAACCGTCACCGGGGTCCGCGACCAGCAGGTCGAAGCCGCCGGCCGCGCGCTGCAGGCGGCTGACGATGCCGGGCGCGATCCGGTCGATCCAGGCGGAGCGGCTCGCGCGGCCGACCACGAGCAGGCCGATCCGCTGCTCGCGGACGAATTCGAGCAGCGAGCCGGCCACGTCCTCCGAGCGGCGGAAGACGATGTTCGCCCCCAGCGACATGGCCAGCTCGACGTTCTCGGTGAGCAGGCGGTGCTCCTCGGCGGTCATGTTCTCGGGCTGGTCGCGCCGGCGGCGGACGTAGATCCCGAACCAGCGCGTGTTCATCCGCCCGGCGACGCGCGAGCCCTTGAGGATGAGCTGCCGCGCGACCGCGGGGTCGAATGGCAGGGCCACCGCCACGCGCGCGAAGGCGCCCGCGGCCTCGCCCATCTCGTGCTCGAACGACTCACGCTCGGTGTGCTCAGCGGTCTGCAGCAGCGCCAGCTCGCGCAGCCGGGTGAGTATCTCCTCGCGGAAGAAATTGTTGAGCGCGTGCTCGGCCCGCTCGGGCGCATAGACCTTCCCCTGGCTGATCCGCTCCCGCAATTCCGAGACGGGCAAATCGACATTGATGACGGTGTCGGCCTCGCGGATGAGCCGGTCGGGCACCCGTTCCATCACCTCGATGCCGGTCGCCCGCTCGACCACATCCTGCACCCCCTCGAGATGCTGAACATTGAGCGCGGTCATCACGGAAACCCCCGCCCCCACCAGCTCCGCGACGTCCTGCCACCGCTTTTCGTTCTTCGAGCCGGGCGCGTTGGTGTGGGGCAGCTCGTCGACGATCACCAGATCGGGGCGGCGGCGCAGGATCGCCTCGCGGTCCATCTCCTGCAGCCGCACCCCGCGGTGGTCCACGAGCTTGGGCGGGATCTTCTCGAGGTCGCCCACCATCGCGTCGGTCTCGGCGCGGCCGTGGGTCTCGATGAAGCCGATCACCGCGTCGACGCCGCGCCGCTTGAGCGCCTGCGCGTCGGCGAGCATCCGATAGGTCTTGCCGACGCCCGCGGCGAGCCCGAGATAGACCTTGAGCTTGCCGCGCCGGTTCTCGCGCCGCGCGAGGCGGAGCAGGGCGTCGGGGTCGGGGCGGCGGGCGTTCATCGCAGGATTATCCGCCGGCTTTGCGCGCTGCCTCACGCGCCGCGTCGACGTCCAGGTTCAGTTCCAGCACATTGACGCGCGGCTCGCCCCAGACGCCGAGCCGGCGTCCCTCGGTGTGGCGGACGACCAAGGCTTCGAGCGCCGCGGGCGCGAGGCCGGTCGCGGCCGCGACCCGGGGAATCTGCAATTTCGCGTTTTCCGGGCTGATGTGGGGGTCGAGGCCGGAGCCGGAAGTGGTCGCCGCGTCGGCGGGGACGGGACCGGTCGCGGTCGGATTCTCGGCGCGCCAGGCGGCGACCGCATCGCGCACCTGATGCTTCAACTGGTCGGAGGTCGGGCCGAGGTTGTCGCCGCCCGAGGCGGTCGCGTCGTACCCGGCGCCCGCGGCCGACGGACGCGGGTGGAAATGGCCGGGTTGCGTGAAGCGCTGGCCGATGAGCCGCGAGCCGACGACCTTCCCGTCGCGCACGACGAAGGAGCCGGCGGCTTCGCGCGGGAAGCAGAGGCGGCCGATCGTCCAGACGGCCGCGGGGTAGAGTCCGCCGGTGAACAGGGTCATGACGAGCGTGAGGCGGAGGGCGATGAAGAGCTCTTTGCGCACGGAAATCTCCTCAGACGAGATGGAGCCGGACCAGCAGCAGGTCGATCGCCTTGATGCCGATGAAGGGGATGAGCAGGCCGCCCAGACCGTAGACCAGCAGGTTGCGCCGCAACAGGCGGCCCGCCCCCATCGGCAGGTACTTCACGCCGCGCAGCGCGAGGGGGATCAGCGCGACGATGATCAGCGCGTTGAAAACGACCGCGGCGAGGATCGCGCTCTCGGGGCTCGCGAGCCGCATGACGTTGAGCGCCTGCAGTTGCGGATAGACCGGCAGGAAGATCGCCGGGATGATCGCGAAATATTTGGCGACGTCGTTGGCGATCGAGAAGGTGGTGAGCGCGCCGCGGGTCATGAGGAGTTGCTTGCCGATCTCGACCACCTCGATCAGCTTGGTGGGGTTGGAGTCGAGGTCGACGAGGTTGCCCGCCTCCTTGGCCGCCTGGGTGCCGGTGTTCATCGCCATCCCGACGTCGGCCTGCGCGAGCGCGGGCGCGTCGTTGGTGCCGTCGCCGGTCATCGCGACCAGGTTCCCCTTCGCCTGCTCGGCGCGGATGAGCGCCAGCTTGTCCTCCGGCTTCGCCTCGGCGAGGAAATCGTCGACGCCCGCCTCCTGGGCGATCGCGGCGGCCGTGAGCGGGTTGTCGCCGGTGATCATCACGGTGCGGATCCCCATCGCGCGCAGCCGGTCGAATCGCTCGCGCATGCCGCCCTTCACGATGTCCTTGAGGAAGATCGCGCCGAGCACCCGCCCGCCGTCGGCGACCACGAGCGGGGTGCCGCCCGAACCGGCGATGCGGGCGACCGACTGGCGGACGTCGTCCGGGAACGCGCCGCCGGCGGCGCGCACGTGGTCCGCCACCGCCTCGGCCGCCCCTTTGCGCAGGCAGCGGCCGCGCGCAAAATCGAGCCCCGACATGCGGGTCTGCGCGGTGAAGGGGACGAAGTGAGCGTCGAGCTCGCGCAATTCGATCGCGCGCAGACCATGGTGCTCCTTGGCGAGCACCACGATCGAGCGCCCCTCGGGCGTCTCGTCGGCGAGCGAGGCGAGTTGGGCCGCCTCCGCCAATTCCCGTCCGCCCACGCCGTCCGCGGCGAGGAACTCGGTCGCCTGCCGGTTGCCCAGGGTGATGGTTCCCGTCTTGTCGAGCAGGAGGACGTTGACGTCGCCCGCCGCCTCGACCGCGCGCCCCGACATCGCGAGCACGTTCTGCTTGAGCACCCGGTCCATCCCCGCGATGCCGATCGCCGAGAGCAGGCCGCCGATGGTGGTCGGAATGAGGCAGACCAGCAGCGCGACCAGCACCAGCAGCGAGGCCGTTCCGCCCGAGTAAAGCGCGAAGGGTTTGAGGGTGACGGTGGCGAGCAGAAAGACGATCGTCAGCCCGGCGAGCAGGATGTCGAGGGCGATCTCGTTGGGGGTCTTGCGCCGCTCGGCCCCCTCGACGAGGCGGATCATCCGGTCGAGGAAGGTCTGCCCCGGCTCGGAGGAGATCGTGACGACGATCCGGTCGGAAAGGACGCGGGTGCCACCGGTCACCGCCGAGCGATCGCCCCCCGCTTCGCGAATCACCGGCGCCGACTCGCCGGTGATCGCCGATTCGTCGACCGAAGCGATCCCCTCGATCACGGTGCCGTCGCCGGGGATGAATTCGCCGGCCTCGACCACCACCACGTCCCCCTTGCGCAGCGCGCTGGCGGGGATCCTCTCCTCGACCGGCGGGTTGCCCTGGCGCAGACGGCGGGCGATCGTCTCGGTCTTCGCCTTGCGGAGGTTGTCGGCCTGCGCCTTGCCGCGTCCTTCCGCCACGGCTTCGGCGAAATTGGCGAAGAGGACGGTCAGCCACAGCCAGCCGACGATCTGCCAGGCGAAGCGCGGGTGGGCGATCGGCTCGAGGCGGAAGAGCAGCTCGAGGGTGGTGAAAAAAGCGCCGGCTTCGACCACGAACATGACGGGGTTCTTCGCCATGCGCAGCGGATGGAGCTTGGCGAGCGCGTGCAGCGCGGCGCGGCGGAGGATCGGGCCGTTGAGCAGGGAGACGGGGGCTTTCGACATGGCGGAAGCGGGGGTACGCTCAGAAGGTCTTCCCCGCGCCCATGAGGAGGTGCTCGACCACCGGGCCGAGCGCGACGACGGGGAAGAAGGTGAGGGCGACAACGATGAGGAGGACCGCGATGAGCAGGACGGCGAAGATCGGCCCGTCGACCGGGAAGGTGCCGGCGGTTTCGTGCAGCCGCTTCTTGGCGGCCAGCGAGCCGGCGATGGCGAGCACCGGGATGATCATCAGGTAGCGGCCGATCAACATGGCGAGGCCGAGAGTGAGGTTGTAGAAATTGGAATTGCCGTTCAGTCCGCCGAAGGCGCTCCCGTTGTTGCCCGCCGCGCTCGCGTAGGCGTAGAGGATCTCGCTCAGCCCGTGGGGGCCCGCGTTGTTGAGCCCCGCGAGACCCGCTTTGTTCAAGACCGCGACCGCCGCCGCGACGAGGATCGTCAGATTCATCGCGAGAACCGCCAGCATCGCCAGCTTCACCTCGTGCGCCTCGAGCTTCTTGCCGAGGTATTCCGGCGTCCGCCCGACCATCAGCCCGGCGATGAAGACCGCGAGCACGACATAGAGGAAGATCCCGTAGAGACCGGCGCCGACCCCGCCGAAGACCACCTCGCTCAGCTGGATGTTGACGAGCGGCACCAGTCCCCCCAGCGGGGTGAAGGAATCGTGCATCCCGTTGACCGCGCCGCACGAGGCATCGGTGGTGACGGTCGCGAAGAGCGCGGTCTCCCCCGCGCCGAAGCGGACTTCCTTGCCGGCGAGGTTTCCCGCGAATGGCGAGACCCCGAGCGCGTGATGAATCGGGTTGCCGCGGTCTTCGGCCCAGATCGCGCAGCCTGCGGCGGCCAGGAAACAGAAAGACATCGCGGCGAAGAGCGCCCAGCCGTGGCCCGGCTTGCCGACCATCACGCCGAGCGTCCGGGTGAGGCCGGCGCCGACCGCGAAGATCAGGACCATCTGCAGGAAATCGGTGAGCGGCGTCGGGTTCTCATAGGGGTGGGCGGAGTTGGCGTTGAAGAAGCCGCCGCCGTTCGTCCCGAACATCTTGATCGCCTCCTGCGAGGCGACCGGCCCCTGGGCGATTCTTTGCTCGCCCCCCTCGGCGGTCGTGAGGGCCTTCGTCCCCGAGAAATTCTGGACCACCCCCTGCGAGACGAAGAAGCCGGCCGCGGCGAGCGAGACCGGCAGCAGCACCCAGAGGGTCGCGCGGGTCAGGTCGCGCCAGAAGTTGCCGATCGTCTTCGCCTGCGCGCGCGCCGCGCCGCGGATCACCGCGATCGCGACCGCGAGCCCGGTCGCCGCCGAGAGGAAGTTGTGGACCGCGAGCCCCGCCGTCTGGCTCAGGTGGGACATCGTCGATTCGCCGCCGTAGTTCTGCCAGTCGGTGTTGGTGACGAAGGAGACCGCGGTGTTCCAGGCGAGCGCCGCGGGCACGCCGGGAAGCCGGTCGGGATTGAAGGGCAAATGGCCCTGCAGGCGCAGCAGCGCGTAGAGGGTGACGATGCCGACGCCGTTGAAAACGAGCAGCGCCAGCGCGTATTGAAGCCAGCCCTGCTCCTTGACCGCCTCGATTCCGCTCAGGCGATAGATCCACCGTTCGAGCGGGCTCAGCAGCGGATCGAGGAGGGTGCTTTCGCCGGCGAAGACCTTCTTCAGGTATTTGCCGAGCGGCGGGGTGAGGACGAGAATGACCAGGAAATAGATCGCCGGCCGGATGAGATCGAGGGAATGCATGGCACGCTCAGAGCCGTTCGGGGCGGATCAGCGCGCAGAGGAGATAGCAGAACGCGGCGAGCGCGAGCAGCAATCCGAGCAGGTCAGCGGGACTCATCGGCCGCCCCCCCCGCCGCGGCTTCGCGGGCGCACCAGCGGGCGTAGAGCACGGCGAGCGCGAACAGCGCAACGGTCAGCGCGAGAAACAGCGGGTCGGACATGGCGGGCTCCGGCTGGCGGTTTCAGAATTTCACGAGCAGCGCGAAGGTCATCCGGTTCTCTGATTTGCGCAGATCGGGCGCCCAGCCGCCGACGGGAACCGACGGGGTTCCGGTGTTCCCGCCGGGCGGGGTCACCCCTCCCGCGCCGGCGAAATAGGGGACGTTCGCGGCGCGGTGGTTGAATTCCCAGCGGAAGGTCGCCTCCTCGACCGGCATGAAGTCGAAGGTGAGCGAGGCGTCCCACGCCCGGTATTCGTCGCCGGGCGCGGCGCTGAAGTAGGGGGTGCCGGTCGCCGCGGTGGCGCCGTTGACCGGCGGGACGAGGACGAGGTAGCGGCCGGGGTTGTCGATCGCGCCGCCGCCGAGGGTGACGGCGTAGCGATCTTTCAGGAACCACCAGCGGTGGTAGAGCATGAAGCCGAGGAAGTACTGTGCGGGCTCCGCCGCGGTCCCGCCCGAACAGCGGACGCCGCCGCCCCACTCGCAGCCCGCGTCGACGGTGAGGGACAGCGCCGCTTTGCTCAGGAAGCCGGCCGGGTGGTCGCGGTATTTCCATTGCACGCTGTTGTCGGTGTGGAAGCGCTTGCGGCTCGGGTTGCCCGGCGTGTCCTTGCCGTGGTAGTTGTTGGAGAGGATCGACCAGTTCCCGGTCGGGCGCCAGAGCACCTGCACCCCGACGCCGGGCGACTCGTTGAACATGCCGTAGGATTGCCAGCCGTTGACGATCCAATATTCGAGCTTCAGCTTGTCCGAGGGGAAGGTCTGGATGCGGAGCCCCTCGAAAAACCACGGGGTGTTGGAGGAGACGTAGGAGGGCTGGTAGGCCCAGTTGTCGTACTGGTAGTAACCGAACAGGCCGACGTAGGACATGAAGAGGCCGGCGTCGAGGTTGACGCCGTGCAGCTTGTCGAGGTGGTAGCCGCCGTAGATTTCCGAGAGATAGCGGTAGGAATCGTCGAGCCGCCACTGCCCGCGCGCCGGGCTGGCGTCGTTGCGCGGGGTCATCGTCGAATAGGCGCCGAACTGGGTCATCAAGCGGGCGCGGACGTTGTGGTAGTGGAAGTCGCCGCCCGCGCCGAATTGCTGGACTTGGAACTCCTGCACGCGGCCCAGTTCGGAGGAGCCGACGAGCGTGTGATCCTTGGGATGGTTGAAGTCGTAGACGTAGTTGACGTCGGCGCGAATCTCGCCGGTGAAGGCGGGGAAATCGAAGACCGGTTTGTGCTGGCGCGGGTTCCCCTGCAGCCAGGTGAAATCGGCGAAGGCGAACGGTTCGGCCGGCTTTGCCGCGGAGGCGGAGTCATCCGGCGAATGCGCCGCAGTTGCCTCCTGCGCCCGCGCGGGGCGGGCGAGCAGCGCGAGCGGCGCCGCGGCGAGCGCGAAGAGCGCGGCGCGGTGGAATGCGGGGCGGTCGGGGTCGGTCACGCGGCGATGATCCCGCCGCGAGGCGCAGGAAGTCCGTAAGAAAGGCCAAAGAATTTCTAAAGCCGCCCGCGCGGCCGTGTCACTCTTCCGGCTCGGCGATGAAGCGGTAGCCGACCCACGGCTCGGTGATGAGGTAGCGGGGGCGCGCCGGGTCGGGTTCGAGCTTGCGGCGCAGCGAGCCGACGTGGACGCGCACCGTGTCCGCGCTCACCACCGCGGCGCCGCGCCAGACCGCGCCGGCGATCTTCCCCACGCTCACCGGGCGGCCGGCGTTCAGCGCCAGCAATTCGAGGATCGCGAACTCGGTCGGGGTCAGCCTCACCGGGCGCCCGTCCTGCGTCACCCGCCGCCGCTCGCGGTCGATCTCCAGTTCCGGGAAACGGAGCAGCGGCGGCCCCCCGCCCCCGCGCGCGCGGCGCAATTGCGCGCGCACCCGCGCGAGCAGCTCGCTCATCGAGAACGGCTTGAGGACGTAATCGTCGGCGCCCAGATCGAGCGCGCGCACCTTGTCTTGGTCGCCGCCCCGCACGGTGAGCACGAGAACCGGCGTCTGCCGGCCCGCGCGGATCGCGGCGATGAGGCCGAAGCCGTCGCGACGCGGCATCGCGAGGTCGGTCAGGACGAGGTCGGGCGCCTCCCGCTCGAACACGGCCAGTCCGCTCTCGCCGTCCTCCGCGGTCGCGACGCGGTAACCCGCCGCGGCCAGCTCCGCCTGCAGCGCGCGGCGGATCGCCGGGTCGTCGTCAACGACCAGCAGCGCGGCTTCAGGACGCGCCATCCGCCTCCTCCGCGCCCGGCGCGGCGGGCAGGTCGAGGCGCGCCAGCGCGCCGCCGCCGGGATGATTGTGCAGGGTGAGGGTCGCACCGCAGGCCTGCGCGAGATGGCGGGCGATCTCGAGCCCGAGCCCGCGCCGCCCCGAATCGCCGGTCTCCCCCCGCGTCCGCTCCGGGGCCGGGTCGCCGGTCAGCTCGCCGAGGTAGGCCGCGGGGAATCCCGGTCCGGCGTCGCGGATTTCGATCCGCACCCGGCCGCGATCGACGGGATGGGGCGCCGCGCCCAGCTCGACGGCCTTCTCCGGCGGGGAATGGCGGACGGCGTTCTCGACCAGGTTGACGAGGATCTCGACCGCGAGCGCCGGATCGATCCGAACGTCGGGGCAGTCGGGGGCGATGCGGATCACCAGCGGCCGGTCCTCGAGCAGCGCCGGGAGCGCTTCGCGCGCCGGGTTGATGAGATCGACCGCCGGCACCGGCTCGGGGCGCGGCTTGAGCATTCCGGCTTCCAACCGGGCCGCGGCGAGCAGGTTGTCGATCCGTCGCGCCAGGCGCGCGGATTCGCGCCGCAGCGCGTCGAGCGACCGCCGCGCCTCACCGGCCTCGTCCCCGGCGAGCAGCCGGGAGAGCCCTTCGACTTGGAGGCCGATCGCGGTGAGCGGGCTGCGCAGGTCGTGGGAGACCGCCCGCAGCAGCGAGGTCTTCATCGCGTCGCTCTGCCGGAGTCCCTCGAGGTGGGCCTGGTCGGCCAGGTTCCGTTCGCGTTCCACCGCGAGGGCGACGAGCTGCGCGACCGACGCGAGCGCCGCGCCGCTCGCGTCGGCGCCGCGCCCGACCAGCACCCCGATCACCTCGCGCCCGACGCGCAGGGGGAGGTAGACGTCCGTGGATCCCTCCGGTGCGGGCAATTCGATCCGCTGCCCCTCCCGGGCGGCCGTCTTGAGCAGCGACTCGTCTCCGTCGAGCGGGGGCTCCCCTTGGCTGTAGACGATGCGCAGGCGGTCGCTCCCCTCCTGCAGCAGACCCAGCCCCCCGCCGCGCGCCCGCAGGATGCGCAGCGCGTGCGCGGCGGGGTCGGCGAGCGCCGCGAAGCGGTTGGTCGAGGCGAAGAGGGCGACGCACAATTCATAGAGCGAAACCAGCTCGCGGCGCCGCGCGTCCGCCTCCGCGGCTTCCCGGCGCGCGTTCAGCATCAGGCGGCTCGCGATCGTGACCGCGCCGAGGAACGCCGCCAGCGCGACCCAGTTGGCGGGATCGGCGATCGTGAAGGTCCCGACCGGCGGGAGGAAGAAGAAGTTGTAGCAGGCGGTCGCCAGCAGCGCGCCGGCGAGCCCCGCGGCCGGCCCCCGCCACGCGGCCAGCAGCAGCACGACGATCAGGAAGCCGAAGCCCACCGTCGTCGGGTTGGCGCCGCTGGCGCGCAACGCGGCGGTCGCCGCCGCGATCGCCGGCGCCGCCACCGCCAGCGCAAGCGGCGCACCGCGCATCCAAACCGCAGCGCGCGCCCGACGGGAACCCCGGGGAGACATCCGCCCAGTTTATAGAACCGGCGCCGGAGGGCGCGCTCGAAGCCGCATCCGGGCGGCGAGCGTCGGGACCGCCGCCTCCGTTCACCCGCCCGGGCGTCGCGGGCCGGACCGGGGGACTGGCATCTCCACCGCGATTTCGCTAAACTATTAGTTCTTTGTGAAACCGGCTTCCGTTCGAAGCCTCCTCAGGAGTCATTCCCATGCACCGTGTAGACGCCGTGGCCCAAGGCCAGCTCAAGACCAATATTCCCGATTTCCGGGCCGGCGACAAAGTCAAGGTCTTCGTCAAGATCAAGGAAGGCGAGAAAGAGCGCATCCAGGTTTTCGAGGGGACCGTCATCGCCCGCCGCGGCGGCGGGATCAACGAGTCGTTCACCGTGCGCAAGCTCTCCGGCGGCGTCGGCGTCGAGCGCATCTTCCCGCTCCACACCCCGAGCGTCGACCGCATCGAGGTCATGGCCCGCGGCCGCGTCCGCCGCGCCAAGCTCTACTATCTGCGCGACCGCGTCGGCAAGGCGACCCGGGTCGAGGAAGTGAAGGCGGCCAAGCCCGACCCCGCGGCCAAGTAAATCCCGCCGATGGCGCAGCCCCCGCGCCCGGATCGGAAGCCCGCTGAACCGGCTTCCGGCCGGGCGCGGGCCGTTTCCGGCGCGCCCCGCCGCCGGCAGGCCCCCGACGATTTCGAGCGGGAATTCGCCGCGCGCGGGGTTGCCGCGGTCGCGGGGGTCGACGAGGCGGGGCGCGGCTGCTGGGCGGGGCCGGTATGGGCCGGCGCGGCGATCCTCAAGCCGGGGGGTGACTTTGCCGGGGTGGATGACAGTAAAATCCTGACCGCGGACGCGCGCGAGCGCGCGTTCGCCAGGATCCGCGACGGCTTGGCGCTGGCTTGGTCGTGCGGTCACGCGACGGCCGAGGAGATCGACCGTCTCGGGATCGTGCCGGCCACCCGCCTCGCGATGCGGCGGGCGGTCGAGGGGCTCCCCCTCCGCCCCGCGCACCTGCTCATCGACGCGCTCGCGCTCCCGGAGATCGATTTGCCCCAGACTCCCCTCATTGACGGCGACGCCCGCAGTGTTTCGATCGCCGCGGCCTCGATCGCCGCGAAGGTCGGCCGCGACCGCTGGATGGGCGAGGTCGCCGAGGCGCGCCACCCCGGCTACGGGTTCGCGCGCCACAAGGGCTACGGCACCGCGGAACACCGCGCGGCGCTGGCCAAACTGGGCCCGTGCCCGCTCCACCGCATGAGCTTCGCGCCGCTGCGGGCCTTCTCCGCGCGCGCCGCCGACGGGGGGACCCGTGGCGATTGACCGCATCAAAGTCACCAAGGACGCGGAGACGCTCTATCGCTCGGGCAAGAAGCTCGAGGCGGTGCAGAAATTCCAGCTCCTGGTCAAGGACAACCCCAAGGACCTCGCCTCCTACAACCGCATCGGCGACATCTACATCGAGTTGTCTCGCAACGACGACGCGATCGAGGCCTACCGCAAGGCCGCCGACATCTTCGCCAAGGACGGTTTCTACCCCAAGGCGATCGCGGTGCTGCGCAAGGCGATGCGCCTGGACGAGAAGCGCCCCGACATGCACGAGCGGCTGGTGCAATTGCTCGACCAGGGCGGGATGAGCTCGCAGGCGCGCGAGTCGCTCGAATTCCTCTCCGGCCACTACCAGGCGAAAGCCGAGTTGGGCAAAGCGGTCGAATTCGCCAGCCGGCTGGTCAAGATCGACCCCAAGAATTTCAAGGCCCGGCTGCGCTTGGGCGATTTGCAGATCCGCAACCAGAAGACCGCCGAGGGCGTCGCCGAGTATCTCAACGTCGGCAAGGAATTGATGCGCGACGGGGCGCACGGCGCCGAGGCGACCAAGGTCTTCGAGCGCGCGCTGCAGCTCGCGCCCGACAACCTGGGCGCGCTGCAGGGGCTGGTCAACGCGCTGCTGGCGGTGAAGCAGCCCGAGAAGGCGGTTGAGGCCTGCAAGCTGGCGCTGCAGAAAAAACCGAACCCCGCCTTCAAACGGGTGTGGGCGGACCTCGCCTTCGACCGCGGCATGCGCGCCGAGGCCGCCGCCGCCTATCAAGACCTCGCCGCCGCCGGGCCGCTCGATGCCGCCGCGGCCGGGCGTTACCTGGTGCTCGCGATCCAGTCACGGGGCGAGGCCGGCGCGCTGGCGGTGCTCCGAACCCTGTGCGATCCGCTGCTGAAAAAAAACGAGGCCGAGGAGGCCGAGAAGCTCGCCTCCGCTTACCTCGACGAATTCCCCCGGAACCTCCCCGCGCTCGAACTGGCGCTGCAGATCGCCGAGATCGCCCACAATGACGGCAACATCGTGCAGCGGCTGCAGGCGCTCGAGGCGGCCTACACCCGCGCCGGGCAGACCGACCAAGCGCGCCAGGCGATCACCCACCTGCTCGAGATCGAGCCCTATAACGACGCCTACCGCGCGAAGCTCAATCAGCTCGATGGCGGCGGCCCGCGGACGGAGGCGGAGCCCCGCCGGGCTGACGCCGGCGGCGTCGAGGAGATGCCGGAGCCGGTCGAGGAGCTCTCCGCCGACGAGGTCGAGGTGGTGGACGAGGTCGAGAGCGTCGAGGCGCTCGAGGAAGTCGAGACTCTCGACGAGGACGCCGGCGAAGGCGAGGAGCTGGAGGTCGAGCTCGAGTCGGAGGACGCCGAGGTCGAAATCGGATCCGAGGAGGTCGAGCCGGAGCCGACCGCGCCCGCGCAGTCGTCCGCCGCCGCGCCGGCCGCCCCCAAGGACGACAAGACTTTCGTGAAGGAACACTCGATGGAGGCGGAAGTCTTCGTCAAGTACGGGCTGCTCGACAAGGCCCTCGAGCAATACCGGCTGATCGTCAAGCGGGTGCCCGATCACCTCGACACCCGGCAGAGGATGAAGCAGATCTACCTCGAACTGGGGGCGAGGGAGAAGGCGCTGCTGCAGATCGTCGCCATGGTCGAGACGCTGGAGGTGCGCGGCGACGCCGAGGGCGCCGCGGCGCTGCTCGAAGAGGCGCTGGCGATCAACCCCGCCCACCCGAAGGTCTCGGCCCTCGCGAGCCGCATCAGCGGCGCTGGCGCCGGGCGCAAGACCTCGCCCCCCGCGCCGCCCCCCGCACCGCACAAACCCAAGCCGCCGCCGCCTCCACCGCCCCCGCTCGAGCCGGTGCGCGAATCGGAGCCGGTCGAATTGGCGCCCGAACCGCAACCTGTTCCTCCGCCCCCGCCTCCGCCCCCGCCGGTCACGGCGGCGCCTGCGGCCGCCTCGAAACCTGCGGGCGGGCTGCTCGACCTCGACGACCTGATCCCCGACGCCGCCGCCGCGCCGGCCGCCAAGACCGAGGATTTCGTCGATCTCGCGGCCGACCTCGACGCCGCGCTCTCCGGGATCGCCGGGGATGACGGCGGCGACCTGTTCGGCGGCGAGAAGAAGGCGCCCGAGGAGATGACCTTCGACGAGGTGCTCGCCGACTTCAAGAAAGGCGTCTCCGAGCAGGTGGACGCCGAGGATTTCTCGACCCACTACAACCTCGGCATCGCCTACAAGGAGATGGGCCTCTTCGCAGACGCCTGCTCCGAATTCCAATACTGCATGCGCTCGCCGCAGTATTTCCTCGAGTCGGTCTCGATGCTGGGCGTCTGCCTGCGCGAGGAGGGGAAATACGACGAGGCGCTGAAGTGGTACGGCGACGCGCTCACCCGCGGCGGGCTGGGCGACGAGCAGAAGCTGGCACTGCGCTACGAGCAGGCCGACACCCTGGCCGCGGCGGGCGACAAGGCCGGCGCGCTGGCGCTCTTCGAGCAGATCCAGGCCCAAGCCGACGGCTACCGCGGCGTGGGCGAGCGGATCGCCGAGCTGCGCGCCGGGTGAGCCGGCGCATGAATTCCCCCGCGCGCGCCGCGTCCGGGCTCGCGCTCGCGGCGCTCGCGGGCGGCTGCGCGCCACGACTGGCGCCC
>JACXTT010007594.1_pt1 | contig 15240 bp, 13 predicted proteins | sample 9270951 | NCBI WGS metagenome assembly JACXTT01 (sample SAMN15532306, study PRJNA645909) | rock metagenome | isolation source: weathered quartz diorite | place: Puerto Rico | collected 2017-06-21 | reverse complement strand
ATTCCAGGGAACCCCCTGCATGCCACGCGCGACGACGCTCCCCGGAAGACTGACCCCGGCGACAAGCGCACTCAATTCTCCCCCCAGATTCTGCAGGGCCATGATCGCGAACAGACCCAGCACGAAGATGCGGGCGATCCGCACCAGCAGGCCGCGGACGGGCGGTTCGAGCTCGATCTTGAGGAGCGCGCGATGCATGATCCTGCCCACCCAGCGCCCGGCAAAGTACCCTGCGACCATGATCACGACCGCGACCAGTACCTTGGGACCGAACTTGATGGACAGGTCGATGATCGTGCTCTTTATCTGCGTCAGCGTTTCAACGTGCTCGTTCATTGCAGTTCCTTTTCAGGGACGAGGGGCTAGGAATGAGGGGCGAGGCAAAGAGTGCCCCAAATCAGCTTATGGCAACAGGGAAACCCCGTGCAATTCCCATGCAATCAGTGGAACTTCGGCGTGTATCCCGCGATAGATTCCTCGGTTCTTACCCACCCCTCCGCCCCTCACTCCTCGCCCCTGCTCTTGAGTTTTTCCATTACCGCCACCAGTCTTGCGCTGATGCCCGGTTCCCACACCGAGTGGCCGGCATCGGGCACGACGATGTACTTCGCTTCTGGCCAGGCGCGATGCAGGTCGTCTGCGGACACGATCGGACACACCATGTCGTAGCGTCCCTGCACGATGACTCCCGGAATAGAGCGCAACCTGCCTGCGTTCTCCAGCAGCGAGTTCTCCGGCAGAAAAATGTTGTTGGAAAAGTAGTGCGCCTCGACGCGGGCGAGCCCCAGCGCCACGATATCTTCGGCAAAGTGCGCAACCGTGGAAGGGCTGGGTAGCAGAGTCGAACAGGAACCTTCGTAGATACTCCACTGATGCGCTGCCGGCATGTGCACTTCGGGATCGGGGTCGTTCAGCCTCTTCGAATAGGCGGCGAGCAGGTCCTTGCGCTCCGCCTCGGGAATGAACTCGGCGAACTTGCGCCACGCCTCCGGATACACGAAGCGCATGCCATAGAGGAACCAGTCGATCTCCAGCTTGCGGCACAGAAAGATGCCCCGCAGGACCAGTGCCATGCAGCGTTGCGGATGCGCTTCCCCATAGGCCAGCGCCAGCGTGCTACCCCATGAACCTCCGAACACAATCCACTTGTCGATGTCGAGTTGCACGCGCAGCTTCTCCATGTCGGCGATCAGGTTGGGGGTGGTGTTGCCCGCGAGTTCGCCGTGTGGACGCGAGCGGCCGGCGCCGCGCTGGTCGAAGATCACGATGCGATAGTGCGCCGGATCGAAAAAGCGCCGGTGCATCGGGCTCGCGCCCGCGCCCGGCCCGCCGTGCAAGAACACCACCGGCACGCCGTCGTCGTTTCCCGATACTTCCCAGTACATCTCGTGGCGCCGGTCGAGCCTGCGATAGCCGGACTGGTGCGGCTCTATGTCGGGATAGAGTTCGGTGCGGATTCCTGGGGCGGCGTAGTCCATGCAATTGATCCTGGCGGGCTCTCATCGAACCATGATACAAACACGCCGGCCGCTCAAGAGTGGCGCGGACGTGTTCGGGTCGTCCTTTCCTCAGAGCGGGCGCACACGGTAACCCCTTTCCGAGAGAATCTGCAGAACGCTGTCCTGTCCCAACAAATGCGCCGCGCCGACGGCAATGAAATACGCATCGGATCCCCTGAGAATTGTTTCGATTTTCTGCGCCATCGCGATATTGCGATCCGACATGAGTTTCCGGTGAAACTCCTGCGCGACTGCGGCCGGCAGCTTGCGCTCCTCTGCGGATACCGCGTCCTGCAGTTTTTTCCCGTCGCCGGACTTCCAGGCATTTACCATTGAATCGACCAGTGCGGGGATTTCCCCGTTGCCTATGGATTCCAGCGTTACCTGCAGCAGATTTGTCTGCAGGCGGTCCGACATGTTGTTCATCAATACCATCTGATCTTCGAGCGATTCGAGTTCCACCAGACGCTTACCGTCCTGCTTGGCCCGTCGGGCGAGATGCATGTCTACCCCTAAAGACGGGTCGAATCCCGCCTTGGCATACTCGATCGAAGCAAGTGTGATCGCCAGCAGGAACGGCTTCATCTGTTGGGCCTGTTCCAGCGGAATCCCGTAGCGTTCCAGCGTCCTGGAAAGTCTGGCCAGCAACGGTGCCGGCAGGTTCCTCTGCAGAGTCTCGGGCGGCTGATAAAAGGAGCCCGAGATCGCCGCCATCACCGCTTGCTGGTCGGTTGGGTCGGCTTCGAGCGCGACGATCTTTGATGCCTGATAGGCCTTTTCGACTACCGGCCCCATCGGGTACATGTCGCTGCGTCCGAGGTGGATCGATCCCAGCAGATACACGGCGTTGCCCGCAGAGCGTACTTCCCAGATCAGCGGCGTGGCACCTGTTTTCTGCGCCAGGACGTTCCCGGCCACCACGGCCGCGACGAGCAATAACAGGCAGGAGAGATGCCGGGCGATAGAACGATGCATAAGACCTCTCTGCGGAAAATCGGCCAACGCAGTGATCGGCTTGCAGGCAACCATAACAAAAACCCCGTCCTCTCACAAACGCACTAATCAGGCCGTAATGTCCGCAGTGGTCGCGAAGTGGCTCCCGTATAATCGCGGCAACCTGTTGATTACGGAGCATCCATGGACGAGCACTTGCGCAAGAGTGCGCTCGATTACCACCGCTTACCCATCCCCGGCAAGATTTCCGTCGTTCCCACCAAAGGCCTGATCAACCAGCGCGATCTCGCGCTTGCCTATTCGCCGGGCGTCGCCGCAGCCTGCGAAGAGATCGTCAATGACCCCGGCACCGCGCGCAACTACACCGCGCGCGGCAACCTGATCGGCGTGATCACCAATGGCACCGCGGTGCTTGGGCTGGGCGCGATCGGACCGCTCGCAGCCAAGCCGGTGATGGAAGGCAAGGGCGTGCTGTTCAAGAAGTTCGGCGGCATCGACGTGTTCGACATCGAAATCAACGAGCGCGATCCGGACAAGCTGGTGGACATCATCGCCAGCCTCGAGCCCACATTTGGCGGACTCAATCTCGAGGACATCAAGGCACCGGAGTGCTTCTACATCGAGAAGCAGCTGCGCAGCCGCCTGAAGATTCCGGTATTCCACGACGATCAGCACGGCACCGCCATCATCGTCGGCGCGGCGGTGCTCAACGGGCTCAAGGTAGTCGCCAAGGACATCGGCAACGTGAAGCTGGTGTGCTCGGGGGCCGGAGCGGCAGCGCTGGCCTGCCTGGATCTGCTGGTGAGCCTCGGGCTGCCGATGAAGAACATATGGGTCTCCGACATCAAGGGCGTGGTGTACGCCGGCCGCAAGGAGGAGATGGACGACAATAAGGTCCGCTACGCCAAAGACACCAAGGCGCGCTCGCTGGCCGAGATCATTCCCGATGCAGACATCTTTCTCGGCCTGTCGGCCGCCAAAGTGCTCAAGCCGGAGATGGTGAAGAAAATGGCGCAGAAGCCGCTCATTCTGGCGCTTGCCAATCCCGAGCCCGAGATCCTTCCGGACCAGGCGAAGGCGGTGCGGCCAGACGCCGTCATTGCTACCGGGCGTTCGGATTACCCGAACCAGGTGAACAACGTGCTGTGCTTTCCGTTCATCTTCCGCGGCGCGCTGGACGTGGGCGCGACCACCATCAACGAGCAGATGAAACTCGCGGCGGTGCGCGCGCTTGCCGAGCTGGCGCAGGCGGAACAATCCGACATCGTGGCCATCGCCTACGGCGAGCAGAACCTTTCGTTCGGCCCCGAATACCTGATCCCGAAGCCTTTCGATCCGCGGCTTATCGTCAAGATCGCGCCGGCAGTGGCGAAAGCGGCGATGGAAAGCGGCGTCGCCACGCGTCCGATCGGGGATTTCGCCGCCTACCACCAGCAGCTGTCCCAATTCGTCTACTACTCCGGTCTCATCATGAGACCGGTATTCGCCGTCGCGAAGAAGAACCCAAGCCGCGTGGTGTTCTGCGAGGGCGAGGACGAACGCGTGCTGCGCGCCGTTCAAGTGGTGGTGGACGAGGGCGTGGCCAGACCGATCCTGATCGCCCGCCCGGAGGTACTGAATCCAAGAATCGAGAAGTTCGGTTTGCGCATCCGCCCCGGCCGCGATTTCGAGATGGTGAATCCGAACTCCGACCCGCGGTTTCGCGACTACTGGCAGGAGTACTACACCCTGGTGCAACGCAAAGGGGTGTCGGTGGAATACGCCAAGCGTGAAGTTACACGGCGCACCACCCTGATCGGCGCGCTGATGGTTCGCCGGGGCGACGCCGATGCGATGCTGTGCGGGACCATCGCCGAGCATTCTCTGCACCTCGGTTACGTTGCCAACGTGATCGGATTGCGCAAGGGCCTGAACCAGTTCGCCGCGATGAACATGCTCATCCTGCCGAAACGCACGCTGTTCATCTGCGATACCTACGTAAACCCGGATCCGACCGCGACTCAACTGGCCGAGATCACCATGCTCGCTGCCGACGAAGTGCAGCGTTTCGGCATACACCCCAAGATCGCGCTGCTGTCGCATTCCAATTTCGGTAGTTCACGCAATCCGTCGGCGCAGAAGATGAGCGCGGTGCGCGAAATTCTCGAACAGAAGGCACCCCATCTGGAGGTCGAGGGCGAAATGCACGGCGACGCGGCGCTGAGCGAGGATATCCGCATGAGGCTCTTCCCGAACTCGCGGCTCAAGGGCGAGGCAAACCTGCTGATCATGCCCACGCTGGACGCGGCAAATATTTCCTTCAACCTGCTCAAGATGACTGCCGGCGAAGGCATTACCGTCGGACCGATGCTGCTGGGCGCGGCCAAGCCGGTTCACATCCTCACGCCCACCGCCACCGTGCGGCGGCTGGTGAACATGGCGGCGCTGGCCTCTGTCGACGCCGCTTCTCAAAGGCAGATCTGAAACACCTTGAACACGAAGGGTCGCGAAGGAAAAACGAAGGAACACGAAGGAAAGGAATTGACCGTCGGTGCCGTTGCATTGGCGCGATTCGTTGTGATCATAGCCAGCCAGGCATCCGATTCCAGAACATTTCTTCCTTTTTATGAGTTTCCTGTTTTTATTCTCCTTCGTGTAACTTCGTTTTTCCTTCGTGAGCCTTCCTGTTAACCAGACTATTTCTGTATCAGGATTGAATGCTGCATGAGTGAACCCAGGACCCATCCGGTACTGTTCGAGGAACGACGGGCAGACAACGGTGCACGCGCCGGCGTCGCGCGCCTGAACGCCGAGAAGTCGCTGAATTCCCTGTCGCTGGAAATGATCGACCTGCTCTTGGAGCGCCTTTCGGCGTGGGCGGCTGATACAGGCATCGCGTTCGTGGTGCTGGAAGCGGCCGGCGAGAAGGCGTTTTGCGCGGGTGCCGACCTTCATAACCTTTACAGGACCATGACGGAGCATCATGCGTCGGCGCAGAGCAGCGACATTCGGGGCAATGCCTACGCGCTCGCGTTCTTCACCCGGGAATACCGGCTCGACTTCCTGATTCACACGTATCCGAAGCCGGTGCTGTGCTGGGGGCACGGGATCGTAATGGGAGGCGGCCTTGGGCTGATGTCGGGTGCGAGCCATCGCGTGGTGACCGAGTCCTCGCGCGTGGCCATGCCGGAGATCACCATCGGCCTGTATCCCGATGTCGGCGGCACATGGCTGCTCAACCGTGCGCCGGGACGCAGCGGACTTTTCCTCGCGCTCACCGGTGCCCAGCTGAACGCTGCCGATGCGCTGTTCGCGCGGTTTGCCGACTACCAGATCGCACACACCGAGAAGGCCCGGGTCATGAAGAGCCTGATGCGGCAAGCGTGGACAGCGGACGCCGCGGACAGTCATCGCCTGCTCACGGACGTTCTGCGCAGCGTCGCGGTTGCGCATCCGGCGCCCGGCCCGCTGCGCGGTCATCTCGACTTGATCGGCGAGTTGTGCGGATACGCAACGCTACCGGAAATCGTGGCGGCCATTACCGGCGTGAAAGCACAGGACGCCTGGCTGGCAAAGGCCGCAGCGACGCTTGCGGCCGGGTCGCCCGGCTCGGCTGCGCTGTCGCATGCCCTGCAGCGGCGCATGTTGCATGGCTCGCTGGCCGAAGTTTTCCGCGTTGAGTTGGTGGCCTCGCTGAGCTGCGCCACACGCCCGGATCTTGCCGAGGGTGTCCGTGCGCTGCTGATCGACAAGGACAGGCGCCCGCGCTGGCGGCCGGCGACGCTGGCGCAAGTAACGCCAGAATGGCTCGAAGGTTTCTTCGCCAGGCCCTGGCAGGCGCACGAGCATCCTCTTGCCGATCTCGGGGCGTCATCCCCGAAGGCGTGTTCAACACGATAAATCTTTTCGCCACAGAGGACACCGAGAACACAGAGGAAGAACAAAAACGAGGAAAGGAAAGATTGGGATAACAGGGGTGACAGTTCGCGAACCTGTGCCACCATCTCTTACTGTCGTCGATCATCAGCCGATGAGAGTTTTTAACCCCGGCAATTCTTATTCTTGCCTTTCCTCTGTGTTCTCTGTGTCCTCTGCGGCTAACGAGTTTGAGTCTTTTCGAGGAACTGAGATGGCAACGATGGACAAACGGCTGGCGGTGGTGACCGGCGGCAACAAGGGCATCGGCTACGAGATCTGCCGTCAACTTGCGTGCAAGGGATTGCGGGTGGTGCTGACCAGCCGCGACGCGGAGAAAGGCGGGGAGGCCCGGAAGAGACTGGAGAGGGAAAAGCTCGACGTCTTGCATCACCCACTCGATGTTACCGATCAGGCCAGCGTTTCTGCCATCGCCCGGCACATCGAGAGCGAGTACGGCCGGGTGGACGTGCTGGTGAACAATGCCGGCATCTTGATCGACAGCCGTTCGACCAGCGTGCTCAGGGAGAAGGAGGAAAGCTTCCGTGCCACACTGGAGACCAATTTTTACGGCGCGTTGCGCATGTGTCAGGCGCTGGTCCCGCTGATGCAGAGGAACCACTATGGCCGGGTGGTGAACCTGTCCAGCGGCCTCGGCCAGCTCGATGATATGGGCGACGGCACCCCGGCATACAGGGTATCGAAAACAGCGCTCAATGCGCTAACCCGCATGGTCGCGAGCGCGGTAGAGGGGGACAATATCCTCGTGAACTCAATGTGTCCGGGATGGGTGCGCACCGACATGGGCGGGCCGGGAGCCTCGCGCAGCGTGGAGCAGGGTGCGGAAACCGCGGTCTGGCTGGCGATGCTGCCGCACAACGGCCCCACCGGCGGTTTCTTCCGTGACAGGAAACCCATTCCCTGGTAACAGAAAAACGAGGCGTGAAGGAGTGAAGGGTGTATGTGTGAAGGGGTGACACGCTAAGGACAACTTCTTCCAGACTTTAGCAATCACTACCAATTACTCGCGAAGCGAAACCGATGAATACGAGAATCGAGCGAGACACGTTCGGCGAGATCGAAGTGCCGGCCGACCGCCTGTGGGGCGCGCAGACCCAGCGCAGCCTGCAGAACTTCCGCATTTCCGGCGAGCGCATGCCGGCGGAGCTGGTCCGCGCGCTGGCGCTGGTGAAGCGCGCCGCCGCGGTGGTGAACATAGAGCTCGGCCTGCTGGATGCAAAGAAAGGCAGCGCCATCATCCAGGCGGCGGACGAGATCATCGCGGGGAAGCATGACGAAGAGTTTCCCCTCGTGGTCTGGCAGACCGGCTCCGGCACCCAGACCAATATGAACATGAACGAGGTGCTCGCCAACCGGGCGTCGGAAATCCTCGGCGGCAGCCGCGGCGAGAAGCGTCTGATGCATCCCAATGACGACGTCAACAAGGGGCAATCCTCTAACGACGTCTTTCCGACCGCGATGCATGTCGCGGCGGTGCGCGCGTTGCATGACCGACTCGTGCCATCGCTGAGGACGCTGCGCGACACGCTGGCACGGAAATCCAGGGAGTTCGACGACATCGTCAAGATCGGCCGCACTCATCTGCAGGACGCCACCCCGCTGACGCTCGGGCAGGAATTCTCCGGTTACGTCTCTCAACTCGACCACGGCATCGCTCATGCACAGGCGTCATTGACGCACCTGTGCGAGCTGGCGCTGGGCGGTACCGCGGTGGGCACCGGGCTGAACACACATCCGGAATTCGGTGCGCGGGTGGCGAAGGAACTGGGGAAGGCGACCGGGCTGCCGTTCGTTTCGGCGCGCAACAAATTCGAGGCACTGGCGGCCAACGATGCGCTCGTTCACTCACACGGGGCGCTGAAAACGGTGGCGGCCTCGCTGATGAAGATCGCCAATGACATCCGCTGGCTGGCGTCCGGCCCACGCTGCGGTATCGGCGAGTTGATAATTCCCGAGAACGAACCCGGCAGCTCGATCATGCCGGGCAAGGTGAACCCCACGCAGTCGGAGGCGCTGACCATGGCTTGCTGCCAGGTGTTCGGCAACGACGTGGTCATCAATGTCGGCGGCTCGATGGGCAATTTCGAGTTGAACGTGTTCAAGCCGGTAGTCGTCCACAACTTTCTGCAGAGCGTCCGTCTGCTCGCCGACGGCTCGGTGAGCTTCAACGATAATTGCGTGGTCGGCATCGAACCGAACCGCGAACGCATCGAAAAATGTGTACGGGAATCCTTGATGTTGGTCACCGCGCTCAATCCGCACATCGGCTACGACAAGGCCGCGCAGATCGCCAAGAAAGCCTACCAGGAGGGTACGACGCTCAAGGAAGCGGCCTTGCAACTCGGCTACGTCACCGCGGAACAGTTCGACCAGTGGGTCCGGCCCGAAGACATGGTCGGAAAGAACAAAACCTGAAACGCGCTCAACGCAAGGGACGCAAAGGTACGCGAAGGAAGGACAGGGCAAGCCTGATTGACAAACGAAAAGCGTGCACACACGATGCAACTTGGATGGGATCCCATTTCACGTGGTGCATAGGCAGTTCTCGTTTGTTCCTAGTTTTCCTTTGCACACCCTTGCGTCCTTTGCGTTGAAAGAAGAAGTGGGTTTGAATCCAGATGGAGATTTGACGAAGCTGATGGCCAACTTTCCCCAAGCGGGGAAAGTGGAGTGGATCGGCATACGGCTCGAACGGCGGGCGCCGCTGGCGGCAGTCGATCGGGTGGAGGCAATCGCTGGTTACGGACTGGCGGGCGATCACTACGCATCGAGGAACAACGGCAATCGCCAGGTGACGCTGATCCAGGCGGAACACCTGGAAGCCGTGGCGAAGCTGCTGGGCAAGCCGGAGGTGCGCCCTGAGTGGGTCCGGCGCAACCTTCTGGTTTCGGGGATCAACCTCAACGCACTGCGAGATCGCCGTTTCCGCATAGGCGATACGGTGCTGGAAGGCACCGGCGCCTGCGACCCGTGTTCGCGGATGGAAGAGGCGTTGGGCGCGGGTGGTTACAACGCCATGCGGGGTCACGGCGGCATCATTGCGCGCATCGTCGATGGCGGAATGATCCGGCTCGGGGATCCCGTTCAGCCGGCCGATGGCGGGCGATAAGAGCGTTGAAGCAAAGCACGCAGGGAAGGCAAGGTCGGATACACTTTTCCCTTGCACTCATCACTCATCACTCATCACTCATCACTCATCACTCATCACTTGTCACTTGTCACTCATCACCCAGTACTTAGCCCGGCTATTTCGTCGCCCTTCGCTTGACGTGTCCGCAAGCTTCCCGGAGACTCATCCAAGCCGCGACCGGCTGCGTATCATCTGCGCTTTACAAGCCCAATAAGGGGAATTTGCATGGAAACCTACTATCACCCGCACGATTTGTCCAAATTTGCCGAGATGGGCAAGGGCAACAAGGAGTTGTGGGAAAAATTCATCGGATACTACAGTGCGGTGTTCGCCGACGGCGCGTTGTCCGAGCGGGAGAAGGCGTTGATCGCACTGGGCGTGGCCCATGCGGTGCAATGCCCTTACTGCATTGACGCCTATACGCAGACCTGTCTCGAGAAGGGTTCGAACGTGGAAGAGATGACCGAGGCGGTGCACGTTGCGTGCGCCATTCGTGGCGGTTCGTCCCTGGTGCATGGCGTGCAGATGCGCAACGTGGTCGACAAATTGTCGATGTGAGTCTGCGCACATGGGGCTCACTCTCGTCTCCCGGAAGAACCCGCTGGCTTCGAGCCGGGAGCAGATGAATCGGCTCGCGGCGGCGAGAACCTGTCCGCCGTTCGAGGAAAAGCTGGCGACTGCGGGACTCCAGCCTCTTCACGCCACGGGGATCACGGTTTTTCAGATCAACGTCGGGAAGTTCTGCAATCAAACCTGCCGCCATTGCCACGTCGATGCCGGCCCGGAGCGTACCGAGCAGATGACGCGCGAGACCGCAGAATTGTGCATCAGCGTGCTGTCGCAGACAGACATTCCCACCGTCGATATCACCGGTGGTGCGCCCGAGCTCAATCCCAACTTCCGCTGGCTGGTCGAGCAGGCGCGCGCGCTGGGGCGTCACGTCATGGATCGCTGCAACCTCACCGTCCTGCTGCTGAAGCCACAGGCGGGCCTCGCCGAGTTCCTTGCGAGCCATCGCGTGGAAGTGGTGGCGTCGCTGCCGTACTTCCAGTCTTCGCAGACCGATGCGCAGCGCGGGGACGGGGTGTTCGAGAAATCCATCCTCGCCATGCAGATGCTGAACCGCCTCGGTTACGGGGTGGAAGGCAGCGGCCTTGCCTTGAACCTGGTGTACAACCCGGTCGGGGCCTTTCTGCCGGCGAGGCAGGACGCTGCCGAGGCGCAGTTCCGTCGCGAATTGTCGCGGCGCCACGGCGTAACTTTCAACCACCTGTACACGATCACCAACATGCCGATCAGCCGCTTTCTCGAGTTCCTCATCGAGAGCGGAAACTACGAGGGTTACATGGAGCGGCTGGCGAACGCGTTCAATCCCGCGGCGGCGGCGGGCGTGATGTGCCGCTACACGCTATCGGTTGGCTGGGAGGGCACGCTCTATGACTGCGACTTCAACCAGATGTTGGATTTGCCGCTTGCCAACGGAACGCCGAGGCATATTCGCGACTTCGATCTCGCGAAACTGAACGGAAGATGCATCGTCACCGCGAATCACTGCTACGGCTGCACCGCTGGATCCGGATCATCCTGCGGTGGTGCCGTGACCTGAAGATCGTGACGATGTTACGGTCGTGACGGCGAGACGGTCGCAAAAAACCCCGCTGCGCGTCGCCGCGGAGCGGGGCTGGTGCGCATGCTTGTGGTTATTTGATTCCCAGAATCGCCATCGCCTTGGCTAGGGTGTCCACCGACTCCTGGTGCTTGCCGGCTTTGTGCAGCTTCTCGCCTTCGGCCCGCAGCTTCTTCACCTCCGCGAGCTTGCTGGCGGAGATTTCCGGCTTCTTCGCCAGTGCTTCGTCGATTTTCTTCATGTCCATGGGGCAGTGCATCGCAAACGCGCTACCCGCCATTGCGAACATTACGGCAGCAATCAGACTGCGCAGTTTCATCGTTGTCTCCTCGTGTCGTGTTTCGGCAGTTCCTGGCCGCGCCCTTCGACAGCGGTCAACTGTCGCTATTCCGGGGTGCCCGTAGATTCTATACCATTGCGTGAAGGATAAAATAGCCTCCTCTATTACGAGCGCATTGCAGACCGTTGTCTCCTTCTGACGACTTTAGGCCGCCGCTCCTTACCCGGGATTGGCTGGCGGAACGTCTTCACCGGCAAGGCATTCTCCCGGAAGACGCCAATTTTCCCCGTTACACCCATCCCCCCGAGCGCAAGCCGGTCCCGGCCGCGGTGCTGGTGCCGGTGGTGAACCAGCCGGCCGGGCCGACTCTGCTATTCACTCAGCGCACAGCCCACTTGCACGACCATGCCGGGCAGATCAGCTTCCCCGGCGGACGCGTGGATGAAGGCGATCCCGACCGGATCACCACGGCTTTGCGCGAAGCCGAGGAGGAGACCGGACTGAGCCGGCAGCGCGTCGAGGTTATCGGGCGCCTGCCCGACTACGATATCCTGACCGGATTCCGGGTGACGCCGGTCGTCGGATGGGTGGAGCCTCCGTTCGATCTGAGGCCCGATCCATTCGAGGTGGCCGACGTATTCGAAGTGCCGCTGGAATTCTTTCTCGATCCGGTAAACCATCAACGCCACAGCGATGTGTTCAACGGACGTACCCGCCACTTCTATTCGATGGCTTACGGGGATCGCTACATCTGGGGCGCCACCGCGGGGATCCTGTACACGCTCTACCAGATTCTCACCGGCAGGTCCTGAGCGTGGAGAACAAAGCCGAAGTTCGAGGTCGAAGTGAAGAGCAATAAACAGATGGCTGATTGCGACTCTGCTTTGATGTTACGGATTCACAGCAAAGCTAAAATTTATCGCGGCCCTCGGGCCTCGCATCTCGGTCCTCGCTCATGATCGAACTTGCAACTTTGATGATTTTCGTCGCCGGCGCTTGGTTCTGGACCGACAGCATGCGGGCACGCGAAGCTGCGCTCGACGCCGGCCGCCGCGCCTGCGCCGCGGAAGGCGTGCAGTTGCTCGATTGGACGGTAATGCTGAAGCAGACGCGGCTCGGCCGTGACGACCAAGGCCGCGTGCGCGTGAAGCGGGTGTACGAGTTCGAATTCAGCGATACCGGCGACAACCGCATCAAGGGCAGCATCACGCTGCTGGGCCGGGAATTGCTGGCGCTGAATCTTCCGGTCGCGCCACTCATGCCATCGAACGTCGTCCGGTTGCACTGATACGGTTTCCGGTCACTTCAACCAAGGCCGGTGCGCGGCGGTAGTGATGCTAGGCACGCCTTGCCGACAATAGCTTGTGCAGGCTGATTTTTCGGACTTCGATCTTGCTGGTCTCGATGTGAGACTGCAATAATGGGATTGCGCGATCAGCATCCTGCCGCAGCACTGCGCGCAGAATCTGCGCGTGCTCCTGGTACGTGGCGGCGATACGGCCGGCTTCGGTGAAATCGAGCCGGCGCAGCAAGTGGATGCGTTCGGTCACGTCCTGGTGGCAGCGTGCCATCTCGCGATTGCCTGTGGCGGCGACCAGCATGCAATGAAAGGCTTCATCCAGCGCGCACACCCGCTCCCCGTCGTCGAGTCTCGTTTCCGGCTGCACCAGCCAGATAGATTTGAGGTCCTTCAGGTCGGGGCGCTCGGCCTTGTCGCAGAGTTGTTTCACCGCCGCCGATTCGAGCGCGATGCGCAGGTCGTACAGATCGTCGAACTGCTTGAAATCGAGTTCGCGAACGCTCCAGCCGCTGCGAAAGTGCACCCGCAGGTAGCCCTCACGCTCCAAACGGTGGAGCGCTTCGCGCGCCGGGGTGCGGCTGACGTTCAGCCGCCCGGCGATTCCGTTCTCGGTAAAACGGTCCCCGGGCAGCAGGCGGAAATCGAAGATATCCTGCTTGATGCCGAGATACACCGACTCGGCGAGCGACGGCTTGCGTTCCTCATCCGTCGCCACCTTACGGCGCTTGCCGGCTGTCGACCTTGCGGTTGCCGATCCGCCGCGATTTCCGGTCCGCTTCAACGCGCAGCCTTGCTTGCGAGATATGCGCGCCAGCCGCCGAGGTGCGAGATCTCCTCGGCGCCGTTCACCGCCCAGCTTTCGCACAGGAAACCCTGAACCCACTCGCCATCATCGAGTTCGACGCGACCGATTCCCAGCGGCGACGGGATTCCCGCTACGAACGAGCCGTATTCGGCTATGGGCAGCCGCCACACCTCGACATCGATGACGCTACCGTTGTCGGCATCGCGAACCAGGCCGGGTTTCGGCGGCGTAGTGCCGGGCAGCGCAAACAGCCGGTAGCGCGCGGTGGTGCGCGCCGGTTTTTCCAGCCGCGCTCCGCGCCCGGTCAATTGATGGTTGAGCGGCAGTCCCGACAGATGTGCCCCGACCACGGCCACGCGCACGCTGTCGTCGCCGGTCGCGATTGCCGCGGGCGGCGGCGGCATTTCGTCCAGTGCTCCGAGCTTGAGACCGGTGAGGTGATGAAAGCGCTGCGCCAGATCCGCGAGCATGAGATCGGTTCCAGCCGGCGCAATCAGCGTGATGCCTGAAGGCAGGCCATCCGGGCGCATCGACGCTGGAACCGCGCAGGCGGCGAGGTCCATGAGGTTCACGAAATTGGTGTAGTGCCCGAGCCTGCGGTTGTTCAGGAACGGTTCCGCGAGCACTTCCTTGATGGTGTAGATGGTGGGTGAGGTCGGCACCACCAACACGTCGGCCCGGTCCCAGAGTCCGGCTGCGCGCTTCCTTAGCGCCTCCAGCTTGGTCAAACCTGAAAACACGTCCGCGGCCGAGTATCTGGACGCCCCCTCGATGATCTTGCGCACCACCGGGTGCACCTGGTCGGGACAGCTTTCGAAGAACGGGCGGATCGCTGCCAGCCGCTCCGCCACCCAGGGTCCTTCGTAGAGCAATGCGGCGGTTTCCAGGAACACCGAGAAATCGACGTCGATCGGTTTGCCGCCGAGGCCTTCGAGCTTGTCGACCGCGTCGTGGAACGCGTGTCTGGCGTGGTCGTCGCCATGAAACTCGAGCGGTCCGGGCAGCGCGAACGTGAAGCGCTCGGGCAGCGACGGTACTGACAGATTCAGAGCGCGCGACCAAGGGTCTTCCGGATCAGGACCGCGCGCCGCACCGAGTACCGCCACCGCGTCGGGCACGGTAAGCGCGAATACCGATACGCAGTCGAGCGACTGGCAGGCAGGTACCACGCCGCGTGCGCTGATCAGGCCGCGGCTGGGTTTCAAGCCGACGATGTTGTTGAATCCCGCCGGTACCCGCCCCGACCCTGCGGTGTCGGTCCCGAGCGAAAAGCTTACCTGGCCGCGGGCGACAGTGACCGCGGAACCGGAACTGGAGCCGCCGGAGATATACTCGGCCCGGAACGCGTTGGGCACGGCACCGTAGGGTGAGCGCGTGCCGACCAGTCCGGTGGCGAACTGGTCCAGATTGGTCTTGCCGACCAGGATGGCGCCGGCCGCCTCGAGTTTCTCCACCGCTGTGGCGGAGCGGTCGGGAACGTAGGCAAAGGCGGGACAGGCCGCGGTGGTCGGCAGACCCGCAACGTCGATGTTGTCTTTGACCGCGAACGGGATCCCGAACAGCGGCAGGCGGTCGATCGCGCGCGGGTCCTCGCGCAGCGCCTGTTCGAGTAGGCGGGCGCGACTGGCCAGCACATCGGGTTCGACCTTGCAAATCCAGGCGCAGGTATAGGCTTGATCATGGCCGGATACCACCGATTCCACCACCGCGCCGGGTGTACGCTTCCCCGA
>JACXTT010007593.1_pt1 | contig 15240 bp, 9 predicted proteins | sample 9270951 | NCBI WGS metagenome assembly JACXTT01 (sample SAMN15532306, study PRJNA645909) | rock metagenome | isolation source: weathered quartz diorite | place: Puerto Rico | collected 2017-06-21 | reverse complement strand
TCACGACGATACGCTCAAGGGACTGTGCCGGGGCCGGTGCGTTCTGCGCGAAGGCAGAATTCACCAGAACCGTCGACACGACACCTGCGCCGACTGCTTGCACAACGGCAAGCGAGATTCTTTTCATTTTCATATTCACTGTTGGCTCCAATGTAATTGGGTTGAAACGCTACTGGCTGCTGCAACGTGTTGATTTATTGATACAAAAATCACCTCACAAACCTGGAGGGCATGGAAGGTGAGTCAATCTGAAACGTAACCATTTGTAGGTTTATGGTGACTCGCGAGGATACCGCGACGTATGCGCTATATTCAACGAGAAATCGCCATTTGTTGCGTAAATGTAACAAGTATTTTCAGCCCGTAACAAATGGTGTCCCCGCCAAACTTCATAATTATTTATTAATAATCAATATATTGCGATTCATCCTTAAGTTCCATCCTGAGAAAATAACGACAACAACATGGCTGACCGTAACAATTTGGGTAGGGTGAGGGCATGAAAATTGCCATTTGTGGCGCCGGCGCCATTGGCGGCTGGCTGGGCGTGCGCCTGGCGCGCGCCGGCCACGAGGTCAGCGTGGTGGCGCGTGGCGAGTCCTTGCGGGCCATCCGCGAGCACGGCTTACGCCTTGAGGAGGGCGGCCGCACGCTTTCTGCGGCGGTAGCGGTGAGCGAGACGCCCGCGACATTGGGCGTGCAGGATCTGGTCATCATCGCCGTCAAGGCGCCGTCCATGCTAGGCATCGCGCGCGGCGTCGGCCCGCTGATCGGCCCGGCAACCATGGTGCTGACCGCCATGAACGGCGTGCCCTGGTGGTTTTTCCAGGGCTTCGGCGGCGAGCGGCAGGGCAGCCTATTGCAGTCGGTGGATGCGGGCGGCGAAATCGGCCGCCTGATTCCGCCTGCGGCCATCGTCGGCGGCGTGGTGCACGCGAGTTGCCTGCATCCCGAGCCAGGGCTTACGCGTCATCACCTCGGCAATAAATTGATCATAGGCGAGCCATCCGGCGAGCGTACGCCGCGTATCGAGGCCCTGGTAAAGGCGCTTACCGGCGCCGGCTTTGAAACCGTGCTGGCGGAGCAGATCCAGCGCGACATCTGGTACAAGCTGTGGGGCAATATGACGGTGAACCCGATCAGCGCGCTGACCGGGGCCACCACCGATTTACTGCTGAACGACGACCTGGTGCGCGCGTTCATCTCCAGCGTGATGCTGGAAGCGAAGGAAATCGGCGCGCGCATCGGTATTCCCATCGAACAGCGTCCCGAGGACCGGCACGCTGTCACGCGCAAACTCGGCGCCTTCAAAACCTCCATGCTGCAGGACGTGGAGCAGGGGCGGGCAGTCGAACTGGATGCGCTGGTGTCGGTGGTGAAGGAGTTGGGCGAGATCGCCGGCGTGGCCACGCCGTATACCGATGTGCTGCTGGGCCTGACGCGTGTGCATGCCAGGGTTCGCGGCCTGTACTGAGAGCACCGGTAATAAAGCAGGCCAGGCGTTGTGCCCGGCCTGTTCTTGTGGCCAGCCTCGCGCAGCGGGACCTGCGGTTTCGATCAGAACTTCAGCGTGAGGCCCAAGGTGTAGAAGCGCCCGACCACGTCGTAGCTTTGCGGGAAGGTATTGCCATTGTCCTGGGCGGTGGTGCCTATGGTGTTGCCTACGTTCGGTGGAGCCTTGTCGCCCACGTTGACGATGCTGAGGTTGAGGCGCAGGTTCTTGCTGTAGTGCCACACCATGCCGAGGTCGCCGTAGATATAGGACGGGATAGCCGAGAACGCCGGCAGGGGCGCGGGCGAGACCAGCGGTTCGACTTTCAAGCCGCTTTGATAGCGCAGATTGTAGGAGAACGAAAAATCGCCCACGGTCCAGGTGCCGCGCTGGCTCAGCTTGGTCTGGGGCGAAATACCCAGGTTGGTGCCGCAGGCCACGCTGTAATAGCCCAGGCAATCGCGCAGCAGAGAGGACGGGGTCGGCTGCACCTGGTAAGTCTTGACCCGGTTGACCAGCAGGCCCAGTTCCACCCGGCCCATGGCCGGGTCCAGCCCCAGATCCTTCAGCGCAAACCCGTAGCTGACGTTCAGGTCGTAGCCATTGGTGCGGAACAGGCCCTGGTTGGTCAGGGGGGTCACGACGCCCAGTGCATCACCATTGAGGGTTCCGGTGGTCGCGCTGCGCAGCACCTGGGTGCAGGAGGCGTTGAAGGTGTAATTGGGATTCAACGTAGCCTTGTAGCAGGCGTCCAGGATGTCAGTGGTGGAAGGATTGGAAATGGCATTGGTCAGCTTGATGTCGTAATAGTCCAGCGACAAGGCCGCGCCCTTGGCGAAAGTGGGCTGCCAGACAAAGCCTATGGTGCGCGTATCCGCGGTTTCCGGGCCCAGCGCGCTGTTGCCGGCGGTGCGCTGGTTGATCTGCCCCGACGAAGGCGCCGCCAGGCTGCCGATGGTGCCTAAAGGCACGCCGGTCAGTCGGCAAAGATTGGACAGCGTTCCGGCGGTGTTTGCCTGCGCCTGATTGATATTGGCGCCCTGGCAGTAGTCCACCGCCAGATTGGACAAGTTGCTGACCTGTGGCTGGTACAGTTCATTGACGTTGGGCGCGCGCGTGGCGTGCTGGCTGGTGGCGCGCATGCGAAAGCCGGGTACCGTTTCCCATTCGAGGCCGTATTTATAGGTGCCGTAACTGGTCGATGAGTTGGTGGTGAACTTGGTGCGGCGATAGCCCGTCTCCAGGCTGAGGCGGCGCGCGAAAGGCATATCGGAGAGCAAGGGCACGATCGCTTCCATGAAGGCCTCTTTCAGCGTGAACTGGCCGCTGCGGTCCGGCGTGGGCGCGCCGGTGCCCAGCACCTCCGCCTGAATCTGGGCCGGCCCGTCGGACAGGGTGGCCCCGTACAGCTTGCGGTACTCGGCACCCACGGCCGCGTTGATGGGTGCGGATGCCCAGGGACTCTTGAACCCACCCAGATCCCCGGTGGCGGAAGCCGAACCGACCGACTGTGTCACGGTGGCTGTCTGTATGGACGTCAGGTTGACGAAGTCCTTCATCGCCTTGGTGACGGTGCCGGCGTCGCCGAAAATATTGAAGGGCACGCAGCCGTTGGTGTTGACCACGCAGGTGGTGGTATTGACCGCGTTAAGGGCCTGGTTCAGCTTGGATTGCGCCCCCCAGTTGACGCGCTGCTGAGTCTGGTCTGATTCGCCGTAGCTCCAATAGGCGTCGTAGGTCCATCCGGCCGCGATATCGCCCTTGAGGCCTACGGTGTTTTGCAAGGTCTTGGTCGAGTAGGGATTAAGACGCGGCCCGAATTCGACAAAGCGGCGCGACAGCGCCATCGGCACCAGCGTGCCGTTGCCGACCACGCACTGCGCCGCCGGGATGCCGCGCGCCTGGCAGATTTGCTGCCGCGCCGGGTCCGGAAGATAGGGGTTGCCGATGGTGACCTGATAGGTATTGCCGAAAGAGCCGGTGGCCGCCAATTGCAGGAGCACATCGCTGCGAGTGAACAGCGACTGCGCATAAATTTCGGCGTAGTTATTGATGAAATAACTGGCGACAGCGGTGACCTGTTTACGGCGTAACGGTGTCTGGTAGAAATTATCCGGATTGGTGTTGAAGGTATTGAATTGCGGCACGATGGTGCCGGTGGCAAGGTTCAGCTGCTGTGCGCCCGGGATCGGATTGGTGATGCCCGCCACGCTGGGAACGGTGATGGCGACTGGAAGGGTGGTGCCGGAGCCTTGCACCGCGCCGGTGGTGGAAGACAGCGCGAACAAGCCGATGGTGCGCGCGTCCTCGCGCAGCGCCTGGGTTTCGGTGAAACCCACGCTCATGGCGACGTTGCCCTTGCCGTCGGCCGTGCCGGCGCCGATGGTGATGTCGGTGCGTTTTCTTTGCGCGTCGTTATGCGTGGAGGTGCCGTAGGTAGTGCTAACGTCCACGCCCTTGAAATCGTGCCTGAGTACGAAGTTCACCACGCCGGTGATGGCGTCCGCGCCGTACACGGCCGACGCGCCGCCCGTTACCAGGTCCACGCGCTTCAGGAGCGCCAGCGGGATCACATTGCTGTCCACCCGCGCAAAGAGGTCGAAAGGCACTACGCGTCGGCCGTCCAATAACACCAGGGTGCGGCTGGGGCCGAAGCCGCGCAGGTCGATGGTGGCGCCGCCGCCGGCGCCGTTATTGGTGCCGGGGCCGATGGCCGGCACGGCAGCGGGAAGATTCTTGATGAACTCCTCCACGGCGATTGGCTGGGAGCTGCGGATTTCTTCGTCGCCTATGGAGGTGATGGGGCTGTTGGAGACGACGCCGGGCGATTTGATGCGCGTGCCCGTTACCTGGATTTCCTCGACCTTCTGGTCGCTGGCGGCTTGCGCGCCCGCTGGTAAGGCCATTCCCAGTCCCAATGCCAGCGCCGTCAGTACACCGGTGCCTAATCCCTGGGTGGCCTGCGTAACCGCACCATGTAGCTTATTCAGTTTGGTTTTCATTTTTCATCCCTGTATGAAAGTTTGAAAACAACCCGAGCAGCAATGTTTTTTCGCCGTGTGGTCGCTCTGTCAGCGACTGGGCGATACGTTTTGTTCAATTCCTTTTGTTGGCAGCTTGTGCAACCACAATAGTCCCAATTGCTACAAATTTCATGCAAATGTAACGGCGTGTTGTGATTCCGCAACGCCGCTATCGGGGGCAGCTATAAGGGTAGCCACCGGGTACAGATAGGTGTGTGGGGCGGGCGCAAGAGGCGCTAACGTCTTGGCGAGGAGTGGGCGCGCCGGAAGGCGGGGCGGCGGAAAAGGGCACCTCGGCCCCTTAAAAAGACAAAGGGGGCCGAAGCCCCCTTTGTCCTGATACTGCTTGCTGCTGGATTACTTGAAGCGGTAGTTCGCCGACACCGTCCAGTACTGGCCGTACGGGTTGTGATACGTCGGGTTGAACAACAGCGTGCCTTGACGGAGGTCCATGGGCGGCTGTTTGTTGTCGATGTTACGCACCGAAACGCTGACCGTCAGGTCCTTGATCGGCTGGGTGGCAACGTACATGTTGATGGTCGTCCAGGCCGAAATCACGCAGCCGTTGGCATTGGCACCGCCAGCGAGCGGGCAGACGTCAAACGGTGTGCCGACATACTTGAAATGACCCACGTAGTTGACGCTGGGAGCGAACGTCCAGTCACGATACGTCCAGGTCAGCGATGCGGTACCACGAACGCGCGGCTGGTTGTAGGTGCCGTTGTACTCGTCCAGCGAATCGTTCTCGGTCGCCGAATTCTTGTAGGAATTGACGTAGTTGATGTCCGTGCGTGCCGACAGCTTGCCGTATTCGCCCAGGTTCATGGAGTAACGCAGTTCCAAGTCCTCACCGGTCACAATCGTTTCACCAAGGTTCTGGTAACGCGAGTTGAAGCTGACCAAGGGGCCCGGCAGGTTCGGGAAGTTGGGATCAACCGGACCGCGCACGACGTAGCCCGGGAAACGCGAAGCGTTGAGGATCAGGAAGTTCGGATCCAGCAGCGCGATTTCCTTCTTGCGATCGATGCGATACCAGTCCAGGGTCATGGCGAAGTCCTTGGTCGGTTCCCAGATGATGCCCAGGGAATCGCTCTTGGATTCTTCCGCCTTCAGGCCAGGGTTGGCGCCGAACAGCACCGGCACGGAGGCCTGGCAGTCCGTCGTCAGGTTGGTGGTCGGACAACGGACGGTGTCCTGGAAGCCGTTATAGAAACCGGCCGACAAGCTCTTCGAGACTTCGGGCAGCGCGGGAGCACGGAACCCTTCGGCGTAGGTGGCGCGCAGAGCCAGCGAAGGCAGCACTTTCCACTTCAGGCCGAATTTCGGAGTCGTCGAGCTACCGTAGTCGCTGTAGCGGTCGCTACGGAAAGCAACTTGGCCTTCCAGGGTCTTGAAGAAGGGCAGACCCAATTCCGCGTAGAACGAATTGACGGTGCGGCTACCCGAAGCGGACGAGGCGCCGAAGCCAACGATATCGGAAGAGCTGAACAGGTTATCAGGTGCGGTGTTCAGTTTTTCCTTGCGGCTTTCCGCACCCAGGGCCAAGCCGGCAGCGCCGCCCGGCATGTTGAACAATTCGCCGCTCAACTTGAAGTCGAACGAGGTGAAGCTCGAATCGCCCACGTTGGTCGCGGTCGGCGAAATGGTGTTGCGCAAAGCGGCCGAGTTGGCGTTCAGATCGGACGAGATGAAGTTGTAGGTGCCGTTGGCGATGGCTGCGGCCAGGGCGCTGGCACGCAGACGGCCCTTGTACGCGGCATCGGTGTCCGACTTGCTGCTCAGGCCGGCGGCTTCCCAATCCCAGTTACCGAACGAGCCCTTGAAGCCGCCCAGGAAACGAGTGGCCTTGGTGTCGACCACGGTGATCTGGGGTCCCAGTTCCATGAAGCGGTGGCGGTAGCCGACCGGGGAGCTAAACGGATTGTTGGGGTTGCCCACCGGGAAAACCAGCTTCAGGGTGTTCAATCCCAGGGTTTGCAGATTGAACCAGGAGGTGCCTTGTTCGTTCAGCAGTGCCGGGCCCGAAGAGAAAATGGTCTGGTTCTTGGAGTACGCGGCTTCCGCGAAGAATTGCAGATTGGAGTTGATATCCCAGACCACTCGGCCGAAGGCGGAATCGCGCTTGCCATACGGAGCGATGGAAATGTCCTTGAATTGGTCGAAGGTACAGGTGGTGCCAGTGGTCGGACCGCCCAAGCAGGGCAGTACGTAACCCAGCGAAGCGGACGTCGTCGGGTTGCGGTAGTTGCCGGGGAAGGTGTTGCTCGACAGCGGCGAACCGGAGCTGACCAGCGACACGTATTGCGGACGGGTCAGGAAGGGTTCGGAATCGCGGAAATTGACGGCTTCGCGCTTGAAGTGCTCAAAGCTGATGAAGGCGTTGAAGCGGTCCTTGCCCAGATCGCCGTAGCCCAGGCTGGTGTTTTCGCGCTGGATTTTCCACAGGCTGCTGTTGTTCATCGAGTAGCTGCCGCCGATGTCAAAGCCGGTGTAGTCCTTGCGCAGGATGACGTTGATCACGCCCGCCATGGCTTCCGAACCGTAAATGGCCGATGCGCCGTCTTTCAGGATTTCGACGCGATCCACTGCCGACAGGGGCAGGGTGTCGAGGTTGACGATTTGTTGCTGGCCGCCGTTGGCAAAGCCGTAGGCAGCGAGGCGGCGACCGTTCAACAGGATCAGGGTCGCTTGGGCGCCCAGGCCGCGCAGCGAGATGCTGGACGCGCCGACGGCGAAGGAGTTGGAGGTCGCCAGGTCGTTCAGGGAGCCGGCGTTGGCGATCGGCAGATCGCGCAGCACTTCAGCAACCGTGGTGGCGCCGGACTTCTTGATGTCTTCGGCGGTGATGATGGTGATGGGCGCCGCCGATTCGGAATCCACACGCTTGATGTTCGAGCCCGTGACTTCGATCTTTTCAACTTTTTGCGGGGCGGGAGCGGGGGTTTGGCCGAAAGCGAAGGGGGCAGCGACCAGCGAGATTGCTACACCCTTACCTAGCGCGCCTAATACCGCACGCGTCATATTATTCATCTGGGAGTGAGTCATTTGGGCCTCGTTTTGGGGTTACGGGAGTACAAAAAAAGATGCCGAGGCGTTGTGCGCCACTGCATCGTTCACATTGCGTTACAAACCGCCAAATTTTATCGCTAGCACCTATTTATGGCTAGCATTTTTCCGGAATGTGTCATTTTTACAACAAAGGTGTCCGCGCATGGCTGGGGGCAGTCTTTTCGGCCCAATTGGGACCAGGGCAAGCAAGGAGCTTTCTTCCGGGGGCGGTACGTGTTAAACTGGGAAATTCAATAAAAAGATGGGCTTCGCGCCCATTTTTTGTTTGTATCGCAGGATTTGGCAGGATTTTGAAGTTGGGCCGCACATGGTAAGTAACACAGCAGCGATTGTCGGTAAGGCGGTAGCGGATCTGGGATTCGAATTAGTCGAATTCGAACGGGCGGCAAACGGCCTGTTGCGGGTTTACCTCGATAAGCCCGGTGGAATTTCGGTGGACGATTGCGTTTTGGTCAGCAATCAGCTCACACGGATATTTGCCGTGGAAGCGGTGGATTTCGGCCGGCTGGAGGTTTCCTCGCCGGGGCTGGATAGGCCGCTCACCCGATTGCAGGATTTCCAGCGCTTCGCCGGCAGCCAGGCAAAGGTCCGGCTGAACGGCATGGTCGATGGGCGCAAGCGCTTTACCGGCACCATTGAAGGCGTGCAGGGTGAGGCCATCACGTTTGCGCTGGTGGACGATGAGGCCGTTTCGGCGGGTAAGGCCGGCAAGGCAGCTAAGGGCAAGGCAAGGCCGCTGAAAGTGCCTAAGGCGCTGGAAGACAAAACGGCAGACGCGGTAGCGCCTGCGAAGAAGATTACGGTAGTTTTGGCAGATATAGAACGTGCGCGCCTGGTCCCGGTGCTGTAACCGCAGCTAACGGACGAAGCCGCGCAAAGTCAGAGAGTTCATGGAAAGTACACAGTCATGAGTCGTGAAATTTTGTTGTTGGTGGATGCCCTGGCCCGCGAAAAAAGCGTGCCGCGCGAGACCGTGTTCATCGCCCTCGAATTGGCCCTGGCCTCGGCGACTAAAAAGCGCTTTCCGGAGAAATATCTCCAGGACGAGGCCGACGTGCGCGTCGAAATCGACCGCGAGACCGGTGAATACGAAGCCTTCCGCGCCTGGACCGTGGTGCCCGACGAGGAACACGAAGAACCGGCCCGCCAAATCGCCATCACCGACGCACCCGAGCGCGGCGAGAATCTGGCCATTGGCGACGTGATCGAGGAGCCGCTGGAAGCGGTGGACTTCGGCCGCATCGGCGCCCAGGCTGCCAAGCAGGTCATCCTGCAAAAAATCCGCGACGCCGAGCGCGAGCAGATTCTTAACGACTTCCTGGCCCGCGACGAACAACTCGTCACCGGCACCATCAAGCGTATCGAGCGCGGCAACGTCATCGTCGAATCCGGCCGCGTCGAAGCCCTGCTGCCGCGCGACCAGACCATCCCCAAGGAAAACCTGCGCGTGGGCGACCGCGTGCGCGCCTTCCTGTTGAAGATCGACCGCAATCTGCGCGGTCCGCAACTGGTGCTGTCGCGCATCACGCCCGAATTCATCAAGGTGCTGTTCGAGCTGGAAGTGCCGGAACTGGAAGAAGGCCTGCTGGAACTGAAGGCCGCCGCCCGCGACCCGGGTCTGCGCGCCAAGATCGCGGTGAAATCCAACGACCCGCGTATCGACCCCATCGGTACCTGCGTAGGCATGCGCGGATCGCGCGTGCAGGCCGTCACCGGCGAGCTGGCCGGCGAGCGCGTCGATATTATTTTGTGGTCGGCCGACCCGGCCCAGTTCGTCATCAATGCCCTGGCCCCGGCCGAAGTGTCTTCCATCATCGTCGATGAAGAAAAGCACAGCATGGACGTGGTGGTGGACGAAGAACAACTGGCCCAGGCCATCGGCCGCGGCGGTCAGAACGTGCGCCTCGCCTCTGAGCTTACCGGCTGGCAGCTCAATATCATGACCGAGTCCGAGGCTGGCGAGAAGCGCAATTCCGAGCACGGCGTGATCCAGCAGCTGTTCATGGAAAAACTGGACGTGGACGAGGAAGTCGCACAGATCCTGATCGACGAAGGCTTCAGCAATCTCGAGGAAGTGGCCTACGTGCCGATCGCCGAGATGAACGAAATCGAGGCCTTCGACGAAGACACCATCAACGAACTGCGCCGCCGCGCGCGCGATGCGCTGGTGACCGACGAGATCAAGGCCGAAGAGAACGTGGAAGCGGCCGCCGAAGATCTGCTCAATATGGACGGCATGGATGCCGACACCGCGCGCGCACTGGCAGCCAAGGGCGTGCGCACCATGGACGACCTGGCGGATCTGGCCATCGACGAACTGACCGAGATGACCGGCATGACCGACGAACGCGCCAAGCAGCTCATCATGACGGCGCGCGCGCCCTGGTTTGCCGAACAGCCCGCGTAATACGGCTCGGCAAGACACAGCATTATTTTAGTTTTCCTTTAGTTTTTCGTTAGTTGCTTCAATAAAACAGGTATCGAATGGCCCAAACCACCGTCGCACAATTTGCCAGCCAGCTGAAGCTCACTGAAGAGGTGCTCATCGAGCAGCTCAAGGCTGCCGGCGTGCCGAAAAAAACGGCCAGCGACAAACTTGCCGAAGAGGACAAGGCGCGCCTGCTCACCTATTTGCAGGAGCAGCACGGCCATAAGGAAGAAAAGAAAAAAATCACCCTGACGCGCAAGCAGACGACGGAAATCAAGAAATCCGACGCCACCGGTAAGGCGCGCACCATCCAGGTGGAAGTGCGCAAAAAGCGCACCTTCGTCAAGGTCGATAAAGCGGAAGCGGCCGAAGCGGAAGTGGTGCCTGAAGTACCGGCACAACCCATTATCGACGAGGGCGAACTCGCCAAGCGGCGCGTTGAAGAAGAGCGCCAGGCGGCCCTGCTCGCCAAGCAGGCCGAGGAAAAGGCCAAGGCCCCCGCCAAGCGCAAGACCAAGAAGGAAGAAGCTGAGGAAGCGGCCGCCGCAGAAGCTGCCGCCGCCGCTGCACCCGCCGAAGCCGACGCCGACAAACCCAAGAAAACCGTCAAGCGTGGCAAAGTAACCGAGGCCCCCGCCGCTGCGGAAAAAGCTGCCGAGGGCGCTACCCCGGCAACCGCCCCTGCGGTCGACGAGAATCGTCCGCGTGTCGGCGAGCGCGTGGTGCTGAAAAAAGACCCGGCGCCCAGCGAAGGTACCTTGCACAAGCCCGCCGCCAAGCCCGGCGACAAGGACGCCGCCAAGAAGGGCGTCAAAAAAGTCACCAAGGCCACCGGTTCCTGGGCCGACGATGCGGCCAAGCGCCGCACCATCAAGACCCGTGGCGATGTCAGCGGCGGTCGTGAAGGCTGGCGCAGCCGCAAGGCGCGCGCGCATCACGAGAGCGACGAGGCCAGCACATTTCAGGCCCCGACCGAACCGATTATTCGCGACGTGCTGGTGCCGGAAACCATCACCGTCGGTGAACTCGCGCAAAAAATGGCCGTGAAAGCCGCCGAAGTCATCAAGGTGATGATGAAGCTGGGCTCCATGGCGACCATCAACCAGGTGATAGACCAGGAAACCGCCATGATCGTGGTGGGCGAAATGGGCCACACCGCCATTGCCGCCAAGAACGACGATCCTGAGTCGTATCTGGATCAAAGCGAAGGTCATGTCGATGCGGTGGCCGAAACGCGCCCCCCGGTGGTCACCATCATGGGCCACGTCGATCACGGCAAGACCTCGCTGCTCGACACCATCCGCCGTGCGCGCGTGGCGTCCGGTGAAGCCGGCGGCATCACCCAGCACATCGGCGCCTATCACGTCGAAACGCCCAAGGGCGTTATCACCTTCCTCGATACCCCGGGTCACGAGGCCTTTACGGCCATGCGCGCCCGTGGTTCGCAAGTAACCGATATCGTGGTGCTGGTAGTAGCGGCCGACGACGGCGTCATGCCGCAAACCAAGGAAGCGATTTCGCATGCGCGTGCGGCCAAGGTGCCGGTCATCGTTGCCATGAACAAGATCGACAAGCCCGAAGCCAACCCGGACCGCGTCAAGCAGGAACTGGTGGCCAACGAAGTGGTGCCCGAGGAATACGGCGGCGACGTCATGTTCATCCCCGTGTCCGCCAAAACCGGGCAGGGCATCGATGCGCTGCTCGATGGCATCCTGCTGCAATCCGAAGTGCTGGAACTGAAGGCCGTCAAGCAAGCGCCCGCGCGCGGCGTGGTGATCGAAGCGCGCCTCGACAAGGGCCGCGGCCCGGTCGCCACCGTGCTGGTGAAAGCCGGTACGCTGAAAAAGGGCGATATGGTTCTGGCCGGCGCCGTGTTCGGGCGCGTGCGTGCCATGCTGGACGAAAACGGCAAGGCTGTGACCGAAGCCGGTCCGTCCATCCCGGTTGAATTGCAGGGCCTGACCGACGTGCCGAACGCCGGTGACGACGTCATGGTGGTCAACGATGAGCGCAAGGCGCGTGAAATCGCGCTGTTCCGTCAGGGCAAGTACCGCGACGTGAAGCTCGCCAAACAAAGCGCCGCCAAGCTGGAAAACGCCTTCGACCAGATGGCCGAAGACGCGGTCAAGTCGCTGGCCATCATCATCAAGGCGGACGTGCAGGGTTCCTACGAAGGTCTGTCGCACGCGCTGGCCAAGCTCTCCACGCCGGAAGTACGGGTCAACGTGGTGCACTCGGGCGTAGGCGCCATCACCGAGTCCGACGTGAACCTGGCACTGGCCTCCAAGGCGGTGATGATCGGTTTCAACGTGCGTGCCGATGCTCAGGCGCGCAAGCTCCTGGAAACCGCCGGCGTGCAGGTGCGCTACTACAACATCATTTACGAAGCGGTCGATGACGTCAAAGCGGCCCTGGGCGGCATGCTCTCGCCGGAGATCAAGGAAAACATCGTCGGCCTCGTGGAAATCCGCAACGTGTTCAAGATTTCCAAGGTCGGTGCAGTGGCCGGTTGCTTCGTGCTCGATGGCGGCATCAAACGTTCCTCCAGCATTCGCCTGCTGCGCGACGGTGTGGTGGTCTACACGGGCGAGCTCGATTCGCTGAAACGCTTCAAGGACGATGTGCGTGAGGTCAAGGCCGGTTTCGAGTGCGGCCTGTCGATCAAGAATTACAACGACATCAACGTCGGCGACCAGTTGGAAGTGTTTGAAACGGTGGAGGTCGCGCGCACGCTCGTATAAGCGCCGACCTGCATTTTTCTTTCCGCTCATGAGCCACGAAGCCCGCAACCGCAAGATTGCCGACGCGATCCAGCGCGAATTGTCCTCAGTGATTCGCCTGGAGTTGCGTGACCCGCGCGTCAATATGGTGACCATTACCGACGTGGAAGTGGCGCGCGACAATTCCCACGCCAAGGTGTTTTTCACCTCGCTGGGCACCGAGGCGCAGATCGAATCCTGTCGCCACGGTCTGCAAAGCGCGGCCGGCTTTCTGCGCTCGCAAATCGCTCATGCGCTGACCATCCGCACCGTGCCCACCCTGCATTTCGAAGTCGATACCTCGATTGAACGCGGTGTGCGTCTCTCCAGCCTCATCGACCAGGCTGTGGCCGACGACGCCAATCACCCCGAGTAAAGACTGCTTTGGCACGCCGAGCGCTCACCGGCGTTTTCCTGTTGGATAAGCCCGAAGGTCTGTCCTCAACCAGTGCGCTGGGCCGCGTTAAATGGCTCTACCAGGCCGAACGCGCCGGCCACACGGGCACCCTCGATCCCTTCGCCACCGGCCTATTGCCAATCTGCCTCGGTGAGGCGACCAAGTTCGCGCGCTTCATGCTCGATGCCGAAAAATCCTACCGTGCCACGCTTAAGCTCGGTGAGCGCACGCCCACCGGCGACACCGAAAGCCAGCCCATAGCGCGGCGTGAGGTGAAGGTGGATATTGCCGGCATCGAAAAAGTGCTGGCAGCCTTTCGCGGCCCAGGCCGCCAGCGCCCGCCTATGCACTCAGCCCTTAAAAAAGACGGTGTGCCGCTTTATAAACTAGCCCGGCAGGGTGTGGAAGTGGAGCGCGAGGAACGCGACATCGTAGTCCTTAGTCTCGAGCTGGTGGAGTTGCAAGGCAATGTGCTGGTGCTGGATACCCGCGTGAGCAAAGGCACCTATATCCGCGTACTGGCCGAAGACATCGGCGAGGCCCTGGGCTGCGGCGCCCACCTCACCGGGCTCAGACGCACCGCCACCGGTGGCTTTTCAATCGCCGATGCCGCCACGCTGGAACAGCTGGAAGGCATGGACATGGCCGCGCGCGAGACGCGGCTAATGCCTGCCCAGGCGCTTTGCCGCGATCTCGCACAGGTCGTACTGCCCGAGGACGATGCGCGCATTTTCAGTAACGGCGGCTGGGTGCCGGAACCCAAGCCCGGTCTTACCGGGGAAGTGGCCGTGCACCGCGCGGCGGGCGGCTTTTTGGGGATAGGGCAGGCCGGCGGCGAGGGTAATAGCGGGCGCATAGTCCCGGTGCGCTTGATGGCTTTGAGCCCCGTTTAAGCCGTCGTAAGCCATCGTTTTTATTGCATTTTTGTTGCGCCGCAAGATATAATAGAGAGCTTTTCCGGGGTATTCCCAGCGCGCCCCGCGCCGCAAGTATCGGCGAAACGATACGTGAAACGAGGAGCCATCATGGCCATCAATACCGCAGAAGTTCTGAAAACCCACCAGCGCGCCGCAGGCGACACCGGTTCTCCCGAAGTGCAGGTCGCTCTGCTGACCGCCCGCATCAACGATCTGACCGATCACTTCAAGAAGCACGTCAAGGATCACCACGGCCGCCGTGGCCTGCTGCGCATGGTCAGCAAGCGCCGCAGCCTGCTCGACTATCTGAAGCGCACCAAGCTCGAAACCTATCGCAAGCTCATCGATCAACTCGGCCTGCGCAAGTAAGGCACCGCTATACGAATATAGCCCCCCTGTTCCCGCAAGGACAGTGGGGCTTTTTCATTTTCAAAATCTTCAACCCGTGCTGCGGGTGTCCGCCGCGCGGTTAAAAATAATCCGACGAATCCGACGATAAACACAAAGGGAATTCCCGCATGAAATCTATTTCCAAAACCTTGCAATACGGGCGTCACACGCTGACGCTGGAGACCGGCGAAATCGCCCGGCAGGCCGATGGCGCCGTGCTGGTGACGATGGACGACACCGTGGTGCTGGTCACCTGTGTGGCCCGCAAGACCGCCAAGGAAGGCCAGGACTTTTTTCCGCTGACCGTGGACTATCAAGAAAAGACCTTTGCCGCAGGCAAGATACCCGGCGGTTTTTTCAAGCGCGAAGGCCGCCCCTCTGAAAAAGAAATTCTCACCAGCCGCCTGATCGACCGGCCGCTGCGCCCCCTGTTCCCGGACGGGTTTTATAACGAAGTGCAGATCATCGCGACCGTGCTGTCGTCGAATCCCGAAGTCGATTCCGACATCCCGGCCATGATCGGCGCCTCTGCCGCCGTGACGCTCGCCGGCGTTCCCTTCGATGGCCCCATCGGCGCCGCGCGTGTGGGCTATCTGAACGGCCAATACGTGCTCAACCCCACCAAGACCGAACTGGAAACTTCGCAGATGGACCTGGTCGTCGCCGGCACCGAAACCGCCGTGCTGATGGTGGAATCGGAAGCGATGGAACTGACCGAAGAAGTGATGCTGGGTGCGGTGGTGTTCGGCCACGAGCAACAGCAGG
>JACXTT010007592.1_pt1 | contig 15242 bp, 14 predicted proteins | sample 9270951 | NCBI WGS metagenome assembly JACXTT01 (sample SAMN15532306, study PRJNA645909) | rock metagenome | isolation source: weathered quartz diorite | place: Puerto Rico | collected 2017-06-21 | reverse complement strand
ACGCCTGCTGGAAAAACCGGGTGCGGGACTGCTGCCGAAAGTGCAAGGCCCGAATATCAAAATCGAGCCACCGGTGAAGGAGGGGACGAAGGTAAATGCCTCTCCGCAATGACGTTGGGTGCGAATGTGATGAATGGTCAGGGCGGACCAGGGGTTGGTTCAACCTGGGTCCGGCCCTGAATTGTTCTGACAGTCTGTCGCGGCAGTGAGAGATGAATACTCCGGGCCCGTGCTCAATGAGCACGCCGGTACGACGTCCGTCGTGTGCCGATCGGGCCTGTCGACTCAGCCGAGGGGTACAGGTTCGGGCGTACGGTCGAGCTGCTCCGCGATGGCCTCAACTGGATCGGGCGCTGTCTCGACCTCAAACCGCTCCCGCCGGATCTCTTGGCCGGCTCTGCTGCGATACACCAGTTCGTCTGTCTCCAGATCGTATTCCGGAATCTCCGCACTCTCCCATCGCTGCTCGAAGTAGTGGGCATAGAGCGTATACAGTCCGTGGTCTTTGCGGTTGTGCCGCAGGACATACTCCGGCATGGTCGCGACGTCCAGATCGGCATGGTAGTGCTGAAGCCAGAGGTAATCGCCCAGGATCACCATCTTCATCAACGGAGGATCAGCATAGAGCTTCAGCTTGACGGCCTTTCCCATGGCTTTGAGCCGCTTGAGCAGCGCGATGCTTTGTCGGACTTCTTCCCGGAAGGTGGTCAGCGTGTACGTGGGATGATCGATGGCCTGGATGCGCTGGCTCGCCTCCTCGCTGTAGGGGTTCACCAGGAGAATCTTTGCGCCCAGACATTTGTCGAGGACCGAGGAGAGATCTCCCACTTGGTCGACAAAGGTGCTGTAGCCGCTCGATCCCATGACCATGATGGTCCGGCCGGTGCCTTGCTCTTCCTTGAGCGCTGCGATGCGCCGCTGCGCTCGACGCGCGCGGCGAGGGAAAAATGAGACCAGGCCGGCCCCGCTGGCCACATGGGCGAGCGATCGGTCTCGGATACTGCGATGGATGTAGTTGAGGCAGACGATCAATAGAACGGCCACCGTCACCTCCACGGCGATGAGCGAGAACTTGTCATGCTCGACTCGAGACCAGAACGCGAGGAACTGCTTGGCCCCTGCTGGGAGCAGGAGTGCAATGCCCGCGCTCAGAGCGACGACGACGATGTGATAGAGACTCCCTGCGGCGGCGCGGAGGAAGGCTCGAACTGTGGAACGGAATTCATGAAACAACGAAACACCTCTTGAAATGGTTAGAAACGATCCTCACGACTCTGTCGCGCTGGTCATGCGAGCGATGGGCGGTGAAGCCTTCGGGGTGTGCTCAGCAAATGCAGGACGGTCTCGTGCGGATACAACAAGATCGCGTCAGACGCGGTATCTACGGGGGACTGCGACCTCCGAACCCGGAAGGTCTTACGCGATCCTGTGTCACCCTAACACGAATGGGTGGGTGACGCAAGCAGTGCCGCGAAAGGTGATCCGAGGAAGAGCTTGTGCGCGATGTGTTCTTTACGAAGAGAGCCGTGCGCGGTCATGAGGCGCGGAGAGATCTTGATCGGGTCCGACCGGCACGATGCGGGTGGGATTGATGTCGTCGTGTGTCATGTAATAGTGCCGCTTGATGTGGTCGAAATTCACGGTTTCGGCGATGCCGTCGGTCTGATACAGATCCTTGAGATAGCCGAAGAGGTTGGGATAGTCGACGATCCGCCGGATGTTGCACTTGAAGTGGCCGTGGTAGACGGCATCGAACCGCACCAATGTGACGAACAGCCGCCAATCGGATTCGACGAACTGCGGGCCGAACAGGTAGCGCCGGTTCTTGAGGCGAGCCTCGAGTTGATGGAGTGCATCGAACAGTCGCCGCGCCGCCTTCTCATAGACTCGTTGTGACGTCGCGAAGCCTGCCCGATAGACGCCGTCGTTGACGTTTTCGTAGAGGAACGTATTCATCTCGTCGATATCGTTGCGGAGTCGTTCCGGGTACAAATCGAGAGGGCTGTCGGTGTATCGGTTGAACGCGCTGTTGAACATGCGCATGAGGTCGTCGTCGGAATTGGTGACGATACGGTTGGTGGTTGTGTCCCAGAGGACGGGAACAGTGACGCGCCCTCGATAATCTCGATCGGTGGCTGTATAAGCTTCGCTGAGAAAGCGAAATCCTTCGATGGGATCGAGCGAATGACCCGGCCCTTCACGAAAGGCCCACCCGCGTTCATCCCGTATCGGGTCCACGACAGTCATGCCGATGATGTCTTCAAGCCTCTTGAGCTTGCGGACAAGGATTGTCCGATGCGCCCAGGGACAGGCCCAAGAGACATAGAGATGGTAGCGGCCTTTGGCGGCGGGAAAATCCGAGCTGCCGTCCGCCGTGACCCAGCCTCGAAAGGCATCTGCCTGTCGCTGGAATTCGCCTTCAATGGATTGTTCTTGGGGAAACTGGGCCGGAATGGTCATGAACCCCATCTTACTATCTCGTGAGGGCCGTTGCCTACGTTCGTCGTTGCCGGTAGCACTCGCCATCTTCTCGCCATCCATTTACGGATTTCTTCGGCCAAGAGAAGCCAGGCTGCGCCGAGCAGCAGCGGGCCCCACATCCAGCCGGGCACCGGGGCGGTGCCGATGATCCAATTGCCGGCGGGGGTGTAGACGATTATACCGAGCAGACTGAGCGCTGCGGCTACGCCGACGAGCGTCAATGGATTCGTGAAGAGTCCGAGCGTGAGAATCGAGACGCGGTCCGATCGGGCCGCAAAGGCGTTCGCAATCTGGCCGAGCACGATCGCGGCAAATGTGATGGTCGTGGCCTGCCTGTATAATGGAGAAGACCAGTTCAGCGGGCTCCCCCACGTCCACCCCTCTTCGTGAAGAAACCAGAAAAACAGCGCGAGCGCGATGACTCCTTCGATCACTCCTAAAAATCCGAACACACGCAAGAAAAGCTTCCGATCCATCAGCCGTTCGCTTCGCGGGCGCGGCGGAGCCTCCATGAGCCCCGGGTGCGGCGGTTCAGAACCGAGTGCGATGGCCGGCATCATGTTGGTGCCGAGGTCGATAGCCAGGAGTTGTGGAACGGTCAGGGCCAGAGGCATGCGGAACAGCCCATAGCCGAGATAGGGAATCATTTCCGCCACGTTGCTGGAGAACACAAAGGTCACGAATTTTCTGATGTTGGCGAAGACAGCACGGCCTTCTTCGATCGCGTTCACGATGGTGGCGAAGTTGTCGTCCAACAGGATCATGTCGGCGGTGTCCTTGGCGACATCCGTCCCGGCGATGCCCATGGCCACGCCGATGTCGGCTTTCTTCAGCGCCGGCGCATCGTTCACGCCATCGCCGGTGACCGCGACGATCTCGCCCATCTCTTTCAAGAGGGACACGATCCGCATTTTCTGATGCGGCGCCATGCGGGCGAAGATCGGTTCCGGTTCGCTCGGCCTGGATGGCGTCAGGAGCGGGCGGATCTGCGGGTCGGTCAAATTGTCGAGTTGCGCGCCTTCGATGACCGGGACGATGGGGACGCCCGATTGTGTCGGATCCGGTGGGGCGAGGCCGATCGCACGTGCGAGCGCCTGCGCGGTGAGCGGATGGTCGCCCGTAATCATGAGGATGCGCACTCCGGCTCTCTGGCACCGCGCGACGGCTTCAGGGACTTCGCGATGAGGCGGATCGACCAAGGCGACCAGACCCAAGAACGTGAGCTGCTGTTCCACCTGCTCGCTCTCCAGCCGTTCCGTTCCCTGTGCGACCTCGCGCATCGCGACGGCCAGGACTCGATAGGCTTGTTGCGCAAAACGGCGGCTCTGAGCCAGCAGCTGCGCCTTGTCCGACGACGTCATGTCGAGTGTTCGTCCTTGGTATTGTCGTGTTCGGCAGAGCGGAATCACCGACTCCGGGGCCCCTTTGGTAAAGGCCACCACTTGCCCCTGCCGCCAGTGCAGCGTCGTCATCCGTTTCCGCTCGGATTCGAACGGGAACTCGCCCATGCGCCTGAACGGTTGACGATGGAGCAACCCCCGTTCCTGTGCGAATTCGATCAGCGCGACTTCGGTCGGATCGCCGGTGGTCGCGACGTGACCGTCGGGGCGTCTGGACCTGGTCGTATTGTGGCAATGCGTGAGCGCGTCAAAAAAATCTTTCCACTGTTCCGACTCGACCGGGTCGGCGACGCGCCCCACGACGAGAAGGCAGCCTTCCCTCGATTCCATTTCGAGGTTGTCGAGGTAGAGGCGGTCCACCTTCATGCGGTTCTCGGTGAGCGTGCCCGTCTTATCGGTGCAAATCACCGTCGTGCAGCCGAGCGTCTCGACCGAGGTCAGGTGCTTGATGATCGCCTGGCGCTTCGCCATGCGTTGACTCGCCATGGCCAGAGCGAACGTCACGGTGGGGAGCAATCCCTCCGGCACATTGGCGGCGATGAGTCCGATGCCGAAAATGGCGCTGACCCACAGACCGAGCCCCATGGACAGGCTGGCTGCAAAGAACAGTACGCCGATGGCGAAGGACACGATGCCGACGACATGGCTCAACGAGGTGAGTTCTTGCTGCAGTGGACTCAGCCCCGGCGTCACGCTGGTTGAAAGGTGTGCGATCAGGCCGAATTCCGTCTGCATCCCGGTCGCATACACGACAGCTCGCCCGTGTCCGGATACGATCGTCGTGCCGGCGAAGACCAGATTCGGGCTGTCCATGCGCGGCGCGTCCGGTGCCGGTTCAATCGTCCGTCGCGTGGGTAGAGACTCTCCGGTGAGCGCGGCGTGATCTACTCGCATGCCGACCGTTTCGACCAGACGCGCATCAGCCGGGATCTGCTGGCCTTCTTCGAGGAGGAGGAGATCGCCCGGGACGAGTTCGGTGCGCGGGATTTGGCGTGGTTGATTGTCCCGCATGACCCAAGCTGTCGCCGGCAACAGCTTCTGCAAGCTGTGCATCGCTCGGTCGGCTTTATACTCTTGCACGAATGCAAAGGCCGCATTGATGACGATGACGCCGATGATCACCCAGCCCATCGTGGCGACGCCTTCCCCCGGCTGAAGATACTCCGTGAGGAACGAGAGCCCGGCTGCAAGCCACAGGAGAACTGCGAGGAAATGCGTGAACTGGCTGAGGAAGCAACGGATCAGCGGGAGCCCCTGCGCCTCTTGCAGGCGGTTTGGGCCGAACTGCGAAAGTCGACGTCGCGCTTCTTCATGGGGCAAGCCGGTGGGAGCGGTGTGAAGGGCTTTATAGAACTCGTCGAGAGGCAGTCGATGGAGGGTTGTGTGCGGCAGGAGATCCATAGTCTCGCGCATCCATGATCTGCACGCTAACGTCCCTGTTGAGAGAGGAGGCGAATATGGGCCACGGCGTCGGACATTTCCCCTTCGGTGAGTGTGCCGGTCCAGGAGTGCATCGGGCTGAAGACGATGCCATGCTCGATCGTGCGCAGCAGTTCTTCGTCGGACTTGAGAAGGGACGAGAAGCGATGGAAATTGGTCGGTTTGATGCGGAGTGCCGCGGCATCCGGTCCGTCTCCCCATCCGCCGGCGCCGTGACAGGCTTGGCAGTGCCGCGCATAGACGGCCTTTCCGCGCGCCATATCGGCGGGGAAGTCTTGAGCCATGAGCGACAGCGGTATGGTGGTGCTCAGCACGATCGCCATGCCGATACAGGGTGAGAGGCTCAGCATCGTGTTCAGCTCTTCTTGGTTGTGTGTGCGATGAACGAGGTATACATCTGCCGCATCTTCGTGCTGCCGCATTCCGGGCAGGCCGCGTCGCCCCGTTCGTGTTCCTTCAGCGTCAGGACGACCCGCGATTCCTTGCCGCAGTCGAGGCATATGTAATCATACATCGGCATACAGGGTGCCCACTTCATGCGAGTTCCGCTTGTCGCGAAACTTTCGCACCTCGATCTCTGCCGCCGCAAACGCCGCCCGAATGGCCTCTTCGACGTTCTTGTCCTGCTTTCTGGCAGTAATGGTGCGCTTGCGAGGAAGGGTCAGAACGACCAAGGCTTCAGCTCCGTTGGGCAGTTTTTTATGGTGCCGATTCTTGGTCAGCGTCACGCGCGCATGGAGCAGATCGGAATGGCCTTGAGTCAGCAGGGCCACCCGAGTTTCGATTTCAGCTTTCCATCGAGGGGTCATCGTGACATTCCGGCTTTCGACTCGAATGTCCGTCATTGGCAAGACCTCCTGTTAGTTGAAGACCAATAGTGGGCACGGTGTCTGGTGCAGCAGAGCATGCGCGACGCTGCCGAGAAGCAAGCGCGTGAGGCCATGGTGCCCCTGCGATCCCATCAACACCAGGTCCGGATTCGCCTTTTCGATTTGGCGAAGAATCCCCTCGACCGGCGTGCCAGAGACTGCGTTCCCGACCGCGTGGTAGTCGAGGAATTTGAGTTTCGAGGCGGTGTCCTCGACGAACCGATGCGCGCTGCGTAGGGCCTGCGCTTCGAGTTCCTGGCCTGCCTGTTCGGCAACCGGCCAGGGCGGCTGTGTGTGCGGAAAGACGGTGATGATGTCGATCTCGACCGGCTCGCGAAAGGGTTTGAGTTTCAGAAACTGCAAGGCCCGTTCCGCATCGGCTTCTCCTGCCAGAGGCAGCAGCACGCGTGACAGTGTTTTCATGGGACCGGAGACGATCAGCTTGGCGCAGGCTGCGTAGGTCAGCACACGATGGGAGATGCTGCCCAAGATGCGTTCCTTGATCGGACCAAGGCCCCTGGCACCCATCACGATGAGATCGACGCGATGATGGTTGACCGCGCTCATGATCCTGTCGATCGGGGATCCGACCTCCAGGATCTTCGTGACGGGTCCTGTTCCCATCGGAAGGAGTGACTCAATACGCTCCAACAGCCGTTCGCCGTCATCACGCATGGTGCGTTCCATCGTACTGTACAGTTCCTGTGCCACCTCGGGCACCATCATCGGGTACGCCGGTCTCGGGACATCCAGCGCGTGGAGCAGGATGAGCGTGTCGGCACGCACAAAATACTTCAGAGCTCGGACGGCCTCGTACGAATTGTCCGAGCCATCGACGGCCAGCAACGTCTTCATGGTCATTTCCTCCGGCAGGCTAATGACATTCAGATGGACAGAAGACGATAGAGAGCCCGATTGCGAGCGCGACGGCCACCGCGCCAAGCAGCCACCATTGTCTCTGTGTCATTGGACCTCTCTGCGATGGGGAGTGAGCAAGTCCAATGCCGTTGCCTTCGCAGCCGTGCGAGGAGTGAGTGGTGGGGCGTAAGGGGTGAGGAGTCAAAGACATTCGACCCCCTTGTGCACCTCACTCCGTACCCTCCGCTCCTTACGACCCGTGTCGCCTTCTGCTACAACTGAAAAATCGGACTGTAGCGGGACTCCGCATTCTTTTCCCAGGCCGGCGCAGAGGTTCGCGCTAACCTCTCGTTTTTCATTCTGGAACGATTGTGCAAATGGTCGGCACCGGCCTTGCTGTTGACACGTCATGGAGTCGGCATCAAGGAGGCGTGGTGGCTCGCGATCTGTTTAGGAAAATTCTCGTGCCGGTCGATTTTTCTCCCTGTTCAGAAGAAGCCTTCCGGGTCGCCTCGTCGCTGGCGCAAAGCCACCACGCCGACCTGCTTGTGCTTCATGTCATCGATGCCAGTGCATTGGCCGCCTTTAATCGGCTCGGGCTTCTGGCCGTTCCGTCGGACTCTGCAGCGCAGAAGCGACGATTGCGGCACCACGCTCGACTGAATGTCAGGCGATTGCTGGAATCGGAGGTTGCAAAGGATTTGGCGGTCCGGAGGCTTGTGCTGGAAGGGACGCCGTTTGCGGAAATTGCGAAGACGGCTCGCCTCGAGAAGGTCGATCTCGTGGTGATGGGCAGTTACGGAGGGCGATCGGGGGCGGTGGACAAGATCTTTTTCGGCAGTACGGCGGAAAAAGTGGTGCGGACGACCGGGTGTCCGGTGCTGACCGTGCCGTTGTCGACGAACACCCAACGACGAAGTCAGGCGGCCTAACCAGGGAAGGAGCTCATGATGATGCAACGGCTGTGGGGTGCGGGGATTGTCGCGGTACTCGCAGGCATCGGGACGTTCTGGGGGGCGGCCGACGTAGCATTGTCCGAGCCCGAACAGATCGTGGAGGTAACGATCAAAGATTTCACGTTCATCACGAAACAGGGACCATTGCGACTGGGGCTTCCGACGGTCATCAAAGTCAGGAACGACGATGCCGAACGCCACGATTTCGGCTCGACGATGTTCGAGGGGATTCCGACCTCGATCGAGAAGGACGGCATCACGGTGTACGGACGAGGCATCGGAGGGGTCTATCTCGATTCGAAACGCGATGCGATCGTTCGATTCAACATGAGCCGTCCCGGGCGGCATGAATTCAAGTGCTCGATTCATGCCAACATGAAGGGGGAATTGTTGCTGCTGAGTGCGGAGGCCGTGTGAGCAAGGGATCAGCCATCAACCGCGTGCTGTTGGCGACGGACTGCTCGGAAGGAGCCCGGCGGGCGGGGGACTATGCCTATTACCTCGCTTCGTTGTGGCGGGCGCGGCTGACCGTGCTGAGCGTGCTCGAATTTCCACCGGGAATGAATCCGGACTATGAGGTCAATCGCCAATATCTCACCGAGCTGATGAAGGATGCGACGGTGCACCTGGCAGACGTGAAGCGGCAGGCGACGCAGCGGGGCATTGACATGGAGACACGCGTGGCCACCGGCGTTCCGAGCGAAGAAATAGTCGCCGTCGCCAAGACGGAGAACGCAGACCTCGTGGTCGTCGGCACCAAGGGCAAGACCGGTCTCGAGCATGTGTTGCTGGGAAGTACGGCGGAGCGGGTGATCCGCACCGCGTCTTGTCCAGTGCTGGCGGTGCAAGCTGGTGTGCGAGGCGGGTTGCCCGGGATTCGATTCTGGACGAGTCCCGCACGTTTCAGAGCGATGTCATTGTGATGGGCACCCATGGACGCCGGGGCCTTTCCCATGCGATGTGCGGCAGTGTGGCGGAAGGCGTCCTGCGAAAGTCTACCTGTCCTGTGCTGACGGCCAGGAGCCCAAAGTTTCATCCGTGCCATCGGCGTGTGGTCACGCTCGAAGAACGGCAAGCTGGAGCCGGTGAGAGAACGTGAGTGTTCGCTAAGGAAAGGAGGGACGTACGATGACGGTCACAGTGAAGAAGACGCCCGGACGATCGCAGCGAAAGATCAAGGGCTCGATCTCAAAGGGATCCATCGAACTGCCGGAAGGCACATGGGAACGCATCAGGGCCAAGGCCCACGAACTCTGGGAGATGAGAGGACGGCAGGAGGGGAACGATTTACGGGACTGGCTGGATGCGGAAGAAATAGTCATGGAAGAGATGCATGAAGCTCGCGAGTGAAACGCGAGCCGGCCTGAGTGTTCCGCTGGCTCGCTCCTTCGAGAACGTACTGACGCGTCTGGAGGCGCTCTCGCTGGAACCAGGATTCGCGGTCCAGCGGGAAATCGCCTTGAGCCAAGCGTTGCAGCCCTATCTCGAGGCTGCGGCACGCGGTGTGTTGCGTCCCTTGGCGCAGGAAACGGACTTGGCGGATCTGACGCTCGTGGCCGACTTTTACCCACAAGACGGACAGCTCACGCTGATCGAACAACTGCGCGACGTCATCACGGAACACATCCCGGAAGACGAGCGAATCTGGATGGATCCGCTGAAACATTCGTACACGGACCTGGTTGAATTCCAGTCGCTCGATGAACGGGAGCAGCGAGTCCTGTTTCGTTCGATCGGAAACCGTCGAGTCTATCGGGTGCCGGACGGCGAGTTTCGCAAGAAGTTGCAACCCGGACAGGTGCTCCTGACCAGGATGATTCGTGAACCGGGCGATGTGGAATGGGAACGGGCGGTCATCGCCGGTGCGGCGATTGTCTTGCCCCGCGAGGACGGTGAAGCCCTCTTGGGATCCGTGCTCGACTATCGTCGGCAGCTGGAAATCACGGCCGGCTTGTTCGAGCTAGGAGACTGGCCGGAGTTTGCCAAACGGTATGGACATGTCCTGCTGTGGACCTTCGCCCGCATGCGGTTCGCCGCGCTCCTGGACGCTGTCGTCGGAATTCGGTATGTCACGGGAAACGGACAGCCGCACTTGTACGTGCTGGCGTTGTACGATCATGCTGAGTACCGATATCTGGCGGGTATTTTGCCGACGCTGAAAGGATTTGAGCGAGAGGCGTGCGAGGCCCTCGCGGGAGCGGGTCCGGCGGCACAGGCGGCGCAGCGCGTCGTCCAACGGGACACACGTGGTGTGGGTCCTTCGGTAGAGGTGGCGCGACTCACACTGACGTCCTCGCAGCTGATGGTGGAGTGTGATTCGAAGGAACGTCTCGATGCTGTCAAGCACCAGTTGGCCGCCGCATTCGGCTTCTCGTTGCGTTTTCGTGGCGAGGCAGCGGCTCCGCCGCCGAGGGAACTGACGGAATCGCAGTTGGCGACAGACGAGCCACTGACCATGACGATTACTCCGGACGAGGACCGATCACTGCTGAACAATTTCCTGGAGACGGTGTATCTGGAGTGGGCCGAGCGGGCCTGCCCGGCATTGGGCAATGAAACACCGAGACATGTTTCCAGTTCTGAGGCCGGGCGCACACAGGTGGCTGCTCTCATCGACGAGATGGAACGGAACGATCCGGGCATCCGCCGCGCGGGACGATCATCGTTCGATTACAACAAGCTTCGGGCTCACGTGGGACTCGATGAGGTGGCGCGATGACGAGTCGCCACGAGGCGACGTTGGCCGAGGTATTGGAATCCTGTCGGCCGATGCCGTTGACCGAGCCCAATATTTTGAAGACCCTGCTTTCAATTCAGGATCGGATGGGTCATGTGCCGACAAACGCCGTTCCTCGGATTGCCCAGGTGCTCGGGGTATCGGAGGCACAAGTGGTCGGAGTCCTGTCCTATTATCCCGATCTTCGCACCGAGGCAACAGGCCGTCATCTGATTCGAATCTGTATCGGCGAGTCGTGCAAGGCGAACCATGGGGATCGAGTGCTCCGCGCAATCCGTGAATATCTGCGTGCCGAGGTCGGGACCACGACACCGGGAGGACCGTTCACGCTGGAAACCGTGTCCTGCGTAGGGAACTGCGCGGTGTCTCCGACTGTGATGATCGATCAGGATCTCTGCGGACGAGTGACGCCGTCGCAGATTCCGTCATTGCTGGAGCCCTATCGCCTATGAAGACGACGCGTCTCTATCTGGCCAACGATACATCGGCTCGTGCGGCCGGTACCGGTCGCCTCGCCGATGCCTGGAAAGGGCGGCCCGAGGTCCAACTGGTGCGGACCTCCTCCCGTGGAGCGTTCTTTCTGGAGCCCGTGGTCGAACGGGACAGCCCAGGCGGCAGGCTGGCCTGGTTCAGCGCGTCCCCTCAAGATTTTCCTCGCATCGAAGCCGGTCGTGACGGCACACTGATCGACGACATTCCATTCCTGCGACACCAAACGCGCCAGACTTTTGCGAACTTCGGCATCACTGAGCCCTTGGCCTTGGACGAGTATCAATCCCAAGGCGGGTTCAAGGGATGGCAGGCGGCATTGGGGATGTCGCCTCAATCGATCGTGCAAGAGATCAAGATTGCACAATTGCGCGGGCGGGGTGGTGCGGCCTTTCCTGTGTGGCACAAATGGCACGTGGCGCAGCAGACGGACGCCGATGAAAAATATGTGGTGGCCAACGCGGACGAAGGCGACGCGGGGACCTATTGCGATCGCATGATCATGGAAGGCGATCCCTTTCGGCTGATCGAAGGCATGTTGATTTGCGCGCGAGCCGTCGGGGCGACGAAGGGGTATGTCTATTGCCGGCACGAGTACCCGGCTGCAGCTGCCACCATGCGCACGGCCATTCGGAAGGCGATGGAGGCGGGTCTGTTCGATCTGAGCGGAGAGACATTCGCATTCGAAGTCGTGATCGGCGCCGGGTCCTATGTCTGCGGGGAAGAGACGGCGCTCCTGGAATCGCTCGAGGGACGACGCGGTGTGGTGCGGGCCAAACCGCCCTATCCAGCCGCAGCCGGGTTGCGCGGACGGCCGACGATCGTGAGCAACGTGCTCACGTTCGCGACGATTCCCAACATCCTCGCGAACGGCGGGGCCTGGCACGCGTCGATGGGGACCGAGGGGTCGCGCGGGACGATCGTCCTGCAAATCGGCGGACGAGTGAAACAGCCTGGACTCGTGGAAATTCCCTTCGGCATGACGTTGCGCCGGGTGCTCGAGCAATTTGGGGGTGGGATGGCGTCGGGTGCGCGATTGAAGGCCGTCCAAGTCGGGGGACCGCTCGGCAGTCTGTTTCCGGAATCGAAACTGGACATCCCGATTTGTTACGACGGCTTTACAGAGGCCGGTGCGATTCTGGGGCATGGCGGGATCGTGGTCTACGACCAGGAGACGGACATGCTGGAGTTGGCGCGGCATTTCATGGCCTTTACGGCGGATGAGTCTTGCGGGAAATGTACGCCCTGCCGGGTGGGTTCGGCACGCGGTCGAGAAATTCTCGCACGGATTCAAACCGGTCAGGGGCAGGCGTCGGATCTCGCGTTGCTCCAGGACCTGGGAGAGACGATGAAGGCGGCAAGCCTCTGCGCATTGGGTGGGCGCGCCCCCTATCCGGTCTTAACCGCGATCGAACATTTTCCAGCCGACTTCAAACGATCGATGCGGGCATGATCCGATGAAACTCAATATTAACGGCACGACGGTGGTCGCGGACCCGGGCGACACGATTTATCAGGCAGCCAAGAAGGCCGGCATCACGATTCCCAGCCTCTGCGCGTCCGACCGACTTGCGCCGTTCGGGTCCTGCCGTCTCTGTCTCTGTGAAATCCAAGGCCGAGCCGGGACGCCGGCTTCCTGTACCACGCCCGTTCACGAGGCGATGGTTGTCCGAACGGACACAGACAGAGTGAACCGTTTGCGCCGGAACATCCTGGAGCTCTATGTGTCCGAGCAGCCCCAGGAGGCCGTGCGGACGGACGAGGTCCGACGTCTCGCGTCCGCTCTCGATCTAACGACCGCTCGCTACCCTGAGCCGTTATTGCGTGTGGGTTATCGAGACGAATCCAATCCATTCTTTGTCTTCGATAATGCGTATTGTATTTCCTGCGCTCGTTGCGTGCGGGCCTGCGACGAAATTCAGGGCACGCATGCCCTGACGATGTTCGCACGAGGCTTCGCGGCTTTTCCGATCGCGGGAATCGGTCCACTCAACGGGAACACGAATGGTTTCGCAGACTCGAACTGTGTGTCCTGTGGCGCCTGTGTGAAGGAATGTCCCACCGGCGCCCTGACGGAGCGGACAATTCTGCAGCATGGCTATCCGACGACAACGGTGAGGACGACCTGCGCCTACTGTGGAGTCGGCTGCGCCTTCGATGCCGGCATCCGGGATGGCCGCGTGGTGAACCTGATGCCGGCCGACGATGGACCGGCGAATCGCGGCCATGCCTGCATGAAAGGCCGTTTCGGGTGGACCTATGCGTATTCGCAGGATCGGCTGAAAACGCCGATGTTGCGCAAGGGAGACCAGTGGGAACCCATCTCGTGGGATGCGGCGCTCAATCGCATCGCGCAGGAATTCATCCGGTTGAAGAACCGACACGGGTCCGATGCTGTCGCGGCGATTTCGTCGAGCCGGGGTACGAACGAAGAGAACTATCTGTTCGGAAAATTCATCCGCTGTGTCATGGGTACCAATCATATCGACAACTGCGCGCGTGTCTGTCATAGCGCGACCGTCACGGGCATGATGGAGACGTTGGGCGCCTCGGCTGCGACAAACTCCATCCAGGATCTCGACGAGGCCGAGCTCATTATGATCGTGGGGGCGAACCCGACGGAGTCTCACCCTGTCGTGGGCGCCAGGATCAAACAGGCGCACCGACGCGGCGTTCCACTGATTGTCATCGATCCGCGTCGGACGGAGCTCGCGCGACTGGCGGACCTTCATCTGCAACTGCGGCCCGGTACGAACGTTGCGCTGCTCAATGCGATCGGGCACGTGATCGCGAAAGAAGGATTGCTGGATCAGTCGTTCATCGCCCAGCGCACCGAGGGATTCGATGACTGGCTGAAATCAGTCTCGGATTGTACGCCGGAAGCCATGGAACTTCTCACCGGTGTTCCGGCCCATCTCCTGTACCAGGCTGCTCGTCGGTATGGCAGGAGCGGAGCTTCGCTCTGTGTGCATGGGTTGGGTGTGACCGAACATCGATGGGGAAGCCATGGTGTGATCGCGCTGTGCAATTTGGCGCTCGCCACGGGCAACATCGGCAAGCCGGGCACCGGCATCAATCCTTTGCGCGGGCAGAATAATGTGCAGGGCGCCTCGGACGTTGGGTGTCTGCCGACCTATTTCGCCGGCTATCAGAGCTTGGACGATGCGAAGTTGGGTGCGCTGCACCAGACTGTGACGGGTTGTCCCTTGCCGACGAAGCGAGGCATGAAGACACCCGACATGTGGGACGCCGCCATTGCCGGTCGGCTCAAGAGCCTCTGGATTGTCGGCTACGACGTCGCGCAGACCGATCCCAATCTGAAGAAAGTGCGTCAGGCGCTGAAGAGCCTGGAGTTCCTCGTCGTCCAGGATCTGTTCATGAGCGAGACCGCCAAGTTCGCCCATCTCGTCCTGCCCGGGGCGTCATTCTTGGAGAAGGACGGGACGTTCACCAATCTGGAGCGTCGTATCCAGCGGATTCGCAAAGCCGTCGATCCTCCGAGCGGCATTCTCCCCGATTGGCAGGTCGTCTGCGACGTTGCCACGCGGATGGGCTATCCCATGACGTATGCCCACCCTTCCGAGATCATGGACGAGATCGCGACGCTCACGCCGATGTTCGCCGGAGTTTCGTACGATCGATTGGACTCGCACGAAGGATTGCAGTGGCCGGTGCCGTCCGCGTCCCATGCCGGAACGTCGCTTATGCACCAGGAACGCTTTCCCAATGGCAGAGCCCGGTTCGTGTCGGTCGACTACCTGCCGCCGGGAGAGGCACCCAATCACGACTATCCGTTTGTGCTCACGACCGGCCGAATTCTCCAACATTACAACTGCGGGGCCCAAACGCGCCGGACGGAGATCATGCAGATCGTGGATGCGGACGTGCTCGAAATGCATCCCTCCGACGCCGCCACGTTGAAACTTCGGGAGGGAGAGATCGTCCGGCTTGTGAGTGCGCGGGGCGATGCCGCCTTGCCGCTGGCCGTCAGCGAACGGGTGCTTCCGGGACA
>JACXTT010007591.1_pt1 | contig 15242 bp, 13 predicted proteins | sample 9270951 | NCBI WGS metagenome assembly JACXTT01 (sample SAMN15532306, study PRJNA645909) | rock metagenome | isolation source: weathered quartz diorite | place: Puerto Rico | collected 2017-06-21 | reverse complement strand
TGGTCGCGAGTGTACCGCACTCGGTTCTTGGTCGTCCACATGGGCACCCCCTCCTAGCCACGCTATCTTACCTCACAATTCCCTCTTTTCTTTCAAGAACTTCTTAAACGGACTCTAAGCAATAGGGCGTTCAACCGTATGGCGAATAAAAAGCGAAAATGATATGCTTCTTCCATCCTGCTCGTTGCGATCGAGAAGGAGGAAAGCTCGTGACTCTCCACTACCCACTTAAAGGCCGCGGCGTTGCAACGAACCCTCCGAATCGCTTTGAACGTCTCTCTTACCAGCCGGACCCCGATGCCCACAGCGATGCCGAAGATCGTCTGCAGTTCCCAACAATTCTCCTACGCGATCCGGCCCGGACCATTCTTACCCGGAACGAGAGTCCAGATGTCGGATTTACGGTGAGCGTCAATCCGTATCGGGGATGCGAACATGGTTGTGTCTACTGCCTGAGTGGCGACACCCTTGTCCTCATGGCGAATGGTTCAATGCGAGCACTTGAGGAACTAAAGATCGGAGATGAAATTTACGGCACAGAACGTCGCGGCTGGCGCCGTCGATACACAAAGACCCGCATTCTGGCGCATTGGAAGACTTGGAAGCCAGCCTTCAAGGTTACGCTTGCTGACGGGACCTCCCTCATCACAAGCGGTGATCACCTATTCCTTACAGAGCGCGGTTGGAAGTATGTGACCGGCTCTGGTGCGGGGAGCGAACAGCGTCCTCACCTGACGACTGCTAACAAGCTGATGGGCTTCGGGGCTGCATTTGCTCTTCCTCTCGTAGCCGCTGCGGATTACAAGACCGGCTGTCCGTGCAAGCAAAGTATCGAAGGCCAAGCGGTGAAAAGCCAAGCTGATTTACAAGTGCTGTCGGTGGAACGTCTCGGCATTGAGCTTCCCATGTACGATATTACGACAGGAACTGGAGACTTCATCGCTAACGGCGTTGTGAGTCATAACTGCTACGCTCGCCCGACTCACGAGTGGCTGGGCTTCTCAGCCGGGCTCGATTTTGAAACGAGAATTTTAGTGAAAGAGCAAGCTCCGCAGCTGCTGCGCGCCGCTCTCGCCTCTCGGCACTGGCGGCCACAAGTGGTGGCCATGAGCGGCGTCACCGATCCATATCAACCGATCGAACACAAGTTGCAACTCACTCGTGGTTGTCTCGAAGTCCTGCTCGATTTTCGTAATCCTGTAGCAATTGTGACGAAGAATGCGCTCATTGTACGTGACTGTGACATTCTTGCCCAACTGGCGCGGGACCAAGCGGCGGCGGTGATTGTTTCCATCACCACGCTCGACGCCCGGCTCGCGCGTCGTCTGGAGCCGCGCGCCTCCTCCCCCGAGAAGCGACTCGACGCAATTCGCGCGCTCGCAGAGGCCCATATTCCCGTCGGGGTGAATGTTGCGCCGATCATTCCCGGCCTGACCGACACCGAAACTCCCGCCATTGTCAGCGCCGCTGCACAAGCCGGCGCGCAATTCGCTGGCCATACCATCCTCCGTCTTCCCTATGGCATCGCCGATCTTTTCGCGCAATGGCTGGAGACGCACTACCCTGAGCGGAAGGAAAAAGTATTAAACAAAATTCGCGGCATGAGACGAGGAAAACTGAACGACTCGCACTGGCATCGTCGTATGCGAGGTGAAGGACTCTTTGCCGAAACAATTCACGCCATGTTTACGCTTGCGTGCCGCAAGGCGGGGTTCGCCCACAGGGGACCCGAACTTTCCACCGCAGCGTTTCGTCGTCCGAACACCGCAACCCAGCTCAATCTGTTTTCGGTGTAGACGAGACTTTTTCGTGCATCATTCTTCACGTTTCAGGTCTGCCAGAAATTGCAAGATGTATTGATTGACGAGTTCCGGCTCCTCTTGTTGCACACAGTGCCCACAGTTGGGGATAGAATGAAAGGTAAAAGGAGCATCGACGAACTCGCGGGTCCACTCGGCCACAGACTGGCTGACGACCTGTTCATTCTCCCCGTAAATGAACAAAGTGGGACGGACTATTTTTTCTTCCAGCAGCGGCGCTTCGCCGACGAGCACCTCCGGAGGTAGATTGGCGCGGTAGTAGTTGAGCCCAGCCGTTAACGCTCCTGGCTTTCCTATTGCTTTTTTATACTCGGCAATTACCTCTGGCGTGAAACGATTCGGGTTGCTGAGCCGATAGGCCTCGAAGAAAACATACTCGTCCTTGCTGAAAAACCGTTCAGGAACGTCCGGGGTGCGAAAAAAGAAGATGTAAAACAACCGCTGCAACGCGGTGTAGTGCTCGACAAAGCCTTGGGCGGCCATTTTGCGGAACACCCCCAGGTGAGGAATACTACACACAATGAGACGCTCAGTCGCCTCGGGATGCCTTGTGGCAAAAACCCAAGCAATGGCCCCACCCCAGTCGTGGCCAACGATAATCGCTTTCTCCTGACCAAAGAAGCGGAGCAAGTCCATTACATCATCAACAAGATAAGAAAATTGATATTGGTGTACTCCCTCAGGTTTGTCCGAGTCGTTATACCCGCGCAGGTCCGGCGCGACCACGTGGAAGTACTGACTCAGCGCCGGAATCTGATATCGCCACGAATACCAGAACTCTGGGAAGCCATGGAGGAGAAGCATCAGCGGCCCTTCGCCCTGTTCTACATAGTGAAGACGGAGACCATTGGTATTGGCAAATCCGTGTTTCCATGTCTCAGTTGTCATAAGCGCACCCCCTAATTGAATTAACGGTTGATAGCGCCATTTCTCATGACTCGGCTAACTCCAGCGTTCGCAAGGGGAGAGTTGCCTCGTAAGGCGTCTACTTCTTTTCGAGAAGAAAAAGAAATTCGCGGTTGGGTTGCTGAGCGTCTCGAATCCAGGCGTCCGTCCATTTCATACCGGCCATGACGTTTCTTTTGTAGCCTACTTCAACAACATCAAGAAGTTTACCGTTTTCTCGCAATACTTGACTTAACTCGTCAGCGGCGGCTCTCCCTCCTGAACTATAAGACAAAATGATCCACTGAGCAGCGGTGTTGCGGATCATGCGCTCGATGGCTTCCATCGCAATAAATCGGCCCTGGCCATTCTTACGAAACTCCTCGAACACGGACGCTGCTATGGCGTCAGAAGTGTCCTCGCGCCGATTCGCTTTTCCGAACAGCTTGGGTTTATCGTGAAGGCATACTGTGGTCCAAAGATGATAGTAAGAAGCATACCTCACTCGGGACGGAGGCATTTTATCATTGTTCGATCCGTAAGGAGGGTCAAAATAGGCGAGGTCTACAGCTACGCTTGGGAGAAGATCAAGAAGATCTCTCCGGAGTACTCTGTGTTCTTCTTGCGCAACAAAAACATCCGGGATTTTAAGGACGAGCTTATGATAAGATCGGGGAGACCAATCTTGCAGGTAAGACACAAAATGCCCAAGCGTGCTGTCAACTTGGTCAAGCGCAAGCATTAAGCTTGTGAGCGCCACGGCTTTCTCAACCTTCGAGAGTGACAGGCGCTCTATTTCTTCTCGAATCGCGTCAAGCTTTCTTGTGACATGAAGCTGCCACGGTTTCTTCAAGCCATTGGTCTGTAACGCAGAGCCTCCATTCGGTAGACCGCCGTAATGCTCTGTGAACCACCCATCTACGGGCGGGAGAGCATTAAGCTGACGAATAAGTGCGTCATACGCTTGAGGTTTTTTGTCGTTGAGAAGATAGCAGGTTCCGAGCACCTCAGACCAAACAGCAATGTCGTTACAAAGAACCTTATATCCCGCTTTCGCGAATGTTTGAGAGACCCTCGTCGTGCCGGAAAATCCATCTAAGACGGTCTTCACAGGGAGTTTTTTTGCTAACTGCAAGATGTACGGAAGCAACTTCAGCTTTGAGCCGGCATACTTTACGCCTTCGGTTGGGGGCGCTTCGGCCATGCTCTCGGTCAATAATGATTGCTGCGTGTACATCACCCTGTTAAACTAGTTTTCCTCTTAAAAACTTAGGCTATGGATAGTTGCCAGATCCCGTCGTCGATATATCTCCCAAATTTGTACCCGACATTCTTGAGTACTCCGACTTCTGCAAATCCCAGCGTCCGATGTAAGGCGATGCTCTGTGGATTGGGCAACGCGATGACAGCGATCACCTCGCGAAATCCGTGGTCTTTGACCGACTCCAGTAATTTGCCATATAAGGTCCTGCCGAATCCTTTCCCTATGCTCTCTTGTGAGAGATAGATCGTTGATTCCACGGTGTGATGATAGGCGGCCCTAGTCCGAAATAGCCCATAATAGGCGTAGCCAATAACTTCTTGATTTACCTCTCCCACCAGCCAGTCATGGCTCAGGAGTTTTTCCTGAATCCGTGTCTGCATTTCTTGGGGACTGACCAGGGCGGTTTCAAATGTGATGATCGTGTTGAGAATGTACCAGTTGTAGATTTCTGCAATGCGTTCTGCGTCTCCTGCCGTTGCCCGTCTCACGTGCATAGTTCACCTTCGCCTTGTTCGACTAGGAGCATCTTCCCCTATCTACACCGGAAAGTGATACTTGTCGACGTTAACGCCTGCATCGCTGAGCTTCTTCTTGAGCCAGCGCAAATACTTCAGGTCCTCGGCTGTGTTCTCCCACGCAGCCTCACCGAAGAACTTCACGGCGCGGTAGATAACGTCCACCTTGAAGCTGGGCACGCCGTTACCCTTGAGCAGTCGACGCAGTATGGTGTCTGCATCGTCTTTGCTGACCTGATGATTGCTGTAAAGCCAGTCATGCACGAGCGCCGGCGCCATGACGATAGGATCAAATGGGGTGTAGACGGCCTGCCATCCAAGTGACGGGATAGTCGCGCCATCGTAGCTGAAGAATTGAGGGACGATAAGCACTTCGCCTTTGTACAGATAGGACACATCCTCAAGCAGTTCGTACTCCCAAGCCTTGGAGTAGTCATTGCGTCTAGGTTCTAATTTAATGGCGAGCACGAAACCTCCTTATCGTGCGGCGTTTAGAGAAAGCATCATTTCGCGTCTACTTTACGGACCTCAAGTCGCCAGCGGTTATCTCAAGAAGACTCCTGGCGCTTAGTTTAAATACCGAATTCGGGGTTCCGGCCGCAGCCCACAACTCACCCAACTTCAACAAGTCTTCATCGATGCAGGAAAGAAACCATTTGATTGCGTCTAGAAATGTGATGGGGCAAGTCGATGCACTTCCGCCGTTTCAGCCCGAGCTCTCTCTAGTCTCTAGTCAATCTAGATCGTTCTTGACGAAGTCGCTACCCTCTGACACCCTACCCCTAGCTCGAATTGTTTCGCTGGCGACAAAAGTCTACCGAGAGATAGAGAGAAATACTGATGTACGAGCAACGACCCTATACCTATCGGATGGCTATTGTTCTGGCGGTGTGTATGGTTGGGGTCGCTCTGTGGTGGCTAGGGTGGGCGAGTGCTCGATTCCTTGATACTGACGCCGTCTTGGCGCCGGACGCAGTCACGTTGCGGGACGATGACTTAGGTTCAGATCTAAAGGAATTGAGCCCCGAGGGAATGCACGAGGTGACTACCGTCGCTGAGGATGTGGCGAAAGATAAACCAGACCGGAGTGATTCTGCTCAATTGAATACCGTGGTTATTGGTTCTGTCGACAATCCCTTTTCAAATACGTGTAATGGCAAAGCCATCGGTTTTGTCGGGCCCACTGGTGAACGTCCCAAAATGGAGTTCACGAACGTTCCTCAGGGGGCCGTGCTGCAGTGTCGTAGCGGGCGTGATGCAGAACTCAGCACGCTGCCATTCCGACCATGCGACGGTGAGAACGGCGTGAAGCCGTATCATACTCCTGAACTAGCAGCCGAAGGAAAATATCGAACCGAAGTCAAATCCATCCTTGGTGGGACGCCCAGTTCGACTAAGCAGGTCACGTACTATGTCCACCACAGCCTCGATCAAGTAGCGTGCTGTGAGGCGACTCACCCTGATACGGCTTGGTTCGAGGCTGCTCGCTCGTCCATCCAGCCTACGGTTGCGTTCGATGATAAGACGAGTCTTGATAATCCGTTCATCAAAATTGTGGCTCGTACGGCCTCAAGCGACCAGTCGGAAAACTTCCTGTCCTTGCGGCGAACTTTCCGACTTAGCGCGGATAACAAACTGCTCCTGATCCGACGGACGATGGCTTCGCGGCGAACTTTCGAAGACTCAAAGAGCAAGAGCTGTGTAGGATTATCAATTAGCGTTCCTATCTACGGTATCGATCCTCGAGACGTTCCTTCATGTTCCAACGAGCGGGAGAGCAAGTTTAGGGGGGGACTGGTGGCTCCTCACTGTCCTGATATCTATTGCACCGTGTCCTCCTGTCGGTCAACGGCAAGTGGCTGCATCCAGGTAACGCATACGTTCAATCGAGGGCCCGGACAACAGCCTTGGGTTGTCCAGGAGCCGGCGCAGTGCGCCGACCAAAGACGACTAAAATTTGAAGACTTTCACTGTGATACGTATGTGCTTAACGGAGCCGGTGATGCCGTATGCCTCGTGAACGATCAAGGTACAATTCGAGCGTCGAAGGCGATTGTCGGCTCGGGAGCGCCTCTCGGTCTGACCCTGCTTGCGGTGCAGCGTGGGGGGCCGGGGAGTGACCGTTATGTCTTTTCTGCTAAGACCGACCGACGGCCTGGCATTAAGAATATGTTGTACTTGCCTCATTAGTCTCGAGTTCTATTATGCACGTGAGGGCGACGGCTCCTGCCGAAGAGGCAGTCGCGACAACGGGCGGGCTGGGGACTACGGTCCTGGCAATTCGCCTTTCATTCCAACTTGACAGTGCGGCTCGCACTATCAACTCGGTACTTTCCCGTCGCCCTTACTTCATCTTGCCTAATCATCTTTCATAATGAAGGACGACGAGCTTTTCACGCCCTCTCGGTTCGCCAACGCGATCGAGAGAATCGCTCAACGACGACGAGCGAGTCCTTCTGTGACCTCACTACAGGAGAGTGGCGTCAGCTTTGCCACGATCCACGAGAAGCGTCATACGGTGGCTCGATTGCTTGTAAAAGACTTGCGGGCGTCTCGACTCGACCCGACCCCCGGCCGTATCTATCACATTGAGAAGGACGGAAAACGACGCCGGCTGTTCGATTTTCCCGTTGTCGAGCTGATCATCCATGATGCGGTCGCCGAGTGGCTCGGCGCGAAGGCGGCGACCGTATTCTCGTCGCGCCTCTATTCCTATCAACCAGGTATTTCGTACCGCCACGCTTTGCGGGACTTCGCTCACTATATCCGTGTCACCAGCCGTATGCATTCTACGGCTGGTGATCGCGGGCTCTACGTCCTGCGACGCGACGTCCGCGCATACTTCGACACGATCCCGGTGCACGAGGGCGCACCGTTGTGGGAAGTCTTGGCCCGGCTCGTCGGCCCGCCTTCAACTGCCAATTTGGTGTGGACCCTCCTTCACCGTACGCTGCGTCCGCTACTGATAGATGCTCAAGGTACGCTCTACCGACTCGTGCGGGGCATTCCTACTGGCAGCCCAGTGGCGAATGTTGTGGCGAACCTTTATCTCAACGCCATGGACGATCAGCTGTCGCGAGTCGATGGAGCCTTCTATGCACGTTACGGCGATGATGTTGTGGCGGCGCATCCTGACGCGGATACTGCAGCCACTCTGACTTCTCTGCTTGGCGCACATCTTGAACCTAGAGGGCTAGAGTTCAGCGCCACGAAAATGCGCGATCTCTATCTCACTACCGCCGGACGGCCGGCGCCAGCGGGGATAAACGTCCAGCCGGCGACGACGGTGGAGTTTCTCGGGCACAGGATTAGCGCGCACGGCACGATAAGTCTATCGGTGAGCAAGACCCGAACTCTGCTGAAGGATTTGCAAACGCGTGCAACCAACGCTGCTCGTGCAAGTGTCGCGGAGCCAGCAATGCGGCTCGCCAGTGCGGTGCGCGCGGTTAATCGGCTCTTTGATCCTCGCGGACCGGCGGCGCACCCCTACGCGAATCTCTTGCGCACCACGGTTACGGATCGCTCGTACCTGGATTGGCTCGACCATGAAGTGGCTCTCATCGTCGTTGGGGCCGCGTTGGGCGAGCGAAGCGCGCGACATTTCCGCCGCTTCCCGCCGCGGAGCCTTCGTGCTCAGTTTGGGCTTCACTCCCTCGTCGCTATGCGCAACCATATGGGACGTGGATAATGGAGGTTGGGAATCTCCGCCGTTGGCTTAAGCGCGAGTCCCGACGCGATGCGAGGCGCGTCAGCCTTGAAGACGTGCTCGTGTTCGGAGGCTTCTCCCAGTATCTGTGGCAGCGCTCCCGGCGATTTGCGCTCACACGCACGCTTCAGGAGTTTTTGCATGTCGGTGAGCTCTATCTGTTGTTCCTCTTTGCATCACAACCTGTATTTATCGCGACGGCCATCATCACCGCAGTGGCCAGAATGGTGAACAGCGCGTGGTGGGGTGGTCTTGAGGTGCTGCGTACTGGTGTACGTGAGCGATCTCGCGACGGCCGTTACACTGTGATCGCGCCATGGATTCGTCAATGGATGATCACGTCCACGGCCCTCGGCTGCTCTGTGTGTGCGATCGGCGCCGGCTTTACCTTGGTGAAGCTATGGACGGCGAATCTCGGCGTCGCAGACGCCTATCTTGCGGCAAGGGTCATTGGGGTTGGTCTCGAACTGCCAACGCGGACGTTTCATAGCGGCGCTTATGCGCTTAGAAGGATCTATCAGCCAACCTGGGCGTTGTTGACTCCTTCCCTGTTGCGAGGGCTTATGCTAGCGAGCTGGTGGCCTGCTGTCGGCGTATGGAGCATCCCTGTGGCGTCGGTCTTCGGTGTCTTCGTGTCAGTAGTATTGACAGCGTGGTTCACCCGTCTAGCGTATATCGATCTTAAGCTTTGGCCGTTGATGTCCGGCCGGCGCCAACGGCTGCCCGCCCGGCTCTGGTCACACGATATGAAGTGGTTCGCTGCTGCTGCTCTGGCGAATATCAGCACCAGCACTGCCCAACTCTGGACTCTGTCGTTACTGTCGATTGGATTGACCAACTCAGATCTCTGGCTCGGTCTCTTCATATATCTCGTGCTCGTCGGACCTTTGTTTGATGTCTGTCAGAGCTGGGCGCGGTTGTTTTACCCCGATCTCGCAGATCTCGAAAACGATTTGCTGCGGCCTTTTCGTGCGCTACTTGTACGGAGTTTAATTCGCTGGTCACCAGTTGTTGGAACCCTGGTCTGGATCTCCACTCTGATCGTGCTGCCGCTGCTCCCAAGTGGCCAGATGGCCTTGATTGCCCTTATTACTTGGCTCTTTTTTATCGCTCGGGCGCGGTTTGCTGCGATTCAGGTGAGTGCCTTTTGTCATCGTCGTTATACGATTTTGTCTCTGATTTCATTCGGCCTCGTGCTTGCCACCAGCGTTGCATACTGGGCGCCGCACGGCCAAGTTGCTTGGGTGGTCGGTGGCGTTTTCCTTTGTCTCGGTCCGTTTGGGACAGACTCCACGAGACGTTCTGAGCCGACTGGCCTCATGCCAGTGGCCTCGCTCATCACTGCTGCCCGTTGGATCCGAGGAGAAGGCACGTGGGTCTTGAGTGAGTTCCGACCCGGTTGGTTGCTGCACGGACCGCAGGTGCTGCTGCAACGGAGCGCTCGTCACAATGCTATAGGAGTTGATCGTGAGTCGTTGCTCTTGCGGTGGCAGCCAGCAGCACTCCATCGCCGAGGAGCTTTCGACCTCCTACACGACTTCGAGAGGCGTCGTTGGCGCTCAGCGACCGGATTCACCCTCGACGAAATCCAAGCCTGGCGAGATCGATGGCCAGCCGGACCGCTGCCAAATTCCTGTACGATAGAGGAGGTCATTGCGGAGTTTCAGTCGCGATTCCCGAACGGATTCTGGGTTAAAGCGAGCAAGGCCGCGAATTCGGACTTGCGATTACTGCTCACCTGGCAGGAACGGAAGCATGTGCTCGGCGAGGCGATGGGGCACCTTTTCGGCCGTCCGCCGGCAGCACTGCTGCCGCTTGATGTCAGCGCGCTAGTCGACGATGGTCAAATCGTGGTTCTGTTCTTCTTGAAACGCACCACGTCCACGGCGGCTCGCCGCCATTGGCGTCGCTGGTTGAGGCAGGTCGGCGTTGCGAATGCCCTGGCGGCCGTGCGTTCTCCATCTTTAGGAAACACGCGTGCTACTGGGGACTTCCCTTCTGCTGTTGCGCTACCTCACAGGTGGAGGATCTAGCTTCTGCTGTCGGCCAATCCTCGAGAAAGTAATGCACACGAAACTCGGGTCGCAGGCACAACCGGCTGCGTGCGCGGATGATCGCGATCAGGCGGTCGGGTGCAATAGTCCAGATGATGGCGCGACCATCACTGGAGCCGGTGACAATCCGGTCTCCGGTCGGCGTGAACACGGCGCCGACGAGGGATTTGGTATGCGAACGAAAGACAACCGGGTCGTCCGCGCCATCGGCGCTCCAGAGACGAGCTGTGCGATCTTCAGATGCTGTGAGCACCAGTTTTCCGTCTGAACTGAACTGGGCGCTCACCAGCGCTTCCCCGGAGCTGTGCCCGATTAACTGAATGGGGGCGGTTGTTCCGTTAATTTGCCAGATTCTGGCGATGCCGTCCTCCCCAGCGGTGAGCACTGGGCGGCTATCGGGGCTGAATATAGCGACTCGCAACGGGCTGCCATGGGGGAAGCGGGCCACGGGCTCTTGCCGGCCGATTTGCCAGACCCGCGCGACGGGATCACTCGAAGCCGTCACAATCCACTTGCCGTCTGGACTGAACACGGCGCTCCTTACGGCGACCTCTGATGGATGGGCCAGGACCATGACTTCCTTAGCTTCACGATCAGCCTGCCAGATCCGAGCCGTGCCGTCATCGGACGCTGTGACGACTTGATCTCCTGTAGGATTGAAGGCCGCAAAGGTAATTGGCTTGCCCGGTTGGTGTCCACGTAGACGAATCGGCTCAGCAGGTCGTTCTACGTTCCAGATTCGGGCGTTACCGTCCGCAGAGGTGGCGACAACACGAGCGCCGTCCGGACTGAAGGCGGCATAGATGGCTTTGTACGGTTCCAGGACGTCCTCCAACAACTGCCCCTTCATGTCTGGTTGGTCTGGACGCCACAGACGAACACCACCGTCGTTGGCTACCGAGAGCAGCTGATCTCCCTTGGGGCTGAAAGCCGCTTGCCGCACCGCCTTGCGGTGGACGAACTTCCTGATCCACGCGCCATCGAGGCGCCAGAGCTGGACCTCAGCGTTGAGCGACGCGGTGAGCACGACGCCATTGCGGCTGACATCGATAGCTGTAACGTTTCTTTCGTGGAGCAAAGGAATGGAGACGCGTTCGCCGGCAGGAACTTCACCATAACTCCAGACTCGCGCTGTGCCGTCATCTGACGCAGTGACCATCCGAAGGCTATTACGACTGACTGCCACGCGCCCTAGCGGGCCATCATGGCCTGCGAAGACCAGAGGCTCTGCGGGTTCATCCAACCGCCAAAGTCGTGCACTTCCATCTGCGTAGCCGACGAGGAGAGCGTGGCCGCTCGCTGTGAATACACCCTGGCGCGCCGATACCCCCGGGCTAGCCAGGATCAATGGATCGTCAGTGGTTGACTTTCGTAACATCCTGACGGAACCATCTTCTTGAAGCATAGCGGATTCGGTGATTGTCGAGTTAATCGCAACACTGATCACGTGTGCTTTACCGCCCGGAATAAGAGGTGAAGCGGCGCATGCCGCATCAGGTGGCGCACCATAAGGCAGCCATCGGTAGAGAGCACCATTGCGAGTAATCGTCACGACTGCTGTGTTGTCGTTGGCGGCGAACCCGGCGCCAACAAGTCGCTCGTGATAGTCACACATCAGCGGACCCGCTGGTTGTGTTCCAGTCATGTCCCAGATGCGAACCTTACCGTCACCAAACGCTGCCAGCACGTGACGACCAGAACCGTCGAACGAAACCGCGATGACCTCGGTGTCGTCTTGGGCCGCGCGGAGGATAAGCGGCGAGCCTTCCCGGTCTGCGTCCCACACTCGTACGCCGCCAGCGAACGATCCGGCGACTATCCGGTCGCCGGCTGGACTGAACCCCACGTCTGAAATCACGCTATCGTGCGTGAGCGGGGGCATAGTCAGGTGGCCATCTGCACTCCAGAGACTCGCGGTCCTGTCCATCGTCGTGGTGACGATTTTGTGTCCGTCTGGACTGAAAGAGGCGCGCAAGACGCCCGACTGATCCAGGAGCTGCGGTTGAATGCTAGAATCTGGACGCCAGATGCGGGCATGACCATCCTGTGAGACAGTCACAACCAGATACCCATCCGGACTAATATCCGCCCAGATTACTGCATTCTCATGCGGCAGCTCGGCGAGCGCGAGGGGCTGGGAAAGAACATTAAGGGCTACTGTTCGGACTTTGAAGATTGTGAGTGGATGCGCAAGGTCCTGCAGCACGAGGCCGGCGCGGGAGGGATCCTTCCCGTTCCATTGATTGGCCAGGGCGAGGCGGGATTCGTCTTGCGCAAGCAACTGCGCGGTTGCGGCGCTGCTCCTGATCACTTGTAATGTGACAAGCGCTGCCAAGAGTGCGACTACACCGACCAACCCAATCCGCGTCCGCCAGCGAATCGTCTTAGCATCCTGTATCCGGCGCTCCTCTTCCTTTCGGGCTGCTAGGTTGCGGCGGTCCCGCAAGTCTTTGCAGGCCAGAAGATAACTCGTCGCTAGAGGATCGAGACCATTGGCGAAGCGCCGATCGTGCTCGTCTTCGAACAATGCCAGCGCTTCCGACAGCCGGCCGCCACTATGGACGAGTAGATCCTCTCGAGAACCAGTCGCTTGCCAGCCACTAGCTGCTTGGCGGAGGCTCTCGATAAGCCGCAGCTTGTCCTGATCCTCATCTAGCCATCGCGCCAATTGCGGCCACATTCGAAACAACGCCTCGTGAGCTACCTCTTCCTGGATTTCGGCAAAGACTCGCGGTTCAGGGTAGTTGCTAATTTTAACGGGCAGAATGGTCTTGCCCGTGGCTCGTGCATACACCAGCTCGGCGAAGCACCATTTCGAGGTCAACCAGTCGGGGCTCAGCAAAGGAATTACTACTCGACAGACATGCAATCGATCATAGAGTGTCCGTTCCCAGTTTGCCCCGCCGGCGATCCCACTATCAGGATCATTATCGAGGAAGACATTATGGTCGATCTGTTCGAGGAAGTCCTTGAGAAGCGAGGCGCGATGGATGTCCTTGCTGCTATGACTCAGGAAGATGGCGCTCATAAAGTTATCTCGTGCTCGACTGATCGCTCACGTCGCCGACAGGGACCCCCCGCCGCTTCAAGGCCGGCGATGTCCGAGGGTAATGAACCCAGGCATCTCTACCCGTTGAGGCCCCGCGCCCACTGTCGACAGCGCTTTCTCGCGCAAGGTTGCATCGATCTCTGCGAAACGGGCGCCCATACATTCTTGCATGAGTGCAAGCGGGGCGCAGGTCGATGGGAACCAACGCCAAAGTTCCTCGAATGACTGCGCTTCGAAGGCGTCGCTGAACTCGATCACTTCGATGTCGATGAAGCCTGCCTCTTGCATCTCACGCCGACACGCATCGACTGACGACAGGCCTTGGGAAGGGGCGGGCTCCCGTGTGGGCGCGAGCTCACGCAGGGCGCCGAAGATCGCCGCGAACAACGGCCGCTCTTCTATGGGCCGCCAGCTGGAAATCACCCCGAGGCCGCCGGGCCGGATGACACGGTGCAACTCCGTGAGTCCCTTGGCTCGATTCTCGAAGAGCATGATGCCGAACATCGAGAAGCCAGCATCGAACCGCCCGTCTGCGAAAGGCAGCGCCGTGCCGTCGCCGACCCTGGTCTCGACGGATTCCGTGGTGATGCGCTTTTCGAGAGCAGCGATCATCTTCAGTGAGAAGTCGAGAGCCACGACCCGATGCTCTGCCTGCGCGGCAAGCAGCGCTAAGGTGCCTGGCCCGGTCGCTACGTCGATGATGTAACTCTCTTTGGGAAGGCGTGCGGCCTGCAATGCACGCGCGGCATAGCGTGCGAGCACGGGCCTGATGTGCTCGGAGTAGGCGTCGGACACGAGGTCCCAGGCTTCGGGCATTGCCGTCGGATTCATAGAGTCCTCCTTGCTGCGTATGGCGCTTCAATGAAAGAGCTTAAATCAGAAAGCCGTCTTGTGCATCAGACCCAGCCAGCCCAACATCGTCACTCACCTGCCGCCCACCCATATCCCTTCGATTCAAGCGGAGCCGCACGTGGGCGGCGATGCGATGGCGCGCCATGTTCAGTGGCATCTGCAGCCTCCCTCTCCGCTAGGTGTTTGGGATGATCTCCGATTGTGCTCTAAGGTGGGCGCTGAGGTCTCCCACTAACCCATACCGGATCTCGCGCCTTGTGAACCGCCACGCGCCATCCACACGCGCGAAGTCAAAGAAATAGTGGCCGGAGAACACGGGCTGCAAAGGGAAGCCTTCCGTTTGTTGGAAGACGGTCACGTAGCACTCGCTTTTCGCCGCGCCAGATTCTTCGTCAACGTTTATATCTATATTTGAAGTGACATGTTTTGTCCGTGGGGTGCCGTCTTCATAAATACGTATTCTCGAGATTGCTTCCCGGATCTGTTGTCTTCCGACAATGGGCTCCGCATCTTTCATTAGCCATTCACCGTATTCAAACAAGCTGGCGAAGCCTTCGAGGTCTCCTGTATCGATGGTGAAGGCATAGCGATTGATTAAGTGCAGAATTTCTTCTCGCGCGCTCATTTGACTCCTCATTCGTGTAAGCATTGGCTCAGTCGCCTAACCCTGCGCTCAACCGCTGCCGGAAGCGGGAGCAACGCATGAGCGGACGCTGGAAGCAGTCGGCTGCATGCCTTTGTTCGGCGGCATATGGCGAGCGATATGAAGCTAAATTCATCCTCTTCTTCACGCATAGTGCAAAGACTCGAACTCACCTTGCTGCGTGCTGGTGAGAGATAGAACGTTGAACTTCATCGTAGCTGAGCGTTGGCAGCCTAACATTCCGCATTAGCCGCGAGCGTCAGCGAGTCGGCTACATGCGGTTGATTAGACGACCAGCCTCCTTCAGTTCGTTGCCCCGACACTATCGCTTCCACCCCCAGCAACCTCTCGCAAATGAGGAAACTTCGATGTTACTGCCCAGCTAGCCACATCCAGGTTCCGCTGCATCCCCTGGGCGACCTTTGGTCTTTTGCAGCAATTTATCCGCCCATCT
>JACXTT010007590.1_pt1 | contig 15243 bp, 12 predicted proteins | sample 9270951 | NCBI WGS metagenome assembly JACXTT01 (sample SAMN15532306, study PRJNA645909) | rock metagenome | isolation source: weathered quartz diorite | place: Puerto Rico | collected 2017-06-21 | reverse complement strand
TGCATGAGAAACCATGCGATGACGCACGCCACGACCCCGAACACTAATCCCCAGTGAAGGTCTGTGCCGGGAATGGCACCGATCATATTGGCCTCTCCGATATGATGGGTCGAGGGATGGTTGAGGCTTTCCGGATCGCGAAAGGTGCTGGTAACGAGATGGTTCAACACCGCAATGGCGATATAGTTCAGCAACAGACTGCTGATGGTCTCATTGACGGCGCGATAATGCCGCAATGCTCCGCCGATGGTCAGCCAGAGCCCGCCTCCCACCATGCCCACGACTGCCATGGTCGTGAGAACGACCATCGGGGGAGCCGTCGGTATGGCGAGCGCCGCCATAGCTGCGAATAGACCACCCATGACCACCGCGCCCTCGCCCCCGATGATAATCAATCCGAGATACCCGGGCAGTGCAGTACAAAGCGCAGTCAACATCAACGGTGCGGCCCGGATCAGCGTATTCTGCCAAGAAAACGAGGTGCCGAAGGCGGCGCGATACATCGTCTGATACACCTCGAACGGATCGGCTCCAGCCAAAGCCACGAAGATTCCGAACAACACCATCGAGACCAGCAAGGACCCGACGATGATGAAAAATGGTTCCAGCACTTTGTGCAAGGTTTGTGGCACGGCTCTGCTCACGACTTTGTCGAACCGATGACTCCTTCTACCAGCCAATCCATGCTTTCCAGCCACATATCGGTCTGAACATGTTCCTTTCCCGCCGCGATGACGACACGGCCGGTATTGTCTTTGATCGGGCCCTTGTACACGACCATCCCTCCGCTCATGAATTTGTCTTTGGCCGCGTCGGCTTGCTTGCGAACGGCTTCCGTTACCACTTGGTTATAGTCCGATACCTTGACGATGCCTTCCTTCAGGCCGCCGCGCACGAGATGAGGAACGGTCTGCCCTTTTCGAATCATGTCCGCATAGTCCATGTAGACCTTGGCCCAATTCCATTCCGCTCCGGTGAGATACCCTTTCGGGGCCAGCTTCGATTGGTTGCAGTGATACCCGGTGCAGTAGATGCCACGCTTTTCAGTGGTCGTAATGACGACCTTGGGGCTGTCGACATGGCAGGTAATGACATCGATGCCTTGGTCAACCAAGCTGTTCGTCGCTTCCGCTTCACGGACCGGCAACGACCAGTCTCCTGTGAAGATGACATGGGTCGTGCACTTCGGATTGATGCTGCGGGCGCCGAGCATATAATTGTTGATGTTGCGCAAGACCTGCGGAATCGGCTTTGCCGCCACAAACCCCAGTTTCCCGCTCTTGCTCATTCCCCCGGCGACAATGCCGGCCACATATTGGGATTCGTCGATATAGCCGAAATAACTTCCGACGTTCTTGGGATGTTTTCCTTCCTGATACAGCCCTCCACAGTGGAGGAACTGAATATTGGGATATTGAGGGGCGACCTTGAGGATGTGAGGGTCGAAATACCCGAAGGAGGTGGGAAATAGGACTTGTGCTCCATCCAGCTTGACCATGCTCTCCATGGTTTTTTGGACTTCGATCGTCTCCGGGACTTTTTCTTCGTCAAAGGCTTTGACCCAATCAAGCTTGGCCACAGCCGCTTTTCCTTCAAAATGCGCCTGATTGTACCCATAGTCATCTCGCGGACCCACAAAGATAAAGCCCATCTTGACCTTGTCCGATGCACCCCAGGCTTCCCCGATCCACTCCAAGTTCCCCAACATGCTCAATGCTCCGGCAGCTGCGGTTCCTTGTAAGACTTGGCGTCTGGTCAGTTTGCGTGATTCGGACATATGTCCTCCCTACGGCTAGGATGTGTGTGGCTGCATGCGTTATTTCACGATGAACGTTCCCGTCTTACCGGCCAAGGCGCGACCGATATTCTCAGGATTGGTGATCAACCCGGTCTGTCCACCTCCTTCTATGAATTCGATCACGGCTTGAATCTTCGGCCCCATGCTGCCCCTATCGAATTGATCGTCCGCGTAGTGCTTCTTCGCTTCGGCGACCGTCATGCGATCCAGCCAGCGTTGGGTAGGCTTATTGAAGTCGACCGCCACTTTCTCCACACCGGTCGAAACCATCAATAGGTCGGCGCCGATGCCCCGAGCCAACAAGCTCGATGCCAAGTCCTTGTCGATGACGGCCTCGACGCCGTTCAGATTTCCTCCGTCGTCTTCCACGACCGGGATGCCGCCGCCGCCGCAGGCGATCACGACGAATCCTGCGTGAGCCAAGGTTTTGATCGCCGCCAGTTCGACGATGGTCTTCGGCAGGGGAGAAGGCACCACACGTCGCCACCCGCGTCCCGCATCCTCCTTCACGATCCAACCTTGACGGCGAGCGAGCCGCTGCGCCGTCTGTTCGTCCATATGAGACCCGATCGGTTTGGACGGATCGGCAAAGGCGGGATCGTTGCGATCCACCAGCGTCTGCGTGATGATGGCCACGGCTTTTCGATCCAGCCGGCGTTGCTGGAATTCGTTATGCAACGCCTTGAGGAACATGTAGCCGATGCCTCCCTGTAAGTCGGCATCGGCATAGTCCATCGGCACGGGCGGAACTTCCTCCAGCGCCAGCTCGGAGCGGCGCATGATGAACCCGACTTGGGGGCCGGTCCCATGCGTGATGACCACATTCCATCCGGCTGCAATCATGTCGGCGATGTGGTGTGAGGTGAGGGCTGCTTCCCGGCTCTGATCGGGGATCGATTCGTGATGCTTGTCTCTGATCAATGCGTTGCCGCCGACCGCCACCACTGCCAATTTGTTCGTCGTGCTCATGACGCAGCCCTCCTTACTCGCTCCGTTCGACGGTGCGAGCCAGCGCGGACACCGCTTGCGTGAAACAGGCCAGCGGGGCGCGCGTAATGCCGGCTCCGATCTGGCCGACTCCGGCTTCGCGGTGGGCGATTCCCGTATTGATGATCGGTTGAATGCCGGTATCGACGACTTTCCGAATATCGATGCCTGCCGGTGACCCGGCAAAGTTTAAGGGCGGCAGGGTGAACGCGTTGTTGCGACCGAGCGTGATGTGAGTCATGGACAAGGTGTTGTCGATTGCGTCCTGAGGGGTTCCCCCCACGAACTTGACGATGGCCGGGGAAGTTGCCATCGCAAAACCGCCGATACCGGCTGTCTCCGTGATCGCACTGTCGCCCAGATCGGGTGCCGCATCCGACGGAGCATATCCGGGAAAGAGGAGCCCATCGACGACCGGCGCAGGCGCCGTAAACCATTGCTCACCGGTCCCGCTGACGCGAATCCCGAACTCGACGCCGTTACGGGCCATGGCCGTGACCATGCTGCTGCCGGGTACGCCGTGCGCGGCATCGAGCATCGCTTTACAAGCGGCCATGGAAAGATTGAGGAAGAAGTGATCGTTCCCGGCGACAAAGTCGACGACCGCGGCGATCTCGTTCGACGGCGTGCGTGTCTTCAGGAGCGCGGGGACCAGCTTCTTCAGGAACAGTGAAGATGCCGCGACATTGCGATTGTGGATCTCGTCTCCCATGTGCAGCGCTTGTGCCATCAAGGTTTTCAGCTCAAGCCCTCCCAACGTCTCGAGACCCTCCCGTAACGCCGGGGCGAGGACTTCACCCATCCATTTGAGACGGGTGATCACTTCCCGGCTGTTGGCGCCGAATCGAAGCGCCTTTCCGATCCCTTCGTTAAAATTGCAGAACGCCTGGTTTCCCTGGGTGGTATTGTCCACGATCCAAACCGGCATGGAGGGGCTGATGATGCCGGCCATGGGGCCAACCGCGCGATGGTGATGGCATGCCTCGAAAACAATTTCGCCACGGGAAACGAGCGACTCCGCTTTGACCGGATCCTCGGCCCATCCTTCGTAGAGAATGGCACCAAGAATCGCCCCTTTCACCGGGCCACACATGTCGTTCCAGGCAATGGGTGGACCACTGTGGAGGATCATGCGCTCCGCCATACCGGGAATGACGCGACCCGCAATTCCGACTCCGCGAAGCACCGGCTGGGCCGATTGGTAGGCGTCGAACGCTGATTGGTTTGCCGTTTCAACCGAGGAAAGATTGATGAGTCGGGCTAGGTCACGACCCACCTCCGCCTGTCCCTGCGCTGGCGGAGCCCATTCGATCTGGAGAGCTGAACCGCCTGCCATGGCAATGGAGTCGGCGAAGGAAGAAAGCCCGACATTCAATACGTGAAGCTTCTCCTGGAATAAGGCCTGTATCACGATCGCCCTCCAACGGCACCGGACCCTACTGCTACCGCAGCAGCCATGCGTACGGCTTGAGCGTTGCTCTCGGCAAGAACGACGCCTGCCTCTCGCAAGGCAGTCTCCTGCCGCGCGAGATTCTGAGGATCTCCTGCGGTCCCGCACACGAATCCTATGATCACCAAATCCCGCCCGGCCTTGCCGGCCGCCTCACGTGCCTTGTGAACGACCGGCACGATTTCACCGGCGGGATCTGCATGAGATCCATACCCAAGGACCACATCCAGGAGGATGATCGCCGTCTCAGGATCGGTGGCTTCTTTGATGAGGCGTTCATTTCTCAGTCGGTGATCGATCATCGGATGGGGCCGTCCGCGCGTGAACACATCGTCACCCAGATCGATGACGGTGTGCGCACGACTCGTCCAGACATCCTGTAAACGGTCTGCGGGCTCCACCGGCGTATTGGAAGAGATTTGTCCTAGCGCCTTCTTCAGCAGGAGAGTCGCTTCGTAACAAAAGGTCCCCCCACTGTACAGGCCGCGAATGTAGTGCTGTCTGGGGGACAGTTTGGACGGAATGGATATGGGAGGAGATTTCGGTTTGGCCTCGTCGGGATTTCGGCCCTCAGCGAGAGCCACGGCCGCCGCTGCGGCATCTTCCAGTGTGGTGGCGGCGAACACATTTCCGCGCTTGACGCGCGCAGGATCAGCGCCGAGAAAATTCGCCACGACGGGTTTCCCGGCGCGTTCTGCCGCTTCCAGCACGCGTCCGGCCACTTCCGGAGACGGAGGCTTGGAGATCAGCACGATGACCGAGGTGGAGGAGTCGGCCGCGAGGGCTTTCAACCCTTGGAGCATGGAAATGCCGCCCACGTCGCGGTGCAAATCGTGCCCGCCGGTGCCGATCGCTTGCGAAATGCCGCCACCCCACCGATCGACCAGGCAGGTGACCTGCTGTAAGCCCGTGCCGGATGCTCCAACGACACCGATGACTCCGCGGCGCACCACGTTGGCGAAGGCGAGGGGAATACCGTTGATAATGGCCGTTCCGCAATCCGGACCCATCACGATGAGATCGCGGGATTGGGCGAAACGTTTGAGGGCGATTTCGTCCTTCAACTCGACATTGTCACTGAACAGCATCACGTTGAGGCCGAGACTCAACGCCTTGAAGGCTTCGGATGCCGCATACTCGCCGGGGGTTGAGATCAAGACAAGATTCGCGCCGACCATACTCCCCAGGCCCATTTCAATGCTTCGTGGAGGGAGCTCGCGTGACGATCCGCTTCCCGAAGAGGATGGAGGAGGCTGTTTCAATGCCGACTCCGCGGCTGCCAACGCTGAATCCAGTGCATCGGCGTCGCCTTGTAGCGCAATCAGCAGGTCGTTGGCGCTGGCGTCGACGGATTCGGCCAGTAAACCGGCTTCACGGAGCAAGCTCATGTTGTTGGAGGAAGCCATGATGGCCGAGGCTTGCTCCACGCCCGGCAGTTTGGCGAACGTGGAAGAGAGTTGCATCAGCGAGACGGAGTCACGATAAAAATTCTTGAGTACTTTGGTGGCCGTGGCCATGTGGTCGGTCCTTGGTGAGCGCTACGTGCCCAAATGGAACACAATATTGTATACAATGTCAAGGGCAAAAACTGAGAGCTCGAATTCTACGGCAAATCGGCTCGGTAACCGGGCCTCTCATCGCTCGTGCTGCCTTCCTGGCGAGACAAATCAATCGAAGAGCACAGACGCATAACGCAGGTGAGGCGCCGGGCTTTGCCATGCGCGGCAGCCCAACAGCAGCCCCAACACTCCGTCGGTGCCGGACGTATGGCCGACTTGCAAAGCGGCTTGTGTGGCCACTCTGACGCTCCTCATGTCGTTCGCTCGTTTCAGTTGCTGGGCTAACTTCGCAATCGGTTCAGAGACATGGCCGATGGCGGCTGATCGGAGATAGGCACAGCTGATCTCATTGGTGTGCTGGGCTGCTGCGGATATCTCAGCGCCGAAGGCGGCCAGGAATTGCATCCGCGATAGAGTGTCGCTCGCCGTGGCCCATAAGCCGGCCATATAGCCCACGAGAAAATCATCGCCTGACGGGGTTAAGCCGGGACCCAGTCCGATCAATGGCCTGATGCAAGCTTTGGCATCTTCCAACTGAAAATCCTTCGTCGCGTGCAGGAGAGCGGGAATCGTGTGAGTCGACCGTTGCAGAAGAATGTCAGCAGCAGGCAGAGCGTCCAACTCCATATTCGAGGGAGATACCATCCCCAGAACTCCCGATAGGCCGCTCCGACGGCGAGCAACTTTCAATTCCGACCAGGCGATCGCCCAGGAGTGGGATTGGGCATGTTGACGCAGATCGAGGTGCATGTCTTGGAGATCGATGTGCCAAGGACGTGCGAGTCTCAGGTCAACAGAAAAATCGAGTCCGCTGGCGCGGAGAATACCTCCCCGGCAGGCGACCGGTTGGCCGACTCGGGGGAGGTCCGAGAAGACAGGCCGAGTCGAGGTATTCAAGCGAATACCCTGAGGAACATTGGCTTTCTCGGAAGGAAGAAGAGTCAGCAGGCCGTGCGGCTCGAGTCGTATGTTGCAGGCCTGGCGGAAGACGCTATGCACGGTCCCGTTGAAATGATAGGTCGGGACCTGAATGCCGACGGAAAGGGCGTGGACATGCATGAGTGGCACTCCATTGCCCGGCGAGATGAGATAGCGTTCGTTAGGCTCTCAATGAATACGCTTTAGCCAGCGCGTCCTTAATCGCGGTGTGAACATTGTTTCGTCCCTCTTCGATGTTTCGTTGCATCGCGGCCCGTGCTCCCGGAGCATCTCTGGCCGCGATGCATTTCAGGATTCGGAGATGCTGACGGCATGTGCTTTCCGCTCGATCCGATTTGTCGAGATCGATCATTCGAAAAAGCATCAAACGCTCATTAATGGTGCGGAGGTGCTGCAAGAGAGGTTTGTTTCCTAACGCATGGGCGAGTGTCTCGTGAAACAGGGTGTCCAGTCTGGCGAGTTCATCGGCCTTTTGGGCGGATCCATTCAACAACTCAGTCCATGTGTTCTTGAGTTTATTGATATTCTCCGTATCGCTTCTGTGGAGAGGACCCTTTGTCGCTAAACGTTCGACGGTATAGAGTTCCAACGCCAGGCGAAGATCATAGAGCTCCTCGATCTCACCGAGGTTGTACTGTCTGACGACATAGGCCCGATTCGGCAATTTCTTGACGAATCCTTCGGATGCCAGCATGCGGAGCGCTTCGCGCACCGGACTTCGACTCACGCCGAATTCCTTGCAGAGTTCGGCTTCGGTCAATCGATGTTCCGGCGGGTAGTGCCAATGAATGATCTGATTCTTAAGTGCGGCCACGATGGATGAACTGAGGTTGGAACGTTCTCGTATACGGCTGCTTGAAGTCACCATGGTTTCAGATTGTATACAATCTAGCGTACCAAGTGCAATCTACTTGAATGCCTATTCGTGCGCACCATCATGGGAACAAAACTGCCGGGAGTTGAGAAAGATGGGGAAGGTGAACCACGGGCGCCGACCGTCTTACCAATAGTACGGCCAGGGACTCCAGTAGGGGGACCAATAGGGGCGGTGACCCATGTAGGGATAGGGGCGAAGGTGAGGCGCTTCATTCTCGTTGTCGTTCCAGACGCGCAGATTGTTGATGCGCACGACCGGATAGCTGTATTGCATTTCATCAAGCGGCAAGGTAACAGAACCGGCCATCTCTCCGGTAATCGTGACAAACGTGCCGGGTGGCACCGTCGCAGGATCCAAAAACTCTTTCTGCATGGCAACGAAACGACCTTCGGATTTGCTGAGATCTGTCGTTGGCTGGAGGGACGCAGCAAGTGGGAGTTGCAGGATCTCAATTCTGGTTCCTTCCTTGAGCCTCCTTGCTGCCAACACCTTCCCTCCAAATGTGACCGACTGTCCACCGTACGATTCCGGAGTTGATTTAACCTGAGCGTAACTGATTTGAGGCGATCCAGAGGGTAGAGTATCAGTTTGCTTACCGGTCAATGCACAGCCGGAAAGGAGAACCGATATGGAGATGACACACACATAACGCAGCGTCCTCATCCCTGTATTATAACAAAGCGCAAGGAGGCGCTCCATCCGCTATAATGGACGACGGTCCCTTGTCTGTGAAAGGAGTATGAGATGAACGGTCGGATGACGTCGCTGTGGAAACTTGTATTTGCAATAGTGGGAATGATCGGGCTGTTGACTGTCCCCTTCGGTGCGCATGCCGCCAACCCGGAATTGAAAGGCAAGTTCGAAATACTCGCCGAAGAACCCTCGACTCATCAGCCGGGTAAGGTTCGGGTGATTGAGTTTGCCGACTTCTACTGCCCGCATTGCCATCACTTCGAGGAAACCGGGGTGCCTTTGCTCCTGAAAGAATTCGGGAGCAAGGTCGAGGTTACCATGGTCGGGTTTCCCGTCATTCCGGGAAAGCTCCCTACCGCCTTTGATATGTACGAGCAAGCCAAGCTGATGGGCAAGGGAGACCGCATGAAGACAGTTTTGTTTCGCACCATTCATAAGGATAAGCTCGATGGTGTTCTGGATCGTTCGATCCGTTCACTGCTGATCAAGGAGGTCGGCTTGGACGTGGCGATGTTCGAAGCAGGACTGGAAAGCGGAAAGCCGGCCAAACTGTTTGAAGACGGGCGTCGATGGGGCGAACGGATCAAGGTGTCGTCTACGCCGTCACTCCTGCTGGATGGCAATATCAAAGTGGATGGCGCCAATATGGTTCCCGAGAATGTCGTCACGATCATCCGGAGCATTCTCGAGGCGGATGCGAAGAAGTAATCGGCGACGAATTGGGAATTACGATGGAAGAGGAAAGGAAGAACGGAATCATTCACCGACTGCTTGAACACGAGTCGGCCTTCAGGCAGTTTGTTCGACGTCGAGTCGGCGATCAAGCCATGGCGGAGGATATCCTTCAACAAAGCTTCACCCGAGCCGTCGAGCATTCCCGTTCATTGCACAACAAAGAAAGTGTGCTCGCCTGGTTCTACCGCATCCTTCGCCATACGATCATCGATTATTATCGTTCCCAGGGAGCCGAAGGTCGCCGTAATCAGGCCTTACTGGAGGAATGGACCATTTCCGGCAACCATCAGGAACCGCCTCCGGATGAGGTCAAGACAACGGCGTGTGCCTGCCTTCACGGCCTCCTTCCGACCCTCCGTGGGAGCTATGCGGACCTGATCAAACGCATCGATCTCAATGGCGAATCGCCGGCACTCGTGGCAAAGCAGTTGAAGATATCGCGGAACAATCTGATGGTTCGCTTGCATAGAGCTCGCCAATCTCTCCGCACGTCCCTGGAAGACGTTTGCGGGATCTGTAGCAAGCATGGTTGTCTCAATTGTACCTGTGGATAGTCACCGGGTTTACTTGAGCATCTTCCCCTTGGTTTCCTCATTCTTTTCAATGTCTTCTTCCCATCCGTCGGTCTCTCTGTAATATTTCGTGGCCGACTCCGTCTATCATTCTGCACGGGACATTGCGGGACCGTACCGGATAAGATGAAAGGAGTCGGACACATGACCAATGGATCATTGAGTAGCTGTTGCGGGAGGACGCACGCAGAAGGTCACCGCATGAATGAGCACATGTCAACATCCCATTCTCCTGGGCATGGTCGCGATATATCTGCGATCGACCCGATCTGCGGGATGACGGTCGATCCGGCCAAGGCGGCGGGCCACCACGAGTATCAGGGGGCGACCTATTATTTCTGTGCCGTTTCTTGTCTGGAACGATTCCGTGCAGATCCCGAAGCGGCACTCAACAAAAAACCTCTGAATGTGATCACGATGCCCGCTCCGAGGAAATCGCTTCCCATGATGAGCCAAGCCCCGCAGGGTGAAATCGATCCCGTATGCGGCATGACGGTTCAGCGGTCCACCGCAGCAGGTTCGTATGGGTATCGTGGTAAGACATATTACTTCTGTGCCATCAGGTGTCTCGAAAAATTTCGCACAGATCCTGAGTATTATCTGACTCCACCCGAACAGCGAATACCAAAGCCGGTGCCCGTTCCAGCCGAGGGTGGCGTCAAGTACGTCTGTCCAATGGACCCCGAGATTTTGGAAACCAAGCCCGGTGCCTGTCCCATATGCGGGATGGCGCTGGAGCCGGCCGACGTGACTGCTCAGTCGACCAGAACCGAATATACGTGCCCCATGCATCCGGAGATTGTGCAAGCCGAACCCGGCAGCTGTCCGATTTGCGGGATGGCGTTGGAGTCGCGCACGGTAGTCGCGGAGGAGGTTAATCCTGAGCTGGTCGACATGACCCGCCGATTTTGGCAGAGCGTGGTCCTCGGCTCACCTATTCTTGGATTGATGATTTCAGACATGCTGCCGGGCCGGCCGCTACAACAACTCTTCTCTGGATCGGCACTGGCCTGGTTCCAACTCATCTTGGCAACTCCGGTTGTGCTCTGGATCGGTTGGCCATTGTTCGAGCGCGCATGGACCTCGATCGCCAATCGCCATCTCAATATGTTTACGTTGATTGGTCTCGGCACCGGTGCCGCCTATGTGTACAGCGTTGCTGCCACAGTTGTGCCTGGACTGTTTCCCGACTCATTCCGTGTCCATGGGGGCGAACTTGCCGTCTATTTCGAACCGGCGGTCGCCATCGTGGCACTGGTCTTATTGGGGCAAGTGTTGGAACTGCGGGCCCGAAGCCGCACGAGCAGCGCCCTCAAGGCGCTGCTGGGGCTTGCGCCAAAAATGGCTCGAGTGGTCCGTTCCGATAATCATGAAGACGATATTCCTTTGGAGCAGGTGCAGGTCGGTGATCGGTTACGAGTCCGGCCCGGCGAAAAAATTCCTGTAGACGGCGTGGTGATCGAAGGGAGCAGCGCTGTCGACGAATCCATGGTCACCGGTGAGTCGCTTCCCGTGGAAAAGCAGCCCGGCCACAAAGTCGTCGGGGCAACGGTCAATGGAACAGGCAGTTTCGCGATGCGCGCGGAACGAATCGGTCGCGAAACGCTGCTGTCGCAAATCGTCCGAATGGTCAGTGAGGCACAGCGTACGCGGGCTCCGATTCAACGGTTAGCCGATGTTGTGGCGGGATATTTCGTGCCGATAGTGATTCTGGTCGCCGCCGTCACGTTCGTCATCTGGGCCCTCTATGGCCCCGAACCTCGCATGGCGTATGCCTTGCTCAACGCGGTCGCCGTCTTGATCATCGCCTGCCCTTGTGCGTTGGGACTCGCGACGCCCATGTCGATCATGGTGGGAACCGGCCGTGGCGCGACGGCAGGTGTACTGATTCGTAATGCCGAAGCATTGGAAATCTTGGCTAAGGTGAATGTCCTCGTCGTGGATAAGACCGGCACGCTCACGGAAGGCAAACCGCGTTTGATAACCGTCGCTCCGGCTTCCGGTTTCGCTGAGGCCGATCTCCTTCGGTTGGCGGCCGGGCTCGAGCAGAACAGCGAGCACCCCTTGGCGGCAGCCATCGTGTCCGGCGCGCGGGAGAAGGGAATCGCACCCGCTAAGGCCCAGGGTTTTCGTTCACTGACGGGAAAAGGAGTCACGGGTACCGTTGAGGATCACATGGTTGCCGTGGGCACGGTGCCGTTTCTCAACGGATTGAACGTCGAGACGGAATCGTTATTGTCGCAAGCTGAGCCGCTGAGGCAGGAGGGGCAGACGGTCATGTTCGCCGCCATCGATGGGAAGCCGGCAGGATTGCTGGGCGTGGCTGACCCAATCAAGTCCACCACGCCGGAAGCCATCGATGTGCTGCATCGGGAAGGGCTGCGGCTCGTGATGCTGACCGGGGACAATCGAATGACAGCCGAGGCCGTGGCGCGACGGCTCCATATCGACGAAGTACAGGCGGATGTCTTGCCCGAGCAAAAGGCAGCGGTCATCAAACGGTTGCAGACAGATGGCCATATCGTGGCCATGGCGGGAGACGGAATCAACGACGCGCCGGCCCTAGCACAGGCACACGTAGGTATCGCCATGGGGACGGGCACGGACGTCGCGATAGAAAGCGCGGGCGTCACGCTGGTCAAAGGCGATCTCCGAGCCATCGCGCGCGCTCGTCGGTTGAGCCGCGGGACGATGAAGAACATCCGGCAAAATCTGTTTTTTGCATTCGTCTATAACTCGCTGGGCGTCCCCATTGCCGCCGGGATTCTCTATCCGTTCGTTGGAGTCCTGTTGAGCCCCATGATCGCCAGCGCCGCCATGACATTCAGCTCCGTGTCGGTCATCGCCAATGCGCTTCGGCTGCGGCGGCTCAACCTGTAACATTTCGTGAGGAATACCGTTGACGTTAAATTGATAGAAGCATAGACTCATTCCATGCGTGTCAATGTCCGTCACTCCCGTTCTTTTCTCGCCGCGACGATCGTCGTGTTCCTGCTGGCATTCAGTTTTAATGCATACGCCTGCCTCCTGCCGCTGTCAGGGACCACCGATGCCTCAATGGCCAACGGCTGTTCAACTCCCGTAGAGGAGCCGGTTCGGCAGCTATGCGATGCCTTCAAAACTCTGGGTGTCGAGTCATCCCCACAGTCGTCTTCGTTGTACCTGGACCATCATTGGTCAGCGGTAGACCAGGCGCTGACTGCACGTCCAGTTGCGAGCGACCAATTTCAATATCTCTTCTCCCCTTTCCACTCGTTTGGATCGAGCTCTTCTCCGCATCAGTCTCTCGCGAGCACAGTGCTTCGAATCTGATCTTCCCGGTTCTTCCTTCTATCGTGACATCGTTGCGTTAGTTGCCCGGCTCCGAGCTGAGCTCATTCCGCCGTTTCCTCTGTAGCGGGACGAAAGCCTGAGCTGCGGGCAGGCAAGCTCTGGGGAGGACCATCCCATGACTCGTTCAATTCGATCATTGTTGCCGATCATAACGGTCGTGAGTGTGATCTTCGCGGCAGATGGACGCCATGTCGCCGATGCCGCCGATCAGGCTGCACAATCGTCCTTGGCGTTACCAGATTTGATTCCGGAAGCCTTAGCCAGAAATCCGGAACTTGTGGCGGCGCGCAAGCAATGGGAAGCCGCCTCGCAACGGATTGTGCAAGCTCGATCGCTGGATGATCCCACGCTGTCCGTGCACTTGTGGAATGTTCCGCAGACGTTCAACGTCACGCAGGCGCAGAACAGCATTGTCGGCCTTTCGCAGAATCTCCCGTTCCCCGGCAAACTAGCTCTGAAGAGCGAAATAGCGAGCCGGTCGGCCGAAATGACTGAACAGGTTCTCCATGGGAAAGAAAGGGAACTGATCGCTCGCCTCAAGGAGGCCTACTACGACCTATTTTTTGCGCACAAGGCCATCCAGATTCATCAAGAACAGGTCGAATTGCTCAGGCAGTTCGTCGAGATTGCGAACGCGAAGTTCCGGACGGGGAAGGGATCGCAGGCCGATGTGCTTAAGGCTCAGGTCGAGCTATCCGTGTTGCATCAGCAACTTCCCGTTCTGGAACAGCGTCGGGAGACCGCGGCAGCGCTGCTGAACACCCTCCTGGACAGGGACCCTCTCTCGCCTTTGGGCATTCCTCGGGAGCCGTCTCTGATGCCGATCGACATGACCATCGATGATCTGCATCGTCTTGCACTGGACACGAGGCCGGAGTTGAAAGCTGCAGAACTGGCCGTTCGACACAGTGAACACACTCGGGCGCTCGCCCAGCGGCAGTATTACCCGGACTTCAACGTGGCGTTTCAGCGCTTTCAGAACTTTCAAGCCAACGATGGATTCGGCGCCTATGTGGCGATGACCATCCCCTTTTCGTTCTGGACCAAACCGAAGTATGACGCTGGTTTGCAAGAAGCTGCTGCGTCGGTTGAAGCCGCGCGGGCACAGCGGCATACCTTAGAAAACATGACTCGCTTTCAAGTCAAAGACCTCCTCGCCAAGGTTCGGGCGAGTGAACAGGTGGCCAGGTTGTATCACACCACGATCCTTCCACAAGCCGTACAGAACCTTGAAGCCGCGCGAGCGGGGTATCGCGTGGGAAGGGGAGGGTTTCTGGATCTTATTGATACGCAACGAGCCTGGCGGGGATTTCAGCATGAATACTACCGAGCGCTGGTCGAGCGCGAGCATCGTCTTGCGGAACTCGAACAGGTGATCGGAACTGATTTGAATACAAACAGCTAAGAAGGGAGGTATGGCCATGCGACAGTCTCTGCGCAAAAACAGTCTTGTGGTCAGCGTCGCAATAGCCGGCCTGTTCGTTGGACTCATCGCCGGATTCTTCGCCGCGCATCGGGCAAGCGGTGACATGAAAGAGATGCAGATGGAGGACGCGAAATCCATGAGAGGCGTCGACCCCATGCCAGGGATGTCCGACGGTCCGCCAGGAGCTGTGGTTGTTCCAGCTGTGGTGAGACAGTTGATCGGCGTCCGCAGTGCTCCGGTTGCCCACGCCATGCTAGGGGAAGAGATTCGGACCGTCGGCACAGTCGGCTACGACGAACGAGGGTTTACACAGGTCACCTTGAAAATCTCCGGGTGGGTTCGGAAGGTCTTCGTCGATTCGATCGGTCGACCGGTACGCAAAGGTGAACCGCTCATCACGATCTACTCGCCGGATCTCTTGGCAACGCAGGACGAGTATCTCCTCGCTTTGAAAATACGCTCGCAACTGGTCGCGAGCCCACTCGACGACGCAAAAGCCAACGCCGATGCGCTCGTGGTGAGTGCGCGGGAGCGCTTGAGACTCTGGGATGTGACCGATTCACAGATCGCAGCGCTTGAGCATCGAGGCAAAGCCGAACCGGTGCTGACGATCTATGCCCCTTCCTCCGGGATCGTGACGAAACGGGAGGCCTTACCGGGGAAGTATGTGGAGCCGGGCACGACGCTGTACGAGATTGCGGATCTCTCCACCGTCTGGATCTCTGCCGATATCTACGAATCGGAAATGGCGGTCACGAAAGTTGGTCAGCCGGCTTCGATCACATTTGCCTCCTATTGGGGAGAAACATTCAGCGGCACGGTGGCCTATGTCTACCCAACACTGAACACCGAAGCCCGCACGGTAAGGGTGCGT
>JACXTT010007589.1_pt1 | contig 15244 bp, 10 predicted proteins | sample 9270951 | NCBI WGS metagenome assembly JACXTT01 (sample SAMN15532306, study PRJNA645909) | rock metagenome | isolation source: weathered quartz diorite | place: Puerto Rico | collected 2017-06-21 | reverse complement strand
AACGCGGATTCCTGGACGTTAAAACATTCAAAGACATCGTAAGCAGCCGCGCCAATCAGAAACTGGTTACGGTAACACCCGCACATATTGTATCGGAAGCGGTTGAACTGATGAAGAAACATGATATTGAGCAGATACCGGTCATGCAGGGCAATGAATTGGTAGGCTCATTGAGTGAAAGCGGACTCTTCCAGAAAATATTCAGTAACCCTGAAATCAAGAATGCCAAAGTTTCCAGTGTCATTGAACATGCCTACCCCGTAGTTGATTTTGTAACTCCTGTTGAAAAACTTGGCAACCTCATCAACAAAGAAAATGGCGCAGTACTGGCCAAAGATGAAAAGGGCGAATACCATATTGTTACGAAGTACGATGTGATCCAAAGCCTGGCAAAATGAGTTAAGTCCCATGATCTCAACAAGGCACGAAGTATTCTACGAAGTCGCAAGACAGAAGAGTTTCTCCAAAGCGAGCCAGGTATTGTATATCTCACAGCCAGCCATCAGCAAACATATCCGGTCACTCGAAGAATATTATCATACCAAATTATTCGAACGAAAAGGTATTGCCATTGAACTGACATGTGCCGGGAAACTGTTGTTTGATAAACTCAGTGAAGTAAAAAAGATCCAGGAACAGACAGAGTTTGAAATTTCTACCATCAACGATGTTTTACAGGCCAAGGGCGATCTCAAACTGGGTGCCAGTACCACGGTGGCTTTGTACATTCTGCCCAAAGTATTGTCTTCCTTCAACCAGCATTATCCCAAGATCAACATCAGCCTGTTGAACCGCAACTCTGAAATTGTCATGGATGCCCTGCTGAATAAAGACATCGACCTGGGCTGCATTGAAGGCCGCTCAAAACTTTCCAGCGTCAGCTACCAGCCATTCATGACTGATAAAGTAGTAGCAGTGTGCAGCCGGGAAAGTCCCCTGGCCAAAAAGAAATCCTATTCCGTTAAAGACATCCTCCAGATGCCATTGGCTATCCGCGAACGCGGAAGCGGTACTTTGGCTGCGTTGAAATATTCACTTGAGAAATACCGGATCAAGCTGAGTGATCTTCAGATCAAAGTGAGACTGGGCGGCACCGAAGCATTGAAAAACTTTCTTATTGAATCTGATTCACTCGGTTTTCTGCCACTGCGCTCTGTAACCAAGGAACTGAAATACGGTGAACTGGTGGAAGTACATTTTGAAAATCTTCGTGTGGAAAGGGATTTCTATTTCATCCAGCGCAAAGGCGAAAGCAGTGAACTGCATACGCAATTCATCAAACTGGCCAGGCAAATATATAACCTGTAGTTATGGCTTATAACATTTATGTATTGATCAGGTTATAAACCTTCCGCTACCTTTACTGCGTGGAAACAGCAGTATCAACTTATTCTCTGGCAACGCATCTTTGTTGTCCAATCTGTGGCAAAGCATATAGCATAGATTATATTCAGACCTATGCTACTTGTTGCAATCAACCATTGGTAACACGTTATGCCATTGTTCCCCTGTTCAAGAGCATGCTCAACATCAGGCCGTTAAATATGTGGCGTTACCATGAATTACTGCCGGTGCATCAAAAGCAGCATGTAGTAAGCTTAGGTGAAGGATGGACCCCGATTTTCTCATTGCTTTCTCTTTCTGCAAGATTGGGAATTAAAAAAATCTTGTTGAAAGATGAAAGCCTGAACCCTACCGGCTCATTCAAAGCCAGGGGCATCAGCGTTGCCATTTCCAAAGCCAAAGAGTTGGGTATTACACATTGCATCATTCCTACGGCGGGCAATGCCGGTGGCGCTTTGAGTGCTTATGCGGCCAAAGCACAGATCAAAGCCACCGTGATCATGCCAAGGCATACACCCGAAACGCTTAAAGAAGAATGCAGGCATTACGGTGCAGAATTGTTATTGGTAGATGGTCTTATTGATGCGGCCGGTAAAAAAGCAAAAGAGCTTTGTGCCACAACCGGTGCATTCGATGTGTCTACCTTAAAAGAACCCTACCGCCTGGAAGGCAAAAAAACATTGGGTTATGAAATAGCCGAGCAACTAACCTGGCGATTGCCCGATGTGATCGTATATCCTACCGGTGGCGGTACCGGACTGATTGGTATGTGGAAAGCATTCAAAGAAATGAAAGAGCTAGGATGGATCACCGGAAAGTTACCACGTATGGTGGTAGTACAATCAGCTCGTTGCGCTCCAATGGTACAATTGTTTGAAAACGGTCAACTATCTGCTCATTTTTCACCGGAGCCTACCATTGCCTATGGCCTGGCGGTTCCTCATCCATTTGCAAAAGATATGATACAGGAAATCATCCGCGAAAGCAGGGGTACTGCCATTGCCATTAGCGAAGAAGCCATTGCTTCCGCCACCCGGGAGTTGGCAACCGAAGAAGGCAGGCTGCTCTCTCCCGAAGGCAGCGCTGCATACGCAGGGCTGAAAAAGCTGATTGAAAAAGATTACATACACGAAGACGAAACCGTGCTGTTCTTCAATACGGGCTCATGGTATAAATACAGATAAAGTCACTCAAAAGCTAACGGTCATTTGTACTAAGTAGCTTATCTTGCCGAAATTATAAGCTATTTGAGCATTCATCGTAAATCAAAAACCGTTTAGCATGAAAAAGTACAGAGCCGGAGTTTTATTCGGAGAAGAACTGGAAGCATTATACAACGACGCCAAAGACAATCATTTCGCACTGCCGGCAGTTAATACCATCGGCACCAACACCATCAACGCGACCCTTGAGACCGCTGCAAAAGTAAATTCACCCGTTATCATACAATTTTCCAATGGTGGTGCGCAGTTCATCGCCGGTAAGGGAATGCCCAACGATAACCTGCAGGGTAATATTGCAGGAGGCATCTCCGGCGCACTGCATATCCACAATGTAGCCAAATACTATGGCGTACCTGTGGTACTGCATACCGATCATGCCGCCAAAAAATGGTTGCCATGGATAAGTGGACTCATCGATGCCGGTGAACAGTTTTACAAAGAGAAGAAACAACCTTTGTTCAGTTCTCATATGCTTGACCTTTCAGAAGAGCCCATCGAAGAGAATATCCATACCTCTGTTGAATTTTATAAACGCATGGCTCCATTGGGTATGAGCATCGAGATCGAACTCGGTGTTACCGGTGGTGAAGAGGATGGTGTTGACAACAGTGGAGTGGAGAACGATAAACTGTATACACAACCACAGCACGTGGCTTATGCTTATACCGAACTGAGCAAAGTAGGCAAACTGTTCACTGTAGCAGCAGCCTTCGGTAATGTACATGGCGTTTACAGTCCGGGTAATGTGGAGCTCCGCCCCGAGATCCTGAAAAACAGCCAGGACCATATCGAAAAAGAACTCAAGACCGGCAAGAAGCCTGTTTACTTTGTATTCCATGGTGGCAGCGGCTCACCGCAGCACCAGATCAGGGAAGCCATCGGTTATGGCGCCATCAAAATGAATATCGATACCGACCTGCAATGGTCATTCTGGGAAGGTGTTCATCAATTCTATCAGAAAAACGAAGGATACCTGCAAGGCCAATTGGGCAATCCTGAAGGGGCAGACAAACCCAACAAAAAATTCTATGACCCGCGCGTTTGGTTGCGCAAGGCAGAAGAGACTTTCGCCAAGCGCCTTGAAGTGGCATTTGAAGATCTCAATTGCATCAACAGGAACGCCTAATAAATAGTTATCGTCATTACGATTGTAGTCGAGGGATCTCATGAAGTTTTATTCAAGGCTTCGTAAGGTCCCTCGATTCGTTTTGTTCACTCTCATCCATTTTCCCTACTTTTATTAAACTAACAACTGTTAACTTATTAAAAGTAGCATCATGTCGAATCAAAAAATTGTTGACCTCCTGGGTGATAAGGCCGCTTACCTGCTGGATCACCAATGTACTACCATTGATCAATCGGGTATTCACCTCCCTTCACCCGATCACATAGAAAAGGTCTGGATCAACAGTAACCGTAACAACACCACCCTGCGCAATTTCCAGGCACTGTTGGATCACGGCCGGCTCGGCGGAACAGGGTATTGCAGTATTTTCCCGGTGGACCAGGGTGTTGAACACAGTGGCGGATCGGCTTTTGCCCCCAATCCTATTTATTTCGATCCAGAGAATATCGTAAGGTTGGCCATTGAAGGTGGTTGCAACGGCGTAGCTTCTACTTACGGAGTATTGGGTTTGATGAGTCGCAAATATGCCCACCGTATTCCTTTTATTGTTAAGATCAATCACAATGAATTCCTGAGTTACCCTAATCGATATGATCAGACCATGTTCGGAACCATCCGAAGCGCCTGGAACATGGGCGCCATTGCCGTAGGTGCCACTATTTACTGGGGAAGTGCCGAGAGTGCGAGACAACTGAAGGAAGTGGCAGAAGCATTTGAAATGGCGCATGAGCTGGGCATGGTAACCATCCTCTGGTGTTATACCCGTAACAATGCTTTTAAAGTTGATGGTGTGGATTATCACACTTCAGCTGATCTTACCGGCCAGGCCAATCACCTGGGTGTAACACTGCAGGCGGATATCATCAAACAAAAATTACCCACCAACAACGGCGGCTACCTGGCCACCAAACATGGCAAGACGAGTCCGCTCGTGTACGAAAAACTTACCACCGACCACCCCATCGACCTCTGCCGTTACCAGTTACTGAACTGTTATAATGGTCGCGTGGGGCTTATCAATTCGGGCGGTGAAAGCAAGGGGGCCAGCGACCTGGCAGAAGCTGTTTATACCGCAGTCATCAACAAAAGAGCCGGTGGCATGGGGCTGATCCTGGGGCGTAAAGCTTTCCAACGACCTATGTCAGAAGGCGTTGAAATGCTGCAAACCATACAGGACGTTTACCTGGATAGGACCGTTACAATTGCCTGATATACCAATTATTGTCTATCTTCGACGCCCAACTTGAATTGTCCGATATGAAAAAAGAGCGTGAAGAAGATTTTGAAGTCAATCTGACCGGAGAAGAAGTACAAGGTGAAGAAGCAAAACCCCGATGGTTTAAGCGCATACGCAAAGGTATTCTGACTTCCACGGCCGATAAAAAGGAAACGCCTGAAGGGCTTTGGAGCAAGTGTCCCGAATGCAATTATATCTGTACTACCACAGAGCTCAAGGAAGCACTGTATGTTTGCCCGAAATGCAATTACCATCACCGCATAGGCAGCGAAGAATATTTCGATATCCTGTTTGACAATAAATCGTACACTGTGATGTACGACAATATTATCAGCATCGATGCATTGGGTTTTACCGACCTGAAGCCTTATCAAAAACGCCTGGATGATATCCATTCCAAAACCAATCTCAAAGACTCCATGCGGGTAGCCGCCGGCACTGTTAATGGTGAAGGATTGGTTGTTGCTTGTATGGATTTTGAATTCATCGGCGGATCATTGGGTAGTGTGATGGGAGAAAAGTTTAGTCGCGCCGTTGATTATTGTATTGAACACAAGTTGCCCTATATGGTGATCAGCAAGAGTGGCGGCGCCCGTATGATGGAGAGCGCTTTCAGCCTGATGCAACTTGCTAAAACCAGCGGCAAGCTTTCTCAATTGAGTGATGCCGGCCTCCCTTATATTTCCCTGCTCACCGACCCCACTTTCGGCGGTATCTCTGCCAGCTTTGGTATGCTGGGCGACCTCAACATTGCCGAACCGGGTGCATTGATCGGATTTGCCGGTCCACGCGTAATCAAAGAAACCATCAAGAAAGACCTTCCCGAAGGTTTCCAGCGCAGTGAATTTTTACTGGAGCATGGATTCCTCGATTTCATAGTTGACCGGAAGGAACTCAAAAACAAGCTGGCACAGGTGATCACCCTGTTTCGCAATTGATCGTCTTTTCACTTAACAGTCAGGCCCCATGGCGAAGGAAATGAATAACAGGCAGGCCTATTTTAATTACTACATAGAAGACAAATATGTTGCGGGCATCGCTTTGCTGGGTACCGAAGTAAAATCGATCCGGGATGGCAAAGTGAGTTTCAATGATGCTTTCTGTTTATTTGATAACGGAGAGTTATGGGTGCGCGGCCTCTACATTGCCGAATATTCGCATGGTACAACCAATAACCATATTGCCGTACACGACCGCAAATTGTTGCTTACAAAAAGGGAGTTGAAAAAGATGGAAGCCAAGCTGAAAGACAAAGGCATTACCATCGTACCGCTCCGCGTATTCCTGAATGAGAAAAACCTGGTGAAAGTAGAGATCGGCCTGGCCAAAGGTAAAAAGCTGCATGATAAACGGGAAACCCTCAAGAACAGGGATGCCGACAGGGAGATCAAACGACACCTGAAATAATCAATGAATCAAGGATAAAAAAACCGCTTCAGTTTTGAATTGAAGCGGCTTGATATAACCAGTACTTACTTTCGTTTTACACATTCGCTCCTTCTTCCACACGTTTGCGGAAGTCGAATGTCAGTTTACCTGATTCTTTGTCAAGATCAGCCACCAGCACATCGCCCTGTTTAATGTTCAGGTTGAGTATTTCTTCTGCCAGCGGATCTTCCAGGTATTTCTGGATGGCCCTGTGCAGCGGTCTGGCACCAAACTGTGCATCATATCCTTTATCGGCAATGAAATCCTTGGCGGCATCGGTGAGTTCCAGCGAGAAGCCCAGGTTTTGCAGTCGTTTCGACACCCCTTTCATCAGTATGTCGATGATGCTGAATATATGGTCTCTGGTGAGTGAATTGAATACTACCACATCATCAATACGGTTAAGGAATTCGGGTGAGAACGTACGCTTCAGCGCTTTTTCTATCACCGCTTTGTTGTTATCCTCCGCGTTCTGTATGCGCGTAGCAGTAGCAAATCCTACGCCATCACCGAATTCTTTCAACTGACGCACACCGATATTGGAAGTCATGATGATCAATGTGTTCTTGAAATCTACTTTCCTTACCAGTCCATCAGTGAGCTGACCATCGTCGAGCACCTGCAACAGGATGTTATAAATATCCGGATGCGCTTTTTCAATCTCATCCAGCAAGATTACACAATAAGGCTTGCGGCGTACCTTCTCTGTAAGTTGTACGCCTTCTTCGTATCCTACGTAACCGGGAGGCGCACCAATCAAACGGCTTACGGTGAATTTCTCCATGTATTCGCTCATATCGATGCGTATCAGAGAATCTTCCGAATCAAACATATAACGTGCAAGAGCGCGTGCCAGTTCGGTTTTACCCACACCAGTAGGTCCGAGGAATATGAATGTCCCGATTGGCTTTTTCGGATCTTTGAGTCCCACGCGGTTACGCTGGATGGCTTTCACCACTTTGAGGATCGCTTCATCCTGACCAACCACCATGCCTTTCATGTCTTCACTCATGCGGCGCAGCTTCTCGGTTTCGGCCTGTACCATGCGTTTCACCGGTATACCCGTCATCATGCTCACCACTTCGGCAATATTCTCTTCGGTAATCGGGTAGCGTTTGTGTTTGCTCTCCTCTTCCCAAGAAGCCTTGGCTTTTTCCAGTTCTTCTCCCAGTCGTTTTTCCGTGTCGCGCAAAGAAGCGGCCTCTTCAAAACGCTGGCTCTTGACAACTTTATTTTTTTCGTTCTTAACTTCTTCTATTTTTTTCTCCAACTCCACGATGCTCTCCGGTACGTTAATGTTCTTGAGGTGAACACGCGCACCTACTTCATCGAGCACATCAATGGCTTTATCGGGCAGCAGTCTGTCGGTCATGTAACGATCACTCAGTTTCACACACGCTTCAATGGCATCTTCTGAATAAGCTACATTATGGAAGTCCTCGTACTTGGCCTTGATGTTATTGAGGATGGTAATGGTATCTTCTACGCTGGGCGGCTCTACCAGTACTTTCTGAAAACGCCTGTCCAATGCACCGTCTTTTTCAATGTACATACGATATTCATCGAGTGTAGAAGCGCCTATGCACTGGAGTTCTCCTCTGGCCAGGGCCGGTTTGAAAATGTTTGATGCGTCGAGCGAGCCGCTGGCACCACCTGCTCCAACGATGGTGTGTATTTCATCTATAAAGAGAATCACATCCCTGTTCTTCTCCAGTTCATTCATGATGGCTTTCATGCGCTCTTCAAACTGACCACGATACTTGGTACCGGCCACCAATGCTGCCAGATCAAGTGAGATGACCCTTTTATCAAACAGCACCCGGCTCACTTTACGTTGTACGATGCGCAGGGCCAGTCCTTCTACGATGGCCGTTTTACCCACACCCGGCTCTCCGATGAGAATGGGGTTATTCTTTTTACGACGGCTCAGTATCTGGCTCACCCTTTCGATCTCGGCTTCTCGGCCTACAATGGGGTCGAGGTTACCGGCTTCTGCCAGACGCGTGATGTCTCTTCCGAAATTATCGAGTACCGGTGTTTTGCTTTTGGCATTTCCTGCCTGCTTACCGGACTTTTGCTGCTGGTATCCCGAAGCACGTTTTTCTTCATCGAATTCATCTTCGTTTTCGTCGGTGAACTCATTGCGTGGGTTCGGGTTGGTAGTACCCACCATACCCAGTTCGTTGCGGAAAAGATCATAATCCACATCAAACTGATTCAGTATCTGGGTGGCGATGTTTTCTTTATTCTTGAGGATGCTCAACATCAGGTGTTCGGTCTCTACCAGCGGACTCTTCAGTGCTTTTGCTTCGAGAACGGTTACCCGTATCACTTTTTCGGCCTGCTTGGTCAGTGGGAGGCTATTGATGTTGGCGATGTTTTTCCCCGTTTTGTCTTTGACCGCCAGTTCTACTTCTTTGCGTAATTCGTAAAGGTCAATATTGAGTTGTTTCAGGACTTTGATGGCTGTGTTATCTCCGTCGCGGATCAAACCCAATAATAGGTGTTCTGTTCCTATGAAGTCATTCCCCAGGCGCAACGCCTCTTCCCTGCTGAAGGAAATGATCTCTTTAACCTGTGCTGAAAAATTATTATCCATAACCTAAATTGGATTTATACAATTATAACGAATATTTTTGACCGAAGTTGTGTGGCACTTATACACAACTGTTAATCTAAATTTACAATAAATGGAAGTCAAAATTGATACCAAGGAGAAATTTACCGTTGTAACGCCAATTCCGCCGAAACTTACTGCCAATATAGCAGCCGAGATACGTGAAAAATCACTCGAAAAGCTGCAGGAACCTATTAAAAACATTGTCCTTAATCTGGAAAATGTATCTGCTATTAATGAAACAGATGCTGCCGTTCTGGCAACACTCCAGCAGGAATTCTATGAAAAAAATACTTCATTTGTGTTATGCTGTTTACAGGAGCCCGTGGAAGCTGTTTTTGCCAAAGCGGATTTGCTGGATGTCATGAATATTACCCCTACAGAGAGTGAAGCCTGGGATATTGTACAGATGGAAGAGATAGAACGGGAACTACTCGGTGGAGATGAATAATCGATACTTAATCAAATAAAAGAGCGGCCTGATAACAGGCCGCTCTTTTATTATTCATTCAGCAGAAAATATTACCAACCTATTGTTTGGGTAAGCTTAAATCCCCTATCACTATACTGAACGATTTGTGATTGACCTACCGGAGCCATATAAGAGCGATCGGTAAATGCATTCCTGTTGGATGCATTTTCAACCATCCAGTACCCTACCATACTGCTTGCATTGGTGCCGTTGTACACAACAACAGTACCATCTGCTTTTTTAACCTTTATGTTATTCTTGTTAGCAGCCGTCAAAAAGCCTGGCATATCTACAGGAATGTTCACCCATGGTCCGAGGAAATAATCCGGATTTTTACTGAAATCCATATTATTCAGTTTTTTCCATCTTTTCAGATCCAGCAACCTGGTATGTTCATAGAAGAATTCCATTCTTCTTTCACGACGAATTTCCCAAAGCAAAGGAGACACATCTGCATCCTTCGATGGGTCATTGGGTACAGCAGTAAGCTGTAAAGGACTGGTTTGTTTAACACCTTTTGCCGCTGCCGCTGCATCCAGAGGTCGTTTACGAATGGCGTTGATGGATTTATCCCGGTCGGCCTTCGTAACAGCCCTTCCACCAAAATGTTCTGCCAGCTCCTCTTTGGCCTCGATCCAGTTCAATACCACTTCTGCCAACCGCATCACCGGCGCATCGCTGGTATTGGTATTACTGCCCCAAGCCGGAGGATAGGCTTTTCCAATATAAGTGAGCGCATCCCTTGATGCAAACTTGAAACTGTAACACACAGTGGCCGCAGCATAAATTGGCTTATCATAAAATGTTGCTTCAAAGCGTGGGTCTCTGGTTGTCACCAGGTCTGTTAACGCAAAACTATTGGCATTCGGAACAGTAGAGTTTTGCCAGGGCTGACCATCATTGGCAATAAAAGACTTGATCAACACCAGGTTGGCGGCCGCAGTTTGCAGTTCTGTTCCGTTTGAGTAGGAACCGATGGAATGCTGGATATTTAATGCAGCATCATATACCCTGTACAAAATCACTTCGGGGTGGCCCGTCAGGCTTTCAGATGAAAAGATGGATTTGAAATCCCTGCTGAAATTGAATTTATTGCTGTTCATCACTATCTCCGCTGCATCTCTTGCAAACTCAAGGTATTTTTTTGCCCGGGTCTGGTCAAGGCCCTGATAGTATTCAAAAGTTCCTTCAAACAGCATAAAGCGCGATATAAAAGCTGCAGCAATATTCTTATTCAGGAATTGTGCTCCATCATCGTCTCTTATATTCGAAAGCACAAATTTGAAATCATCATACACTTTATCCATTACCACACCCCTGTTATCCCTGTCTTTATACAAAGTTGTCTTATCTGTATCTGAAAGAGGTCTATCAAAATAAGGAACATCTCCAAACACACTAACCAATCGGCTGTATTCAAAACCCCTGAAAAATTTAGCAACAGCTGTCCAGTGTTTATACGCATCCGCCGAAATTTTAGATTTCGCTTCGTTGTCCAGGCGATCTAACAGTACATTGGCTTTACGCACCCATGCAAAATCCCAATCAGGACCGGAATAAGAGCCCAACCAGGAAGCCGATTCGGAAGTGGATCCCCTTGAACCGGGCACACTGCTTTCAAAACTTCCTTGCGCATTTTTGGAAGTCAGGTCATCGTTGAATGTATACCCTCTTACCGGAGTATAATCTACGGTAAAACCCGTATTGAACCCCACGAAATAATTAGGGTAAAATGTATTTGCATACATACGGATATCGTCTTCATTTCTCCAGAAATTATCATCACGATAAGTGGTTAGCGGCGGCCTGTCCAATACATCCTTCTTGCAGGAAAAGAGCAGCGTACAAGCTAACAGGGTACAGATATATTTTGAATATTTCATGTTGTAGTTTTTTAGAAGTTAACCTGAAGTCCGGCTGAAATGCTTTTAAATGCAGGAACACCCATTCCTGTACGGCTTGAATTATAATTACCGGTATTCCACATGGAGTAACCGTCTATCTGTTCAGGATCGATCGGTAATCCCTTTAAATGATCCCAGGTAATAAAGTTTTCCAATGCCATGTATACCCTTACAGAACTGATCATTTTCGTTTTCTGCAGTACAGACTGAGGCAGTGAATAACCTACGGTAAGGTTTTTCAGTCTCAGATAGGCCATGTTCAGCAGGTAACGATCCTGCACCTGCATATTGTTGCTGGAATTGCTGGTTCCGTTATCGTATGCAGCAGGATAAAATGCTCCTGTGTTCTGCGGCGTCCAGTAATTTCCTGCGATCGCTTGCGGCATAGCACCATCACCCACATTGTATCCGGGAATGGCCAGCATACCGTTGCCCCATATCTGGCGACTTCCCACACCTTGTAAAAAGATGCTGATATCAAACCCTTTGTAATCGGCACCGAAACGGAATCCATATTCATAACGCGGCGTTGAGTTTCCAATCACAGCCAGGTCACCATGATCGGCCAGTGTTCCGGATCCGTTACTGATTTCACCATCGCCATTCAAGTCGCGGAATTTAACATCACCCGGGCCAAAATAGAATGTTGAAGAGTTTTGTACGTAAGGCTGATAAATTGGCTGTTTGCCGTCAACCGCTTTCAGCTTATATGCTTTTTTACCGGAGGCCAATGCACTTTCTGCGGAACTAAGCGTAAATAAAATCGGCTTACCACTTGCATCCAGCTCAAAATCGCTCAACTGGTATAATCTGTCTGTACGGTATCCCCAGATCTCCCCAACTGTTTTTCCATTATAGTTGCCGGTAACCTGTGTACCCGATCCAACAGCGGATAAGAAGCTTTTAGCATCTGAAATATTACCCCTGGCAAAAATGTGCAGTCCATTCTTAAAGACATGATTGAAGTCGATCGTGAGTTCCCATCCATTTGTTTTTAATGATCCATAGTTACCCATCGGTGCACCGGCACCCAGTGTCAAAGGAATACCCTCCTCTGCCACAATCATATTATTGGTGTTTCTCTGATAGATATCAAACGAAACATTAAGCTTGTTTTTCAATACCGATACGTCAACACCAAGGTTCTTGGTAACGATATCCTGCCAGGTGATATAAGGCGATACCACTGAAGGGCTGCCTACATAGTTTGCCCTCAAACCGTTTGCGCCGATCCAGGTAGACTGGCCGCTGGGCATGGTAGAAATATACAAAGAACTTGGTATGCTCTGGTCACCCACAGAACCCCAGGAAGCCCTGAATTTAAGTGAGTTAACCACCGGTTTGATAAAACGAAGGAAATTCTCTTCGCTGGCCACCCAGCCTACAGAAGTAGAAGGGAACCACCTCCACCAGAGGTCTTGCGGGAATTTGGACGAACCATCATAACGCAGGTTACCCTCTACGAGATATTTATTTTTATATGCATAGTTAATACGGCCAAAATATCCCAGTTGCGCTTCCCATGATTTGTTACCTGAAACCGTTTGGGTTCCGGCACCAAAGTTGAACTGCGGATTGGTGATATCAGTCAGGTTAGTAATCTGTGCAGTGTGCGATTCTGAAGTAGCAGCTACGCGGTTCAAACCCAGGATAAATTTAAAAGCATGATCTTCTTTTAAATTGAGGTTATAAGTTGTATAAGCATTGATCGTATGACTAAAGAAATTGGTAGCTGTACGAGCAAAAAGGTCAATCGTTGTAGAGCCCAAAGCCGTATAAGTCTGGTTTAATAAATCATATGCAGCCATTCCATTCGGATCTGTACTGCTAACCACTTTACCCGTTTGATCTACATATATTTTGTTGCCGCTGGCATCCAATCTGGCAACAGGAGCCGACCATGAATCTCTTGCCGTAAACCTGGTACCCGGCCTTTCCCATGTCTCATCCTGCAGTGAATAAGTATAATCGAAATCAACTTTCCAGTTCTTGGTGATGGTAGCAGTAGCGCCCAGGTTATAATTAGAATAACTCTGAAGGATACTTGCTGTGTTGGCCGCCGCCAGCTCGCTCCAGGGACTGCGGATGGGGTCCCCATTTTCATCCAGACCCAGTGGATACAAGGAACTCCACCTGTATAAATAATACCAGGCATCAGCAGTGGTAGAAGTGGTGGCAAAAGGATATTGCTTATTTCTTCTGGAGTACAATACACCCGCGCGGGCGGTCAGGTATTTGTTTAATTCGGTTGAGAGTCTCAGTGATACATTGGCACGGGTAAACTCATCTTTTTTGGCCGGCTTGGTCATACCATTCTGATCCAGTAAGCCCAGACCAATATTATAAGAAGTTTTTCCCTGGGTAAATCCAACTGACAAGTTATGTTGCTGGGTAGGCGCCCATTCCTTGATCATATAATCGTACGGATCGTAGGTCCTCACACCCATCTTCTGATTATTCTGTACATACCAGTCCCTTCCAAAAACAGTGGGATCATTGGGTCCAATGGTATTGCCATAAGTTTGTTTCCATTGAATGGCTCTCTGCAAACTTGCACTATCTACATAATAGAATGCGCCTCGCGGAGTGGTCACCCCAATCCTTTTTGCAGCATCTACTACGTATTTCAACCCGTCTACATCAGCCATCTGGAGGTCCTTCCATACATTCTGCCAGGAGAAGTTATTGGAATAACTGATCTGGGGTTTACCGCCGGAAGCGCCTTTCTTGGTAGTGATCAATATCACACCGAATGAAGCTTTCGCACCATAGATAGAAGCAGAAGCCGCATCTTTTAATATGGTGATGGAAGCAATATCATTGGGGTTAACAACCTGGATACTGGGTATTTCCACGTTATCCAATAAGATCAAAGGAGAACTGCCCCCCTGCAATGACCCTATCTGTCCCCTGATCTTGATGATCGGATCGGAACCGACTTCACCACTGGGGACAGTGATACTGAGACCGGAAGCTGCTCCTTGCAAGCCCCTTCCCACATCTGGTATTGCTCTCGTAGTTAATACCTTGGTATCAACCGTAGATACAGCTCCTGTAAGATTGCCACTTTTCTGGGTGGCATAACATACCACCACCACATCCCGTAACGCGGCATCCTGAGCAGATACCAGTTTAACGGAAATTCCCGCTGCATTGCCTACCGCAATCTCCTGGTCTGTAAAACCAATAAAGCTGAACTGAAGTGTTTCTCCTTTGCCGGCAGTGATGGTGAATTTTCCATCGGCACCCGACTGGGTACCGCGGTTGGCTCCTTTAACCTTTACAGTAACGCCTGCCAACGGTACTCCGTCGCCAGTCACAACGCCCGTAATGGTCTTTTGCTGCGCCTGCAGTGCAGGCGAAATGAGCAGCATCATTAGTAAGCAACTTACCAATAGCTTGGAATAAGCGAATTTTCTCATACGAGTAGTTTGGGTATTATTATAAAACAGTTTTTGGATTGTGATCAACGAGAGGGACAACTAAAAAAGCAAACACGCAAAAACACAGGTGTTTGACATTTTCGATTGGCAGCACTCGCTAATTGGCCCAACGAATATATCCTTTTCAGTGAATTTTAATGCACAAACCCGATAAAAAGTGAATAAAATATGCAGGAATGTGCATATCCTTAAACATAATTAAAGCTTAACAGTCAATAGTTGTCGCCTATTACCCTGCTACCTTATGCGGGTATGTGCTGGTTTAAGTTCGGGATGGTGCTTTTCTAATCAGAGTACAATGATACCCTTATCATGGTAAGCCCGTAAAATGGGGTCTGTGGGTTCCAGTTCGGTGATGAGGACATCGATCTCTTCGGGCTTACATACCTGGAGACGCTGGACGGTATTTAGTTTTTCGGCAATGGCCAGTGAGACGGTCTTATAAGAAGC
>JACXTT010007588.1_pt1 | contig 15244 bp, 10 predicted proteins | sample 9270951 | NCBI WGS metagenome assembly JACXTT01 (sample SAMN15532306, study PRJNA645909) | rock metagenome | isolation source: weathered quartz diorite | place: Puerto Rico | collected 2017-06-21 | reverse complement strand
CCGCCGTGCCTGTGCGTCCGCCTTCTTTCATGGATTCATGGGCATCGGAACGGGCGATCTGCCAGGCCGGTGCAACTCCGAACAACAGCCCCGAGAGAATTCCGACGGCAGCCGTGAAAAGAAGAACGGTTGGATTCAGTTGAAGCTTCAAACCGGCAACGACGTTTTCCGGTCCCAACACCATTGTCAGGCGATTGCACAAATACGCGACACCGACTCCCAGTATGGATCCCAGGAGTGAAAGAACAAGGCTCTCCGCCAGCGTTTGCCGAATGAGATGTGTCCGGCCGGCGCCAAGCGCGATCCGCACGGCGAACTCGCGCGATCGGCCGGTGGCTCTGGCCAGCAGCAGACCGGCGATGTTCAGGCAGGCGATGAGCAGCACGAATCCGACGGAACCCAGCAGGATGAAGACGGGAATTTTCATGTCACCGGTCATGAATTCGGCGTAGGGAATCAGGAACATGCCCCATCCCGAATCCTTGGCGTAACCGCCCAGATCCGGATCCTGCTGAACGCGCGTCGTGAGGACTCCCATCCACGATTGCGCCCTCTCCCGCGAGATACCGCGTCGAAGTCGCGCGGCTCCCACGTAGCCTTCATTCATCCGGTTTCTCGGTGAATACGCCGCCTCGGGAAGTCCCAACGGTACGAAGATGTCCTGCGTCGGATCTCCGAACTCGGGGCCCATGACGCCCACGACCCTGTAAGGCAGTTGGTTCAGCTGAATCGTGTTTTCGATAATCGAAGGATCGGCGCCGAACAATCGCCTCCAAGTCCGGTACGCGAGCACGACGACGCGATTCATGTTGGGCTGATCTTCTTCCGGCGCAAATCCGCGTCCAACGATGGGCTTCGCCCCGAAAACGTCGAACCACTGCCACGTCACCTGCAGTCCCGACAAGCGTTCCGGTGAGTCGCCTGCGGTGTAGCTGAAGTCGCCTGGTTGGGAGATTCCGGCGGCCTCAAACACGTCTTTGCTGTCGCGAACGTCCGTGAAGTCAGGAACGGAAAGGACAATGCCGTTCAGGTTCAGCTTGCCGTACTTCACCCGAATTGCGACCACGCGTTCGGGTTCGGAGATTCCGGGCGGATGAAACAACAGCGCATCGATCGCGCCGAAAATGGCGGAGTTTGCACCGATTCCCAGAGCGAGCGCGGCAAGCGCAGTAAAGGCAAAGGCGGGACTTTTCGCCAGCCCGCGAAAGGCGAGTCGAATGTCTGCAAACATGCGGGTGACTACCGCGCCGGTCCGAGAAGGTTACGCCGGCTGCTAACTGAGGTCGTGCCGGACCCAGTTTTCGGCTCTATCGATGGCGCCCTTATTTTCCGCGGCCGTTTTTTCGGCGTTGTAACCGAAATCCGTTTTGGCTTTCGCCTTGATGATTTCAATGGCCTGACTGCGGGCGAACCCGGCCTCATCGTTTTTCAGAATGGCGATAAGAGTGGTGTAGCCGGCCCGGTCATTCAAAGCGACGAGAGCCTTGGCAAGGGTTAACTTCAGGAAGGGGTCGTAATCCCGCGACAGCGCGGCCTTCAGCGCGGGTGCGGCTTTGGGATCTTTCTTCTGTTCCATCGCTTCGGCGATGCTTTCCACGACCTGCTCCGATTGGCTGTGAGCCAGCAGATCCGAGAGCGCTGGGATGATCCGAGGGTCATTCATTTCGGACAGATGATTGACCGCGTCGAGTTGAGACGCGGTTTCATCGTGTTTCAATTCTTCAAGCAGGACATCGGCAGGGGACCTGCCGGTCGCCGCATTCGATACGTTGTCCACCTTTCGGAAATGACCCAACGCCCCGAAGAATGCGACACCAATCAAAACCATGGTGGCGACGCTCAAAGCGGCGCGTCCCGGCGCTTCCGAGCGGATGATCGAGTAAGCCGCGCCGGAAATGAGAAGGAAGCCGGCGAGAGTCATGACCACCGCCGGTCCGGTCGGATAGTCCGCGTAGAACGACCAGAGAATACCAGCCACGCTTGCCGAAATGGCGATCATCCATCCGAGCGCGAGGCGACCCTTGACGGTGTCGTTCCACATCTGCGCGATCACCGCCGGGATGACGAGATACGAAAAGACCAAAAGCACACCGGCAATCGCGACGGATTGCGTCACAAGCACTCCGAACGACATGTAAAAAAGCATGTCCCACAGACGGATGTTGATACCGGCTCCGTGGGCTGCTTCGGCGTCCGCGGATATCGCGAAGAATTTGCTGCGAAAGATGAAGTGAAAAATCAGAACGAGCGAATAGAGAACCGCGTCGAAGCGGATGGTCTGCATGGAGACGAGCAGAACGTCGCCGACCAGCATGTGTTTGAGTTCTTCACCGCCGGTTGGCGATTTCGAAAGAATCAGGACGGCCGTTGCCGAGGCCGCGGCGTATGTGATTCCGATGAACGCTTCCTGCGGTACACGCTCCTTGCGCATGCGCGCGATCGCGAAGAGTCCGGCTCCGACGAATGTGAAAGCGAGCGAGAACAGCGCGACCGCAAGCTTGTCGCCGGCGTCGTTCGCGTCATAACCGAGCGTGGTCGCATACGTCGCGCCGAGCGCCGCGATTTGGGCCAGCGCCAAATCGACGAAAATGACCTTTCGCGAGACCACATGTATGCCGAAGTAAACGTGAGTTATCGAGAGGATCAGGCACGCCAGTAAAGGCGCGAGCATCCACCGCCACTCGGTCAGAAATTCCATTGTGTGTGCTCCACCGTTCCCATCTGTATTTACTTACCCAGAGCGGCCGTCATTTCCTTGATCAGGTGATCCATCAAATCAAAGTAAGTTTTGACCCCCGGCTCCCCTTCGACCTGGTTGGGAATCACCACAACCTTGGTGCCGGTTTCACGGCCGATGTTATTCGGTAACGCAGGATCATAGAAATTGTCGACAAGGATCAAGGGAATCTTCTCCGCCTTGATTTGCTGAGTGATCTGTCGAACATGCTGCGGGCCCGGCGGTATACCGGGACGTTCTTCGATGGTACCGGCGAGTTTCATGCCGAAAGCGCGAGCGAAGTACACCCATACTTTGTGGAACTCGTAAGCCTGTATGCCGTTCAGAGGTGCCGCAGCCTTGAGCCATCCGCCCGCCTTCGCCGAGAGCGGCTGACCGCCGATCTTATTCGTTGCGAGAAAATTCTGGAGTTCGCCGCTCCACGTGAGCCGCGTCAGCTTTTGAATACCGACCAGCTTCAACAGTTCGTCGCCGAACATCGCGACATCGAGCCGATGATCGAAATCGGTCTTGCGCTGGTCGTAATAGGCGGCGCCCGGCGGATCGGCGTGCTTCAATGCTTCTGAGATATTGTCGGCTTCCACTTTTGCAAGAAGCGGATCGAGCCACACGTGCGGATTGCCCTGCGGGTGGATGTCTCCCATCTCGCGGGTGAGGACCGACGGGATTTCGAGGGCCGAAATACCTGTGGATGCGATTACACGTCCGGGATTCCCTCGAAATATTTTGGAATTGCCCGAGCCGTTGACCACTTCGTCCCCCCAGAGCTCGAGCGAGAATCCGTTTTCGATGAAGAGCGTTGCTTCCCTCGTCCGCCGCATGAGCACCGGCGTCGGTGTGACGAAATGCGGATCCTGATCACCTTTGGCGAGCGCGATCACATCCACGCGATCGCCGCCGACCTCTTCCGCCAATGCTTTCAGCGTTGGCAGCGTGCATACCACCGTTATCTTTTTGCTTTGCGCCTCCGCGGAAGGCGCGATGGCGAAGACAAGAATCAGCAGAGTTATAAGAGTCATTCGGAATATCGATTTCATAGCACTCCTTATTTATTGACCCAGAACGGCTCCGGCGGATGGGAGCCGAAGATCCAGTTCAATTCAATGAATGCCGAGTTGCGCTTGTTTTCGGTGAGCAGGCTGCTCCAACGGTGCTCGTAATTGAGCCGCAATCGGAGGAATTCGCTGAAGTAATACGAGAAGTATGGCGTGAGGCTTCTCCGCAGCTTCGTCGGATCTGCGAACGTCGTGGCGTAGTCCCAGCGAACTCCCGCGTATTTTCGACGGTCGAATTGCCATTGTGTGAAAACACTGGACCCGTATGGACGGCGGTCCGCGGCCGGATTGCGGTCCGAAAACATCATTTCACCGCCGAGCAGGTAGGATTTCCACTCGCCTTGACGGAACGGCTTCCACCGGTACATGAAGTCGACGGCGTGCAGGCGCACGATCGGAGTTGTCGCACTTCCGGGATGCCAGTAACTCGACCACGCGGCTTCCAGATTGTTCGCTCCGGCGACCGTTTTGAACCATCGCAGATTGCCGAGATAGGCGAGTCGATTGTGGTGATCCGGCGACACCGCGATATCTCCACCTGTGAGCACCTGGAGGCGCGCATTCAGCGAGGAGTTTTCGTCCCACGGCGTGGGTACAAAGAAGTCCGCCGACATGCCCTGCGAGATGAATCCTTCTTCGCCTAGAAACTCTTGCGTCGCGAGCGACCGGATGGTCGTTGGGAGATCGTGGGTGTGAAGTGTATTGAACTTGCCAAAAGCCGGGCGGAACCGTCCCACCTGAAACTTCAAGCCCAGGGGCGTTTCCATGAAGGGCAGCTTCTTGATATTGACGTAGCCTTCTTCAACGTCCACGCTGAACTCGCCGGGTTTCGCGGATTCCAGCGAAGTGATCAGCACGCCATCCGCGTACGGATCGATCGGAACCCGCATGTCGATTTCAGCCTCGCGTAGATTCATCCGGTTGTCGATGCGATCGCCGTCTTCCGTGAAGACCTTCTGATTGTCCGCACGGGCGACAAAGTTTCCCACGACGGAAATCGCGGGGTTAAGCGCGCCGAACGACGTGGGGACCGTAGGCGCCGCGGCGGCGGGTTGTCCGCCGGTGAGGTCGGTCTCCGGGAGCTGAAGCATCTTGGACTGGATCTCTTCGAGTTGCGTCTCGAGCGCCTGAATGCGCTTTTCGTAATCGGCTTTCAGCGCGTCAATCTGTGCCCTCAGCGCCGCTACATCTGCCGCCTGCGCGGCTGCCGGAGCCTGGCCAAATACGATTGATGAAAACAAAAGTGAAATGAGGAATGCGGCAGCTATGCTGCGTCTCATACCTGACTCCTCCAAAATCAAGGTTGCAGAACGACCAAATTGCCGAGTCCGATTGGATCAGAGCCGGACACCAGCATTGGCAGAAACTACATTGCTGCGGACTGCGGAGGAGCGCGGAGCGACGGTTTGCGAAGGACCTGGAGCGGGATTGTTTTGGGGGTGGCGGGTGCTGCCATGGAACCGATCTGGACGAATCGCGTTTCACGGACTAGTGCGCTTGTGGGTATCCAAACCGGCGCGTGAAGGCAACCCACACAAGGTCCTGATTGAACACAAACGTGGTTATCGCCTGCGCATAACACCACGCCCAGGAGAACCAGGACGCCGATCAGTAACGTTTTCCGCATAGCGGACACTGTCACGAAAGCCAATATACTGGATTCGACGTGAAAGTTCCAAATGCGTCAAAGGAGACTTCCCGTCAGTTCGTTTCCTCGACCTTCAACTGCCGGGCGATCAGGTTCGCTTCGCTGAATAGCCGGAATGCGCTGTCGTTGAGAGGGTAGTCCATGTTGTAGACCACTTCGCGGATTCCGGAATTGATGATCATTTTCGCGCACATCAAACAAGGAGCGAAGGTGGAGTAAATGGTGGCGTCTTTCAGTGAGACCCCGTGATACGACGCCTGGACGATGGCGTTTTCCTCGCCGTGAGAGCACAGGCACTCTTCCAACGCTGTACCGGAAGGCGCGAGACTGTTACATCGCGGGCAGCCGCCCTCGTTGCAGTTTCTCGTGCCGCGTGGTGTTCCGTTATATCCCGTCGAGATGACGCGCTTGTCCCGGACAATTATGGCCGCGACCTTTCGCTTCATGCAGTTCGACCGTGATGCCACGACCTTGGCAATGTCCATGAAATACTGATCCCAAGTGGGCCGCTGTTTCTGCTGAAGGAGTTTCGGGACGAGTCCATCGATCTGCGCGTAAAGGTGCTCGAGATGCCCATCGTTGACCAGCTCCAGGTCGGCCATTTCTTCGACGGCGAGAAGGTTCTGGGAGTTTTCACCGCCCTGCATCTCCCGGTCCTCGAGCTCCCGGAACTGCTCGAACTTCGTGGGATCTCCAGCTCGGCCACGTTGCTTGAGCCTTTCAAACCGCATTTCGATCGGGGCTGTAACGCGGACCAATTTGAAGTTTTTCGTCCGCCGCAGCGCTTCAACTTCTTTCGGATTTCGGATGGAATCGATGACGTAGTGCTTGTCATTCTCGATCTTCTCGAGAATACGGTCTGCGAGAACGGCCGCTCCGAACCGCTTGCGCAATTCGTTTCCGGTTTCAATCAGCGTCTCGCGAGTCAACGGCTGGCCGCGGCGTCGTACTTCGTCGCGGATGACATCCGAAAGGGAGAAATAATAGAAGCTTTTCTTCTCGAGGTACTTCGCTACTTCTCCCTTACCGCTCGCGTTACGTCCTGTAAGACCGATCAACATAAGTAAGATCACCCCAAGGGAAGTTTACGATACTATGATGCGCTATGTTTGCTGACAAGAAGATCGCCGTTCTCGGCGCAGGGAAGCTGGGTGAGGCGCTGATCACCGGGCTCATCGAAGCGGGGCTGGTTCGGAAAGAGCAGTTTATCGCGACGGCGGCACACAACCAGCGGCTGGAGCAGCTTCGAGAAAAGCTGAACATTTCGACGACTCTTTCAAACGGTGAAGCGGTGCGTCACGCGCAGATCGTTCTTCTGTGCGTCAAGCCGCAGACGGTTCAGGAAGTCGTGCGCCAGGTTTCGGATGATCTGACGCCGCAGCATCTGTTGATTTCCGTCGCTGCAAGCGTCACAACCCGATTCATCGAGGATCTCATCCCGCAGGCGGTCCCGATCGTTCGCGTCATGCCGAACACACCCTGTTTGATCAAACAGGGGATGAGCGCGATTTCTGTCGGGAAGCACGCGACCGTCGATCATGTCCGGCAGACGCAGAAGATCTTCGACGCCATCGGCCGCACCTTGATCATCGATGAAAAGCACATGGATGCCGTCACCGGCCTCAGCGCGAGTGGGCCGGCATTCGTGTACATCATCATCGAATCGTTCGTTGAAGCAGGCGTCAAGGTGGGGTTGCCGCGTGACGCCGCGACTCAACTGGCTGCCCAAATGGTTCTGGGTGCGGCGAGTATGGTTCTGCAGACCGGCGAGCATCCGGCGAAACTGAAGGACGTTGTGACAACTCCGGCGGGCTGTACTATCGATGGAATTCTGGAACTCGAAGATGGCGGCCTTCGAGTCACACTCATCAAGGCCGTCGTTCGCGCGACCGTGAGGGCGCGGGAACTCGTCAATGGATGACAACGGATGACAGCGTGCTGAAACCGTTACGGGTCGTCATGGTCGCGGCCGAATGCCTGCCCTTTGCGCAAGCGGGTGGATTGGGCGACGTGATTGGGGCGTTGCCCGTCGAGTTGGAAAAGCTCGGCATTAACGTAGCCGTCGTCATCCCGCGCTATCGAGTCATCGACCTTCACAAATTCGGATTCCAGCCATACAACGTCGCCCGCGGAACCCGGATTCATCTGGGTTGGGAAGAAATGTTCTACGACGTGCACGTCGCCACGATGGCCGGTTCGTCCGTGAAGGTTTTCCTGATCGGTAATGATCGATTCTTCAACCGTGATGGCATTTATGTCGATCCTCAAACCGGAAGGGATTTCGGCGACCAATCCGACCGTTGGATCTTCTTTAACCGTGCCGCCATCGAATTCCTGCAAAACGAATTTCCGGACGTCGACATCATCCATTGTCACGATCATCAAGCCGCGCTGATTCCCGCATACCTTCGCAGGTTCTATCGGCGCAATGGCGTTTTTGCGAAGACCCACAGCGTTTACACGATTCACAATCTGGGTTACCAGGGCCTGTTCCCAAGGGAAGTGATGTCGCGTGCGGGCTTTTACGACGCCGAGTTTTATCCGACCAGCCCATTCGAGTTTTATGGTGCCTTCAATTTCATGAAGGTCGGGATAGTTCACGCCGACCTCATCACAACCGTCAGCCCGACCTATGCGAGGGAGATTCAGGAAAGCAAGGAATACGGTTACGGTCTGGAGGGAGTGCTGCGCGAGCGGTCACGCGATGTGGTCGGTATCCTGAACGGAATCGACATCAATGCCTGGAATCCCGCGACCGATCCTTTGATCCCGTCGCACTACGACACCACGAACCTAACGGGCAAGGTTGAAAATAAGCGCGCGCTTCTACGGGAGTTCGGTTTGGACGACGCCAACGTCGACTGGCCGGTGCTGGCAATGATTTCACGAATCGAAGCACAGAAGGGTTTCGATCTCGTCGTTAACATTCTCGACGACCTGCTTCAGAGAGATCTTCGATTCGTGATGCTTGGCACAGGAAACAAGGAAACCGAAATGTACCTGCAAGACGTTGCCAACCGTCATCCCGGGAAAGCCAGCATCCGATTCGTGTTCGAACCCCGCCTCGCCCACTTGACCGAGGCCGGCTCCGATATCTTCCTGATGCCGTCGAAGTACGAACCTTGCGGTCTGAATCAAATGTATAGCCTGCGCTACGGGACGGTTCCGGTGGTTCGTGCGACGGGCGGATTGGCCGACACCGTTCGAGAGTTTCAGCCCGATGGCAACGACGGCGTCGGCTTCCGATTCTCCGACTACGATGCCCATCATTTCCGTTCTGCGGTCGAGCGGGCGCTTGGACTATGGCCGGATCGAGGCTCATGGAAGAAGTTGATGGTGAACGGGATGAGTCAGGACTTGAGCTGGAGTCTCTCTGCCGCTAAATACGTGGAACTCTATACGCGCTTCGGTAAATCCACTTCTGTTTTTTGAAGTTTTTATTAACGCCGCTACTTAACTCGCTGAAAACACAAGTTTCAAATTTGGTCTCTTCATTGCTTTATTAGGAGTCAGTTCACAGGTTTCCGGGAGCAGCCGCTCCTCACAAAATGTCTCGTTCTCACAGGGGGTGAGGGGAGAGAAAAGGGGAGCGGCGCTCGGAAAGTCTGCAAAACCCGCGGGTCGGTGCCCGCGGGTTTTTTCTATTACGCCGGTGCGGCGTGCTGTTTCATCCGTCGCTTCATTTCTTCCGGCGAGACGTCTTCCTTGTGTGTCGCGACGTGCCACACGTGGCCGAACGGATCTTCAAGAGTTCCGCTTCGGTCGCCGTAGAATTTGTCTTTCACTTCTTCGCGGACCTTGCCGCCATTTGCGATGGCCCGGTTAAACACGGTGTCGACATCCTGGACGTAGATCATGACGCTGACGGGTGAACCGCCAAGCGTCTTCGGTCCTTTGTAGCCCATTTCCGGATACTCGTCCGCGAGCATGATCGGTGAGTCGCCGATTTTGATTTCAGCGTGACCGATCTTTCCGTCCGGCGACGGAAATCGAAACAGTTCGCTCGCGGCGAACGCTTTCTTGTAATACTCGATCGCTTCTGCTGCGCCTCGGATAATCAAATACGGCGTTGCCGTGTGGTAGCCCTCTGGAATCGGCTTCGTCATGTCATCCTCCGATACAGAAACTCTGAAACGTTGAATAACGAAGTGTAGTACATAACGAAGACGATTTGTGTTTATGCCTGCGCCGTGCGGGGCGTGCACTCGCTGTTACAAACGCGAGGTTCAAATTACCGATGATTCCGGGGAAATTTAGCGTGTTCCGAAGACCGTGTGTACAATTGCGCCGTTCATCATCTATCTAAGGAGGCCGGATGAATAGCGCGAAGCGGTCCGCCACTCGGATTGCCACCATTTTCGCCAGCATCGCCGCCGCAACACTTCTGGTGTTGGGCCAGGGAGTGCCTGAGGATTCATCGGTACCGAAGGATCTCCGCCCGTTGCTGACTCCCCGATACAGCGAGGTGCGTCTGGTCGTGACGCGCTACCAGGCCGATCGCAACATGCTCATGGGCAACTTCGCCGGTGCGACGCCTGGTGCACGTGGCGGCGGGCGAGGCGGACCGCCCGCGGCCGATACGCAACAGCCGCTCGTGATTTCACTCAACAGGATCGCACGGCTGAAGAGGTTCGATGCCTCGTGGCAGGCGTCCCTCGGCCGCATCGACTCTTCCAAACTCTCTCCTGAAGCCGCGAAAGATCTGGCCGACTTGAAGGCCACCGTCCAAAAGAACGCCGCGGAACTCGACGGTCAAACCGAAGCGCTCGCTCAGGTCACGCCGCTGGTTCCTTTCGCCTCGAGCCTGGTGACGCTCGTCGAAGACCGGATCGCGATCAAGGACATCGATTCGGAGAAAGCGGCGGGCACGTTAACCGCTGTCACCAGGCAGATTGAGGACATCCAATCCCAACTCTCAGCCGGTACGCTTCAGGCAAGTCCTGCCGAAGCCGTCGCGGCGGCCGGAGCCGTCGATCAACTTCGAACGAATCTTGCCGGCTGGAACTCTTTTTATAACGGATACGATCCGCTATTCACGTGGTGGATGGGGCTTCCGTATAAACACGTCGATGCTGCGCTTCAAGGCTATGCAACGTTCCTACGCGACAAGATTGCGCCGGCGAATCAAACCTCCAACCTGAAAGTCACTGCGCCCCGCGCGGAACCATCGCCGGCGCCCAGGTTCAACGAGGTCCCGGATCTTGCGGAGATCCTGGCGCTGCCTCAGGATGAAATGACGGGCATTGTGCAACGGTTCCGCGGCAACAGCGGCGGGCGCGGCGGCGGAGGTCCCGACGGAAGTCGCGGCGGTCCCGCGGGCGCCGTGCGAAACGCGAAGTTCTACAACGACTGGCTCGCTGCGCTGAAGACTCTCGACTTCGATCACCTGACACGCCATGCCCAGGTGGACTACCTCTTTCTGAAGAAACGTGCAGAGCTTGAACTGGCGCGATTGGACAAACCTCTTCCCGCAAACAATCCGCGGAAGACCGACAACACCGGGATTCCCGGCAACGCTCGTGGACGTGAAGGACTCATCCGCGATCTGGAAGACGAGTTGATCCCCTACACTCCTGAACAACTTATCGTGCTCGCCGACCGCGAGTTCGCATGGTGCGAGAACGAAATGCGTAAGGCTTCGCGCGAGATGGGCTTTGGCGACGATTGGAAGAAGGCCCTCGAAAAGACCAAGACGATGCACCCGCCGCCGGGCGGCCAGCCCGCGATGATTCGGGATCTCCTTCTCGAAGCCATCGACTATGTCCGGCAGCGCGACCTCGTGACGCTGCCGCAGATCGACGTCGAGTCGCAGCACATGATCATGATGACACCCGAACGTCAGCTCGTGAATCCATTCTTCACCGGTGGAGCTCAAATGAGCGTGTCGTATCCCACGGACACCATGGAATTCGAAGCGCGACTCCAGAGCATGCGCGGCAACAACCGTCCGTGGTCGCATGCCACGGCGTTTCACGAAATGATTCCCGGACACAACCTGGTGAACTATTACAGCCAGCGCTACGGCGGCTATCGCCCAAGCCTCGGCGGCGGCCCGTTTTTCGGTGAAGGGTGGGCGGTCTACTGGGAACTCATACTCTACGATATGGGTTTCAACGACACGCCCGAGGAGCGTGTGGGCGCACTCTTCTGGCGCATGTTTCGATGCGCCCGGATCATCTTTTCGCTTCGCTTCCACATGGGTCAGTGGTCACCTCAGGAGTCGATCGACTTCCTGGTCGACCGAGTCGGCCACGAACGCGACAACGCCACAGCGGAAGTTCGCAGATCGTTTGAAGGCGGTTACGGACCTTTGTACCAGGCCGGCTATTTGCTTGGTGCGCTCCAGCTGCAGTCGCTCCGGAAGGAACTGGTCGACACCAAACAGATAACCAACAAAGCGTTCCACGACGAGATCCTGCGCGGAGGATCCATGCCAATCGAACTGATCCGCCTGGCTCTTACTAAACAAAAACTGACGCGGGATATGTCGATCGACTGGAAGTTTTACGGAGACCTGCCGGAGTAGCAGACGTTTTTCTGTCCGTGCGAGGAAGCAAGGACTAGAATCTGCTGATCCCGACCCGTCTTCCTGGAGGCAACATGCGAGGGTCTCTTAAAAAGACTGTAATGCTCGGTGCGTTCCTTCTCCTCGTTTTGCTCCGCGCGAGCGCTCAACGGAACAATGAGGCATTAAAAGATCTGGCGCGTCAGTCGTTGTCGAAGATCGACGGTGAATTGAAAGTCGCCGGTCTGAAACAACGCGTCGATGTGATCCGGGACCAGTGGGGCATCCCGCATATCTACGCCCAGAACATGGACGATCTCTTCTTCGCGCAGGGATATGTGACTGCCCAGGACCGGCTCTGGCAACTGGAAATGTGGCGGCGAATGCATCAGGGGCGTCTTGCCGAGATTCTCGGCCCGACGGCCTTCCAGTCCGACAGGGACGCGCGCATGACGATGTACCGCGGTCCGATGGATGAGCGCGAGTTCAGCAGCTACCACCCCGAGGGCAAGCGTATCTTTACGGCGTACGTCAACGGCATCAATGCGTTCATCAAACAGAATACCAGCAATCTGCCGGTCGAATTCAAGCTCACCGGATTGAAGCCGGAGTTCTGGACCCTACAGGACGTCGTTCTCCGCGCCGGTGGCTTCGGTGACGCGACCGCCGAACTGAGACTGGCACAGAGTGTCGCGCGCCTCGGCATCGAAGAAGCGAACCGGCGGGCTCAGCCCGATCCCTGGGATGATTTGAAAGTTCCGGACGGTCTCGACGTCGCGCTCATCACCGACGAGGTGGTGAGTGGGCTTCGCGGCGGCGGCCAGCTTCCCAAGGTTCCGATCCTCGATCAATTTCGAGGACTCACTTCGCAGGCGATGAATGAGCTGGGCCCGCCTGAGTGGGAAGGCATCAAGGGAAGCAACAACTGGGTGATGAGCGCGAGGATGTCCAGGACCGGACGTCCACTGCTCTCGAACGATCCTCACCGCGAAGTGACGAACCCGTCGTTGCGCTACATCGTCCACCTCAACGCACCCGGCTGGAATGTGATCGGATCCGGCGAACCTCCGTTTGTGGGAATTGCCATCGGTCATAACGAACGTCTGGCTTGGGGACTCACCATCGTCGGAACCGATCAGCAGGATGTTTACGTCGAAGACGTCAATCCCTCGAACGCGAACGAAACGATGTTCGACGGCAAATGGGAGCCGATGCGAATCGTTCGGGAAGAGATTAAAGTCAGGGATGCGGAACCTCGTCCGATTGAACTCAAATTCACCCGTCATGGTGTGGTGTTCTACGAGGACCGCAAGAACCACAAGGCCTACGCCGTTCGGTCCGCTCTTGTCGAACCGGGATCCGCGCCTTACATCGGCGGACTGACGCTCAGCCAGTCGAAGAACTGCAGCGAGTTTCTGGAAAAAGCCACGGCTGTCTGGAAAGCGCCGACGGAAAACCTGATCTGCGCTGACGTGGACGGCCATATCGGGTGGCAAGCTTCCGCGCTGACGCCGTCACGCAACGGCTGGCTCGGCCGTTTGCCCGTGCCGGGAACCGGGAAATACGAATGGAAGAGTTTTCGCACCGATCTTCCGCGCTCGTATGATCCGCCGTCCGGTTGGGTGGCGACCGCCAACAACAACATCCATCCGCCGGGCTATTACCCGCCTGTCATGTTCAAGAATCCCGGCGCTGCGATTCGCGTGAATCGCATTCGAGAAATGATTGCGGCTCAGCCGCTGTTCGGGATCGACGATTTCAAGCGCATGCAGCAGGACGCGCTCAACACGCAGGCTCGTGAAGAACTGTCGCTGTTCAGCGGTTGGACCAGCAGGAACCCGGACGTGGAGTCGATTCGGGTGAAGCTCGCGAAATGGGACTCCATCCTTCGACGCGACAGCTTTGAGGGAGCGGTTTATCAAACCTGGCGAAGCACCGTCGACCGCACAGCGTTGGATCGCGCATCGGCGACGGCGAATCGGAGCGCGATCGTCGAAGCGGGGATCGCTGCCCCAATCGATCGGTTGAAACAGACGCAGGGCGCGGATTCGTCGCAATGGCGATGGGGTCGCGCCAACACACAGGTATTTCCGCATCCTGTCTTGAAGGATTTCGATCTGCCGACCATTGAGCGCCGCGGAGGGGCCGGAACCGTCGCGGCAAATGGCGCGACATATCGCGAGATCTTCGACGTCGGAAATTGGGACGCCGCCATCGGTACCAACGTACCCGGCGAGTCCGGCCAGCCCGAAAGCCCGTACTACAGCAATCTGCTTCCGATGTGGGCGAACGACGAGTACTTTCCTCTCGTCTACAGCCGGAAAGCCGTCGACGAGAAGGCTGCACATAAGTTGACTCTGAAACCATAGCGGGGAGATATGCGACGAATCCATCTGGCGAAGCTTCTGGTGATCCTGTTAATTGCGGTGAACGCTCGTGCGCAGGATCGTCTGCCGCCGATCCCGAGCGAGAAAATGTCAGCCGACCAAAAGAAAGCAGTCGACGATTTTCGAACGGCACGGCAGGCCGAACCCAGCGGTCCGTTCTGGCCGCTTCTTCGAAGTCCTGAATTGATGACCAGGGGGCGCGCGCTCGGCGACTATCTCCGCTACAGAAGCGCGCTGCCTCCGCGATTGAGTGAATTTGTGATCCTTCTCACCTCGCGGCAGTGGACGCAGCCGTACGAATGGAACGTTCACTATCACATCGCCGTGAACGCCGGCTTGAATCCGAATGTTGCAAAAGCGATCGCCGAAGGGCGCCGTCCGGATGGCCTCACCGATGATGAAGAGCTTCTGTACACCTTCTGCCTGGAGGTGCAGAAGAACCAGAGCGTCAGCGATGCGACCTACAAGCGGGCGCTCTCGAGATTCGGCGAGCAGGGCGTTGTCGACACAGTCGGAATCGTGGGTTACTACAGCCTGCTCGCAATGGTCTTGAACACCGCGCGTACACCGGCGGGTGCAAGCGCAGCCGTTCCACTTGCGGTTCTGCCTGCTCTGGCCGACAGCGCCGGCAAGCAGGCCGAACAGGAAGTCCGTCAGGTCGAGAGGCTGTTCAACGAAGCCAGAGCGCGGGCCGATGTGACAACGCTGGAAAAAATTCTGGCCGACGAATGGACCATCACGCACAGCGACGGCAGCACGGACACAAAAACGCAGTATCTGTCCGACCTTCGTTCGGGCGCGCGAAAGTTCGACTTCGTCAAACAGGACGAGATTCCCGTGCGCCTCTACGGCGATCCGGCGGCCGCTTTCGGCTTCCCCGAATAGACATGACCGTATACCGCACATGCACGA
>JACXTT010007587.1_pt1 | contig 15244 bp, 11 predicted proteins | sample 9270951 | NCBI WGS metagenome assembly JACXTT01 (sample SAMN15532306, study PRJNA645909) | rock metagenome | isolation source: weathered quartz diorite | place: Puerto Rico | collected 2017-06-21 | reverse complement strand
GACGGGTCTGCTATCGATGCCGCGGCGGAGTTACTCGACAACGACAACCCGCTTGTCCCCGGCACGCAACTCGGGCCTTATCGCATTGAAGAACTGCTGGGCAGTGGAGGCATGGGACATGTATATCGGGCGCTCGACACTCGGCTCGGACGGATGGTGGCGCTCAAGATCTCGAAAGAGGAGTTCGGTGAGCGCTTCGATCAAGAGGCCCGCGCCATCGCGGCCCTGAATCACCCCCACATCTGTCACGTGTACGATGTCGGACCCAATTACCTTGTGATGGAACTGGTAGAGGGCCGGCCACTTCAGGGACGATTGTCGGTTACCACCGCCGTCGAATACGCCATTCAGATCCTGGACGCTCTCGCGGCGGCTCATCGCAACGGCGTTGTTCATCGCGACCTCAAGCCCTCCAACATCCTTGTCGCCAGGCAGGGAATCAAACTGCTCGATTTCGGCTTGGCGAAGCGCGTAACCCCGTTTAGGGAAGAGGTTGCCACCCTGGGCGCAGGATTGACACGTCCGGGGATGATTCTCGGCACGCTCCAGTACATGTCGCCGGAACAGTTGCAGGGCAAGGAGGCCGATGTCCGCAGCGATCTCTTCAGCTTTGGTTGTGTCCTGTACGAGATATTGACGGGAAAGCGCGCGTTCGAGGGCGAGAATCCGGCCAGCGCTATCGCAGCGGTTGTCGAACGTGAGCCATTGCCGTTGGAGATTTCGCCGCCTTTGGATCGGGTCGTAATGCGATGCCTGGCGAAAGACCCCGACGGCCGCTTTCAAACGGCAATTGATCTGAAGACCGCACTAACCTGGGCGATGGGACAGCAAGCTGTAGCAACACGCTCGCGGCGCTGGTGGCTGACCGTTGCAGCAGGGCTCGTACTCGGATTGGCCGGCGGATGGGCATCGTTTCATTTCAGGGCGCCCGCTCAAGATGAGCGAATCATTCATTTCCAGATTGTGCCGCTAAAGGGTGCCCGGCCCGCGCCCTGGGGCCTTTCAGTTTCACCTGACGGGCGCTATGTGACGTACTCGTCGTTCCTTGACGGCAAACGCACGCTGTGGCTTCATCCACTCGATGGCTCAGCCGAGCGATTACTGACGGACAGTGCTACCGCAACGTGGCCGTTCTGGTCGCCGGACAGCAGGTCCATAGGTTGGGCGGCGGATTCCAAATTGTGGCGGCTGGATTTGGCCGGCGTAGTGCCCGTGCCGATCTGCCAACAGGAGCCATTGCGACCTGCGACATGGACCCCGGACGGTGAGATTCTATTCGCGTCCTTGCGCGGGGTGATGCGGGTTCCATCATCCGGTGGGTCACCGGCGCCTTTGACCACTCCGGACGCCTCGCTAGGCGAATTGGTGCACGGCCATCCCGAGTTGCTCCCGAACGGACGCTTTCTGCATCTGGTGGTGAGCTCGGAACCGGCAAACACCGGAATTTATGCCGTATCGTTTTCTAATCCGTCGCAACGGATACGTATTAGGGGCTTGGAAAGCGGGATCCGATATGCGCCCACGCCGGACGGCAAGCATTACCTGTTGATGAAGCGCGAACAGAAGCTGGTCGCGCAGGAGTTCGATCTGCAGAAGTTGGAATTGACTGGAGAACCGTATCCGATTGCGGAAGTCGGCCCGGGCAGTGGGCCCATACTGTCGGCTGAGGTTTCTCCTGCGGGGATCCTGCTGTACAACAAAAGCCCGAACGTCTTTGGCCGGCTCGTCTGGCTGGACCGGAAAGGGGAGGAGCTCGCCACAGTGAGCGATCGGCCGAACCCCGATTTCCGTTTATCTCCCGACGGCAGGCGCGTAGCTGTCACAGAATTTGCGACCGGTGGGCGCAGTGCGGTTTGGATGCTCGATATGGAACGAGGGATTCGGAGCCGGCTCACGCCTGCTTCGGGAGTCGTCGATATTTCGGGGTATCCCGTCTGGTCTCCAGACGGCCAAACGGTCGTGTACTCCAAGACCGGTTCATTGATGCGTAGGGAGGTCAGCGGCTCCGGAGACGAACTGCGCATCACCGAACCCGGCAGATTGCAAAATCCTTCGGATTGGTCGCGCGATGGGCGCTTCATTCTTTTCAGCGAAAACAGCGCCGAGACCAATCAGGACCTTTGGGTGCTGCCGGTCACTCCCGGCGGAAAGCCGGTTGAAGGCGAACGGCCGAAGCTCTACTTGCGTGGTCCGTACAACGAATTGGCGGGCCGCTTCTTTCCGGAACCGAATCCGCGATGGGTAGCCTATCAGTCGGACGAAACCGGCCGGTATGAGATCTTCATCGCCAGTTTTCCGGAGCCGCGGCAGAAGCTGCAGGTCACAAGCAGCGGAGGGCGTTCTCCGCAATGGGCCGCAAACGGGCGTGAGCTATTCTACATCTCAGCGGATGACAAGCTCACAGTGGTCGATCTGAAGATGAGAGCAGGAGGCATCGAGCCATCGATACCGCAGGCACTTTTCTCGTTGGACGGCTTGTCCCCTGACACCGCCTACGAGGTGGCCCCCGATGGAAAACGATTTCTGGTGCTCCAGGGCGGGCGGGATCTGGCCCCACCCGAGGTCATCATGAATTGGCCCGCCTTGCTAAGGAGACGAGTAGCGCCGTAACCGTCAGTGGACAGTCGCGAAAAGCAGGAACCGAAGCGACTGAAATTGGGTTGTTCGCCTTATGAGTTTCGTCGTGGCACAACGCTCGCGTGAAACTGGAATACGCATCGCGCTTGGCGCCGAACACGGCACCGTCCTTCGCCACGACTGAGGACCTGAAACTTGCCGCTTTCCCATCCTGTACGGTTCTGTTCTAGAATGCCTCAGAGGAGGAGAGCCGTGAAAAACGCCTTATTAGTTTCCGCAGTTGCGATTCTGGTACTGGTCTCCGCTGCCGTCCCGGTGTCCGCTCATCACTCGTGGCCGGTGAACTTTTCCCAACTCGTGACGGTGAAGGGGACCGTGATCGAGTTCATGTGGGCAAACCCGCACCCGATGATTACCCTCGAGGTCAAGACCAATGACGGCGCGATCGAGAAGTGGCTGGTTGGTGGACCCGCGGTCAATCGGATGGAGGCGAACGGCTGGACCAAGACGACAGTCAAGCCCGGCGACGTGATCACGGGTATCGGCTATCAGTTTGCCGACGGCCAGAAGATCGTCAGGCTCGAGAGGGCGATACTGGCCGACGGCAAGGAGATGCGCCTCTACGGCCGCTAGACCTGTTTCGTTTTTCAATATAGACAACTGAACCCGCCCCGAGGCCACCTTCGCCGGTGGAGAATACACGCGCGGTTCTGCGTTACTTTGTCGGAGGGGTATGGAAAAGCTTTCCAGTACGACAGTTCGGTTTGGCACCGTCCCGGTCCCGAACGTCCTTAGACCGAGCAATACCACTGGGGATTGGAAGCAGCACATCCGGGTGAATTTTGCCACGCCTTTCGGCGCGCCGATTCCCGGCCGGCCCAAGGATGTCAAGCAGGAGATCAGCGTCGTTCTCACGCCGCGGTGCCAGGTTCCAATCGTTGGCGTAGTGGAGCAGGTAGACAGCACCGGGTTCAGTTTTGCCATTCGTAATGCCGATCCTAATCAGGACGCGAATGGTATTTCAGTCGATTGGCTTGCGGTGTTGGGCGTGACGGACGCGACGCCCTCGCCATATGACGTGCGCTTGTCAATTCTTCAATGCAAGACGTTTTCCGGTTTCCTCGATGGTGAGCCGCTGTGGCCGAGAATCTGGTTCAGCACGCCTATGGTGCCGAACGTTCCGGGAACACCTCCCGTTATCCTTCTCACTGCGAATAATCTTGACGTTCCATCCGACAAGAATCCAGCCGTGGTCGGGCACCCAGGTCCGCTGGTGTTCTTAGCTAATTTGGTGAAAGACAACATCGTCGATCCAACGCTTGCGAATGGCTTTGGGGCCCGCGGTGTCAATGTGGATACTGTCGGCGGTCAAACGGGATTCTACGCTGCCGCACTTGTCCCTACGGGCCAGCGGCCGAATGTCGCGCCGCCCCCGAATAGCGCACTATCGCTTTGGTGCGACCACGGATCGGAGAAGCATGTCGACAGTTTTTGCCTTGTTTCTGATCCGCTGTTCGGCACTCCGTTTCCCGTTAGCGCCGGTGGCCGGAGCGGCGACTGGAGGATCCTCGACGTATATTTCGATCGCCCGTTTTCCACGCCGCCGATCGTGCTCGCGACAGCGCGTGGCCACACACCAGTCCTTCCGATTGCGCGTAATGTAACCACTCACGGCTTCACGATGGCGTTGAGAAATACCGACTCTGTCAGCGGGCATGCAGCCTTCTTTTGGGTCGCTATCGGCTGTGCCGACGGATGCGGTTGATTCTGAGCGCTAGATATGGACCACACGACCGCGACGCAAAGTTTCTAGAGCCATTCAATCTTGAGCACTGGATGAAGCTCCATCACATTTGGAGCGGCTCCCGTTTGGCCATGAGCTCGATCAAAGAAACCGACACCTGTAATCCTTGCCGGCGTAGGAGCGATTTGCGTCGCGAACAGCGGTTGCGTTTGGCCGGACCCCGGAAGCGGAGTCTGAAACGATAGCCGTGGATCGGCAGATTCCAGTGGCTGAAAACTCACCGCTCCGCGCGGGACGTATTTGCCGTTCATCAGGACAAAATCCGATGGCGATAGGTGTTTGACGAGCTTGTCGTCGATCTCCTGTCGCGCTTGACTGATGTTATTGGCCCATGGACTATCACCGATAAATGCCGAAGTAGGAGTCGGAATTTCGCCCACCATACTTCCACCGCTGGGACCCTCAAGCACGAGATGATAATCGCCATCCTTCTCGTGTTTCAGAGCGATGATAGTGGCTTCTATCCTCCAAATCGTTACTTCTGTAACGCCATCTCGGACCTTTTGAAACTCGGGCGGATCTGCTGAGGGAACTTCCAAGCCGGCCGGTCGAGGCAGGCTGCCCAATTCTTCAACGGTGGATTCAACGATGCCGGCACCGAGGTCATTTCCGTCGATCACATTCTTTCCGACTTTCGCCCTGTCTGGATCTTGTCCTGTTTTCACAGGCCAACGTTCGACACCAGGTTTGTCCGCTTCGGGTCTTGTTGCAACGGCTGCCTGCGGCATTTCTTTGAGACCATTGAGTCCCGCTGCCGCCTTGATTTGAGTCGCCACGGCTTGACTGACGACAGGCAATGAATTGACATCGGTAATTGGCCCGCCATCTGCCGGGGGTGTTGGCGGAAGAGGACCGGGTGTGACCGGAGGAGTCGGCGGAGGAGTCACGGGAACGGGCGGTGTCGGGCCGATCACCGGGCCAGGACCAGTTACGGTTCCTGCATCCGACGTACGGCCGAACACGACAAAACGCGGCGTCGCGTCACGGTTCGATCCATCTCCGGCTCCCGTCATGGTATAGCCGGTGGCGGCGAATAAGTTTTGCATCTTCCCGTTGCGAAAAACCGGTCGCAGGGTGAGGTAATCACCCCATTGTGCGTCGAGAGGTCCTCTCTCTCCCGAGGCCGCCAACATGTCTTTCCGCGTGCCTGTCAGGATGCCGGTCATGTGCGCAGGAAACTGTTGCTCGCCGCCAATCATGTAAGAGATCCCAACCTCGCCGTTTGCGTTCGATGATAAAGCCCCATAGGCGATGGCTGCGTTGGGATCAAAAATGTTGATGTTCTCGAGAAGGGTAAGATTTGTGGCGTCGATACGGGCGATCTGAACAAACGGTTTGGGACGCTGATTCGATCCTCTGTCAACGGACCAGGCGAACCATAGTTCGCTACCGGCTAATGCGGCCCCCGTAATACGCGGATCTATGCGGTCCAGCCACCGTTCTCCGTCGGGTGTGCGAGACTGATAACCCTGTCCGAAAATCCATCGAGCGACTCCAACATCTGTGGATGTTGGAGTACTTTGGTTCGCATCCCAACTAAATACTCTGAGCGTGCTCGTGTCGACGTGAGTGGCAAAGAAAGCCGTATCGCCGCAATTCTGCGCCACGCGGATGCTGTTCAAATCTGTTGATAAGAACGGCTCGGCGCTCGGTTGTCCACCATCGATTTCCGCGATTGGGATACGTACGACGGCCGCTCCCGCCGACTGGCCGGACGGAGTAAACACGTTTGTGGTGACATAGAGAAACTGAGCACTGATTGCCAAATCCGGAAAGTCAAGGAACTGCCCAGAGACGCCCAAGATGTCGGTCGTAAGGTCGAACAGCCGCCATCGTCCAGCAACAACATCGGCGGTCTTTGCGAAAGCCAGGCGTTGAATGTTGTCCGCTTCAGGTCCACTCTTCGGTCCGTACTGCATGAGCCAGACGAACGTATCGATGGATGCGATGTAGTTCACAACCTGATCGCAGCAAAAGCCGAGGTTGGGGGGATCAGGAAACGCTGTGAAGGGATCGATGAACTGAAAAGTTTGGCCGGCATCCGCCGAGCGCGCTGCATACCAATTGCCTGTATACATGACGACCTGATCGTTGCAGGCCAAGCTCGGTTCATCAACGCTCGAGGCCAATTGCTGCTGGCCTGGTTGCGTGAGCTCCGTGTTTGTAACAAGTGCGAGGTCGTCCGACGCTGCTCTTATTCCGAGTGCGAAGGCTCGCTGGAACTGCGGGCGGATTTCCGGTGTTGTGCTATGAAATTCTCTTTCTCTGCCTTCCTTAACACGCGGCAGAATCCGTCGCGGATGTATTCTTTGTCGCTTCACATATCGAGGCGGAATTTCTGAATGGGTTACTTGAACCGGTTTGGCTGATGCAGCCTTCAAGCGTGCGCGACCTGGGGGCTTTTGCTGTCCCGCTGGTTTGCCGCCTTTTTTGCTAGGATCTTTTGCCATTGATGACCTTCCTTTGCTGCAACGAATGGCTGCTGAAGAGAGCTAAAATGTATTCGAGCGTGGGTCGCATGAAAGGACGGACCGAGATGCATGACCAGTCAGATTCGAAAAGCAAGCGGCCGAAATCAAAATTGAAGTCATCGGGAGAAGTTATCGTCCGGCACACCGAAACTCCTCCTCCTGGCCCTGCGGATAAGAAAATCCATCCTCGGCATCCTCTTCCTCGCATTCCTGATCGGCCTGAACCGTCACATGAGGAAAAAGAAAGATAGTTGAGTCCTACGTACCTAGCACGCTTAGTGAAACGTTATTGGTTTTTGCGGGCAATACTTCTTGATCGCATCCAGGAAAAAACAACCTTCTTGAATGCGAACCACCCTTCAACCGTAATGATGATGATCGGAATCAGAACCCAAGGATTGGATTCAAATAGCCCCATAGTTTTCCTGCCTTGAAATTAGATTTAACGAAAGCGCAGCTCCGCTGAGCACGTCGACGTCAGCATTCCCTCCAGGCTTCAGAACATGGTGGCTCCGGAATCATTCCAAGCCAGCCACTAAAAGGCGTGTACAAAGATGTTTTTCGTTTGCGAACTCTACTGAAAAAAGAACCGAACGAGCAAGCTGTTTCTCTTTCGAGACCGGGCCGCATCTTTATTGTGTCTTTATGCCCACCAACCCGGAGTTGGAAGTGACGCGACTATTACTTCGGGACCGCAGGCCGTTCCAAGACGAGTGGGCGCAAGCTCAGTGTCCACGAAATCGGAATCGATGCCGGGTTGTAGCAGACCTTGTCATCACAGGCTTGATATTCCAGCGTCCCGCTGAGCGTAACGGAGTCCTTGCCACGGAATGAAGCTTGAGCCTGTGGCGAGCCTTCGAGTATGACTTCTTGAACGAGCGTGAATGGTTTCTGATAAACCGGGACACGTTCGTTGAGTGGCTTAAAGAAATAGATCTGTGACGCGGGGTACTTCATCGGCAGCAGTCGGACGAACGGCTGCGAGTCGATGCTTAGCGCGATGACACGGTAATTCTTCGCTCCCGGCGAATACACGTGAATACCGGGGTGCGGAGTGACATCGAGCGCGATCGAAAATCGGTTACCGGGAGCAATCGCGGATTCGCTCGGATAAGTTGTGACATCCAGCTGTCCCGTCGAGATCTTTGTTCCCGCAACGGGCGCAGCCTTATCGCCGAGCCGCAGCATGATGCTCGAACTGGTATTCCGTTCGATATAGAAATCCTCAAAATACCGCGATGTAACACGGCCTTGCCGATCGAGAATGAATGTGCCTGGAAAAGCGATACCGACTATCTCGGCCCGAGGGTTTCCGACAGACACGTACTTCTGGACCGCCGCTTTCACCGCCGGATCATCCTTGTCTGGTCCGATAGCCCATTCGGGTACAGGATTCAAGATCCCATATCGCTTGATGGTTGCCGAACCGGCATCGGACAGCAGCGTAAACGTAATCCCACGCTGTTTCGCGAAGGACGTAAGAATCTCAGGCCGATCATAACTAATTGCCGCCAACCCCAATCCCTTTTGGCGAAGTTCATTCACGCGGCTTTGCAGCTCCACGAGCTGTGTTTTGCAGTAGGGTCACCAATCTGCCGAACGGAAGAAGACCAGCATGGCGCCCTTGGGTCCCATGATGGATTGCAATGTCCACGCCTTGCCGTTCTGATCTGTCAGGGTGAAGTCCGGAACTCGTTCGCCAACCTGTGGACCGAGCCTCGATACTTCAATCGTCTGCGGAGGTGTTTGCAGTCGAAGGCTGGCTTTCGCCAAAGCAGATCCGAGTAGCATTGCCAGACTGAAATACGTGACAAGCTTCATTTTCAAAAATCCTTGTATGCCGGGTCGGTGCCGACACGAATCGCTTGATGCTACCAGAACCTTTGGAAGATGTCTTATGGTACGTCAAGCTGAAAAAACCACTAGGCTCTTTCTACCCCTCCTTCGAGAGGGGCGGCTGCGCCCTTCAAATAAATGTCACGCTACCGTGATCAGCGCGCAGCCGGGGAGGTCAAACAACTGTCTGACCTCCCCGCCGCGCCGATTCTGAAGTAGCGAGACAATTGCTGGATCGGCGCGGCCGCCCCTCCTCGAAGGAGGGGCAAGAAAACTACTGAAGCTTTGCATCGCCAAAAAAGATTTGACAGGTTTAGGCGATAGGTGTTATTACGCATAACACATCGTTAATAGGATTAACACATGAAGAAGCCGACACGAACTGCCTTGTCCCGCCGCGAGCGCGAAATCATGGATATTCTTTATCGGCGCCAGCGTGCGGCTGCCGGTGAAGTCATGAATGATCTTTCCGGCAAGCCGCACTATTCCACCGTGCGAACCCAGCTGCGCATCCTCGAAGAAAAAGGTTATGTGCGCCATGAAGAGGAAAATCTTCGGTACGTCTACGTTCCTTTGCTCGAACAAAGCGAGATCGGCCGGTCTGCGCTCAGACAGTTGATCGACACCTTCTACGATGGTTCTACGGAAAATGTCGTTGCGGCACTGCTGGGTGTTGAAGGATCACGGCTTTCCCAGAAGAAGCTGGATCGGATCGCAGCGATGGTCGAGAAGGCTCGAAAGGAGGCCAAGCGATGACGTTTTTCGTGGAGTGCGCGATCCAGACATGCGCCATTTTGTTGATTGCTCTTCTGTCACTGCTGTTGTTGCGGAAACGTTCGGCAGCCATTCGGCACTGCGTGCTGTCGGCGGCCTTATTGTTCGCAGCAATTACACCGGTCCTCAAACTCGTCCTGCCTGTGCGGAGCCTAACCCCGATAATGACAGACGCACAGGTTGAGGTTGTCGTGCCTCGGACCACTTCATTCGATTCAGGTCGCTCCGCAGTATCCGCCGAGGCTGTTGCGGGTGACCGAGAATCAGCGATATCCAGTTGGCGTGAGCAACTACTGCGTATTTATCGATGGCTACCGGGAGCAATCTGGTTGGGCGGTTTGTCGATTGGTCTTTTGGTTATGTTTACGGGCTTGATCCGATTGGCGCGCATCGCATCCTTTTCTTATCCGATGCCGAACCTGCGATGGTTTCGGCTCGCAGCGACCGTCTCGGATGAGTATGGGATTCGAAGGTTTGTTGATCTGCTACAAAGCAGGAACCAGTCCATATTAATAACGTGGGGAGTCTTCCGGCCAAAAGTAATCCTGCCTTTGGGAGCTGATGAATGGAGGGAAGAACGAGCCCGCGTTGTACTGTTGCACGAACTTGCGCACGTGCGGCGCCGCGATTGGCTCGTGCAGATGGTCGCACAATTACTCCGCGCCATTTATTGGTTTAACCCCCTGGTTTGGATTGTCTGCCACCGTTTGCGGGTTGAGAGTGAACGTGCCTGCGACGATGCTGTCCTATCCAAGTCCGTCACGAACCATGAATACGCAGCACACTTGGTTGAACTTGCTCGTGTGCTGAACACGCGTGGGCGGTCGTGGTCGGCGGCTCTGGCGGTGGCCCATTCATCCACTATTGAAAGGAGATTTGCAGCCATGTTGAATCCTGCGCTCGACCGCCGGCCTGCTACGCGGTTTGCCATACTCTCTACTGCAGTTGTCGGCGCGTGCGTCACACTGCCGCTCGTTATGCTGACGGGCGCCGCACCGCTAAAGCCTTTGATTGCCACGTTGCCGTCAGCAATAGTTGAGAAGGCTGAAGTAGCCGCCTCGACTGCCCAACAATCACCGCAACCGAAATTCGCTACCGCTGCGCCGGCAAAGCCGCAGCCGAAACCGTCGCAGATACCGGCACCCGTACCCAACCTGGCTCAAACGGATCCACAACCTCTTCAAGACAACCTCGTGAAGGTCAAAAGCGTGAGCGCTACTCTACGCGAATTCATTTCTAGGAGTGTCGGCGCGCAACGAGCGCTTGTCAGTGCGCAGGATCGCGCGCTGTACGAAGCGGCCGAAAGTGGTGACATCCCGCAAATGGACTCGCTGATTCGTGGTGGTGCCAACGTCAATGCGCCCGTGCCGGGTGACGGCAGTCCTCTAATCGGCGCAGCACGCCGAGGCCGATTGGAAGCGGTGCGATTCCTTCTGGATCGCGGTGCGGATCCAAACATGCCCGTTCGTGGCGACGGCAATCCTTTGATCATGGCGGCGCGATCTGGACACATCGATGTGGTCACACTGTTGCTTGATCGGGGAGCGGGTGTGGATCAGATCGTTCCTGGAGATGAGAACGCAGTGATTTCCGCGAGTAGGTTTGGGAGATTGGAGGTCGTCAAGCTTCTGGTCAGCCGCGGAGCCGACGTCAACGTCCGCGTTCAGATCGACCCGTCACCCTGGTATCCAATTGGCGAAACGCGCACCGCTTTGAGCGAGGCCCGAAAAGGTCAGCATCAAGCGATTGTGGACTTTCTCGTTTCAGTAGGAGCGCGAGAATAGGTCTTTGCGTGCCAGAGCTGCCAATTACGCCCAAAGCCGCGTCATTCGCGTAATTGGCGGCTAGTCCCTTTATTCGTACCGCAACGCTTCGATGGGGTTGATGCGGGACGCCTTGAGGGCAGGATAGGCACCGAAGAGCACGCCGACTGCGACAGAGACTCCGAATGCGACGACGACGGAGATGGTCGTGACAATCGTCTTCCATTCCGCGGTGCGAGCAATCAGCCAAGCCAGAAAAAATCCGAACGCGACACCGAGCACTCCACCGCCTACAGAGATGAGCACCGATTCCGTCATGAATTGGCGCATAATGTCGAATCGCCGCGCTCCGACCGAACGTCGAATGCCGACCTCCCTTGTACGCTCGAGGACCGTCGCGAGCACGATATTCATGATCCCGATGCCTCCCACCAGAAGCGAGATCGCGGCAATGGCCACCATCACGTAAGTAAAGATTTGTTGCGTCCGCTGCTGCTGCGCCAGCAGTGCTGCCGGGATCGTGACGGTGAAATCCTGCGTATTGTGGTGCGTTGAATTCAGTACTGCAGTCACCACCTTGGCTACTTCGATGCTGTCCGTATCCGGTTTGAGCCGCAGCTCGACTCCATCCAGATCGTCGCGCAAGCTGCCGCTGCGATCCCAGAATCGATACTGAAAGGAGTTCAGCGGAATATAAATGATGTTGTTGACGTCTTGCATCGTGCCGCCGCTGTTTTGCGCGCCGGCCATGAGTTGCTCTCGGAGAACACCAACGACCTGCAGCCAGGTGTCATTCACTTTCACGAACTTGCCGAGAGCGGGATCGTAACCGAACAAACTTACCTTCGCCGATTCGCCCAGGACGCACACGAGACCGCTGCTGTCGTTGTCGTCGTCGTCGAAGAACTCGCCTTCCGCAAATTGCAAACTGTGGATCGCGCCATACGAGGGTTGCACGCCAAACAATTCCGGAATATCGCGCGACGGTTTGGGAAGGACGGCATTCGGATGAAGGGTGCGCCGCGCCGATAAGGTTTCAATCGCATCGATGTTTGCCTGAAGAATACGGACATCCCGCTCCGTCAGCCCCGGCGAGGAACGCCGCCGTTGCTGGTACTCCTCCTGGCTCAGCGCCGTTCGCGAATCGATAAGGATGTTGCGAACTCCGAGTTGCTCAATGAATCTTAGCGACTCTTCTCTTGCGCCGGAGCCGATCGACATCATGCCGATGACGGATCCGACGCCGAAGACAATGCCGAGCGCCGTCAATAGCGTCCGCGTTTTCTGCGCGCGAAGATTTCCAAATGCCTGGCCGACATCCGAGACGACGATCACTTCTGTAGCGCCTTCATCACGCCGTTCGGCTGGCCGGAATTGCTCGTGCGGCTTTGCTGATCCGGATTGGAAAGAGCCACGAGAGCGCCTTCCTCGATGTCGGAGATGACCGCCTGACTTTCGCTGCGACGGACAAGTTTGACGTCCCGGGATTTGAAGCCTTCGGCGGTCCGTACGTAGACGAACGAGCGGCCGTCGATTTCAAAAAGTGCTTGCGACGGGACCCAGAGCACTTCATCCAACGATTCGACCGTGATCAAAATGTTCGACGTCATGCCAGGGCGCAACTCTGGCGCCGTCTCATCGAGCGCGATGCGGCACTCGAATGTTCGCTCCCAGGCGGATCCGGTGCTGGCTCCCACGCTTTTGATGTGGCCTTTGAACTCGCGGCCCGGAATGGCCGCCGCGCGCACGGACACTTTTTGGCCTGGCGCCAGATGCCCGCGATCCGCTTCGGGAATCCGGGCATTCACTTCCCAACTTCTCATGTCCGGAATCTGGGCGACGGCCTGGCCGGCACGAGCGGTGTCGCCGATCTGAAATTGCGGTAGTTGTTGTCCGTAATACAGCATGTTCTGGTTGCTGTTGGCTTGAACATTGACGTAACCGGCCGTTTTCGCCTTCAACACCATGCTGTCGATCGTGCGCTGTGCATTTTCGGCGACAACCTTGGCTTTATCGACCGCGGCTTTTTGAATTGCAATTCCCGCTGTCGCGGTTGCTTTCTTATTCTCGAAATCCTTCTCCGCTTGCTTCTGCCGATTGATGGCAGCATCCAATGCGATCTCATTTTGACGGGCGATGACCGCAGCGAGAACGGGATTCTTGCGAAGTTCGAGCCCCGCCTGTTTCGATTCCGATGTCGTTGAGATCACCTGATAGCGCGCTTCCTCGAGGGACGCCTCGGCATCGGCTTCCGCTTTTTTGACCTGTTGTTCGGCTTCGGCGAGATCGGCCTCGGCCTCGCGGAGATTGAACTCCTGCTGTGTCGTATCAAATTGCGCGACGGTGTCTCCCTCTTTTACGAGTTCTCCCGGCTCACGCAAGAACGTGAGCGCCAGATCGCCGCCACCCGCCATCGGCGCGGTCAAGACTTCCGAATTGCCACCCTGCAGCTCGCCGCGCGCGGACACAAGAATCGTGACGCGGCCTTTCTTGACGTGCGTCGTCGGAATCTCCGCGCGCGTGTCGCGTGCCGTGAGTTGCACCACGCGGAGGCTGCCCCAGACGAGAACGGTGATTACAGCGATTATGCCGGCAGCGAGCAGGAGGAAATTACTTTTTCGCATCTTTCTTCTCCGGATCGGCGAGCGCGACGACAGCACCAGCAGATATTCCCGAAACCGCGACTTCATCCGGATTCCGAGCAAGCACTTGAACTTGAACCGGCGTATAGCGCCCGCGTTCTGCCAGGTACACGATGGGCTTTCCCTCGCGAGTGAAGACGGACTTTGCTGGAATGCTGATGGCGTCGGGAATGCGATTAATAATGATGTCCATGCCTCCATTCATGCCCGGACGCAAGCGCGCATCCGGATGCTCGAGCGCGGCATAGGCGCGGAAGCTGCGCGTGGGCGGCCACTCGACGCCGAGTTCTGTCAGCGGAGAGATGCTGGTAATTTTCCCTTCGATGGAAAGTTCCGGCAGCGCGTCGATACGCACCCGCACGTCGTTGCCGACGGCCATGCGGCCGCGATCAATCTCCTCGGCTTTCGCATCCATGACGAGGGAACTCATGTCCGGCATTTCCGCAAGATTCATTCCGGAAAAAACATTGTCACCGACTTTGAATGGTTTCGCATTCAAGGGTCCCTGGTTGTAGTTGGAAACGAACACGACGAAACCCGTCAACGGCGCGCGAATTTCCATTTGCTCGATGCGGGACTTCGTCAGATTGACGTCCGCTTGCGCTTGATCGCGCTGCCGCGTGAGCGAGGCGATCTTGGATTTGTCGGAAGCCGCATGCAACGCGATGTTCGCGTCCTGTACGCGCAGTTTCTGTTCGGCGACCGTGAGATCGACTTTCGTCTGTTCGGCCTGAATGCGTCCGACGAATTCGTTGGCCGCGGTCTTCAGACGGGCGGTCTCGACATTGTATTTGGCATCTTGTAAATCGCTTTGATCGTGGTCGGCGGTGATTTTGGCCTGCGCATTTGCCTGATCCAGAGTGGCCTGAGCCTGCTTCAGGGCGGCTTCTTTTTGGATAAGCTGTTGCTGCGCGCTGCTGGAATCAAATCGAATGACAGGACTGCCTTCTTTGACTTCCTCGCCCGCCGGGGCCATCCAGGCGATCGTCAGATTCGGCACCACCGGCGCATAGATCGGAACGGAACGTCCCGCCTTGATGTCGCCCCGGCAACGGATGATCGCGACGAATTCACCCTTGCGCGCTGTTGCAATCGGCAACTCCGTATCCGCCTTTGCTTCGCGGAGGCGATTGAAACCTATCCAACCGCCGCCAAGCACCAAACCCACGGCGACCCATCCCCCGAGACGACGCAACAAACGCCGCGCGGCGCTCATTTACCGCCCCCAGCCGAGCCGGCCTCGATGACAACGGCGGCGGACAAGTCGGGCATCACGCGCGGATCAGTCTTAGCGAGTTTAAATACAGCAGTAAATGTCTTGATGGGCCGGCCACGAGCGGAAGCCGCAATGGAGCTGGCAAATGCGAAATGCGCGGG
>JACXTT010007586.1_pt1 | contig 15246 bp, 25 predicted proteins | sample 9270951 | NCBI WGS metagenome assembly JACXTT01 (sample SAMN15532306, study PRJNA645909) | rock metagenome | isolation source: weathered quartz diorite | place: Puerto Rico | collected 2017-06-21 | reverse complement strand
CGGAGTTTGCCACGCGCCATCGCCTCGGGACGATAGATGGGGCGATCCAGGAGTTGGTTTAGGATTTCAACCTTGGACTTTACGAACTTTCGCTTGGTAGCGCTAAAGGGGGCAGGTCAATCGTTCGAGTGCCGCAAGCTTGCGTCTGAGTAGCGCGTGCTGGGCGGGCGACGACTGATGTTCGAGTGCGCGCTCGAGATACGATCGGGCTTGCTCGAGGTTACCGAGCGACGCTTGCAGATCTGCGTACGCAGCGAGGGCGTACGGGTAGCGTGCAAGGACCTCGCGCTCGGGAATCGCGTCGAGCTCGTCGAGACCGGCGCGGGCACCCGATTGCATCGCGATCGCCAGCGCCCGGTTGACGTCAACCACCAGCGACGGCGCGATCCCCCTCAGTATGTCGTACAATTCGACAATACGCCCCCAATCTGTACTTGCGTAGGTCGATCCCATGGCGTGACATGCCGCGATCGCTGCTTCGACGTGAAACCGCGACAACTCGTCGCCGGATCCGGCGGCTTCGAGGCACGAAAACGCTTCCGCCATTAGCGCGCCGTCCCATCGGGCGCGGTCCTGCTCCGGTAACAGGAGAAGGCTCCCGTCGTCGGCTAGGCGAGCCGGAAGGCGCGATGCGTGAAAGCACAGCAGCCCGCGCAAAGCGAACGCGCTGGCGACGGCGGTGTGCTTCGTCTCCGTGAGAAGGCGCAGCAGGCGCAGGGCTTCATTGCAGAGCCCCGCGTCGAGCGCAGCATCGCCGCCGGTCGGGTTATACCCCTCTGAGAATACGAGGTATAGAACATCGAGAATCGCTGCGAGCCGCGCGGGCAACGCGCCACCTTCTGGCATATCAAAGCTTGCGCCTTCGTCTCGAAGGCGTTGCTTGGCGCGCACGATGCGCTGTGCGACCGTTCGCTCGTCGCTTAGAAACGCGGTCGCGATCTGCCGGGCGCTCAGGCCGAATGCGACATTGAGGACTAGGGCTATCTGTGCCGCCCGCCCAAGAAGCGGATGGCAGCATAGAAACATCAGGCGCAGCTCGTCGTCGCTCTCAAGCGTCGGTGCATCGACATGCGCCTCATGGCTGGTGCCCGGCGCCAGGCGCGGCTCGTCATCGCTGTCGAGGGTCGACGGATCGACAGGCCCGCCGCGGCCATCGTCCGGTTGTTCCGTCCGCGGCTCGCGCCTCAGGACATCGACCAAGGCGTTGTGCGCGACCCGAACAAGCCAGCGCTCCGGCTCGTCCGGCGAACCCTCGAGCGGCCATCGCTCGAGCGCGCGCACGTAGGCGTCCTGTACGGCATTTTCGATGAGCGCGAAGCGCTGTACGCCGAAACGACGGGTCAACGCGGCCGTCACCCGGCCATGACCCGCCCGGAAGCCCTGTTCCAGCGCGAGGCGTACGTCTTCAGCGAGTGGCAGGACGAGCCTCCCCTGCGACCTCGACGACGCGCACTTCCATGTACCCGTTTTGCAGATCCAGGTTTGGGCAGGACCGCGCGATCTCCGTCGCCTCATCGAGCGAGGCCGCTTCGATGATGAAAATGCCGCCCACGGCGTCCTTGGATTCGATAAACGGCCCGTCAATCACTTCGCCGCCGCGGATCGTCAGTCGGCGGCCGGTTTGATCGTGAAGCTTGTACGAACCCACGTACCGGCCGCTGTCGCGCAATCCTTGTATCCAAGCCATGTATCGCTGCAGCATGACGGGAGCAAGCTTGAGGTTCGCCACGCGTTTGTCGACATCGGCGCCGCCGGCGATCAGCATGAATTTAGCCATCGGTATGATTTCCTCTTAAGCATCCAGATACTTTCGCAGCGGATCCCAGTACATTCTGGACCATCCGTTGAGATCCTCCCGGTTCTCGGGCGGGAAGGCCTTCTGGTTCAAAACGACGCAGGTCCCGGAACCTTTCGCAGTCAGCTCAATCCTTACGATCGAGTACACGCCTGGCGTCCACGTCTCCAGACGCCAGGCCTGGACAATTCGCTGGTTGGTCATCACCTCGACGTTTCGTCCGGTCACCCATCCGCCGACAAGTTTGAACGCTCCGCCCGCTTCGCGCTGAATCTGCGCTGGGGCCCCGTTGAATGCGCTGAACTGCCTTTCGTCCAGGAGGGCCTCGTAGACGCGCTCGGGGCTTGCCTTGAAGTCGAGTTCCTGGTGGATGGAGGTTTCCGGCGACACGATGATAAGACTCAAGCGAGAGGATTCACCTGGGAACGCCAGCGGCGGAGTCGATTACTGCGAGCCGTCGGAGCGCTTCTCGGTCGAGGGGTGGTCCGGGCCCGCGTGTGCCACGACCGGAACGATGATGAGGGCGTACGGAGTGCCTTCGGCGGCGACGAAGGCCGGCGCGCCGGGCTTGCCATCCGAGCCGAGCTCGGCATTGGTCAGGTACGGGGCGTAGAACATCACGTGAGGCGGGAAGGGCGCGACGATGCCCTTGTCCTCGTCGATGGTGACCACGTTCTCGGTCGACAGCATGTAATCGACGCCCGGCCGCGCCGGCGGCTGGAACACACCCTTGGCAAAGGCGTCGGCGACAAAGCGCTTGATCTCTTCCCGGCTCATTCCCAGAGCGCGCAGCTCGGCCACCTTCAGAATGCGCGGGAGGTGCGTGCGCGCGCCCTCAGCGTCCATGCAGCGTGGCTCCTGGCTGGTGGGCAGCGAATGCTGAACGATGGCGGTGAAACCGTTCTGGCTGTCCCGGATCTTGACGTAGCCGGACGTGTCGAGGACATAGACCGCCGCCTTGCTCGCCACGAATGGCGGACAGGCGCTGAGCGCCAGCGCGACCTCTCTTTCGCGGTCCATGAGCGGCGGCTGCTGGCCCCCGCCTGCCTGGGTCGGTTGAGCCGCGGCGGACACGCCAACGGCGATCTGGGCGGCGAGCCACAGCAGACACATGCGTTTCAGGCCGTTCACCGGAGCAGACCGGATCAACGTCCTGTAATGGGTCGACGATTCCAGCGTCGTTTCGACGGCCACTTTGGACTTTGCAGTGGAACTGTCGATAGTCATCATGATGTATTCTCCTCGCTTGAATTGCGCGATCGGGTGCTCCCCTTCGCTCCAAGGACGTTCGCGGTGGCGGGGACTCGACATCGGGGCGCGCAGTCACCGGCGGCCGTATGCCGCTGGGCGACGAGTGCAGCGCTCGCTGTGTGACGCCGACCGGTGGACGCTTGCGCGGTGAGACAGCCGTCTTACGAATCGAGATACTTTCGCAGCGGTTCCCAGTACTTCCTGGACCAATTGCCGTCCCGAGCTTCCCGGTCCTGGGGCGGGAACCCCGCGTCGTCTAGAACGATGCGGGTTATCGAACCCTGCGCGCTGAGCTCGAACCTGACGATCGCGTAGACCCCTGCGGGCCACGACTCCACACGCCAAGCCTGGACGATGCGCTGGTTGGGTATCAGCTCGATGTTTCGTCCGCTCACCCGCCCGCCGAAAAGCCTGAAGGCTCCACCCGCTTCGCGCTGGATCTGCGCCGGGGCGCCGCTGAACGCGCTGAACTGCTTCTCGTCCAGGAGCGCTTCGTAGATACGTGCAGGGCTTGCCTTGAAGTTGACTTCCTGATGGATGAGGGTATCTCCGCCAGACGTAGCGGCCCCGATGGCGCTCGCCGCTGTTGCAAGCGCAATGCTTGCTGCGAGGAATTGGCGTCGTGTGGGGAATTGGGCGAAGGTCCGCCCGGTCGGATTCTGTCTTACCATTTGGTGATCTCCTTTGCTCATGTGGGTAATTGTGGCGAAGACTCGCAGGGTCAGATTCTCTTGCCTTCGTTTGCCCCAAGGACGTTCGCGGTGGGCGGGACTCGACATCGCGGACTGAGCGGGCGTTTCTTCATTACGCGTCCAGGCGCTTAGCTCCATTCGCGCCCCGAGAGCTGACACCTCGTTGAGTTTATGTGGACGCGACGGGACTCGGAACCTGGGCAGCGCAGCTGTTGCCTTGCCCCGGGCAGGCCGCATTGCGATGGCAGAGAACTCTAAGCCGATCCAGTGCCTGAGCTGACTGAACGCCGGATCACATCCGTGAACGTTGCAACATCGGTGATCAGCGCATTGCCCTCGAACGCCAGGCTCTTGAGGGAGCGCTGCGCTGCGTCCGGATGACCTGCCCCGCAAGCATCTGAAATGATCACCGGAGTCAGCCCGAGATCTGTGGCGTGTCGCACGGTGGGCTCGATACCGACCTCCATGGCGATACCCACGACGGCGATTGCAGTGACTCCACAGTCGCGCAGCGCAATATGCAGCGGCGTGCCCTCAAAGGCCGACATCGTGATCTTGTCAAACATCGCCTCGCTCGGAAGCGGGGCTAAATCGGGAACGATGGCAAACCCCGGCGAGTCGCGCAGGAACCAGGGTTTGACAAGACTAGGGTCATCGACCCGCTGCCACGCCATCGCCATGCGAAACTGGAACGCACCCATGAGTTCCGGCGGCAACGACATGTGGCGCGTGAAGAATGTCCTCATGCGTGCCGCGCGGGCGGCCGCAAGAACCTGCCCAACCTTCGCGATAATCCGGTCGCCGTCCTTTATCTGGCTGGCGATGCCGACCTGCATGTCGTAGACGAGCAGGGCCAGCCGCCCTCCGGTGCAGATGTCTTGGAGCGTGCTCGGAATTTCCAGACCGAAGATCTTTTGCACAGGCGCAGGCCGCAGGCAGGTACCTACACGTGGTCGCGGCGACCCTTTGTTCGGTCGAACGGTTCGCTCACGTCTATTTTGGGATCGAAGACAAACTCCAGGGGAAGCGGTGCATCCAAGGGAATGTAATCCCATTCGAGCAAGCCGGCCTTGGAGAGCGGGAAATCGTCAACGTAGCGCTTCGCCTCGTCCAGGCCGCTGCACTCGAAAACGATGACCACGCCGGGTACGTCCGCGCGAGCATAGTTCTCCCGAACGATACCGGCCTTCCACAGACGCCAGACATTGGCGACCTCTTCCTTGATGTAGGGTTTGATGGTCTCCATCGTGACGCCCGGTTTGAAACGGTCGTAGGCAATGATCTTCATCGTGGACCTCCAGGCTGATTTTTAAGGCCAGCACGCTAGCATTGACAGCGCGCGCCATGCAACGCACCATTTGGAAAGTAACCGGCTGTAATTTGCCTCGCCAAGGCGGACCTCATATGGCGAATCATCTCCCCAAGACAGTCTCCTGCCCCGTCGAACTTGCGCTGGAAGTCCTCGCCGGAAAGTGGAAGTCGGTCCTCCTCGCGCATTTGAAGGAGGGACCGCTTCGCTACGGCGAGCTGCGGGCACGCATTCCCAGGCTGAGCGACAAGATTCTCACGGAGCGCCTTCGCGACCTCGAACAACGCGGGCTGATCGAGCGCAGGAAGGTGCAGGGACGGCCGCCACACCTGGTATACGAGCTGACCTCCTCCGGCCAGTCCTTGCGCCCCGTTTTGGAAGCGCTCTACGCGTGGGGTGAAATGGCTGCACCGGCGCTAGGGGTCAAAGTCGAGATGATCGCAAGACCAAACCACGATGTCGTAACGATGCCGACTTCCGCAAGAAGGGCAGTGGCAATCCATGGAAGGGCGTAAGGTGCCGACAATTTGCCTATGTCTCGACGACTGGCTGCTTTCTCCTCACTAGAGGAACGCGTTGGACTCCGCCGCCCGTTTCAGCGAGTGCAGGGGATTGGTCGCTGACGGTCTGAAATCGGCGCAAGCCTGACGAACTATTGAACGGCTGCGTGGCCGATTCGCCCCAGTCGGAGAGTGGCGCGCGCTGTACCAAATGTCATGTCCACCGCCGCCAGGCCTTCTTGGGCTCCTGCAAGTACTCGGTCTTGCCTCTCCGGGGAAGACGAAGTCATTGACCTTGGCGTCGTGGCGCACTTGGAGGATCGCTACCGCCTCGGGGGTGAGCGGAATGGTCAGGACCTCACCATTCTTGGTCTCGGGGATGTGCCAGGTGGCCCGCTCCAGATTGACCTCGTCCCAGCGCATGGCCAGCACGTTGCGCTTGCGGGCCCCCGTTAACAGGCTCAGCAGAACGCGGGCTTATCCCTTAATGGCTCCGGTTAATCGGCACGCGCACATGTTGCGAACAAAGAGGCCCGGAAATGAGGACCGCATACTTGCTAAAGAACACGGTCGCGACTGAACAGTTCACCGCATTGGAGCGTGGGTTGGCCGGTCAAGCCCGCTGTACATCTACTCTGGCCGGTATTGCAAATCGCTATTTGACTGCGTCTGAACATGCCTTGTATTGAGATGTGCCAAACGCTTTGTCGTGCGCGACACAGTAGTAATCGAGCTGGACGCGCTTACCGTATTGATCATCTTGCGAGCGAAGGTTGTACAGGCAGGCATCGAGCCTAACCCCGCCGCGTCCGGCTTCCTCGCAGATGCGCTTGTACATGGTTTGCCGCAATTCATCGGTGCATTTGGCTAGAGCGGTGTCGTTCTCTGCATCGTAGCCCGACTCAATGCACTTCTTTCTCGCGATCGTAGGTAGGTTCAAGTCCACATGTGCGGGCCGGAGGTGGCTGCTTGAGCCCTTGATGGCGGATTTACACGGTCTGCTCTGGAGTACAGATCGACCACCGGGACCGGTGCATGAGTACGTATCTGCGAGTGCGAAGCTTGAGCACGATGCGGTCGCGAGAGTTAGGAGGATTCGCAGGAGCATCTAGCTCGTCCCACTTGTTGTTGTCATTGCTATTACCTTCTGAGCATGTTTGTCTCCAATTTGAGACGCAATAACAATGCCCATAAGGAGCGATGACCGACTGCATTAGGTGGTCCGACCCCACCAGCTTTTTTATCTTCGCCTCGTACTCTTGCGCATGCTCCCAGTCGACATTCCTCAAACAATCCGGCGTGCGCTGATGCTTTCAATGGTGTTGATTTTGCCTCTTCCCGGCTGATCTCACTTGCAGGAGAAAGCGATCAAAACAGCGTTAGGTGCGCTAGCAATTCTTGGTTTGATCGTAGAGTGCAGGCTCCCCTTAAACGCTGCCACGAGCTAGTGAGGCCAAGACTCTTGCGGAGTTTGAAGCGATCGACCTTTTCTTGACTTCCCTGGGGCGGGTTTGCCAACTAGGGTAGGTAGATATATTCTACTGGGGAGAAGCCAAGCAGCATAATCGGCCCCCGGCCGCCGTAATCGTCCCGCGAACAGTTCCAACCTTCGGCAACGACAGTCGTCGCTGTCTGTGATGCGTCCCACTGCCCTCAGAGATTCATTCGGGCAGTGGTCGAGTTAAGCGCTTAAGTCCGATGATGTTGTTTGGTGAGTCAACTTTTGCTGCTGCGCGCCTGTGCTGGCCAGGATAGTAATGGGTTTCGCGTTGTGCTTCGGAAGCCTTCATGAACCATCCACGATACGATAGGCGCCGCTTTGAGCCTTTAGCAGACGGCGATGCGATGACCTGCGTACAAGCAAAGGACGAAGCCGATGAATCTACTCGACAGCCTGCGGATGATGGCCGGGTACAACAGATGGATGAACGAGAAGCTCTACGGTCTTTGTGCACAGCTCTCGGACGAGGCACGGAAGCGTGATCGTCAGGCATTCTTCCGATCCATTCATGGCACGCTCAACCATCTCCTGCTTACCGACCATGGCTGGTTGGCGCGGTTCAACGGCAAGCCATGGCCCTTTGAGTCACTGGATCAGGAATTGTATGCTCGTTTCGAGGACCTTCAGCGCGAGCGCGACCGCACCGACCAGGAAATCGAGCTGTTCCTAACCAGAATGACACCAGAGCGACTCGACGCGTCGTTCACCTACGAGAACTATGCTGGGCAGAGGTTCACGCATCCGCTCGGACCCGCCCTCGTGCACTTCTTTAACCACCAAACGCACCATCGGGGGCAGGTGACGACACTTCTAAGCCAATGTGCGATCGATGTCGGGGTAACAGACGCAGTAGCCTTCTATCGACAACATTGGACGGGGGGTAAACCCTGCAACGCGGCCTAACTGGCCGGTACGGCGCGTCAGCGGGGAGATGCCGTGAACTCCAACAATTCTCGCCGCCGATGATCGACAACTTCGAAATCGACGCCAAAGCCGGGGAGCTTAGCGTCCATCGCTCCAAGGTCCAACGCGACTATGCGTTCGGGTGGTTGCTCTCAGGATTCTACCGGCCACACAACTCTCTGCAGCAACTGCTAATCCGCAAGGGCGGCAATTGCATCCGCAAGCCGTACTTTGAGCACGCCCGCTACTCGAACGACCTCGACTTCTCGACTCAGTCTGAAGCGGACTCCAATCTGCTACTGGCCGGAATCAAGCGAGCCTGCGCAGACGCATGCAGCCCCGGCCGGTTCGGGTTCGCTGGCACCCGCTCGCCGCCGTCAGCTTTCCTGTCTTGGGGTTCGGGGAAACCCGCTATTGGGTCGATATCAGGAGTAGAGATGGATTTCATCTCTTGCCCATGTCAACGAATCAACCACCCACCCCAAGAGGGCTCACTCTAGCTAGAGATAAACTTCGGCATGCCGAAGGAAAAATGCTTGCAAGGAGCTTGAGTGCAGGATAGATTGATGTCTGGAGAATACAGCACGTAAATATTGATAACGGGCCGAGATGAAGGCTTCGATACTGGACGTGACCGGAAGCTTTCAGTCCGAACCAGCGGGGAAACTTCCGTACCTATTTCAGGTTTCAGCTCTCACCGAGCGTGAAAATTAAGCGATTCGACATCGAGCAAGCCGAGTAAGCGACAACGTATGCACACAACTATCAGATTTGGGCTTGCCTAGGCTGTGTCTCGGCGCTGCACATCTATTTGGCGGGAAGCGGATGCATGCGTGAACGCGTGGAACCGATCTCGAGATGGCGGCAGAGAAAAAAGGGTTGTCCATCAGTCGTGACCGCGGCGCGCAACAGAAACGGCCCGCCTGTGCGGCGGGCCCGAGTTGGGGTTGCAATGACGAGCCACATTGTGGCTCTCGTCCCCTCACATCCGTGTTGTTCTTGTTGGTTGCCGATGTCATAGACCTCCGATACGCGAAATGGCACGGCGGGCTTCTCTGCACCGTCAAGAATGCTCTCACCGAGCTTACAGTGCCTGGCGCAAAGAGGATACTGTCCCCGAAAGATGTCGGGCGGGCTGCCGGTAGTCTTTTTCCGGTCAACATGGCCGCGAAAGGCCGACCATCAAACGCCGCGCGGACCTGAGTGACCTTGCCGTCGCTGAGCTTGTGCCACTCTGCCACCAGCGTCGTCGCCGCCAGCCCTGTGGTTTGCAGATCGAAGAAGTTGGCGGCGTCCTCGCTCTGCGCGACGATGGTCGTTCACGTCCAGCCGGGTGATGCAAAGCAACCCCGTCAGGGCAGCACACCCACGAGTGTCGTCTGCGTGGCAATGGCGCCAGGCTGGCCCGATTCCAGCTTACCGGGATGGCCGTACAGCACAGAATGGCAGCAGCATCTCATCGACCGCGAACTTTGAGAGGATAATCAATTGGATAACATCATCCCACAGTCGGATCAGTTTGACGCGCTCGCACGCGTCGCCGGCTACTCTGTCACACGCATGCCGGAGCGTGAGGCGATAGACACCCTGCCGCGGGTCTTCGCACGAGGGATGCAGGAGGAGGCAGCTGAACTTGAATACATCGCACTCGATATATTGGTTACCCGCGAGCATGCGCATGACGAATGCGTAGCCTGGGGGGATGGGCGATGTTTCTCCGAGATTGATGCGCTGGGGAGGATCGGGCGATGACGCCGGCGCAGCGCAAACGATACGACGCGTTACGCGGAAAGCGCTACCAGCGTCTTAAGCGACTCGGTATCAACCAATCGCGGCGCCAAGCGCAACCGATCACGCATCCCAGTAACTATAATGTCGTGCAGGCCAGCGCCCTGGTCGATTCGCCGTGCTGGTGCTGGAACCGTGGACGCACCGGTCGCGGGTATGCGCAGCTCGGCACGCCGATCAACGGCACCACACGTGCCCATCGCGCCGTATGGATCGAAATACATGGACGGGTGCCAAACGGGCACGTAATAGGGCACACATGTGGCGTCGCCTCGTGCATCCGGCCTGAGCACCTAGTAGCACGCACTGCATCGCAGACGGCGGCATTTATCATTGCCAACGGACGAAGATTGAAAGGGGCGAAGCATCCGACCATAACCAACCCGAGCCATCGGCTTATGAAACTTAGCCCGCAGCAAGTCGAGTACATCCGCAGCGTGCGGCATCTCCCGGCTGTGCTGGTGGCGTTCAAGCTAGGGGTGTCGCAAGCACTTGTCTCACTCATCCGCTCCGGGAAGCGGCGCACCAACTTGGCGGATACACATGGAAAACCACAGGCAGCCAGTGCCTGAAAGCGCTGACGCTCTGGCTGAAGCGATCGATACATAAGGGCTGCTCCAGAGCGTGTGTGAGCTTCTGGGTAACCACACCCGCGTCGTCCACGCTGGCAAAGCCCGAAAGGGTGACAGCAAACTCATCCCCACCCAAACGGCCAACGGTGTCACCCGTTCTCAGCGTTCCCTCAACGCGGCGAGCCGCCTGCTGCAACATAGTCGCCCGCCGCGTGCCCCAAGGTGTCGTTGACGAGCTTGAAGTTGCCGAGATCGACGAATATCACAGCCGCAGCGCGGCCCCTCGCGGCGAGAATATCAGGGCTTCGACGCAGAAGTCGGTGCTCGACGTGTTGGAGGTGCGCCACGCCATCACCTTGCGGCTGTAGAAGTCGAGGATCGCCCCCAGGTAGACAAATCCCTTGGCCATGGGCAGGTAGCTGATGTCGCAGGCCCACACCTGGTTGGGCCGCTCGATGGCCCCCCGAGAGCAGGTAGGGGTAGATGCTGTGAGCTTTTTGTCGGGCAGGCTGGTTCGCCGTTTGCGGTAGAGCGTCCCGATGCCCATGCGGCGCACGAGCGTGCCCACGTGGCGGCGCCCCAGCGCATGGCCTTCGTCCTTGAGCAACTTGGCGAGTTTGCGTGCGCCCAGGAACGGATGCTCCAGATGCAGCGTCCAAGCGACGCATCAGCCTCAAGTCCGGCTCGCTCACGCCCCGCGGTCGGTAGTACACCGATGAGCGCGACAACCCCAATAGCTCGCACTGAGTCGTTACAGGCATGTTCGCCTCCCGATCGATCAGCGCTTGGCGCTCGGGCCGGGGAATCGCCCGAGCGCGTTGGACAAAAAATCGCGTTCCATGGTGAGCTCCCCGATCTTGGCGTGCAGCTCCTGGACGCGCTGCTCAGAATCCTCGGCCAGAGAATGGCCGTTGGCGAACAGCTCCGCGGCGTGCTCGAGAACCTGTTGCTTCCAGGTGGCGATCTGCGTGGGATGGACGTGATGCTGCTGCGTCAATTCGGCGAGTGTTTTATCGCCGCGGACAGCCTACAGAACGACCTTGGTCTTGAAGGCCGGGGAATGGTTTCGACGGGATCGCTTCATGGTGACTGCTCCTTTCGTAGGTAAGCATAGGGGAGTTCATCCACTTAAGCCCCTGTCCAGAAAACCGAAGCTAGCTCTGTATCGGAAACGCCCATCTGTCGGCACACATCGCTCACCGCAATGCGCGATTCGGCCTGCCCGCGGGGCAGAGATGATCTGCTCCCCGGTCTATCACGGCCTCTTTATGCGCCTCTACGTCAAGACCATGAGGGCCTATAACGAAAGTGATATGCCCTTTTGAGTAGAAGAGGCCTACCTTCTGTGCGCAATGCGAGGTCATGTGCCAACTTTGAGAAGCCCGAGGCTCAGTAACCCGGTGATGACGCCAGCACGCAGCGGAAGGGAGGTAGAGACCGCTACCGAGCGCCCGCCCGGGGCAGAGGAACTACACGAGAGCAACAGGCGCTTCAGGCACTTGCTGAGCAACGTTGAGCTGGTTTCATTGATGCTCGATCGAGACGCGCGGATCACGTACTGCAACGATTACCTGTTGCGGCTGACGGGCTGGCGGCGCGAGGAGGTGCTCGGCCAGGACTGGTTCGAGCTCTTCGTGCCGCCTGAGCTTGATGACCTGAAAGGCGTCTTCGAGGCGCTGCTCGCTGACTTGCCGAGTGCATGGCATCACGAGAACGAAATCCTCACCCGGTCCGGCGAACGGCGCCTCATCGAGTGGAGCAACACGGCCCTGCGCTCGAGCTCCGGGGATGTGATCGGGACAGCGAGCATCGGTGTGGACATTACCGAGCGCAAGCGGACGGAGCTGCGATTGCTGGAGAGCGAGGCCAGGTACCGGCAATTGATCGAGCAGGCCACGGGCGATCTGCGCGCGGATATCCAGCAGCGTATCAAAGCCTTTGGCGACACAGCCTTCGAAATCATCTGTACGCGGCTATTTCTAGAAAATCCGTACCGGCGTTACGCAGGGCGGAGGAAGCAGAAAACGGATCACCAGATCGGCGCGGTCGAGATCTCTCGACCGATGGCTGAGCGGGCAGCGCAGGCATCGATCGACATGGAGCTCCAGGCCACTGCGATGATCAGCGAGTGCCTTTCACCTCTGCTCGGCGGTTTGACCCAGGCCGCCCCTGGGGCGGAAGCACCGAATCCTCGGCGGTATCAGAACGAAGAGGGAAGCATCCAGGAACGACTCGACCACTTGGCTAAGGGTCAACCGGTCTCGATTGTTGAAAGAAGGAGCGACACGGAGCAACACATCGCTGCTTGGTGCCGGGTGGCCAAGGAACGCTTTAGAGCGAATCCAGGGCTGAGCGCGGCCGATATTGCCAGATACATCGCGGAGACCTGGAATCCTGAGAACAATGTCGTCAAGAAGGACGGTACTCCATACAAGGCGGGCTACTTGGCCAGGATTGTTCGGCAAGCCTTATCTTAGTAGCGTGCCGGGGCGGACGTCAGCCTACGACCGACGGACTCAAAACCTTCTTGAGCGCCCTGGAGACAGCTTTCGACGGAGTGTAGCAACAGGGAGCGATAACGGAAATCAAAGGAAAGATTTCAACAAGATCAGTTGCTCTGAAGAACTACTCCTAGCTGGACTGAAATTTCAGTCATTGCAAAATGGCGGGCACTTCGACAAAACCGTCTCAATCTTCAGCTGTGAGGCTGCCCGACGAAGTTCATCGGAGCCTGAGACGCGAATAGTCAGTCGTCCGAATGAGGACCGAACCGTTCGCCTCGAAACGTCCTCGCCCGATCGGTCTTGCGGCGATGCGTTCAATCGAGGTGCGATTCCTGATAAACGCTTGGCGGTTTTTTCGCCGGGGTGGGCTCCATAGTGGTCTTCAAGCGCTTCGCGCGATATTGCGCACGTGACCGGTTTACCGTTATTGAGAACGCTGAACATTACAAGTCCATGGTCTTCGTCGTAAAACCTGACATTGCTCCTCCTATTTACCTTGCCTACATAGTCGTCGGGCGGCCGACTGTCGAGGCGAGTGGGAAGGCCGCAAGCGATCAGGCAAGCTGAGCAGCTGACAGTCAGCCCTCTCCGGCGAGCCTTCGGAGCTCACGCCTCCGATCAAAGGAAACAGAGTAGGCGCTGAGCGGCCGAAAAACAATGGGATCATATCCTTCATAGATGGCAAACTGCTCTGACTACCCAGATCGAGCTCTCCACGAAGGCTTCGATCACTCTCACAGGATTGTCCTCGGCAACGTCAATCGTCGATGCATTCAGGCAACAAAGTAGAGCGATGGCCGAGTATATCGGGGTGTCACACAGTCTGGGGCACAAGCGGACCGCCGCGACTATTATTCAGTCTGCCTTAGGATGCCGCCAACCACCCGCGGTCGACCTCGTTCCTTTTGACCGGTGGTAACCTCCAAGCTGCATTTTCAGCTTTTCAGCGTAGTATAAGGGCGGGTCGCCAGCGGCGAGAACAATCAAGAGAGGACAACCAGTGACCCAGAGACAGCGCTTTGCGTCCACGCCCACTGCCTCGTATGAGCCAGTGGACGTTTTGTTTTATGGGGGCACGGACATGCCAATTCTCAGCAAGGAGACCGTACAGGAGGCTCAGTTCGACGCAAGATTTGACGACTGGTCAATGCGCACACTCCTCGACACGTTGGTTGTCGACACGCTCGCAAGCGATCCAGAGCGCCTACGCAGGGATCATGTGCGCGATATGCTCGTCGTTGAAAGATTTGCGGTGCTGCGAGCATGGGGGAAAGTCGCCAGCCCAGGTAGTGCTTTACATGGAGCTGGATGATTGAGCGGAGCAAGGGACGATGCACACATATCACCTGTGCCTTGTAGTGAGCTGGTAGGCCCGGTGCCTCCAAGTCTCTCCCTGTGACTGTTTGCGAGCACGAACGCCGTGTTTGGGCGGCCTCTGACTGTCGCGATCGTTTGAGCAGTTCTCGCTGCGTTCAATCCCGGTGGCCACAGCAAATTTGCGTTCGGTGAAGGGTCCCATTCTGTTGTCCTTCGGACGCTTATAGCTGCTGTGTTGTGGTTTATCTGCGCTGCGCAAACTTGCTCGATTGTTCACATCCATCCCAAACTGAGCCCGTCCGACAGCTGGTGTCCCTCGACCGACGTGACCTAGGAACGCCAGCGCGATCTCTCCAATTTGCCCATTCCACGCTGCCCCTGTCGGCGGAATTCGTTGGTAGTCCTGCTATAGATGGGGGGAAGCAGGATGGATCCATCGGCGGGAGTACCGAAGCCTCCTGACAGCTTCAATCCCCTGTGCAAACAAGGGTCTTCTAAACTTCGAGATTCCGTTTTGACTGGCACGGAACTGGCTCACGGGCACCCGGCGATCCCAGCCAATCGTCCAGGCGCCCACAGACCACCCCGGAGCTACATGCAATGGCCCGGCCCCTCGAAGGCATCTCCACCAAGCTTGGCCTCGGCGCCTTGCTGATCCTCGGCACCATTGCCCTGATCTCCTACGTAAGCTTCAGTCGCTTTTCCGATGGAGCGCAATGGGTCGACCATACACATCGGGTGATGCTCACGCTCGAAGAGTTCATGTCCCGGGTCGAACGTATCGTGGCGACGCAGCGGAGGTATCGGGGTTCGGGCGACAAGCGAAATCTCGAGACCTATAACGAGTCAGTAAAGGCACTTCCCCTGCAGATGCAACTGTTGCGTGAGATGACAGCGGACAACCAACGCCAGCAACACTCCCTTGCGAAACTCGAACCTCTCCTCACCAGCGGGTTGGTTGTTCTGGGAGACGGCATCGAGCTCAAGAGGACCGCCAAGCTTCATGCCACTTCCGCCTCCCCCCTACTGGCTCAGGGCCACGCGCTCATGGATCGGATCCACGAGCTCGTCTCTCAGATGAAGGCCGAGGAGGAGAGTTTGCTCGAGCAGCGCT